>BNJT01002795.1_pt1 | contig 306648 bp, 330 predicted proteins | sample 8540491 | NCBI WGS metagenome assembly BNJT01 (sample SAMD00202455, study PRJDB9452) | human saliva metagenome | host: Homo sapiens | reverse complement strand
AGGGCGTCGGCACTGTCATCCACCCCGGCGACGCCCCGATACCACCGCTGAACGGAGGCAAGAGCTTATGACCCCCTCCTCACAAGCACCGGTTCCCACCGCAGAGGCGAACGGGGCCGGCACCGGCAACGCCGGCTGGCTGACCCGCTACACCGACGCCGTCATGAACACCTTCGGCACACCCGGCCGGGTCCTGGTCCGGGGGAGAGGTGCCCATGTCTGGGACGCCGACGGCCAGGAGTACATCGACCTGCTGGCAGGCATCGCCGTCAACTGCCTGGGCCACGCGCACCCCGCGATCATTCGGGCCGTCAGCGAGCAGCTCTCCGAGCTCGGGCACGTCTCGAACTTCTTCACCACCCCCGCCCAGGTCAGCCTCGCTGAGGAGCTCGTCCGGCTCACCTTCCCCGGCCGCCCCGATCACGGCTCCCGCGTCTTCCTGGCCAACTCCGGTACCGAGGCCAATGAGGCCGCCTTCAAGATCGCCCGCCGCCACGGCGGTAGCCGGCGCCCCCGGATCCTGGCCCTCCAGGACGCCTTCCACGGCAGGTCCATGGGTGCCCTGGCCCTGACCCACAAGGCCGCCTACCGGGAGCCCTTCGAGCCCCTGCCCGGCGGGGTCGAGTTCATCCCCGCCGGAGACGTCGAGGCGCTGCGCACCGCACTGGGGCCGGATGTGGCGGCACTCGTCGTCGAACCCATTCAGGGGGAGGCCGGGGTGCGCGAGCTGCCCGCCGGATACCCTCGAGGCGGCCCGTGAGCTGACCGAGGCCGCCGGCGCCCTGCTCATCATCGATGAGGTCCAGACCGGAATGGGACGCACCGGCGCCTGGATGGCTCACCACCTGCTAGCGCCGGGCGTCGTCCCCGACGTCGTCACCCTGGCCAAGGGACTGGGCGGAGGAATCCCCATCGGTGCGGTCCTCGCCACCGGCCAGGCCGCGACCCTCCTCGGACCGGGGCAGCACGGCACCACTTTCGGTGGCAACCCCGTGGCCTGCGCTGCGGCGCTCGCAGTCATCGAGACCATCCGCAGCCAGGCCCTGCTCGAGCGGGTTCAGCAGCTCGGCTCGGCCTGGTCTCGGGAGCTGGCGGCCGTCGACGGAGTCGACCAGGTGCGCGGCCGGGGCCTGCTGCTCGGGGTCGGGCTGGAGAGCGGGCTCCCACCCGCTGCTGAGCTCGCCGCCTCCCTGGCGACCCGCGGCTTCATCGTCAACGCGCCGCGCCTCGACACGATCCGCCTGGCTCCCGCCTTCGTCCTCTCCGATGAGGAGGCCGGAGCCTTCACCACCACGCTGTCCGAGGTCCTCGCCCGGGCACTGTCAGAGAAAGCCGGTTCATGAGCGCCACCATCGAGGCCTCTCAGCGCGACCTGACGGCAACGGCCCCACTGGTTCCCGGGACTAAGACCGCCAGGCACGCCAGCATCGTCCAGATCCTGTCGCGCGAACGTATCCGCTCCCAGGCCCAGCTGCGCAAGGCCCTGGCACAACGCGGCATCAGCACCACCCAGGCCACGCTCTCGCGGGATCTGGTGGAGCTGCGGGCCACGAAGATCCGTGCCCCGGGCGGAGAGCTCATCTACTCCATGCCCGAGGCCGGCGCCCCCGGCCAGGTCCATGCCGGCACCCTCTCCGAGGCGGAGGAGACCGACGACTCCCTGCGTGCCCACACCACCCCCCGCCTGTCCCGCTGGTGCGCCGAGCTGCTCGTCACCGCCGAGTGGGCCGGCCCTCAGGTGGTCCTGCGAACTCCTGCCGGAGCCGCCCAGCTGCTCGCCGGGGCCGTCGATGACGCCATGATGCCCGGCGTCATGGGGTGCATCGCCGGAGACGACACCGTTCTGGTCATCACCCGCGGCGCCCAGGTCGCCGCCGATGTGGCCAGACACCTGCTCGCCCTGGCCGACCCCTCGGCCCGAGCCTGACCTCTCTCCCCACCGCCCTTGACATCCCCAGTCACCTCAGTGCCGCTCCGCAGGCCTCATCACGAAGAGAAGAGTGATCCCATGAGCATCCACAAGGACCGTGTCGTCCTGGCCTACTCCGGAGGCCTGGACACATCCGTCGCCATCGGCTGGATCGGCGAGGCCACCGGTCGAGAGGTCGTAGCTGTCGCTGTCGACGTCGGCCAGGGGCGGCGAGGACCTCGAGGTGATCCGTCAGCGAGCCCTCGACTGCGGCGCCGTCGAAGCCTATGTCACCGACGCCCGCGACGAGTTCGCCAACGACTACTGCATGCCCGCCCTCAAGGCCAATGCCCTCTACGAGGGGACCTACCCGCTCGTCTCGGCCCTCTCCCGCCCCGTCATCGCCCGTCACCTGGTCAAGGCAGCCCGTGAGTTCGGGGCGCCCACCGTGGCGCACGGCTGCACCGGCAAGGGCAACGATCAGGTCCGTTTCGAGGTCTCCATCACCTCGATGGCCCCCGACATGGACTGCATCTCCCCGGTGCGTGACCTGGCGCTGACCCGTGACGTGGCCATCGACTACGCCGAGAAGCACAACCTGCCGATCGAGACCACCAAGCACAACCCCTTCTCCATCGACCAGAACGTCTGGGGGCGGGCCATTGAGACCGGGTACCTCGAGGATCTGTGGAACGCTCCCACCAAGGACGTCTACGTCTACACCGATGACCCCGCCTACCCGCCCCTGCCCGACGAGGTGATCCTCACCTTCAAGGAGGGCATCCCCGTGGCCATCGACGGTCGCGACGTCAGCCCCCTGGAGGCGATTCAGGAGCTCAACCGCAGGGCCGGCGCCCAGGGCGTGGGGCGTATCGACATGGTCGAGGACCGACTCGTGGGGATCAAGTCCCGCGAGATCTACGAGGCCCCCGGAGCCGTGGCCCTGATCGAGGCCCACCGGGCGCTCGAGGCCATCACCCTGGAGCGCATGCAGCACCGCTACAAGCGAAGCATGGAACAGACCTGGGCCGAGCTCGTCTACGAGGCCCAGTGGTACTCCCCGCTCAAGCGCTCCATGGACGCCTTCATCGAGGATACGCAGCGCTACGTCAGCGGTGACATTCGAATGGTCCTGCACGGCGGCCGGGCGACCGTCAACGGGCGCCGCTCCGAGACGGGCCTGTACGACTTCAACCTGGCCACCTACGAGAGTGGAGACACCTTCGACCAGTCCTCCTCGCGGGGCTTCATCGAGATCTACGGGATGCAATCCAAGCTCGCCGCCGCCCGCGATGTGCGCGCCGGTAACGGTGGGGGGTTCTGACTGAGCTGCGACCGGGCCCCACCACCCTCCGAAGCACTCGGTTACTCGGCCGCTTGTGCCTCGTTGTGGTGGGGCCGGCGGCGCAGCCAGCGGGAGTCGTCGTTGGCGTAGGCGTAGTAGCCGCCGATCAGCAGCCCGCCGCCCACGAAGTTGCCCAGCAGCGCCACAGCCACGTTCCCCAGCGCTGGCAGGACATCGATCCCGTGCGTCAGGCCGACGACGGTGAACAGGACCGTGTTGGCCACCGAGTGCTCAAGGCCGAGGAAGGCGAAGACGAACACGGAGATGATCATCGAGAAGATCTTGGACCAGTCCTCGCCGATGAAGCCGTTGTAGATGAGGAGCATTGCCAGGTTGATCATGAAGTTGCACAGGATCGCCCGCACGAAGAGGTCCCCGATCCCCGAGGCCGATGACATGTAGTGGAGCTTGACGGCCACTGAGTGTGTGGCCTGCTCCCCAGTGGCCCCCTCCACGAGCGTGGAGAAGCGGTACATCGCCGCGAAGACGAGTCCGCCCATGAAGTTGCCGGCCAGGCACATGACCAGCACCCTCAGGGCCCGCCACGTCGAGATCCGCTTGTAGTAGTGGCCGATGGTCACCACCATCATGTTGCTGGTGAGCAGCTCGGACTTCGTGTAGTAGATGAAGACGAGGGCGGGGCCGAAGGACAGAGCCCCGAGGAGCTTACCGATTCCCACCAGGGAGGTGTCCCCGACGCGAAGACCGTCGAAAACGCCGACGATGGCGTAGTTCACGATATAGAAGACCGCCACGATCATGCCGGCCATGGCCGCGCGCATGAGATACCGGTGGGCGATCACCCCGGTCATCCGGGTCTTGGTCTCGAGGGCCTCGAGTACGGTGGAGATGAACTGCTTGCCTGGAAAAAGTGAGTCTTGTTCAGCGGGCACCGGCTCAGCATGGCATAGCCCGTCCGCCACGATGCAGGTCTTTCTTCCTTCCCATCGGTTGCGTTGCCTGCCCCGGTCCCGCTCCCGCATTTTCCTCAAGAAAGCCCGGGATCAACCCACGACAGGTCCCCTTCTGGCTGATCGTTGAGGTACCTGTACGGGCAGATGGGCCATGATGGGGTCATGAGCCAGTTCTCCAGCCAGCCCGCTGAGTCATCCGCCGTCCAGTCCGCTGCCTCAGACTCCCAGCAGAACCCGTCCCCTGCCGGCGTCAGCCTGTGGGGCGGACGCTTCTCAGGAGAGCCCGCTGACGCGCTGGCCGCGCTGTCAGTGAGCACCCACTTTCGACTGGCGCCTGGCCCGCTATGACATTGCCGGCTCCCGGGCCCACGCCCGCGCCCTGGCGCACGCCGGCCTGCTGGACGAGGGGCAGCTGTCCGGCATGCTGGAAGCTCTGGACCGCCTCGAGGCCGATGTCGTTGCTGGCGTCTTCGTCCCGGAGACCACTGACGAGGACGTCCACACCGCCCTAGAGCGCGGCCTCATCGAGCGCGCCGGTGACGACCTGGGGGGCCGTCTGCGCGCCGGGCGCAGCCGCAACGACCAGATCGCCACCCTCATCCGCATGTACCTGCGCGACCAGGCCCGCCACATGGCCGGACTCGTCCTCGACGTCGTCGACGCCCTCATCGACCAGGCCGCCCAGGCCTCCGACGCCATCATGCCCGGACGCACCCACATGCAGCACGCCCAGCCAGTGCTCGTCGCCCATCAGCTGCTGGCCCACGCCTGGCCGCTCATGCGCGACGTCGAGCGCCTTGAGGATTGGGACTCCCGCGCCGCCGTGAGCCCCTACGGATCCGGTGCACTGGCGGGGAACACGCTCGGTATGGACCCCGACGCCGTGGCCGCCGGCCTCGGATTCGAGGCCGCCGTGGAGAACTCCATCGACGGGACCGCCGCCCGCGACGTCGTCGCCGAGCTGAGCTTCGTCCTCGCGATGGTCGCGGTGGACGTCTCGCGCCTGAGTGAGGAGATCATCATCTGGAACACCAAGGAGTTCGACTTCGTCACCCTGGACGACTCCTACTCCACGGGCTCGTCCATCATGCCGCAGAAGAAGAACCCGGATGTGGCCGAGCTCGCCCGCGGCAAGGCCGGACGCCTCATCGGTGACCTGACCGGGCTGCTCGCCACCCTCAAGGCCCTGCCCCTGGCCTACAACCGGGACCTGCAGGAGGACAAGGAACCGGTCTTCGACGCCGTCGACACCCTGGCCGTTCTCCTGCCGGCCGTCAGCGGCATGGTGAGCACGATGACCCTCCACTACGAGCGCATGGCCGAGCTCGCCCCCCAGGGGTTCTCCCTGGCCACCGATATCGCGGAGTGGCTCGTCAAGAACGGCGTATCCTTCCGAAGTGCCCACGAGATCTCCGGCGTCTGCGTGCGCGAGTGCGAGAAGCGCGGCATCGAGTTGTGGGACCTGTCCGACGCCGACTGCGCCGCCATCGATGAGCGGCTCACCCCGGGCGTGCGGGAGGTCCTGTCGGCCGAGGGCTCAGTGGCCGCCCGCACCGGGCACGGCGGCACCGCCCCGGTGCGGGTTGTGGAGCAGCTCGCCCGTGCCATCGCCCGCAGCGCCGAGCTGCGAGTCTTCGCCTGGGAGGGCTCCCTGCTGGACGACCCCGCGGGCCCCCAGTGGACCGAGCCCAGTGAGACTGATGAGGACTGGAATGAGTGAGGAGCAGGATTGAGCCGGGGCGAGAGGACGATGTCGGACGGTGTCGTGAGGGAGACGGCGACAGGCCTGAGCGCCGAGGCCGCCTCGCTGCTCCGATGCGACAGCCTGGAAGTGGCTCCGGCGCTGCTGGGCGCCGTCATCGCCGTGACTGACCCGCACGGGCGCGTTGCGATCCGGCTGACCGAGGCGGAGGCCTACCGCGGCGAGAAGGACCCGGGCTCCCACGCCTTTCGGGGGCGCACGGCGCGCAATGCCTCCATGTTCGAGGCCGGCGGGTGCATCTACGTCTACTTCACCTACGGCATGCACCACTGCCTCAACATCGTTACAGGACCGGCGGGAGTCTCACGCGCGGTGCTGCTGCGCGGGGGAGAGGTCGTGGACGGGATCGAGCTGGCTCGGGCGCGTCGGCCCGCGGCACGCACGGACCGCGACCTGGCCCGTGGTCCGGCCCGGCTGTGCGCTGCACTCGGACTGGACCGCTCCGATGACGGTGCACTGCTGGGCGGGCCGGGATCACGCATCAGCCTGACGCTGCCGGAGCCGCAGCGGGTGCCGGAGTCCGAGCTCATCCGCTGCGGGCCGCGCACCGGGGTGGCCGGCCCCGGGGGAGATGGAGAGGCCTTCCCGTGGCGCTTCTGGCTGGATGGAGAGCCCACCGTCTCGACGTACCGGCCCGCCGTCACCAGGCGACGCTCACAGGGCTGAACCTCACCGAGCTCCAGGCCCCTGGTTACCCACTTGCCGGAGTTCCTCCCGCCCGTTAATAATAGGCGTACAGATTATCGTCGCGAAGACTATTCGTGGCGCGGAACCGCTGAGGGCGGAGGAAGGAGACGGCCATGTGGTCGACTGAGTGCCAGCGGACAGTGGATCTCCCGGTGGAGGTCCTGTGGGAGACCTGGATCAAGGTGCTCTCCGGTCAGATCGAGCTCCCGCAGGGAGATCGCTACGAGCCGCGCGAGCCCGTGGGGCCTGGCGCATCGATCACGATGACACCGGCTGGTCAGGACAGTATCGAGATCATGGTGACCCGTTGGGAACCCCCTCATGTCCAGGCGGACCGGGTCTCCTACGGGGGAGTGGAGCTGACCTTCACGCACTCCTTCACGTCCGCACAGGCACAGGGGAAGAGCGTTGTGGCGACCCGCCTCGACATCGACGGCCCCGGCGCCGACGATATCGGCCCGGCGATCGGTCCTGGAATCGCCGAGGACTTTCCGCAGGCCATCGACTCACTCGTCGAGGCTGCTAGGGTCGATATGTGACGACACGGTTCCAGGGGCCTGAGGCGAGCCCCGGCTTCCTCATGTGGAGGGCCGCGCTGGCCTGGCAGCGAGACATCGCTGCCGCCCTGGAACCGGTTGGGCTGACGCACTCCCAGTTCGTCCTCCTGGCCTGCACGCAGTGGCTCGAGGAGCACGGGGAGGGGGCCAGCCAGGTGATGGTGGCGACCCAGGCGGGAATGGACGTGAAAACCGCCAGTCAGGTGCTGCGCCGGCTGGAGCAGGCCGGCCTTGTCCTGCGCCAGCAGGATCCCAGGACGCCCGCGCCCGGATCGTGACAACGACGGCGGCAGGGCGAGATGTCGGGGCCCGGGCAACGCGTCTGGTGGAGGATGCCGATGAGGCATATTTCGCCGCCGTGCCCCACCTGCGTGAGGCGCTGCTGCGCGACTCCGGTGCCGTGGTGCGTGGATCAGCGACGCAGCCCAATGAGGAAACCGATGCGTCCATCGGCCGGAGCGCGAGCCCCCAAGACCTCGGGTGACACAGCTGGTCCGACCGAGGCGGCCGCACCGCCAGGTTCCCGCAGTGGCCGGTGACTACTGGAACCACAACGTCGCCTTTCACCGCCGCATCGTGCGGGACGCGGCGCTGCGCGGTGGGAACGTGCTCGATGTCGGCTGCGGTGACGGGCTCCTGCTCGCACGCCTGGCAACGGTGTGCCGCTGCGCCGTCGGACTTGAAACCGACGAACAGGCGGTCGCTCGAGCACGTAGACGTCTGGAACGGACTCCGCAGGCCGAGGTGCTGCTCGACGACGTCATGGATCCCGACCTGCCTCAGCGCATCGGAACCTTCGAGACGGTCAGCTGCGTGGCCACGCTGCACCATCTTCCGCTGGAACCCGCCCTGGCGAGGCTGAGCGAGCTGGTGGCTCCCGGCGGCAGACTCATCATCGTCGGCCTGGCCGCCAACAGGGGCCTGTGGGACTGGATGCTGTCCGCACTGGCTGTCCTACCTCTGCGCGTGGTCGGTGCCCTGCACCGGGAGACGCGCGACATCGGTGTGGTCACGCGTCCTCCAAGAGAGTCCCTGGCCGAGATTCGTGCAGCGGCATCCCGGAGGCTTCCCGAGGCCAGGATCCGACGGCGCTTCTACTACCGATACACCCTCATATGGGACCGCCCGACGGAGGTTTTGTGAACGAGTCCCCGCATCCGGCTCACAGCTCTACGGCTCTGCCTCTTCGCGGAAGTCGAGCCGGAGCATGGCAGACTATCTGCGCCGGAGGCATCAGCCGGACCCGAGCGTGACGCGCCGGGATCACGCGTGCGGTAAGCACGACAACCCACGGAAGGCGACTGGACAGTGACGGACATCCTGGACGAACTGCAGTGGCGCGGGCTCATCGCCCAGCACACCGACATCGACGCGCTGCGAGCGGCGCTCATCGACGGGGCCGTCACCTTCTATTGCGGGTTCGACCCCACTGCGCCGAGCCTTCACCACGGGCACCTCGTAGCCGTCAAGGTCATGCGTCATCTTCAGCTCGCCGGCCATCACCCCCTGGCGCTGGTGGGTGGGGCCACCGGGCTCATTGGTGACCCGCGCGCCAAGGGGGAGCGCGCCCTTAACACCAAGGACGTCGTCGCCGGCTGGGCCGCCAGCCTGCAGAAGCAGCTCGAGAACCTTCTCGACTTCAGCGGGGACAATCCCGCGCGGATCGTCAACAACCTGGACTGGACCCAGGCGATGAGTGCCGTCGACTTCCTGCGAGACCTGGGCAAGCACTTCCGCATGGGAACCATGCTCTCCAAGGACATTGTTGCCCGGCGCCTGGCCAGTGAGGAGGGCATCTCCTACACCGAGTTCAGTTACCAGGTCCTCCAGGCCAACGACTACCTCGAGCTCTACCGGCGCTACGGCTGCACCCTGGAGGTCGGAGGCAACGACCAGTGGGGCAACCTCGTGGGCGGGATGGAACTCATTCACAAGGTTGAGGGCGCCTCGGTCCACGTCATGACCAACCCCCCTCATCACCAAGGCCGACGGCACTAAGTTCGGCAAGTCCGAGGGCGGGGCGATCTGGCTCAACCCCGAGATGCTCAGCCCCTACGCCTTCTACCAGTTCTGGCTCCAGGTCGACGACGTCGACGTCGTGCGCTTCCTCAAGGTCTTCACCTTCCTGGAGCGCGAGGAGATTGAGCGCCTGGAGGCGGCGACGGCCGAGAACCCGAAGGCGCGCGAGGCCCAGCGAGTTCTGGCGCACGAAGTCTGCACGTGGGTCCATGGAGCCGACGCGACTGCCCAGGCCGAGGCGGCGACTTCCGCACTGTGGGGACGCGGCGACCTCGCCGACATCGACGAGGCGACGATCCTGGCCGCCACCTCCGATCTGGCCTCCAGTGATGTGACGGTCGGAGAGACCACGATCGTGGACCTGCTGGTGGGCACAGGCTGGAGCGAGGGCGTAACGCGGCCCGCAAGACCATTGCCGGGGGCGGGGCCTACCTCAACAACGTCAAGGTGGCCGACGAAACCGTGGTCATCGGCTCCGAGCACCTGCTTGCCGGAGGAGTGGTCCTGGTGCGCAAGGGACGGCGGAACCTGGCTGTCGGACGCACGGTATAGGTTCTCGCGCGCGGGGAACCTTGGTCCCTTAACACAGTTGTTGAGTGGTGACAGTGCCTTGTGGGCACTGTCACCACTCCGCAGTTTGACGGGTTGGTGGCCGGTGCGTAATGTTCTCTCCGGCCCGAAACGGGGAGGATGAATTTCCTCAGACCGGCCGGGGACTGAGAACTGAAGAGAGCCGAATGAGAGACGAGGGTCACCGGCCATTCGTTTGACTCAGAAAAAGCGGCTCGCTAAAGTTTATCAGGCGCTTCTGAGAGCGAAGTGAGAGGCGAGTCGCCTTTTTGAATAGTTCTCGGTGGGTGTGTTGTTTGAGAACTCGATAGTGTGTTATGTTTTTTTATGCCATTTTGGCCTTCTGGGTGGCTGCGCTTGGTTGTGTGGGTTGTTTGGGGGTTGTTTTGTTTTGGTTTGCCTGGCTCTCTGGATTTTTTTGTGTTTGGGGGGTTGGGTTGGGCTTGGTCTGGTTTTCTGGACTGTTGTACTGATTTGCGGGGGTCCTGGCTGGCTGTGTTTGTGGTTGGTTGGGGTTTCTTGTTTGTTGGTTTTGTTTGGAGAGTTTGATCCTGGCTCAGGACGAACGCTGGCGGCGTGCTTAACACATGCAAGTCGAACGGTGAAGGGATCAGCTTGCTGGTCTTGGATGAGTGGCGAACGGGTGAGTAACACGTGAGTAACCTGCCCCTTCTTCTGGATAACCGCATGAAAGTGTGGCTAATACGGGATATTCTGGGTCTGTCGCATGATGGGTTCGGGAAAGATTGCGCCTTTGGGTGTTTTTGGTGGGGGATGGGCTCGCGGCCTATCAGCTTGTTGGTGGGGTGATGGCCTACCAAGGCGGTGACAGGGTAGCCGGCCTGAGAGGGTGGACGGTCACACTGGGACTGAGACACGGCCCAGACTCCTACGGGAGGCAGCAGTGGGGAATATTGCACAATGGGCGCAAGCCTGATGCAGCGACGCCGCGTGAGGGATGGAGGCCTTCGGGTTTGTGAACCTCTTTCGCCAGTGAAGCAGGCCCGCCTCGTTTGTGGGTGGGTTGACGGTAGCTGGATAGAAGCGCCGGCTAACTACGTGCCAGCAGCCGCGGTAATACGTAGGGCGCGAGCGTTGTCCGGGAATTATTGGGCGTAAAGAGCTCGTAGGCGGCTGGTCGCGTCTGTCGTGAAATCCTCTGGCTTAACTGGGGGCTTGCGGTGGGTACAGGGCCGGCTTGAGTGCGGTAGGGGAGACTGGAACTCCTGGTGTAGCGGTGGAATGCGCAGATATCAGGAAGAACACCGGTGGCGAAGGCGGGTCTCTGGGCCGTTACTGACGCTGAGGAGCGAAAAGCGTGGGGAGCGAACAGGATTAGATACCCTGGTAGTCCACGCCGTAAACGTTGGGCACTAGGTGTGGGGGCCTTTTTCCGGGTTTTTCCGCGCCGTAGCTAACGCATTAAGTGCCCCGCCTGGGGAGTACGGCCGCAAGGCTAAAACTCAAAGGAATTGACGGGGGCCCGCACAAGCGGCGGAGCATGCGGATTAATTCGATGCAACGCGAAGAACCTTACCAAGGCTTGACATGTGCCGGTCGGCTCCGGAGACGGGGTTTTCCTCCTTGTGGGGCCGGTTCACAGGTGGTGCATGGTTGTCGTCAGCTCGTGTCGTGAGATGTTGGGTTAAGTCCCGCAACGAGCGCAACCCTTGTCCCGTGTTGCCAGCACGTTGTGGTGGGGACTCGCGGGAGACTGCCGGGGTCAACTCGGAGGAAGGTGGGGATGACGTCAAATCATCATGCCCCTTATGTCTTGGGCTTCACGCATGCTACAATGGCCGGTACAGAGGGCTGCGATACCGTGAGGTGGAGCGAATCCCTTAAAGCCGGTCTCAGTTCGGATCGGTGTCTGCAACTCGACACCGTGAAGTTGGAGTCGCTAGTAATCGCAGATCAGCAACGCTGCGGTGAATACGTTCTCGGGCCTTGTACACACCGCCCGTCACGTCATGAAAGTCGGCAACACCCGAAGCCCGTGGCCCTACGGGGAGCGGTCGAAGGTGGGGCTGGTGATTGGGACGAAGTCGTAACAAGGTAGCCGTACCGGAAGGTGCGGCTGGATCACCTCCTTTCTAAGGATTGGTTTGGTGGGGGTGGCTTCCTGGCTGTTGATCTTGTCTGGGCCGCTGCATGGGTCTGGGCCGGCCGGGGCTGCTCCTGCGGAGGGCAGCTGATTGTGTCTTGCGGGTTTGTTGCTCGCGGGGGGTGGTTGGTTGCCGTTGTTGGTATAGGGAAACACGCCCGCTGCTGGTGAGCTGCTGCGGCCTTGTGGTCGTGGTGGTCCGGTTGGTGGTGGGTGCCCCTGCGTGCTTGGTGTGTGTGGGGGTGGCATGCTGTCGGGGTTCTGGGGTAGTGCGCCCTGGTTGCCTGACCTGTGCTTCTGCTGCTTGTTTGTGGGTGGTTGGGGCTGGGTGTGGGTGGGTTGGTTGTGAACTGTATAGTGGACGCGAGCATCTTACTGTAAGATTTCTGCGACAAAATATTTTTTTCTTGTTTTTGTTCGTGTGTTTTGTTGTTTGTTTTTGAGCGTTCGGTGGATGCCTTGGCATCAGGGGCCGATGAAGGACGTGGTGGCCTGCGATATTCCTCGGGGAGCCGGCTGACGGGCTGTGATCCGAGGGTTTCCGAATGGGGGGGACCCGGCACGAGTTATGTCGTGTCACCTGCATCTGAATTGTATAGGGTGTGGGGGGTGACGCGGGGAAGTGAAACATCTCAGTACCCGTAGGAGAAGATATTCCGTGAGTAGTGGCGAGCGAAAGCGGATGATGGTTAAACCGTGTGCGTGTGATACTCGGCAGGGGTTGCGTGTGCGGGGTTGTGGGGCTGTTCTGTTCCTCTTCTGCCGGAGAGGGGGCGCGTGTGCTGGCTGGTAGCTGAATCGTCTGGGAAGGCGTGGCGTAGTGGGTGATACCCCCGTAGGCGGAACTGGTTGGTGCGTGTCTGGGATGGTGCCCGAGTAGCACGGGGCTCGTGGAATCCTGTGTGAATCTGCCAAGACCACTTGGTTGCCTGAATACCTCCTGATGACCGATAGTGGATAGTACCGTGAGGGAATGGTGAAAAGTACCCCGGGAGGGGAGTGAAATAGTACCTGAAACCGGGCGCTTACAAGCCGTCAGAGCCTTTGCATGCTTTGGTGTGTGGGGGTGGTGGCGTGCCTTTTGAAGAATGAGCCTGCGAGTCAGTGGCGTGTCGCGAGGTTAACCCGTGTGGGGTAGCCGTAGCGAGAGCGAGTCCGAACAGGGCGATTGTGTAGTGGCGCGTTCTGGACCCGAAGCGGGGTGATCTACCCATGGCCAGGTTGAAGCACGTGTAAGAGCGTGTGGAGGACCGAACCCACCTAGGTTGAAAAACTGGGGGGATGAGCTGTGGGTAGGGGGTGAAAAGGCCAATCAAACTCCGTGATAGCTGGTTCTCCCCGAAATGCATTTAGGGTGCAGCGTCGCGTGTTGCCCGGCGGAGGTAGAGCTACTGGGTGGCTGATGGGCCCCACAGGGTTACTGACGTCAACCAAACTCCGAATGCCGTTCGGGTTGTAGCGTGGCAGTGAGACTGCGGGGGATAAGCTCCGTGGTCGAGAGGGAAACAGCCCAGATCGCCGGCTAAGGCCCCTAAGCGTGTGCTAAGTGGGAAAGGATGTGCGGTCGCGCAGACAACCAGGAGGTTGGCTTAGAAGCAGCCATCCTTGAAAGAGTGCGTAATAGCTCACTGGTCAAGTGATCGTGCGCCGACAATGTAGCGGGGCTCAAGCACACCGCCGAAGCCGCGGACCCATGACATCGTTCCCTTCACTGTGCGCCATTGTGCGTGTGGTGGCAGGGGTTGTGGGTGGTAGGGGAGCGTCCTGCACCGGGGGAAGCCTGTGGGTGACTGCTGGTGGACGGTGCGGGAGTGAGAATGCAGGCATGAGTAGCGATACTAGGGGTGAGAAGCCCTAGCGCCGAATGACCAAGGGTTCCAGGGCCAGGCTAGTCCGCCCTGGGTGAGTCGGGACCCTAAGGCGAGGCCGACAGGCGTAGTCGATGGATGACGGGTTGATATTCCCGTACCGGCGAAGCACCGCCCATGCTGACGCGCGGGTGCTAACCCACGCCCGGCCATCATATAGGGCCGCATGTGTCAGGTTCGCCTGACGGTGTGGTTGTGGTGGTGGGGTCTGGGGACCCTCCGTGCAGGTAGGCAAGCGTGTTAACAGGGGTGACGCACAGTGGTAGCCCGGCGGACCTGATGGCTTGGTCCGTTCAAGCGCGCAGCCCGTCCTCCAGGCAAATCCGGAGTGACTGCCCCTTTGTGGGGCGAGGGTGAGGCGTGATGGTGACCCCACGTTGGTGGGGGATAACAGGGTGATCCTGGGGTGCCGAGAAAAGCCTCGACGCGATGGTGTCAGCCGCCCGTACCCTAAACCGACACAGGGTGGTCGGGCAGAGTATGCCCTAGGCGCACGAGTGAATCATGGTTAAGGAACTCGGCAAAATGCCCCCTGTAACTTCGGGAGAAGGGGGCCTGATCCCTGAAGCCCCGTTTTTGCGGGCTAGGGGGAGGGTCGCAGAGGCCAGGGGAAGCGACTGTTTACTAAAAAAACACAGGTCCGTGCGAAGCCGTAAGGCGATGTATACGGACTGACGCCTGCCCGGTGCTGGAAGGTTAAGAGGAACCATCAACCCCTCTTGTGGGGGTGAAGTGGTGAATTTAAGCCCCAGTAAACGGCGGTGGTAACTATAACCATCCTAAGGTAGCGAAATTCCTTGTCGGGTAAGTTCCGACCTGCACGAATGGCGTAACGACTTCCCCGCTGTCTCAACCATGAGCTCGGCGAAATTGCAGTACGAGTAAAGATGCTCGTTTCGCGCAGAAGGACGGAAAGACCCCGGGACCTTTACTACAGCTTGGTATTGGCGCCCGCTATAGCTTGTGCAGGATAGGTGGGGAGACTGTGAAGCCGCCACGCCAGTGGTGGTGGAGTCGTCCTTGAAATACCACTCTGGTTATGGCGTGCGCCTGAACCTGGGCCCGTGATCCGGGTTAGGGACAGTGCCTGGTGGGTAGTTTAACTGGGGCGGTTGCCTCCTAAAGTGTAACGGAGGCGCTCAAAGGTTCCCTCAGCCTGGTCGGCAACCAGGTGTTGAGTGCAAGTGCACAAGGGAGCTTGACTGTGAGACCGACGGGTCGAGCAGGTACGAAAAGTAGGAACTAGTGATCCGGCGATCCCGTGTGGGTGGGTCGTCGCTCAACGGATAAAAAGGTACCCCGGGGATAACAGGCTGATCCTGCCCAAGAGTCCATATCGACGGCATGGTTTGGCACCTCGATGTCGGCTCGTCGCATCCTGGGGCTGGAGCAGGTCCCAAGGGTTGGGCTGTTCGCCCATTAAAGCGGTACGCGAGCTGGGTTTAGAACGTCGTGAGACAGTTCGGTCCCTATCCTCTGCGCGCGCAGGAGACTTGAGAAGGCCTGTCCCTAGTACGAGAGGACCGGGACGGACGAACCTCTGGTGTGCCAGTTGTCCCGCCCGGGGCACGGCTGGTTGGCTACGTTCGGGAAGGGTAACCGCTGAAAGCATCTAAGCGGGAAACCATCTTCAAGATAAGGTCTCCACAAGAAGGACTTGTCCTTTTTGGTAGGCCCCCAGCAGACTACTGGGTTGATAGGCCAGCAGTGGAAGACCGGCAACGGTTTACGGAGCTGACTGGTACTAATAGGCCAACACAAACAACAACACCCCACCAACACACGCACACCATGCACATGCGTGGGGGGCACAGTTAAGAAGCGTAAGGCGTCCACTATACGGTCCACACCCAACCCAACCACACACCAACACCGTGTGGGGGGTCAAACAAGGGGCCAACCAGACACGAACAATCACATAGCGTCCAACACACACGACACGGCGACCCGCACTACCCACGTAGTCGTCTCGGTGGTCACAGCGACAGGGAAAAAAACGCCCGGTAAATCCATCCCGAACCCGGAAGCTAAGCCTGACAGCGCCGATGGTACTGCACCCGCCAGGGTGCGGGAGAGTAGGACACCACCGAGCACACACCACCAACATCGGGCCCGGGAACCGCCCACCAGCGGTCCCCAGGGCCCGTCCCATAACCCCACCCAAAAAGCCACCCCCACCACCTCCCACCACACACGCAGCTCCAACCAGCACATGCCGCACTGCGTGTTACCGGGTCTCGTTGCGCCTGAGAGCTTCGCTCCAGGTAGGCTCCTCCCAGGTATTCAAGGACAGCGGGGGAACTGACGGCAGTCCCGGAGTGAAAGAAGGACCATGGCGTATCAGGACCGTCAGCACGGCTCGGACCACGGCGACGCAGGCCGGCGTCGCCGCAACGGTGAGCGTCACGGCTTCGGGGTGCGCAGCCGTTTCACAGGGGAGGATGGCCGCTCTCGCCGCAGCGATCGCACGGGACGGGACGACGGCTCCCACGGACGTTCCCAGCGGTCGAGCCGAAGCGAGCATTCCCCTCGTAACGATGGTCGGTACCGTGACAACTGGCGCGATGAACGGCGTCGCGATGGCGACGGCGGTGACAGGCACAGCGACCGCAACGATAGGCGGCCAGGTCGTTTCAACGACCACTCGGAGCGGAAGGACTCGCGGAACAGACGGGACGATCGTCGAGGCCGCCCACCGCAGCGTCAGCGCGTTCCCGAACCGAAGGTTCCGGACAACGTTGGGCCCGCCGACCTTGAACGGGGTGCGCGGGGAGAGTTGCGTGCTCTGGGGCGTTCCAACGCCGAGAACGTCGCCCGGCACCTGGTCATGGTTCAGCGTCTCCTCAACGACGACCCTCAGACCGCCTACGAGCACGCGCGCTACGCCGCCTCCCATGCGGGCCGTATTGCGGTTGTCCGGGAGACGACCGGAATCGCCGCATATCTCGCCGGTCACTACAGCGAGGCGCTCCGAGAGATTCGAGCCGCCAGGCGACTGTCCGGCCTCGACCTCCACCGGGCCATCGAGGTCGATTGCGAGCGAGCACTGGGCAACCTCGACAAGGCCCTCCAAGCCGCTCAAGCGGCCGATCCACGCCAGCTCGACGAGATCGAGCGGGCCGAGCTGGCCATGGTGGTCTCCAGTCTTCGCCACGACATGGGTCAGACCGATCTCGGTCTCCTCATCATCGAGGACGCCATCAGGGCGCACCCCTCCGACAGCGAGACCCTCAGACGCCTGCACTCAGTGCGTGCCGACCGGCTCGGGGAGCTCGGGCGCCACCAGGAGGCGGAGGCCATCCGTGACCGTATCGGCCCCGAGCCGGCGGAGGAGGATGACGTCGAGGTCTTCGATATCGAGGATGACTACGACTCCGAGGTGCAGGAGCAGAGCAGCCCGGAGAGCTCCGACACTCAGCCCGCCACCGATTCCGATGGAGACACGAATGGCGAGGCAGTGAGCGAGACCACCGAGGCCTTAGAGGCTTCAGATGAAGCCGTTCAGGATGAAAGCCTCAGCAGACCTCGCGGCGCACGATGAGCCCGTGGACCAGGACGAGGATGCTCAGTGGTCGCAGTCCTTCATCGAGCGCGTCGAGGCTGAGACGGCCGAGCTGCTCCAGGACGCGCACGAGCCGCTGACGCCTTCCGCCAACGTTTCCGAGGAGCTCCGATGAGCACGCCCCAGTCCACTTCTCCCCAGCCGCCCCTGCCTCCGCCACCCTCATCGGCAGTGAGCAGCCCCTGTGCGACGCGTACGACGTCGCCCTGCTGGATCTCGACGGTGTGTGCTTTGCGGGGGAGGCCCGAGTTCCCTACGCCGCCGACAACGTCAACGCCGCTCGCAGGGCCGGAATGCGCCTGTCCTTCGTCACCAATAATGCCTCACGGGCTCCTCAGACGGTCGTGGACAAGCTGGCGGTTAACGACATCACTGCCGAGGCGTCGGAAGTCTTCAGCGCCGCCATGGACGCGGCCGCCATGCTCACTGAGCACGTCGAACCGGGTTCCACAGTGCTCGTCCTCGGTGGTGACGGTGTCCGCCAGGCCCTCCTCGACGAGGGCTTCCAGGTGACCAGCAACGCGCAGGATGAGCCCGCCGCCGTCGTCCAGGGCTGGGACCCGGCGGTCGACTGGGCGCTGCTGTCCGAAGGCGTCTACGCCATCAATGCCGGGGCCCTCCACGTGGCCACCAATCTCGATGCGACCCTGCCCACCGAGAGGGGCTTCGCCTTGGGCAACGGCAGCCTCGTGGCCGCCGTCGTCCACGCCTCGGGCAAGGAGCCCCTGGCCGGAGGCAAGCCCTTCCCCGGTATCTACATGCGCGCCCTCAAGAGGGCCGGTGGAACCAGACCCCTGGCCGTTGGCGACCGTCTCAACACCGACCACGTCGGGGCTCGGGCCGCCGGGATCCCAGGGCTCCACGTCCTCACCGGCGTCTCAGATGCCCGAGACGTCATCACTGCGCCGGCCACCGAGCGCCCCAGCTTCCTTCACACCGACCTGCGTGGCCTGACTGAGCCCCACCCCGAGCCCGTGCGAACCGAGCAGGACGGCCAGGTGTGGTGGCGGGTCGGCAACCGCAGCGCTCGAGTCCTCGGCTCTGGGCTCGAGCTCAAGGATGTCGGCGCCGTGTTCTCCCCGGACGACGCTGCTGTGCGTATCGACCTGGACTCCTACCGGGCACTGGCCGTGGCCGCTTGGGACTGGGTAGACGCCCAGGGCAGCCGGGGCGAGACCACAGCGTTGGAGCTGCCCGAGATCGAGGTGATCGAGCCCTGAGACCCGGTCGGGGTCGGTGAGGCTCCTACCGAAGGAGAAGAGGAATACACAGCGGCAGCGCGAGCAATGTCGATGGGAGTCAGGAATGAGCGGAAGCGAGTCGAGAACCGATGTCGGAGAGGAGAAGCTGGCGGCGGCGGACTCCTCGCACCGGCCGGCTCCTCGGCCCCCGGTGCCCGCACCCCCGCGAGCCGACGTCGCCCTGACGGCGGCCCAAGGGTTCAACGACCACACCGACGAGCTCGCTGAGATCGCTCAGATGCCCCTGGAGGAGCGCGCAGCCGCCCTGTGCGCCATCCACGAGGATCTCGCCTCCGCCCTGCACAAGGCGGAAGGCTGATATGGCCCGGCTCATCCGCATCGACTCAGAGCTCGTACGCCGTGGGCTGGCCCGCTCCCGCACCCACGCCGCCACCCTCGTCACTGACGGTCACGTCACGCTCGACGGCGAGGTCGTTACCAAGCCCGCTCGGCAGGTCAACCCGGCCCAGGCCATCGAGATCCTGGTGCCCTTCGGAGACGACTACGTCTCCCGCGGTGCCCACAAGCTCGCTGGCGCGTTGGACGCGCTGGGCCGATGCGGCTTGGCCCCCCGCGTCGAGGGCCGCCGCTGCCTGGACGCAGGCGCCTCGACCGGGGGCTTCACCGATGTCCTCCTTCGCCGCGGTGCCGAGCACGTCGTGGCCGTCGACGTCGGCTACGGCCAGCTGGCCTGGTCGCTGCGCTCCGACCCCCGCGTCACCGCCCTGGACCGCACCAACATCCGCACGCTGGATCCCGGGGCCGTCGCCCCCGCCCCGGAGCTGGTCGTGGGCGACCTGTCCTTCATCTCCCTGACCCTGGTCCTTGAGCCGCTGCTGCGCGCCGCGGCCGACGACGCCGACCTCCTGCTCATGGTCAAGCCCCAGTTCGAGGTGGGCAAGGACCGGATCGGGCACGGGGGAGTGGTGCGCGACCCGGATCTCCATGCGGAGACCGTGATGACGGTGGCTGAGCGGGCACACGCCCTGGGCGTGGGGGTCGAGGCCGTGACCGCCTCCCCTCTGCCGGGCCCCGCCGGTAACGTTGAGTACTTCCTGAGCATGCACGCCTCCCGCGCCGGTTACCCCGAGGATCTCAGCGGAGACGAGCTGCGCTCCAGAATCGAGGAGGCCGTCGTCGCCGGCCCCGCGGCGGGCGGCCCGCGACGACGCAGAACAAGGACCCACCCATGAGCAAGCTGAGCCCTTCAGACACCAGCGCTGCAGTGCGGCCGGTCGACTCGGCCGGCCTCTGTCAGACCTCGGAGCAGCTGGGAACGGGACAGCACTGCCGGAGGATCTCGCGCGTCATGTTGCTGCAGCGCGAGCTCAACGACAAGCCCGTCCCCGTCCCCAGGCCCAGTGCTCCAACGACAAGTGCTGTGGCCCGGGCCTCGGCGGCGCTGCGGGCACACGGTGTTGAGCCGGTCGGCCCGGACTGCACCGACCACGTCGACCTCGTCCTGGTGCTCGGCGGTGACGGCACGATCCTGCGCGCTTTCGAGATCGCCCGCGAGCGGGACATCCCCCTGGTAGGCATCAACACCGGCCACGTCGGTTTCCTGGCCGAGGCCGACCCCGACGGCATCGAGCAGGTCGTCGCCGATCTGGTCGCCGGCCGATACACGGTCGAGACCCGCACCACCTTGAACGTGGAGGTCATCTGTTCTGACGGGACGGTCACTCGCGACTGGGCGCTCAACGAGGCAGCCCTGGAGAAGCGCGACCGCGCCCGTATGATTGAGGTCGCCATCGGCGTCGACGGCCAGGCTGTGTCCTCCTTCGGCTGCGACGGCCTCATTATGGCCACGCCCACCGGCTCGACCGCCTACGCGTTCTCCTGCGGAGGCCCCGTCATCTGGCCCGAGGTCGAGGCGCTCCTCCTGGTGCCCGTGGCCGCGCACGCCCTGTTCACCCGCCCCCTGGTGCTGGGTCCCAACTCCTGCGTGGAGGTCGTCGTCCAACGAGTGGGCTTCGGAGGCGCTGAGATCTGGTGCGACGGCAGACGCAGCCTGGACGTGCCGGTCGGCGCCAGGATCCGCGTTACCCGGGCGAAGCGTGCGGTGCGCCTGGCTCGTTTCAACGAGGCCCCCTTCGCCAGCCGCCTGGTGCGCAAGTTCGACCTGCCCGTGGAGGGGTGGCGGGCTTCCAGCAGCGCCGATGAGGTCTACTCGCCTGAGGAGGATACGCTGCACCAGCCGATGGTCATTGCCGCCGACAGCAGCACCGACGGCGAGAGTCGGCCGGACTCCTCGGGAGGAACGGCGTGATCGAGTCTTTGCACATCGAGGACCTCGGAGTCATCGAGGAGGCAGACCTCCCCCTCAGTCGCGGCCTGACCGCCCTGACCGGAGAGACCGGTGCCGGCAAGACGATGGTGCTCACCTCTCTGGGGCTGCTGCTGGGGCAGAGGGCCGAGACCACCATCGTGCGCACCGGTGCCGAGCGCAGCCTGGTGGAGGGAGCCTTCCTGGTTGACCCGGACTCGCGTGTCGCCGCCCGCGTCGTCGAGGCCGGCGGCGATCTTGACGACGACCTCCTCCTGGCCTCTCGCACGGTTCCCGCCTCCGGACGCTCCCGCGCCTACCTGGGAGGGCGCTCCGTGCCGGCCTCGGTTCTCAGCGAGGTGGGTGGCCGGCTGGTCTCCGTCCACGGTCAGGCCGACCAGCTGCGGCTGCGCTCGGCCGCGGCCCAACGCGCTGCGCTGGACTCACTGGGTGGCCAGGACCACGCCGCCCTGTGCCGCCGCTACGCCCGGGCCTACCATGCGCGCCGACAGGCCGACCAGGAGCTCCAGGAGTGGCAGGCAACGGCTCAGGCCCGGGCCGTTGAGGTGGCCCAGCTGCGCGCCTGGCTCGAGGCCCTAGAGGAGATCGACCCCCGTAGCGGTGAGGATCGGGAGCTGACGGCGGAGGCGGAGAGACTCGACCACGCCGAGGACCTGCGCAGAGCCGCCACCGGGGCTCGCGGCGCGCTCAGCGGGGAGGAGTCCGCCACCGGGCAGGCGCCCGACGTCGTCTCCCTCATTGCTCACGCGCACCGCAGCCTGAGCGCCGAGTCCGACCGTGATCCCGCCCTGGCCGAGCTGGCCACGCGCACTCAGCGATTGGGCATCGACGCAGCTGATATCGCCGCTGAGCTGGGCGGGTACCTGTTCTCGCTGAGCGCCGACCCGGCTCGCCTCGCCCAGGTCCAGGACCGTCGTGGGGAACTCGCTCGTGCCTGCCGGGAGATCGGCGGGACTCAGGAGCAGCTCGACGACGTCGACGCCCTCCTGGCCTGGGGCGAGCGCGCAGCCGCACGCCTGGCCGAACTCGACGGCCCCCAGGACACCGCCACCGTCCTGGCCGAGCGCCTGGCCGCCGCCGACGAGGAGGTGGCGGTTGCCGGTGACGAGCTGAGCCGGGCCCGTCGGCGACTCGGCGAGCGTCTTGAGCGGGCCGTCACCGCGGAGCTGGAGGGCCTGGAGATGAAGGGTGCCCGGCTCGTCGTCGAGCTGAACCGGCTCGATGAGCCCGGGCCCACCGGCCTTGAGAGCGTCGCCCTCACACTCGTCTCACACCCCGGCGCGCCCGCCCTGCCTCTGGGCAAGGGGGCCTCGGGAGGCGAGCTGTCCCGCATCATGCTCGCCCTGGAGGTGGTGCTCGCCGACGCCGCGGCCTCCGCGCGCCCCTCGACCCACACCCGCACCCTCGTCTTCGACGAGATCGACGCCGGGGTGGGAGGCCGGGCCGCCCGGGAGATCGGCAGGCGCCTGGCCCGACTGGCGCGACATCACCAGGTCATCGTCGTCACCCACCTGGCGCAGGTGGCGGCCTGGGCCGACACCCACCTCGTGGTGCGTAAGGAGACAGTGACCGACCCTGAATCCGGTCCCGGTCCCTCGGAGGCGCCTGCAAGGAATGTGAGAAAGCCCCAGACGGGACGCACCCGCACACAGGTCTTCGTCGTCGAAGGCCAGGAGAGAGAACGGGAGCTGGCCAGGATGCTCTCCGGTCATGAGGACTCCCAGGCCGCGGTCCGGCACGCCGCTGAACTTCTCCAGGAAGCAGTCGTGGGACAATCCGAGCCGTGAGGAATCCCTTCCGCAGGAAGTCTGCGTCCGTCTCCGAGCATCCCAGCGGTGTCGTACGCGTCGACGCGCGCACGAAGAAGCTCACCAAGCGTCTCCAGCCCGGGGAGATCGCCATCATCGACCATACCGACCTCGATCGGGTGGCCGCAGAGGCGCTGGTGGAGTGTGGTGCCTCAGCGGTCCTCAACGCCTCCCCGTCCATCTCCGGGCGCTACCCGAACCTCGGTCCCGGAATCCTCCTCGACGCGGGAATCCCGCTCGTGGACGATCTGGGCCCCGACATCATGCGTCTGCACGATGGCCAGCGCATCACCGTCGAGGACGGCTCGGTGCGTGTCGAGGGCAAGGAGCAGGTCATCGCCGAGGGCTCGGTCCAGACCAAGCAGACCGTCGCCGAGGCCATGGAGGAGGCTCAGAAGGGCCTGTCGGTCCAACTGGAGGCCTTCGCCGCCAACACCATGGAGTACATGCGCGGGGAGTGGGACCTGCTCCTCAACGGCGTCGGCATGCCCTCGCTGACCACGCGGATGAGTGGCAAGCACGTGCTGGTGGTCGTGCGCGGCTACTCCTACAAGGAGGATCTGCAGGCGCTCAAGCCCTACATCCGCGAGTACAAGCCCGTCATCATCGGTGTTGACGGAGGCGCCGACGCCGTCTTGGATGCCGGCTTCAAACCGACCATGATCGTGGGCGATATGGACTCCGTGTCTGACAAGGCGCTGACCTGCGGCGCCGAGATCGTCGTCCACGCCTACCGCGACGGGCGCGCCCCGGGCCTGGCCCATGTCGAGGAGCTCGGGGTCGAGCACCATGTCTTCGCCGCCACCGGCACCAGCGAGGACATCGCGATGCTCATGGCCGATGAGGCCGGTGCCGAGATCATCGTGGCCCTGGAACGCACGCCACCCTGCTGGAGTTCCTCGACAAGGGACGTGCCGGTATGTCCTCGACCTTCCTGACCCGGCTCAAGGTCGGTGGCCGCCTCATCGATGCCAAGGGCGTCTCCCAGCTCTACCGCACCCGAATCTCGGGGTGGTGGCTGCTGTTCCTGGCCCTGGCGGGCACCTTCGCCCTGGCCATCGCCCTGATGTCCACGCCCGGTGGACAGACCTTCCTGGGACTGTCCGGCGCCGTGTGGGACGACATCGTCAACTTCTTCCGCTCACTGCTGGGCCTGGCCCCGAACTCACCCACCGTCTAACGACCCCCGCCCATCTGAGAGGCAGCCCCTCTCACGGTCACCTTCAAGGTCTTCAACCATGATCGACTTCCGCTATCACCTGGTATCGCTCATCTCCGTGTTCCTGGCCCTCGCCGTCGGGGTTGTCCTGGGAGCCGGCCCGCTGCAGAACTCCCTGGGAACCGCGCTCAACGACCAGGTCACCGCCCTGCGTGAGAACCGCAACGCCACCCAGGCCAAGCTCGAGCAGACTGAGACGGCCGTCAACGAGCGGGACTCCTACATCACTCAGGCCGCCAGCAGCCTCCTGCCCGGGGCCCTGGCCTCCAAGAACGTCGCCATGGTGCTACTGCCCAACGCCAAGGCCGAGGACGCCGACGCCGTCACCGCCCAGCTCAAGAGCGCGGGCGCCACCGTCACCGGTCGGGTGAGCCTGACCACCACCTGGGTGGACGTGTCTCGGGAGAACTACCGCTCCACCTTCTCCGGACAGGTCCAGGGGCACCTGGGCAGCGCCAACGTCAAGGACGCCAACGGCATCCTGGGGGAGGCACTGGCCAAGGCCCTCACCGCCAACGATGACTCCTCCCGAGTCCTCATGGACATGCTGTCAGTGGACAAGTCCGGCACGCCTTTCGTCACCGTGGATTCCACGCCCACCGGGCCGGCGGAGATGATCGTCGTCGTCGGGCCACGCCCGCAGGCCTCCTCCGGCAAGGGGGCGACGGTCGAGGCCTCACCGGGTCAGGACCCCAAGGCCTGGGCCAAGGCACTGGAGGGTACAGCCGGCGGTGCGCCCACAGTCGTCGTCGGTTCCGCCGACGGTGACGACAATGTCGTCAGCATCATCCGTTCCGAGAAGGCGAAGGTGACCACTGTCGACTCCGTCGGCCAGGTCGCCGCCTCGGTCTCCGCGCCCCTGGCCCTGGCCTCCACCCGAGCGGGAACCATCGGCCACTACGGCTTCGACAAGGGGGCCGGCGCCGTCATGCCGCCAGTGACCAAGTAGTCTCCGCCCTCAGGTGCTGAGGCTTCGTCATGGGTGGCGACGCCGCGATCCGTCCTCGCCCTGCCTTAGGCTGAGTCCATGGCTGGCACGATCACGCGAGTAAGCTCCTGCGCCCGAGACCTGGCGAAGGTGGGGATCAAGGTGGCGGGCATCACCCTGTCCTGTTCTGCCTCCCTGGCGCCCATCGCGAAGGGCCTGGAGCGCACCAACTTCCACGGTCGCACCGTGAGCCTGCGCGGGAGGCGTCGGGGCAGCTGCCGGCGCCGTAACGGCCGGGATCGAGGCCGGCAGGCTCCTGCAGGCCGGAACTGGCTCGTCCCCACGAGTGGGGCTTGCCGCCACCCTCGCGGCAGCTGCCGGCGGGTGCGCCGGCCTGGTCGACGACCTCGATGCCGGTGCCCACGACGGCGACACCCCCGCCAAGGGGCTCAAGGGCCACCTCACCGCCCTGGCCCACGGGCGCGTCACCACCGGAGCCCTCAAGATCGCCGTCATCGGCTCCGGGGCGCTTGTCAGCGGTGTCCTCCTGGCGCGCCACCGCAGCCCGGGCACCGGCGCACGTCCACCGGCGGTGATCATCGCCGATGCTGCGTCCAGCGCCGTGGTCATCGCGGCCTGGGCGAACCTGCTCAACCTGCTCGATCTGCGCCCCGGACGGGCGCTCAAGACCGCCTGCATCGTGAGCACCCCGCTGCTGGCCGCTCCCGGACGCGCCGGCGAGCTCAGCCGGCTACTGGCCGCAGGAACCTTGGGAACCAGCCTCATGGCCCTGCCGGAGGACCTCCTGGAGAACACGATGCTGGGGGACACCGGTGCCAACGCCGTCGGAGCCCTGCTGGGAACCGCCCTGGCCTGCCACCCACATGCCGCGGTGCGCGCCGGAGCCGCCCTGAGCGGAGTGAGCCTCATCCTGGTCAGCGAGAGGGTCTCCTTCTCCCGCGTCATCACCGACACCCCGGTGCTGGCCGCACTCGACGGTCTGGGACGCCGCCGCTAATGGCAGCCCAGCAACGCCGCGGCGGCCTGCTCTCCGTGGCCGGGTCCGTCGCCGGCCTGACCCTCGTCTCCCGCGTCCTGGGGTTCCTGCGCTGGCTCGTCCAGGCCGCCACCGTCGGCACCGGCACGGTGGCGGGCGCCTACACCACGGCCAACCAGCTGCCCAACACCCTCTATGAGGTCGTCGTCGGTGGTGTGCTGGCGGCCACCGTCGTTCGCTCCTGTCCGCACCGATCGCCGTGGGCAGGCGCGAGGAGGTCACCGCCACCGCCTCGGGGTTGCTGGGCCTGGTCCTGGCGGTCCTGACCCCGCTGTCCTTGGGGCTCATCGTCCTGTCCGCACCGATCGCCGCCCTGTTCCCCACCTCCCAGGGCGTGGACCCGGCGCTCCAGCACGAGCTCGTCGCCTCCTTCCTGCGCATGTTCGCCCTGCAGGTGCCCATGTATGGAGTGGCGGTCGTCCTCACCGGTGTCCTCCAGGCTCACAACCGCTTCATCTGGCCGGTTCTGACACCGATGCTCTCCAGCCTCGTGGTCATGGCGACTTACGGCCTCTACGGGGTACTGACCAACGGTGAGGACGCGGTCGCTTCCAGCCTCGCCCTCCAGGTGCTGGGCTGGGGGACGACCCTCGGGGTGGCCGTGCTCAGCCTCCCGCTGCTGTGGCCGGTCCACCGATTGGGACTGGGACTGCGCCCCACACTGAGACTGGGGGGTGCCCAGGCCCGGCGGGCGCTGCGGCTCGGCGGGGCCGGGGTGTGGACGATCCTTGCCCAGCAGGTGAGTGTCCTGGTGGTCCTGGCCATGGCCCGCTGGGGCGGGCAGACCGGGACGGCGGCGGTCTACCAGTACACGCAGGCCGTCTACGTCCTTCCCTACGCGGTGCTGGCCGTCCCTGTGGCCACCGTTCTCTACCCCCGCCTGACTGCCGCCTTCGAGGCGCGAGAGCTCTTGCAGGGGAGCCCGGGCGGCACAGGCGAGGATGATGACGTTACGAGGCTGGTGGCGACCTCCACGGCCTTGGTCACCGCCGTCGCCGTGGCCGGAACCGCCATGCTCCTGGCCGCCAGCGCCGCTGCTGAACGCTTCTTCTCCTTCAAGCAGGTTGATGGGATGGGGCAGGGCGCTGGCCGTCCTGTCCCCGGGACTGATCGGCTACGCCCTCATCTACCAGGTCACGCGGGTCCTGTTCGCCGCCGACCGCTCTCGACCCGCCGCTCACGCCACTGCGGCCGGCTGGCTGACCGTGGCGGTGGCCTGCGCCGCCTGCGTGCGCCTCATGGCGCCCTCGGGCGGGGACGGGCACGCCACCCTCGTTGCTCTGGGAGTGGGTACGACCATTGGGATGACGGTGGCGGGGGTGAGCCTGCTGATCGTTCTGGCCCGGGTCATGGGGGGCCGGGTACTGCGCGCTACCCTGACCGCGCTCGTCGCGGGGCTGCCCGTGGCCCTCGCCGTCGGGCTGGCTGTCCGTGCGGTAACCACCCGCGTGACCTCCCTGCCCCTGGCCGTTGCCACCGCCGTGATCGGTGCTGCTGCGGCCACAGCTCTCGTCCTGGTGGTCATCCACCTGGCTGACCGCAGCCTCCTGGCATCGGTACGCGGCCTGAGGGCAACGGTGACGACGACGGATGACAAGGATCAACCATGAGCGGTGTCGACAGCACGAACGAGCCCGGTGCCGTACAGGGTAGGCACGCCGGCCGCCGGCGGATCCTCCAGGTGTGCGGATCGGCCGCCGGAGGGGTACGGGCCCACCTGGCCGACTGCGCCCGGATCCTGGCAGCCGACGGCCACGACGTCATCGTCGAGGCACCCGCCGCGGTCCTCAACGGACTGGATGTCGAGCCGGCTCGCGCCGAGACACTCGAGATCGGCCCCCGCCCCAGCCTCAACGACACCCTGGCCGTGGCCAGACTGCGTCGGCTGGGCCGGCGCGCCGACGTCGTTCACGCCCACGGCCTGCGAGCCGGGGCCCTGGCCGCCCTGGCCCTGGGACGACGACGCCGCGGACGCACCCGGCTGGTCGTCACCCTCCACAACCTCACCGTTGGGGGACGCCTGACCACCCTGGTGGGGGAGAGGCTCGAGCGGCTCATTGCCCGGCGCGCCGACCTCGTCCTGGCGGTCAGCCCCGACCTGGCTGAACGTTCCCGGGAGCTTGGCGCCCCACGTGTCGAGCTCGCCATCATTCCCGCAGCGCCGCCAGGGCACCCCTCCCAACCGAGCCCCTCGGGCACAGTCGCGCCGGAGGACGTCTGGCCGCAGGGCGGTGCGCGTCTCCTGACTGTTGCCCGCCTGGCTCCCCAGAAGGGCCTGCCGCTGCTGCTCGAGGCCGCCGCGATCCTCTCCCGGGAAGTCGACGCCGGCCGGCTCGCGGCCTTCACCTGGGCGCTTGCCGGCGACGGCCCCGGCGGGGCCGAGGCCGCCGAACGCATCACCGCCGAGCAGCTCCCGATCACCCTCCTGGGGCGGCGATCCGACGCGCCGGCCCTCATGGAGGCCGCTGACATCGTCGTCCAGACCTCTCTGTGGGAGGGGCAGCCCCTCACCATCCAGGAGGCCCTGCGCGCAGGCGCCGCGATCGTGGCCACCGACGTCGGCGGTACCGCCGTCACCGCCAGGGGAGGAGCCGTCCTCGTGGCTCCCCAGGCCCAAGCCATCGCCGAGGCGGTCGGAACCCTCCTGAGCGACTCCGAGGCCCGCTCCCGTGCCGTTGAGCGCGCACAGGAGGCGGCGGGGCGCATTCCCGGGCTTGAGGACCTTGCTGCCCAGCTGCGTCAGGCGGTCCTCGACCCGCACTGAGCCGCCCTGCTCCGAGCGGTAGCATCGTTGTGCCCGAGCGCCCGTCGACCACGACGTCGGCAGCGAGAAGAGGAGCCAATCGTGGACCACCCGGTGACGAAGACCCACAGGAGCGACGGCTCCGAGAACAGCCTCGCCGACAAGTGTGAACCGGGGCGGGAGCTGGTCTCCAGCGAACGGGTCTGGAGCGGACCGATCTTCGCCGTCGACGCCGACCAGGTGCGCCTGGGGCTCGGTCAGGAGCCGGTGGCCCGTCAGGTCGTCGTCCACCACGACGCCGTCGCCGTCGTCGCCCTGCGCGAGGGCGACGCATCCTCCCAGACCGATGGCGCCGCGGAGATCCTCATGATTCGCCAGTACCGCCATCCCGTACGCGCCTGCCTGTGGGAGATCCCGGCGGGACTGCTCGACGTGGCGGGGGAGGCCCCCGCCGTCGCCGCCGCCCGCGAGCTCGCTGAGGAGACCGACTACGAGGCGGCCACCTGGAACACGTTGGCCGAGTTCTACGCCTCGCCCGGCTTCACCACTGAGGGGGCCCGGATCTTCCTCGCCCAGGACCTGAGCCTGTTGCCCGAGGACCGGCGCACCGTCCGCGAGGACGAGGAGGCTGAGTTCGTGCCCACCTGGGTCCGACTGGACGAGGCGCTCGACGCCGTCATGGACGGCCGCCTGCACAACCCCTCCACAGTCCTGGGGGTCCTCGCCACGGCCCAGGCGCACACCCGCGGCTGGGTGGGGCTGCGTCCCGCTGACGCCCCCTGGCTGCGCAGCCCCGAGAGCCTCTAGGAGCCTGCGCCGAGTCACCGGCTGCTCGAGTAGCGCGGTGTGGGCGTAGAGCCACACCACTAGTTAGGTGCTCCTAGGTAAGGCTTACCTTTGATTAGTGACGTGTTCAATCCCACCCGGCGACGCTCCGTCATGAACTTGCCAGTGTTGAATTCGGCAAGCAAGATCTTGGTTAAACTCATGGCACGATGACCAGCGACGCCTCGCAGGTCGATCCTGGAGACGGCCTGAGGGTCGGCCGGCTCGGTCGGCTTGACCGACTTGGTCGACAAGGACGTGGCCGAACCGGCCGCAACGGGATCAGGCCGTGAGGTGTCGTCAGCGACTAGGGGAGGAGAACAGTCATGGCGCAGAGCGACGACGACTCTACCCGGGCGCGTGTTCTCGACCTCATCGCTGAGAAGGGGCCGGTGTCTGCGGCGCAGCTCGCCAGGGTCCTGAGCCTGACGCCGGCCGCCGTGCGCAGGCACATCACGGCACTTGAGGACGCTGAGCAGATCGAGGTTCATACTCCGGCCCAGACGGGTAAGCGTGGCCGCGGTCGCCCCGCCCGGCACTACGTCCTGACGCCCAAGGCCCGCACCTCCTTCGCGGAGGGCTACTCCGACCTGGCCAACCGCGCCCTGCACTACCTGTCCCAGGTGGCCGGTGACAAGGCGGTCGATTCCTTCGCCGCGGCCAGGGGCCGTGACCTCGAGCGCCGCTATGCCACCGTCGTCGAGGCGGCGGGCAAGGACCCCTCGGAGCGGGCCCGAGCCCTGGCGGACGCCCTGACTCTTGACGGCTACGCGGCCTCGGTGCGCGACGTTGGAGACGGGTCCTTCGCCATCCAGCTGTGCCAGGGCAACTGCCCGGTGCGCGACGTCGCCGGGCAGTTCCACGAGCTGTGCGACGCCGAAACGCAGGCCATCTCCCGGCTCGTCGGCGTCCCGGTCCAGCGTCTGGCCACCCTGGCCGGAGGCGAGCACGTCTGTACCACCCACATTCCGATCGCCATGCCCGCGCTGCGCAAGCGCGCGGTCCGGGCGGCGGCTAAGACGCGAGGCCTTGAGACCAAGCGAATGGAAGGAACCCGATGACACTGCCGACAACCGAGACCACGCGTAGCACTGACGACGAGATCATCGACTCGATCTCAACGAGCTACGACTTCGGCTGGCACGACTCCGACGAGGCCGGTGAGAAGGCCAAGCGAGGCCTTGATGAGCAGGTGGTCCGCGAGATCTCCGCCATCAAGGGCGAGCCTGAGTGGATGCTGGCCAAGCGTCTCAAGGCCTACTCCACCTTCGAACGCAAGCCCATGCCCACCTGGGGCGTGGACCTCTCCCAGCTCGACATGGACGCCGTCAAGTACTACGTGCGCTCCACGGACCGGCCGGCCAACTCCTGGGACGACCTGCCCGAGGACATCAAGAACACCTACGACCGCATTGGCATCCCCGAGGCCGAGCGCGAGCGCCTGGTGGCGGGCGTGGCCGCCCAGTACGAGTCGGAGGTCGTCTACCACCAGATCCGCGGCGACCTGGAGGAGCAGGGCGTCATCTTCGTCGACACCGACACCGCCGTGCGCGAGCACCCCGAGCTCGTCAAGGAGTACTTCGGGACCGTGGTACCCGCCGGCGACAACAAGTTCGCCGCCCTCAACACGGCCGTGTGGTCCGGGGGCTCCTTCATCTACGTCCCCAAGGGTGTCCACGTCGAGATTCCGCTCCAGGCCTACTTCCGCATCAACACGGAGAACATGGGCCAGTTCGAGCGCACGCTCATCATCGCCGACGAGGACTCCTACGTCCACTACGTCGAGGGCTGCACCGCCCCCATCTACTCCACCGACTCCCTGCACTCGGCGATCGTGGAGATCGTGGTCAAGAAGAACGCCCGCGTGCGCTACACGACCATCCAGAACTGGTCCAACAACGTCTACAACCTGGTGACCCAGCGCGCCACCTGCGAAGAGGGCGCCACCATGGAGTGGGTCGACGGCAATATCGGCTCCAAGCGGAACATGAAGTACCCGGCCGTCTTCCTCATGGGCCCCCACGCCCGCGGCGAGGCCCTGTCCATCGCCTTCGCCGGCGCGGACCAGCACCAGGACACCGGCGCCAAGATGGTCCACATGGCGCCCCACACCTCCAGCCACATCGTCTCCAAGTCGATCGCCCGCCACGGTGGCCGCAGCGCCTACCGCGGACTGGTGCAGATCATGAAGAACGCCCGGCACTCCAAGTCCAACGTGCTGTGCGACGCCCTCCTGGTCGACGAGATCTCCCGCTCGGACACCTACCCCTACGTCGATGTGCGCACCGACGACGTCGAGATGGGACACGAGGCCACCGTCTCCAAGGTGAGTGCCGACCAGCTCTTCTACCTCATGCAGCGCGGGCTGACCGAGACCGAGGCCATGGCCACCATCGTGCGCGGCTTCGTCGAGCCCATCGCCCGGGAGCTGCCCATGGAGTACGCCCTCGAGCTCAACCGGCTCATCGAGCTGCAGATGGAGAACTCGGTGGGCTGACCCACCGCAGCGGATCCTTCCTCGTCAGCCCATTCAGCCTTCGACCCACACCTCATCACACCGGCTGCTGCCGGCCAAGGAGCACCTCCACATGCCTGAACTCTCCACCGACCACTCGACGCCACGCTCGACGGCGCCCACTCCCACGGCGGGCCGCGCTACGTCTCCTCGCGCGCCGACCGCCCCACCTCCTTCGATCCCGCTGACATCCCAGTGCCGCGCGGTCGCGAGGAGGAGTGGCGCTTCACGCCGATGAAGCGCTTCGCCCCGCTGTTCGACCTCGACGCCATCCGGGCGGCCGCCGCCGGCCAGAGCGATGACGGCGTTGTCCGTGTCGAGGCGGACCTGCCCGACGGCGCGAGCCTTGAGACCGTCGCGCGCAGCGACGCCCGCATCGGCACCGTGGGCGCCCCGGTCGACCGCACCGGCATCACCGCCTGGAATGGCACCGAGACCGCCACCGTGCTGACCCTGGAGGCCGGCGCCCAGCTGGAGCGGGCCGCCCGCCTGAACATCATCGGGCAGGACGCGCAGCTCGCCCGCCCCACCGCCCAGCACATCCTCATCGCCGCCGAGTCTGGTTCCAAGGGAACCGTCGTCCTGGACCACACCGGTACCGCCGCCCTGACCCAGGGCGTCGAGGTGACGGTCGCCGACGGCGCCGAGCTCACCCTGGTGACCGTTCAGGGCTGGGAGGACGAGGCCGTCCACGCCTCCAACCACCGGGTCAAGGTCTGCGGCCGAGGCGTCCTCAAGCACGTCGTCGTCAGCCTCGGCGGAGACGTGCGCATCTGCCCCGACCTGGGCTTCTCCGGAGAGGGCGGCCACATCGACGCCTACGGCGTCTACTTCACCGATGCCGGCCAGCACCAGGAGCACCGCCCCTACGTGGCCCACACCGAGCCCCACTGCTACTCGCGCGTCACCTACAAGGGGTGCCCTCCAGGGCGAGGGTGCGCACGCCGTGTGGGTGGGGGACTGCCTCATCGGCCAGGCCGCCCGCGGCACCGACACCTACGAGCTCAACCGCAACCTGGTCCTCACTGAGGGGGCCAAGGCCGACTCCGTGCCGAACCTGGAGATCGAGAACGGCAACATCGAGGGGGCCGGCCACGCCAGCGCCACCGGTCGCTTCGACGACCAGCAGCTGTTCTACCTGCGTGCCCGCGGCATCCCCGAGACCGAGGCCCGTCGCCTCGTCGTCCTGGGCTTCTTCAACGAGATCGTCGCCGAGATCGGTGTCGACGAGGTCGAGGAGCGCCTCATGGCCGCCATCGAGAAGGAGCTCGAGCTCACCGGACTCATCACCGCCCGCACCGATCAGGACCCCGCCGCCCAGCCGGCAGCCGAGTGACAGGCCGGACCCGCACGACGGTCCGCCCACCCGCAACCAGACCACGACCCAGCTGAAAGAAACGTCGCATGAGCACTCTGCAGATCAAGAACCTCCACGTCCAGGTGGCCACCAACGACGGCCCCAAGCCCATCCTCAAGGGCGTCGATCTGACCATCGACTCCAACCAGGTCCACGCCATCATGGGCCCCAACGGCTCGGGCAAGTCCACCCTGGCCTACTCCATCGCCGGTCACCCCGACTACGAGGTCACCGAGGGTGAGGTCCTCCTCGACGGCGTCGACCTGCTCGAGATGAGCGTGGACGAGCGCGCCCGCGCCGGTCTTTTCCTGGCCATGCAGTACCCCGTCGAGGTCCCCGGCGTCACCGTGGCCAACTTCCTGCGCACGGCCAAGACCGCCATCGACGGCGAGGCCCCCAAGGTGCGCCAGTGGGTCAGCGAGGTCAACCAGGCCATGAAGAACCTGCGGATGGACCCCGCCTTCTCCCAGCGCGACGTCAACGCCGGCTTCTCCGGCGGTGAGAAGAAGCGCTTCGAGATCCTCCAGATGGAGCTGCTCCGGCCCCGCTTCGCCGTCCTGGACGAGACTGACTCCGGCCTGGACGTCGACGCCCTGCGCATCGTCTCCGAGGGCGTCAACCGCCTCCACGACGAGTCCGACGCCGGCTTCCTCCTCATCACCCACTACACGCGCATCCTGCGCTACATCAAGCCCGACCACGTCCACGTCTTCGTCGACGGGCGCGTGGCCGAGGCCGGCGGCCCCGACCTGGCCGATCGCCTCGAGGAAGAGGGCTACGACCGCTACCTCGCCTGACCGTCCTCATCGTGCCGGGGGCCGACGACGGCGCGCCGCGCAACATGGTGTCGTCGTCGGCCCCGGCACCGAGGAAGGGGGACTAAGGTGCATCGTGACCTCAGTCCCGCCGTCAGCGACCAAGCCCGGTACCGCTCGCACCGAATCGGAAAGGCACGTCATGACCCAGTCCACGGCCCCGCTCACCGGGGCGCCTTCGGCCAGCGCGCTCAATGCCGAGGAGATCGCCGCGATCCGCGTCGACTTCCCCTACCTGGAGCGGCCCGCCCGCAACGGCGAGCCGCTGGCCTACCTCGACTGGGCGGCCACGAGCCAGAAGCCCGCCGGCGTCATCACCACGGAGGCCGACTTCTACCGCATGTCCAACGGTGCGGCAGGGCGCTCGACCTACCAGCTCGCCGACGAGGCCACCGCCACCTTCGAGGACGCCCGTGACGCCGTCGCCGCCTTCGTCGGCGCGCGCGGAAGCGAGCTCGTCTTCACCAAGAACGCCACCGAGGCCATCAACCTCGTCGCCCTGGCCATCGGGCACGCCAGCCAGGGACGGTCGGCGGCCCGCGGCGGCGGACCCGCAGCGGCTGATGATCCGGCTCGACGTCTCATCATCGGAGAGGGCGACGAGGTCGTCGTCACTCGCGCCGAGCACCACGCCAACCTCGTGCCCTGGCAGGAGCTGTGCGCCCGCACCGGCGCCACCCTGCGTTGGCTGGACCTGGCCGAGGACGGGCGCATCGATGCCGCCACTCTGGACGTCATCACCGAACGCACTCGCGTCGTGGCCCTGACCCACGCCTCCAACGTCACCGGCGCGATCAGTCCGCTCGACCTCATCCTCCCGCGCGCCCAGCGGGTCGGTGCGCTCGTCATCCTGGATACCTGCCAGTCCGCCGCCCACCTCCCGCTGGACTTCGGCGCGCTGAAGACCGCCGGTGTGGACGCCATGGCGCTCTCCAGTCACAAGATGCTCGGCCCCACCGGCATCGGCGCGCTCGTGGCCAGTGAGGAGCTCCTGGCGGCGATGCCGCCGGTGCTCACTGGCGGCTCCATGATCGAGGTCGTCACCATGGAGTCGTCGACCTTCATGAGCGGCCCACCCCGTTTTGAGGCCGGCAGCCAGCCGCTGGCACAGGCCGCGGGATGGCGCACCGCCGTGGAGTACCTGGCCGGTATCGGCCTGGACCGGCTCCACGCCACTGAGCAGGTCCTGACCCAGCAGGTGCTCGAGGGCCTCACCCGGGTCCCCGGGCTGCGCCTGGTCGGCCCAGCCGACACCACCGATCGTCTGGGTGTGGTCGCCTTCTCCATCGAAGGAGTCCACCCTCACGACGTCGGCCAGGTCCTCGATGCCGCCGGCGTCGCCGTGCGCACGGGCCACCATTGCGCCCAGCCCATCCACCAGCACTTCGGCATCCACGCCTCCTCGCGCCTGTCCTTCGGGGCCTGCTCCACTCCTGAGGAGGTGGACCGCTTCCTGTCCGCCATCGCCGACGTCCGGCGCTACTTCCTGAGGTGAGCATGAACGAACTCGACCAGCTCTACCAGCAGGTCATCCTCGACCACTCCCGTGAGCGCCACGGCTCCGGCGCCCTCGACGCCCCGGATGCCACCAGCCACCAGGTGAATCCCACCTGCGGTGACGACGTGACCCTGGGGGTGCGCGTCAAGGACGGAAAGATCGAGGCCATCGGCTGGGAGGGGGACGGATGCTCCATCTCCCAGGCCTCCATCTCGGTGATGCACGACCTCGTCAACGGCGCCGACCTGGCCACTGTCGCCCGCCTTGAGGCGGACTTCGATGCCCTTATGCACTCGCGCGGCAAGGGCGTCGACGACGCCGTCCTGGATGACCTGGAGGACGGGGCCGCCTTCGAGGGTGTCTCGAAGTACCCCAACCGCGTCAAGTGCGCCCTCCTGGGCTGGATGGCCCTCAAGGACGCCCTGGCCAAGTCCGGCGTTGTCCTGCCCACCGTTGAGCCGAACGACCCCGAGTAACCCGACCGTCCTCTTACCACCGTCCGACCCGCGAGGAAGAAGGAAGAAGCCATGAGCGAGAACCCCAGCGGGATGCCGGCAGCCGCCGACAACCCCATGGCCGCCCAGCAGCCGCCGGCCCCCGTCGCCAGCACCGAGGGCGTCGACGTCGCCGCCGTTGAGGAGGCCCTGCGCGACGTCATCGACCCCGAGCTCGGTATCAACGTCGTCGACCTCGGGCTGCTCTACGGGGTGTCGATCGAGCCCGACGGAACCGTCGTACTCGACATGACCCTGACCACCGCCGCCTGTCCGCTCACCGACGTCATTGAGGAGCAGGCCCAGCAGGCCCTGTCCCTCATCGCCGACAAGGTCCGCATCCAGTGGGTGTGGCTGCCGCCGTGGGGGCCGGACAAGATCACCCCTGAGGGGCGCGAGCAGCTGCGCGCCCTGGGCTTCAACGTCTGAGCCTCCGCCGAGGTCACCGTCAGGTCAGATCCTCCTCGACGCCGAGGACCGCCTCGCGCAGGACACGTGCGTGGCAGTGGACGTGGTCGTGGCCGGCGAACAGGAGCGTGACGCGTCCCGTGAGGGCCTCATCGCGCAGGTGCTCGACGGCGGCAACCGCCTCGGACCGTTCGGTGAGCTCGGCACGGTAGGCTTCGACGAACTGGGGCCAGGGCAGGTCCCCGCTGTGGAAGGCCCGCCGCAGCTCGGTGGTGGGGGTGGCGTCCTTGGCCCACTCGTCCAGGGCCGCGCGCTCCTTGGAGATGCCGCGGGGCCAGAGCCGGTCCACCAGGACCCGTGTTCCGTCCTCGGCACTGGGGTCCTCGCGGATGCCTTTGAGGACCACGCTGTCTGACGAAGGTAAATTCTGACGCATACCTTTGACGTTACTCGTCTTTGCTTCCGGTGTGACCCCATCGGCTCGCAGTGAACCGGGCAAGCTTGAGTGTCGTCTACTCGCTCGAGCGCCATCGGGCGATCGCGGTGAGGAACTCCCGTTCCAAGGCCTGGGCGTGTCGTGCATCGGGGTAGCCGGTGGCGGCGATGAGGCCGAAGAGCTCCCGCACCGACTCGGTGTCGACGCTGCCGGCCAGGGCCGCCAGGCGCTCAGGCGGCAGCCGGGCCTCCATCCGGGAGATCATCGCATGGGCACGTTGCTCGATCTGTGTGTCTGACAGCTCGGCCGGATCCTGGGAGTAGAGGGCCAGCGACTCGGCGTCGTAGTGAGGATCCGGGTCGACGAACAAGAACTCCGCCTCCGGCGGCATCTGACCGCGGTAGCAGGCCAGGTCGGTCAGGTCCCGCTCCCTTGCGCACGGCGCAGCGTGTGGTCTCATCGGGAGCGGCCTGCTCCAGCCGGTCGAAGAAGGCCGCCATGCGTGGGGACATCGGTGAGACGGTTGAACCGGTTCTGGCTCGCTCCAGCAGGCCGGCGAGCATGTCTCTTTGTCTGGTCACCTCGGCCAGGTGATCCTCCACGGCGGCCAGGGCCCCGGCCAGGTCCTCGACAACGCTCCCGGCCACCGAGCGCGCTTCAGCCGCGGGGGCGTCGTTGGCCGGCTCGATGACGGTTGTCTCAGGGGCGTCGAGGACGCGTGTGATGGTTTCAAGGGATACACCGGCCCGGACCAGCCAACGGATCCGGGAGAGTCGGGCCACGTGGCTCAGGTCGTAGTCGCGCCAGCCGCCACGTTCACCGGGAATCGGAAGCAGCCCCAGCGAGTGGTAGTAACGCACCGTGCGCACGGTTGTCCCGGTCAGCTCGGCGATCTCTGCAACGCGCATGGGGATAGTCTCACACGGCACTTGGACTCTGAATTCTTCCACCGGCGCCCATGAGCCAGGCCGGATTCAGGACCACTCGTATCCGCTGGGTGGGGACGGGCCATGGGGAGTGTGAACCGTTTGCCGGGACATGCCCGCGTTGCTACTGTGCCCGCGTGATGACAGGCGGATCAGGTACCGACGGCGGTGCTGCCCCGTCTCGCCCTCCGCAGGCGGGAGGGTCCTGGTGAACAGCACGCGAGGCAACCTGCAGGTCGGTGACCTGCTCCAGGGGAGCGCGGGCGCCCTGTCGGTCAGAGGCTGCCTGCTCTTCAAGGAGTGGGACTCCCAGGACCACTGCTTCTACTACTGGGAGGAGTGGCAGCTCATCGGGGCCAGTAATGCCGATACCTGGGTCGAGGTCGACCACGATCCCGGCGAGGTCCTCTTCTACGAGCCCGTCCGTCTCGAGGAGACGGTCGAGCCGTGGGCCCTGACCGTCGGTCAGAGGCTGCAGCTGACGATCAACGGCGTTCTGCACCGGGGCATGGTCGAGGAGGTGACCACCGGCACGCTTGAGAACGTCATCGGTTCCCCGGTGTGCCCACTGAACGTCGGCGAGACCATGACCTACGTCGAGGTGCGGCTGACGGACCCGGCTGGTGTGACCAGCCGACTGACCATCGACAGCCACCGTTTCCGTGACCTCCTGGCCTACCGCAAGACCTCTTTGTCCACTGCTCAGCAGAAGCAGCTCTTCGGGCGAGTTCTTTGCAACAGCCGACCTGTTGCCGGCAGAACTGGCCGGAACGTCGGATGCGCCATCGTCGCTGCCTTCGTCAGCATCGTGCTCGCCGTCGGACTTTTCTCCGCATGCTCCAGCAGCAGCCGCTCCAGTGGCGGTGCCGACTCCACCAGCACCTCGGACTCGAGCTCCTCACGGACCTATCGCCACCGCCCGGTGTATGGGGGCGGTGGGGGTGGAGTCGGTAAATAGCCCTGAAGCCCCGTCGACGACGGTATGCCGGCCATGTGTTACCGGTGCGGGGAGAGCATGAATGGGGAGCTCGCTCCGTTTGTCGGGTGCCGGCCATGTTGCTACCGTGCTCGCGTGAGTGCGGTGAGCCTGTGTTCTGTCAGCTACAAAATCAGTGGAGCCGAGCCGTATGCGCTCAACGATCTCTCCACGATTGAGTCGCTTCTTCTGGCCGCCGCCCAGACGGCGGGACTGACCGTCGTCGCCAGTGCGCACCATCGGTTCGAGCCCCAGGGGCTCAGTGCCGTCGTCATCCTCTCCGAGTCGCATGTCGCCGCCCACACCTGGCCCGAGTCCGGCACCGGCTACGTGACGCTCACCAGCTGTCGCATGCTGACTCCTGTGCAGATCGAGGCGGTGGGGGAGATGGTGCGTCGGCGGCTTCAGGCGCTGCATGTGATCAGCTCCGAGGTCACGCTGTGAGAGTGCGTTCGGCTCTGAGGGTTGGAGATGAGCTTCAAGGGATCCTGGTGGGGAGTGCCCCGTACCTTCACTGTTCTAGGTGGAATGTTCCTGAGGTGTTGTGGCGGTGGAGAGAATAATTCACGTCGTTACGATCAGTGGCGATTGGTCAACGAAGTCGACACTGAGTTCTGGGTGGAGATTGATCGGAACACCAGCAAGGTGTTCTTCTGTGAGACTGTGAGTCTGGCGGGGAATATTGATCCCCGGCAAGTAGGCGTTGGCCAGGTCTTTCTGGTGGAGGTCGAGGGTTCCAAGTGCTCCGCTGCAGTAGTTGAGGTGGGGGAGGCGATGATTGAGGACGTCATTGGAACTCCTGGCAACACACTGGGTGCTGGTGCGAGAACGTCTTGGGCTGAGCTGGAGGTCAAGGATGCTGTGGGTAACGTTAGTGTGGTGGTCGTTGATGAACACCGCCGTCGATCTCAGCAAACCCTTCGTAAAATGGAGCTCTCTCCGTCTCAACAGAAACAGGTGCTTGGAAGAAAGATGTATCGGAAGTGGTGGGGGTCTCCGCCGGGTTTGAATCGCAAGGCTTTTATCGGCTTCCTTAAGAAGGTTGCCTTGATAGTTCTTGTATTTGTTGCGCTCGTTGTGCTTGAGTATGTCACCGATAGTGACGACGATCTTGATATCGGAGGATCCTCCTACCGGAACCGCTCGGTCTACGGCGGCGGGGGCGGTGGCGTCGGAAAATAACGTGGAACTCAATCACTCATCCCCCTCGACGGTTACACATAAAGGAGAAGACATGTCGCTCATGACCATCGCTCACCACTCATCGGTCGACCTCAACTGGCAGTCACTGCTGAGCACCGTCGTCTACGCGGTGCTCGGAGTGGTCCTGCTCATGGTGTTCGCGCTGCTGGTCAACCGCATCTTCCGCCTCGACCTCAGGCGCGAACTCATCGAGGACCAGAACATCGGTCTGGGGGGTCGCCTTCGCCGGCACGGCGCTCGCCGTCGCGATGATCATCGCGGCCACCATCCTGAGCTGAGCGGCGAGCCATGCCCCCCGGCCGGATCGGGCGACGGGAGAACGTCGCCCTGTTCACTGCGGCCCTGCTCGCCGCGATCGGCGGCCTCATCTATGAACTCATCCTGGGCACGGCCGCCTCCTACCTCCTGGGTGATTCCGTCCTCAGCTTCAGCCTGGCCACTGGTATCACCCTGTTCGGCATGGGAATCGGCTCGCTGCTGGTCAACCGGTTCCGCGCTGCACCGGCGGTCGTCTTTGGTGTCAGTGAGGTGCTCCTGGGTCTCATCGGCGGCAACTCCGTCCTCCTGCTGTACCTGGCCTTCGGACGCACCCGCCTGCACTGGGTCGTCTTCGGCGGCATCAGCCTGACCATCGGCATCCTCATCGGCCTGGAGATCCCGCTGCTGGTGCGGACCTTCGCCGCCTTCGGGCGCCGCTCGACCAGTGAGCTGCTCGGCAAGGTCATGGCCATCGACTACTTCGGCTCACTGGTGGCCTCCCTGGTCTTCCCCCTGGTGCTCCTCCCACAGCTCGGCCTTATGCGCGGGGCCTACCTGGTCGGGGCGCTCAATGTTCTGGTCGCGGTGCTCGTCCTGCTCCAGGTGCGCACACCTCGCAAGATCCTGTGGGCGGCCACCGCCGCTGTCGTGGCACTGGTTGGCATGTTCGCGGCCGCCAACCGCATCGAGCGCAGCGTGGAGGCGCTTACCTACAACGACCCGGTCGTCTACTACCAGCAGACCGCCTACCAGAAGGTGGTCCTCACCGACTATCAGGACGACCTGCGTCTGTATCTCAACGGACAGCTCCAGTTCTCCAGCCTGGACGAGGCCAGATACCACGAGACCCTGTCCGCTAGCGCCATGACCTCGGTGAAGGATCCCGCCCACGTCCTTGTGCTCGGTGGCGGTGATGGTCTGCTGGCCCGGGAGATCCTGCGCTACCCCAGCGTCAAGGACGTCACCATCGTGGACATCGACCCCGACGTCACCGAGCTGGCGCGGAGCAACCGCCTGCTCAAGGACCTCAATCAGGCGTCTTTGTCAGATCCCCGGGTGAAGGTCGTCAACGACGACGCCTTCACCTACGTCCAGGATTCCAAGGCGACCTATGACGTCGTTCTCATCGACCTGGTCGACCCCTCCAACGAGAAGCTAGCCAAACTCTACTCCACCGAATTCTACCGGAATATCGAGACACGGCTGGCGCCCGAAGGCGTCATGGCCACCCAGGCCACCTCCACGTTCTTCTCACCCCATGCCTTCTCCACAGTGGCCAGCACCGTTGCCGCCGCCCAACCGGATCGGCAGATCCTGCCCTACTCGACCAATATCCCCTCCTTCGGGGAATGGGGTTTCGTGCTGTCCACCAGGACGTCGCAGAACTCATCAGCCAGCCACTTCCCGAGGGACTGACCTACCAGGACCGGGAGACCCTGGAGTTCATCATGCGCACCAAGCCGGCCCGCACCGAGACCATGGAGCCCTCCACGCTCCTGCATCCGCGGATCGTCGAGGTCTACAACCGAGACATGCGGCAGTGGCGCTACTACTGAACAGGAAGCGACCTCGTCGCTGTGCTATTGCCGCACTGAGTCGGCCGCCTTACCTCATCTCAGGATTCTGATGGTCAGCCAGGCCGCGATCCCGGCGACCACGACACAGCTCATCAGGGAGATGATGATCGCCATGCCGAGGATGAACAGATAGAGCATCGACGTCAGCGTTGCCAGCCAGATGAGTGCAACACGAGCGGCGCGAGGAAGTGCTGTCGCCAGGCATGCCCCGGCTGCGACGGTCACCAGCCCGCTGACGACGAAGCTCATGAACCCGGGGTCAGTGACGTTGACTGACTCAAGCGTCCCTCCCCAGATGATGAGGAGGAGACCGCAGACGGCCAGGCATGCTCCGGCGATATCTCGTCCGCTCAGCTGCAGCTGGGGCGACTTGTCGCGATGCGTTGCTGTCATGTTGTTGCTTTCCTTCCGATGATGCGATGCGCAGTTATCGCGATGAGAATCCGCCGCTATCTGCTGCTGGCCGAGACCGCGAGCTCGCGTCCCCAGATGTGGGCTTCGGTCTTCTGGCCGGCGGCCAGCGGGCCCTTGCTCGCCGCGACCACGAAGCTTCTGACCGACGTCGCCCGCCGACTCTGATGACGCTGTAGCGTCTTGGCGATCGCCTTGGCCGCTGAGCCGCTGAGCCAGCCCTTGGAGATGACGGTGTCGAAGGCGGCGGCGTTGGTGGAACCTGGGATCGCTGTGGTCTCCATCCACTCACCGATCCCATGGGAGACCTTGCCCGGCCCCGCCTGGTCTCGGGCCTTGGCTCGTGTGGCCGCCGTCGGCAGGCCCCGGTTGTGGGTGGGGGCTCCCAGGACGAGCAGACCCAGGTCCGCGGGCAGGGTTCTCGGAGCCTGGGCGATGTCGACGACCTGTGCCTCGACATCGCCTCGATCAACCCGGCGGCGACGGATTCAGCAATGGTCCGGGTATTGCCGAAGCAGGACTCAACAACGATGAGTGCCTTGGTCATGGTGTCCTCCTGAGGGGCGGTACCGGCGAAGTGGCTGACGACGTGAGCGTCATGAACTCACTGTCGGGTGTGACGCCACGTCGCACGCAAACGGGGCCCGCCGCTCTCAGAGCGGCGGGCCCCGTCAGGACAAGAAGATCGGTGGGGATGGAGGACGAGCCAGAGCGACGAACAGCGTCGTCTGCATTCGTCTCAGAGCTTGGAGGCCTCGACGGCGAAGGTGTTGCAGGCCTGCACCGAGCCGGAGTTCATCCCGGTGGTGAACCAGCGCACGCGCTGCTCGGAGGAGCCGTGGGTCCACGTGTCGGAGTCGACGTGTCCCTTGGCCCGCTCCTGGATGTGGTCGTCGCCCACGGCCTCGGCCGCCCCCAGCGCACCTTTGATCTCCTCACTGTTGGGGCGGTTGAGGAAGGGCTTACCGGTGTCCGGGTCGGGGGTGGAGGAGGCGTGGTTGACCCAGATCCCCGCGTAACAGTCGGCCTGGAGCTCCAGGCGGACCGAGTCGGAGGTCGCACCGCTGCCAGAGCGGTCGGCCTTGGCCATCTGTCCGGTCAGGTGCTGGATGTGGTGGCCGAACTCATGGGCTACGATGTACTCCTCCGCCAGGGGCGTGTCGGTGGCCCCCAGGGACCTCTCCATCTCGGAGAAGAAGCTCATGTCCAGGTAGACGGTCCGGTCCCCCGAGCAGTAGAAGGGGCCCACCGCCGAGGAGGCGTTACCGCAGGCCGAGGAGATCTGGGTGCCGTCCCACAGGACGAACTCGGGTTTGGCGTACTTGAGCCCCGCCTGGGAGGGCAGCTGTTCGGTCCACACCGCGTCGAGGGATTCGGCGGTGGCCACCATGCGGCACTGGGTGTACTTGTTGGCGCTGTCCCCGCTGGTGCACACGGAAGTGTCGATCGATGAGGCCGTTGACGTCGTCGTCCCGTTCTGCTGCTGCGCTCCCAGCATCGAGGACAGGTCCACTCCCGTCAGCTGGGAGATGAGGACGACGGCGATGACGGTCAGAATGGAGCCGCCGCCAATCATGGCGCCCCGGCCGCCGCCGGAACGGGTCTGGACCCGGTTGGGGTCGAGCTGAATATCGCGGTTGAAGGACACTGGCTACCTCTGAGAACACGCCTGCCATGAGGCTCGGACGAAGCCCACGCTACCGTGACACCGCCACGGGTGCGAAGCGGGAACACCGAGGAGAATGATGGTGGATCCTGCACGGGTCCTGGAAGACGCGCTCGGGGTAGCCTGGGACCGTGCTCTACGACCTGCTGTACAAGACCGTGTTGACCCGTATCGACCCCGAGCGGATCCACGATGTGTGCCTGGACGCGATCGAGGTCACCGGCAAGGTCCCGCTCGTGAGAGACATGGTGCGCCAGATGTGGGGGCGCAGACCGGTCTTCCCCGTGCCCTCGGCCAACCAGGGCGGCCCCTTCGCCCGGCCCGTACCCGGCATTCTGGGCCTCGCAGCAGGCATGGACAAGGAGGGGGCAGGCCGTTGAGGGCCTGGACATGCTCGGTTTCGGCTTCATCGAGGTCGGCACGTTCACCGCCCACCCCCAGGGCGGCAACGACAGCCCCGCATGTGGCGCTACTCGCAGATGCGCGCCGTGCGCAACCGCATGGGCTTCAACAACTCCGGGGCGGATGAGGCCGCCAAGCGTCTGCGGGCTCTGCGCCGCACCCCGCGAGGACGCTCCATCGTCGTCGGCGCGAACATCGGCAAGACTAAGGTGACCCCGCTTGATGAGGCGGTGGAGGACTACCGTTACTCGGCCGCGGCGGTGGCCCGCTGGGTCGACTACCTCGTCGTCAACGTCTCCAGCCCCAACACTCCCGGGCTGCGCAGCCTGCAGAGCGTTGAGACGTTGCGCCCGATCCTCGAGGCGGTGCGTGAGGCCGCCGACCGCACCGCGAGGCGGCACGTCCCGCTGCTGGTCAAGATCGCCCCGGACCTGGCTGACGAGGACATTGATGCCGTTGCGCAGATGGTCCTGGACATGGGGCTCGACGGGGTGGTGGCCACCAACACGACCATCGACCACGACCTGGGGGAGGGCGGCCTGTCCGGCGCCCCCCTTCTGCCCCGTGCCCTGGAGGTCGTGCGCCGCCTGCGCCGCGGGCTGGGGCAAGAGCCCACGATCATCGGTGTCGGCGGCATCTCCTCCATTATGGACGCCGAGCTCATGCTCGATGCGGGTGCGGACCTGCTTCAGGCCTACACGGCCTTCATCTACAATGGTCCCGCCTGGCCGGGGCGGATCAACCGGGCTCTGGCCACCGGCTCCGTCGCCCGGACGACTGTCTGAGCCTCGTGCGAGCCGGGCCGCCCCAAAGCGGACTGGAACGGTTCAGGAGGGGTACTGGCCCCGCTTGACCAGGGTGGCGGGACGGCGCCAGCGGCGTAGCATGAAGCAGCGCGACATGACGTAGAAGAAGATCGTCCCCTCGTCCTTGACCCGCTCCTGGCCGAACTTCGCGGTGAGACGGCGGCGCAGACGCACCCAGCACCAGACGGCGTCGGCGATCGCCAGCAGCAGGTAGCCGTTCATCGCCAGCACGGTGTAGAAGCTGACAAGCGTGTAATGAGGCAGGATGCTGCTGAATCCGAAGGAGACGATGAGAAGGACGAAAATGAGGGGCATGAAGAACTCGCCCAGGCTGACGCGCGCGTCGACGTAGTCACGGATGTAGCGCTTGACCGGCCCCTTCTCCCGGGACGGGAGGTACTTCTCCTCACCGGTGACCATGGCCTCGTTCTGGCGCTTCCAGGCGGCGTCTCGGGCCGCTTGCGCCTCCCGCTTGGCGGCCTGACGGTCCTTGGGGACCACCGGGTGCAGGTTCCTGGCCTGCTGGTCCTTGCGCCGGGGCGTGGGGCGCCCCTTACCGACGGGCTTGGGGGCGGGCTCGGCCACGGGCTCCGGCTCAGGGGTCTGGCTGCGCTTCTGAACAGGCTCACGGTGCACAGACTAGCGGCAGCGGCGCGATACCCTGAAAACCATGATCACCGTTGATGCCGTGCGCACCGCCGTGCACACCTCCATGCCCACCATCGTCTCCGACCTGACGGATCTGGTCGCGATCGCCTCGGTCTCCGCCTCCAGCCACGACCAGTCCCAGGTCCAGCGCTCCGCCGAGGCGGTGGCCGCGCTCCTGCGTGACAGCGGCCTGGAGGCCGAGATCCTCTCGGTGCCCGCCCCTGACGGCACCCCCGGCAGGCCCGCCGTTCTGGCCCACAAGGCCGGCCCCCAGGGCAGCCCGCACATCCTGCTCTACTCCCACCACGACGTCCAGCCCGTCGGCGACCCGACCGCCTGGGACCAGGCCGACCCCTTCACCGCCGAGCGGCGCGGTGAGCGGCTGTTCGGCCGCGGAACCGCCGACGACAAGGCCGGCGTCATCACCCACGCCCACGCTCTGCGCGTCCTGGCCTCCCTGGCCGACGGCGAGCTGCCCTGCTCCGTGACGGTCTTCATCGAAGGGGAGGAGGAGGTCGGCAGCCCCTCCTTCGAGAACTTCCTGACCACTCACCGCGACCGCCTGGCCTCCGACGTCATCGTCGTGGCCGACTCCTCCAACTGGAAGGTCGGTACCCCGTCCCTGACCACCCTGCTGCGCGGCGTCGTCCAGGTCGACGTCCGCCTCGACATGCTCGACCACGCGCTTCACTCCGGCCAGTACAGCGGCCCCGTGCTGGATGCCGCCACCGCCATGTGCCGCCTCATCGCCTCCTGCCACGACGACGCCGGTGACGTCGCCGTGTCCGGGCTGGTCAGCCACTCCCAGGCCGACGCCGACTTCCCCGAGTACCCAGAGGCCGACTTCCGCGCCGACGCCGGAGTCCTTGACGGGGTCGAGCTCTCCGGCACCGGTGACCTCACCGCACGCCTGTGGACCAAGCCCTCCCTGACGCTTATCGGCATGGACGTCACGTCCCTGGACCTGGCCGGCAACGTCCTGACCCCCTCGTGCACGGCCCGACTCTCGCTGCGCATCGCTCCCGGGCAGGACCCGGCCGCGGCCCAGGAGGCCCTGGTTGCCCACCTGGAGAAGCACGCGCCCTTCGGGGGCCGTCTGACTGTCACAGGTCGTGAATCTGGGCCCGCCTTCGACGGCTCCGGGGTTACCCTCGCCTCCGAGGCCGCCCACTGGGCCCTGTCTACCGCCTGGAACACCGAGGCCGTCAACGTCGGACAGGGCGGCTCCATCCCCTTCATCGCCACCCTCAAGGAGACCTTCCCCGACGCCCAGGTGCTCGTCACCGGGATCGAGGACCCCGACACTCGGGCCCACAGTGAGAACGAGTCCATGCACCTGGGCGAGCTCGAGCACATCGTGGTCGCCGAGGCTCTCCTCCTTGCCCGGCTGGGCGGCGCCATCGGCTCATGAAGGCCAGTGCTCACCGAGACCGCCACCGGAGAATGAGCAAGTGAAGGTTCTTCTCGCCCCCGGTGGGCTGTGGCCCGAGCCCGCTGGAGTGCCTCTGGCAGGCTCGGGACGCGGTCTTGCCCCGGACCACGTCGCCGCCTGCCTGGCCCGTGGCTGGTGGGCGGTGCGTCCCCGTGACGCACTGACCCTGCTGCCCATGGCGGACGGCGGACCGGGCTCGGCCCAGGTGATCGCCCCTGAGCAGGTCGCCTCCCGGGAGGTCATTCAGGGGCAGGGACCGCTCGGACAGGTCAGGGAAGTCGACCTGGTGCGTCTGGTTCCCATGCCCTCACGGTCTGGGAACCGGCACCGCGGTGAGGCGAGCACTTGGTTCCTGGACGCCGCCCGTCTCCTGGCACTTCCGGCTGATCCCGATGAAGCTGCCCAAGAGGCGCTGGAGGGCAGCACCCACGGCCTGGGAGGAGTCGTCGGCGCCGCCCTGAGCCGTACCGGCCCCTCCGACACGCTCCTGGTGGGGATGTCGCGCTCCGCCGTTCACGATGGGGGCCTGGGAGTCATGGACGCGCTCGGTGGTGCTCGAGCGGCCAAGGACCTGTTGTCGCAACGCAGCCTTGGACTCGTCCTGGCCGACGATATCGCCCTGGGAGGAATGAACGGTGCCGGGGCGGCTCTGGCTAGTGTCACCTCCATCAGCCCTGAGCGGGCTCAGGAGCTGGACCGCCGCGCCTGCACCCGGGCCATGGAAGGCGTTAGGGCGGCCGAGGACCTCGATCCCGATGCCGTCGGCGCGCACAGGTCCCCGCCTGTTGTTTCCGCACTAGACGATGTCGGACCGTCCGCCTCCGCGCACGCGGTGGACTCCGCCGCGACGGCTCGTCTGAATGTGTCGACCTGGGGGACCGGGGCGGGTGGGGGCAGCGCCCTGGCGCTGCGGGCCCTGGGGGCATGGGCACGCCCCGGGGCACGCGTCATGGCGGAGATCCTCACTCTGAGCGATGCTGTCTGCGGTCAGGACCTGGTCGTCGCGGCCTGGGGAGAGCTCTACGACGTTCTAGCCGACGGTGTCGTGGGCGTCGTCGGCCAGCGGGCTGCCTCTCAGCACTGCCGGGCATCCTGGTGTGCGGGCGTTGCGCTGTGACTCGCGGTGAACTGGCTGCTGCTGGCGTCACCAACGCCTACGGGCTGCAGGAGGCTCATGCCACCGAGCCCTGGCATGTGGTCGACTCTCAACAGCTGGAGTCACGGCTGGTGGACCTCGGTTCTCGGCTGGCCCGTACGTGGTCGCGCTGACCGGCGCTTCACGTCATGGCGCCGCTGCGAGCCGTGGGCGGCTCAGTCGATGGGGGCTGCGGCGGTCGAGTCGCGCACGATGAGGTCGGGGGCGAAGAGCATCTCGGTGTCGGCCGGCCGCTGCCCGTTGAGCTGTGCGAGGAGCGTGGAGACGGTCGCCCGGCAGATGGCGTCCACGGGCTGGCGTACCGTGGTCAGTGGTGGGTCCGTCATGGGGATGAGCGGTGAGTCGTCGTAGCCGATGACGGAGACGTCGTGCGGCACTGACCTGCCCGTCTGACGCACCCCGTGGACCACTCCCAGGGCCATGACGTCCGAGGAGCACACGATGCCGGTGCATCCCTGTTCCAGCAGGTGAAGCGCTGCACTGACACCGCCCTCGTAGGTGTAGAGCGTCTCCACGATCCGCAGCGGCTCCTCGGGAAGCCCCTCGCTCATGGCGTCCTCATAGCCGGAGCGCTTGCGCTGAGCCGGCACCATGCGCATCGGTCCCATGGCCAGACCGATGCGCTGGTGACCCAGGGCGATGAGGTGATCGACCGCCATCCGGGTCGCCCGGCGGTCATCGGTGGCGAAGCCCGGGGCCTTGATGGTCGGTGCGTTGCCGTTGACCGTCACCAGCGGCACGCCGCGCTCACGCAGGCGCTGGTAGCGGGTGACGTCGCCGGTGGTGTCCGCGTGGCGTCCGGAGACGAAGATGATGCCGGCGACACCGCGGTCTACGAGCATTTCGATGTACTCGTCCTCGCTGATACCACCGGGGGTCTGGGTGCACAGCAGGGGAGTGTGCCCGGAGGGCGCCAGGAGCTGCTCGATCTGCTGGGCGAACAGCGGAAAGATCGGGTTGCTCAGCTCGGGCACGATCAGCCCCATGAGACCACGGGAGGTCTGGTGCACCGACTCGGGCCGCTCGTAGCCCAGGATGTCGAGCGCAGCGAGCACCTGCCGACGGGTCGAGTCAGCCACGTTGGACTTTCCATTGAGCACACGCGAGACGGTGGCGGTGGAGACACCCGCCTGGTCGGCGATGTCGGTGAGAGTGAGTCTCTGTGGCATGAGTGAATCCTACGAGGATCGATGAAGGTCCAGGGGCCAGTTCATGCGAACCGACGGTGGTTCATCGTCCAGCCCCAGACCGTAATCATCGCAGATCAGCCGCTGTTCTCGTGAATCATGAATCGGCGTCTTGAACACGCTTCGACGCGTGACACCGGACTCCACCCAAGAACCGTTCCTGCGGCGAGAGCATGCCACGCGGGGAACGGGGGAGACCCGACCGCTTGATCCTCCGGAGAGCACAGCGCGGCTAGGGCGACAGTCGTGGCCTCCAGCCACGTCGTCGTCGTCGGAGGCACGAGTGGATGTCCCTCCTCCTGCCGCAGGGGCTGAGAGGACAGAAGAACCTTGGCCTCAGCCGGCAAGGTGACGGGGGAGTCGGAGGTGTTGACCACGACCAGGACACCGCGCACCAGGAAGGCGAGGGTCTGGGGCGGGCACCACTCCAGACCGGTGACGAAGGCCAGGGGAGCGCAGGCCAGGTTGTACTCATGACGTACATGGACCGCGTGCCGCACAGTCGCGGACGGAGAACCGAACTGGGAGGACTGCACCTGAGCGTGCTCGGCCACCATGTCGGCCAGCTCCAGGGGAGCGGTCGGCTTGTCGGAGTCGGACAGGGCGATCTCATCGCCCCTGACGCAGGTAGAGCGAGCCGGGCAGGGGCCAGCATCATGGCCTGTAGCGCCAGCCCCCGACGCAGCCGTTCGTCGTGGTCAACGGAGTACCAGCGCTGTCCGTCCCCCGGATCCAAGTGCTCGGAGAGGATGTGGGGGGGCAGGAAGCGCCAGGTGGGGGCCCCGAAGCGGTCGTGCTCGTCCAATGACCGGGTCAGGTGGGATGTGAGTGACTCGGCGCTCCACCGTGTCAGCGTCAGACAGTCGTCGCGCAGGTGGTGCACCCAGTCATCCTGGAGATGATGACGGAGTGACTCCGGGTAGTCAGCGGTCACGTCGGCACCGATGATCCCCTCGTCGATATACTCGGCCAGCTGGCCGTGCAGCATGGCGCAGTAGGTACTGAGCCGATCCAGTCGGATACCGCTGGTGATCTGAGGGGGCACGATCGTGCCCAGGTCGATCCCGGCCGCACCGGCCTGCAGGTAGGCCTCCGAGCGGCGTAGCAGGTCATCAGCACCTCCTTCGAGACCGGTGACGAAGCCAGTGGTCTGCTTGGCGTAGGGGGCCCGTGATCGGACCGAGCGCCCCGGAGATGCGCACGATGGTTCGCAGCCCCTGCTGGCCGGCCTTGTCGATGAACCGTCGGATCGAGTCCATCTCGGTGTCGATGTCGAGCAGGCTCGGACGGATGAGCACCGCGTCCATTCCCAGGTAGAGGGCGTGCTCAATGATGAGATCGGTGCGGTCCAGCTCGGCCGCTCCCAGGGATGGTGATGGGATCTCGTAGACCAGTGCGTGGCGCCACCACTCTTCCGGACCGTCGTAGGGCCGGTGAACGAGGGTTGTGGTGGTCACAGCAGGTGTCTCCCTTCCACCGGGCTCGTGCCCAGGGGTTTTGACGTCCAAGTGGTTCATCGATGTGAGGAGGATGCGTGGCGACCACAAGCCGGAGGGATCGGGTGGCGGCGCTCCCCTGGGACGGTGTCGGAGGTGTCGGAATGGTGACGACCATGGTAACCCGCTTCTGCGCTACCTTGTGACCATGTCAGCGCAGAAATCTGGATCCGAGCCTGTGCATATCGACGGACGCGATGCCCTCGGCCTGTCCGGGTACCAGGTGCAGGACATGGAGCGCTTCGTTCACGAGCAGGCGAAGAATCCTCAACGCACCCCTTTTGAACGTGACCGGGCCCGGGTCCTGCACTCCTCCGCGCTGCGGCGTCTGGGGGCCAAGACCCAGGTACTGGGGCCCGCGGCCGACGACTTCGTGCGTACCCGGCTCACCCACTCCCTGGAAGTGGCACAGGTGGGGCGTGCCCTGGGGCAGGCGCTGGGATGCGACCCCGACGTTGTCGATACAGCCTGCCTGTCCCACGACTTGGGCCATCCTCCCTACGGTCACAACGGTGAGAAAGCGCTCGATGTTGTGGCCCGCCAGATCGGGGGCTTCGAGGGCAATGCCCAGACTTTCCGGATCCTCACCCGGCTGGAGCCCAAGACTCTTGACGACACCGGGCGGGCGGTCGGCGTTAATCTGACTCGGGCCAGCCTCGATGCCGTCGCGAAGTACCCCTGGCTCAAGGGGAGGGGGCCGGGTGGCCGTAGTGCGCGCAAGTACTCCGCCTACCACGACGACGCCGAGATCTTCGCCTGGATGCGCCAGGGCGCGCCGGACGGCAGGCGCTGTATCGAGGCGCAGATCATGGACCTGTCCGATGACGTCGGCTACTCCGTCCACGACGTTGAGGACGCGATCGCCCTGGGGCGCATGGATCCGGCCTGCCTGACCGACCCGAAGGAGGTCGATGAGCTGCTCGAGGCCACACGGGCCTGGTACGGCACGGACCTGAGCGCCGACGCCCTCGGGGCGGCTTTCGAGAGACTGGCCGACCAGCCCTACTGGATCTGCTCCTACAACGGGTCAGTGGCCGACGCCGCGCACCTGAAGAACCTCACCAGCGAGATCATCGGCCGCTTCGTCTCAGCGGTCGCCACCGCCACCCGCCAGACCCACAGCAGCGGGCCCCTGACCCGCTACGAGGCCGAGCTCGTCATCCCCGAGGAGACGGCCGCGGAAATCCTCCTCCTCAAGGGCGTCGCCGTGCGCTACGTCATGGAGCCCCGGGAGCATGAGCCGGTCTACTTGCGTCAGCGCACCCTTATCTTCGACCTCGCCGACGCCCTCATGACCGGCGGCGGGAAGGGGATCGACCCAGTGCTGTTCGACGCCTGGAACCGGGCCGAGAACGATGATGAGCGCCTGCGGGTGGTCGTCGACCAGATCGCCTCGCTGACGGACACCTCCGCGCGGGCCTGGCACGCCCGGCTGTGTGGCATGTTCTCCGAGGTCTAGCCGGGCGTCCAGTAGACACTGGCGCAGGATGTCAGCGCCCTCGCCTACGATGGACTTGTGGCGGGACTGATCAGGCGTGAGGACATCGAGGCGGTGCGTGAGCGCGCCAGGCTTGAGGACGTCGTTGGTGAGCACGTGACCCTCAAGAGCGCCGGCGTCGGCTCGCTCAAGGGGCTGTGCCCCTTCCACGACGAACGCACCCCCCTCCTTCCACGTCCGCCCTCAGCTCGGTTACTGGCACTGCTTCGGCTGCGGTGAGGGCGGAGATGTCATCACCTTCATCGAGAAGATCCACCACCTCGGTTTTGCTGAGGCGGTCGAGTATCTCGCTGACCGCACCGGGGTCCAGCTGCGCTACGAGGAGGGCGGTGCGGTGCGGCGCGGCGTGGAGCCGGGCACTCGTCAGCGCCTCATGGACGCCAACCGCCTGGCCGAGGCTTGGTTCCGCGAGCAGCTCGCCACCCCGGAGGCTCAGCTGGGGCGGGACTTCCTGACGTCCCGGGGCTTTGACCGCCATGCCGCCGCGCACTTCGGCGTCGGCTATGCGCCAGCTGGATGGGACAACCTCGCCCGGTATCTGCGCAGCGCCGGCTACACCGAGGCCGAGCTCGTCGACTCCGGCCTGTGCAGCCGAGGCGGGCAGGACGGGCGCCGCGTCTACGACCGGTTTCGTGGCCGCCTCATCTGGCCTATCCGGGACGTCACCGGGGCCGCCGTCGGCTTCGGGGCGCGCAGGCTCTCGGAGGATGATCAGGGTCCCAAGTACCTCAACACCCCGGAGACCCCCGTCTTTCACAAGAGCCAGGTCCTCTACGGGCTGGACTTGGCCAAGCGGGAGGTCGCCCGCTCGCACCGGATCGTCGTCGTCGAGGGCTACACCGACGTCATGGCCGCTCACCTGTCCGGGGTGACCACGGCCGTGGCCACGTGCGGGACCGCCTTCGGCGCGGACCACGTGCGGGTCGTGCGCCGTCTGCTGGGGGATGTGGACGACCCTGCGGCGGGCGTCGTCACCGGCCAGGGGCGTGAGGCCCGAGGCGGCGAGGTCATCTTCACCTTCGACGGGGACGCAGCCGGCCAGAAGGCCGCCCTGCGTGCCTACGCCGAGGACCAGCGCTTCGCCACCCAGACCTTCGTGGCCGTCGACCCCGGCGGCCTGGACCCCTGCGACTTGCGCATGAAGGAGGGGGATTCGGGCATCCCGCGCCTGCTGTCCCGGCGGGTGCCGCTGTTCGAGTTCGTCATACGCACCTCCCTGTCCCACCTGGACCTGGACACCTCCGAAGGGCGGGTCCGGGGGCTGCGCTCGGCGGCACCGGTGGTGGCCGGTATTCGGGACCGGGCGCTCAAGCGCGAGTACACCCGACGGCTCGCCGGATGGCTGGGGCTGCCCGATGCCGAGGTTCACGCCGCCGTCCAGGCCGCAGGCAGGCGAGGGACGCAGCCCGGCGCGGTGCGGGGTGGCCAGTGGCCCGCCGATGAGACCGCCGGCCCCGACGCCGCCGCCCCGGTGCGGGGACTGCCGCCGGTGACCGATCCCGTTGCGCAGCTTGAGCGTGAGGCCCTGGCCGTCATCATCCAGTTCCCGATGGCGGCCCACCAAGCCGGCGCCGACGACCTCGGGGCCGACTCCTTCGGTCAGCTCACCCATCGGGCCGTCTACGAGGCCGTCGCCGCAGCCGGAGGCACCGCGGAGGTGCCGGGGCTGGTCCAGCAGGCGGTGGCTGCCGGCATGGGGGAGCAGGAGGCGCAGCGTCGGGCCACGCTGCATTGGCTCCAGCAAGTGCGCGACGGCGCCATCGGCCTGGTTGAGGCCGCTATCACCGAGCTCGCCGTGGCCCCCCTGCCACTGCCCACCATCCGGGGACGCGGCGCCGAGGTGGACGCCTCCGGGCTGGAGCGCTACGCCAAGGGAGTGCTTGACTCCCTCGCCGTCATGGGCATCAACCGCCAGCTTGTGGAGATGCGCTCACGCCACCGGCGGATGTCGCCGCAGGAGGAGGGCTACCGCGAGCTGTTCTCCCAGATCGCTGCCCTCGAGCAGCGCCGCATGCAGATCCGGCAGGGGACCTGAGCTCGGCCGGTGATCCGCTGGGCGAGTAGGTGCGGGTAGCCTGACGGTCATGCCGATCCTGCGACGTCGTCAAGGCTCATCCGCCCGCTCCACCGCCGCGCTTCCGCTGGAGATGCGCGAGCAGCTGCGTGAGCCCGCCCTAGGAGCCGTTCCTCTTAATGCGGAGGGGTCGGCGTGGGCGGTGGCCACGGCCAGCGCCCTCGTGGTCTTCAACGGGCGTAGCGGGCCCGAAGTCCACCCCTGGGACGAGGTGGAGCAGGGGACCTGGGACGGGCAGGGGCGCGTCTTCACCCTGAGGTGGTTGCAGCAGGATCGCGAGGACCTCGTTCTGAAGGTTCCGGCAGGAGTCCGTAACGGTGATGCCTACACCTCCGCTGACGTGGCCCCCTTCGCCAAAGCTCTGCGCCAGCGGGTGGAGGCGGCCATTATTCACAGTGCCGTGACAACGCTTCCCAGCGGTGTGACGGCCTCAGCGAGTGTGCGTCGGGGCAGGGGCGGCGAGCTGTACTCCGTCACCCGGCCACTGATCTCACAGGTCGATGAGGCGGAGGATCGCCAGGTGCTGCAAGAGCTGGAAAACCGCGTCCGCGAGGGTGTGGGCCTGCCCACACGGTAGGATGTTCCCGGAATGACGGCGTTTTCTGTGATTCGCCGGATTCGACGTCGTCGCGGGATGTTGCTAAAGTTCACTGCGCGTCAAGCGCATTCCTGCGTAGCTCAATGGCAGAGCATCCGACTGTTAATCGGACGGTTGCTGGTTCGAGTCCAGCCGCAGGAGCCGCCAGTGGAGTCCCTAGTCGATCAGGCTGAGGACTCCACTTTTTTTCTCAAGTATCAACCTAGGGATCCATCCGGGGGGGGTATCGGCATGAATGTGGTGCTTTAGGCGGCGTGCCAGCACCCGATCACGAGACGGGCCGAATATGACCTCGTCGCGTCGGTCATGGGAGGATGCCGCCATGGCATACCGCGACATCCGCATCATTGGCGACCCGGTCCTGCGCACCGAGTGCGACTGGATCACTGACATCGACGACTCCGTCAAGGCTCTGGTTGAGGATCTGCTCGAGACGGTCGATGAGGATGGCCGGGCCGGCCTGGCTGCCAATCAGATCGGGATCGGTCTGCGCGCCTTCTCCTGGAACATCGACGGCGAGATCGGCTACATCCTCAACCCCAAGATCGTCGAGGTCTCCAAGGACGAGTACCAGGACGGGGACGAGGGCTGCCTGTCAGTACCGGGCCTGTGGTTCCCCACCGAGCGGGCCTGGTACGCCCGGGCCGAGGGAGTGGACCTGGACGGCAAGGAGGTCGTCGTCGAAGGGGAGGAGCTCATGGCCCGCTGCATCCAGCACGAGTGCGACCACCTGGAGGGACACCTCTACCTCGATCGCTCGACCGGAAGAACCGGGCCAAGGCGATGAAGGAGCTACGAGCGCAGGGACTGTAGCGCCTCAAGAATACGAGCCGGGTGGGGCAACAGGTCGCGAGACCTGTTGCCCCACCCGGTTTGCATGAGGCGATGAGGGCGTCCTGTGCCCGACGTGCTCTTAGCCGACGCGGTGGAGCCAACGCACGGGTGCACCGGCCCCGGCGTAGCGGAAGGGCTCGAGCTCGTCGTCCCAAGCCTGTCCCAGAGCCAAGTCGAGCTCACGGCGCATCCTCTCAGGATCAGCCGCGTAGACGAGCGCGGCACGGATCCGGTCCTCGGGGACGACGACGTTGCCGTGAACATCCGTCTGGGCGTGGAAGATGCCCAGGTCCGGGGTGTGCGACCAGCGGCCGCCGTCAGTGCCGACGCTCGCCTCCTCAGTGACCTCGTATCGCAGGTTCGCCCAGCCGCGCAGGGCGGAGGCAAGACTGGCTCCCGTTCCAGCGGGCCCCACCCAGCTGGTCTCGGCCCGCATCATGCCCCGGGCCGCAGGCTGCTCGGTCCAGTCCAGGTGGACACGCGAACCGAGCACCTCGGCCGCTGCCCACTCGATGTGGGGGCAGAGAGCCCGAGGTGCTGAATGCACGAAAAGTACACCGCGGGTGTAGGCACCGATCATGAGTATCGCCTCCTGGTTGGTTTCGAGATTCGCCTTCCCCAACGGTCTCGACCCACAACCGGGCTCATGTCATGACGTACGCGGCATGCACGGCTATTGTGCCCGACCGGAACGACCGGGTCCAGCGCGGTGGGTCACAGATGAGGCCCACCGCATCACCCAGCCGAGAACGACTATCGGCGGGTGAAGACCAGGGCGACGTTGTGCCCTCCGAAGCCGAAGGAGGTGCTGGCCGCCGCCGCCAGTCGGGACAGGTCCCGGCCCTGCGGGCCAACGACGTCCAGCCCGAGCCGTGCCAGCTCCGGATCCACTCCGGCCGGCAGCAGCGTGGGCGGGGCCCAACTCTCCTGCAGCGCCATGACGGTCAGCACTGCCTCCAGCCCGCCGGCCCCGCCCAGGAGGTGACCGGTGGCGGATTTCGTGGCGCTGACGGCCGCATTCGGAACCGTCCTGGCCAGGACACCGGCCTCGACGACGTCGCCGGCAGGCGTCGATGTGGCGTGGGCGTTGACGTGCCCGACGTCGCCGGCATCAAGGCCCGCGCGCTCCAGCGCCAGCCGTAGGGCTCGCTCCTGCTCCGCGCCCGATGGTTTGGGGCGTGCGACGTCGTAGGCGTCGGCAGTGACCCCGGAGCTCGCCAGCACAGCCAGGACCCGTGCGTTACGGGCTATGGCGTGCGTGGCACGTTCCAGGACGAGGATCCCGGATCCCTCACCCAGGACGAAGCCGTCACGATCCGGGGCGAAGGGGCGTGAGGCGGCCTGCGGGTCGGTATTGCGCGTCGACAGGGCTTTCATGGCACCGAAGGCGGCCACGGTCATCGGGTGGAGGGCCGCATCCGTCCCCCCGGCCACGACGATGTCGGCCCGTCCCAGAGCGATGAGGTCTGCACCGTAGGCGATGGCCTCGGCCCCCGAGGCACAGGCCGAGACCGGAGCGTGGATGCCGCCGTGCGCCCCCAGCTCGATCCCCACGGCCGCCGCTGGGGCGTTGGGCATGAGTGCGGGGACCGCCGTCGGCAGAACGCGCCGGGGGCCCTTATCCCTCAGAGTGTCCCACGCCTCCATGACCGACAGGACCGGTCCCATCCCCGGGGAGACGGACACCGCCAGACGCTGAGAGGCGACTTGCGGAGCCTCCGCCTGCTCCCATGCCTGGCGGGCGGCCAGCAGCGCGCACTGACTGGCGCGGTCGAGACGGCGCAGTTGGCGGGGTGGGAGCAAATCTGCGGGATCGACCGCCAGGGGAGCGCCGATCCGTACGGGCAGGTCATGGCACTCAGCCCACTCGTGCTCAAGGATGCGAACCGCGCAGGTGCCCTTGAGCAGGGCGCTCCAGGTGGTCTCAACGTCCCCACCTAGCGGATTGACGGTCCCCAGTCCGGTGACGACGACGTCGTCAGGGCGGTACTCGGCTTCCGGGCTCATGTCTGTTGTCAGGCCTTCTTGGAGGTCACCAGGTCAACCAGCGCTCCGACGGTGGGCAGGGTCGGGATGAGGGAGTCGTCAAGGGCCACACCGAAACGCTCCTCGACCTGGGTGGCGATGGTCAGCAGACCCAGGGAGTCGACGTCGAGATCTTGGGCGAAGGTGGTCTCCCGGGTGATGTCCTTGGCGGCGACGCCGGACTCCTCGCTGACGATCTGGGTGATGACGGACAGGACGCCGTCGTTGCTCTGCTCGGCCATGGTGGCTCCTTCTGGCGCCGTGACGGAGCATCCAGGATCCGTGCGGCGCTGGTTCGATAATGGTTGTGGGTCGCCGGCGGCGGCGCCGCAGGTCAGACCATTGTCCCAGATGAGAAGGGGTGCTTCGGAACCGGTGCGCTACTGGGGTCGGCTCAGAACCGGAGCGTGGTCGTGGCGCCGCGACCGGACCAGTCCGAAGGTGACGGACGGTCCGGTCGCATAGAGGGAGGGGCGTGGACGCTCGCCACGTCCGCGGGTGGGTCAGGCCTCCCGACTGACAGCCAGGCGACCCACGATGATCGCCATGTGCAGCATGAGGCCGTCACGGGCGTTCGTCGCGTCCCAGCCGACCTGTTCGCTCACCCGACCAAGGCGGTAGCGCACCGTGTTGGCGTGCACGAACAGGTTCCGGGCAGTGGCCTCCAGGCTCCCGCCCAGGGCCAGGTAGGTGGCCACTGTGCTTTCGAAGGGGTCGCCCATCTCGTGGAGGGGTGCGTGTACCAGGTTGAGGATCTGTTCGCCGGCGAGCTCGTCGCCGGCCAAGAGCCGCTCGGGGAGGAGGTCATCGGCGTGAACCGGGTTGGGGGCCTCGGCCCAGCCGGGCAGGGCTCGCAGCCCGGCCAGGGCCGAGCGCAGCGAACGGCCCGCGTGTGAGATCCCCGGGACCACTGGGCCGACGACGGCCGACCCTCCCAGGCCGCCGGCCACCTGCATGGCCGCCTGGTCCACCAGCTGCTCAGCAGCGATTTCCCGAGTGGAGTGTTTGGACGACGGACCGTGAGCGGCAGGGCTGTCACCCAGGACGATAAGGACGGAGTCGCCACGTACGGATACCAGGCAGTCGCTGGCCAGGTTGCGGCACTCGTGGCGCAACCTGGAGACGCCGAGCGCATCCAGAGTGGTTTTGGCGGCGATGGCCACCACTGGTCCGGTTCCGTTCCAGCCGGCAGTTCCAGCCCTCGTCGCGGCGTCCTCGGGGGCGTCGTGAAGCATTGCGTCGACCGCTACGGATTCCAACCGGGCGTCCCAGGCGCCTCGGGCCTCGGCCGCCCGGGCGTACACCCTCGGCCGCGGCGAAGCCGACGTCACGTCCGAAGGTCAGGACGAGGATGCGGACGGTGTCATGGTCCTCCTCCGGGACGGCGCGAGGAGCCTCGTCAACAACGACGTCAAGGACCGTGCGCACAAGGGCCAGGGTCTGTTCCAGTGTGATAACGCCGGTCAGGGCCGCAGGGGCCACGGAGAAGATCTGGGATGGGGCCAGCGGGGTTGAGGGGTTCTCCGCCGAGTCAACGAACATGGTGACGCCTAGACGAGCCACCGCTGCGATCTGTTCGCGCGATCCTTCTGGCAGGTTCGGTAGAAATCATGGGCCGAACTGATGCGGTCCAGTGAGTGTTCAATAATTGTGTCCTGCGCCTGTCTCAGTGCAGACACTCCCGGAGCGCTCAACTCATCCATGCTGTGGATGCTACCGACTGGAATATCCTGAGGACAGTAGGTTCCCGATTGGCGCGGCGTGTGATCCGACACGGGTTTATGTTGAGAATACGGGGATAACTGAGGGTTGTGTGTCGTGGGGGCGGAATGGATTACATAGGTTACAATAGCATAACCATTGTGGAAGCCATGGTATGTGAATCTGCAATGACCTGAACATGTGCATCATATACCAGCATGGATGCGCGCAAGCAGGTGCCTAACTAGACAGCTCGGAGGCTCATGATGACGAAGGCAACCCGCACAGAAGAGGATCTTCTTGGTGCACGGGAAGTTCCATTGGAAGCCTATTGGGGAATCCATACGCTACGTGCGATGGAGAACTTCCAGATTTCAGGATCGGTAGTCGGTGATGAAGAGGTCTTTGTGCGCGGCATGGTGCAGGTGAAGAAGGCGTCGGCGTTAGCGAACAGTGATCTGGGGGCTCTTGATCCGGAGGTCGCTGGTGCGATTGTGTGGGCGTGTGACCAGGTACTGGTTGCCGAGCGCTGCCTTGATCAGTTTCCGGTCGACCAGTTTCAAGGGGGCGCCGGGACCAGCGTCAACATGAATACCAACGAGGTGATCGCCAACCTTGCGCTGGAGTACCTGGGATATGCCAAGGGGCGTTATGACGTCATCAACCCCAACGATCATGTCAACAAGTCCCAGTCGACGAACGATGCCTACCCGACTGGATTCGATTAGGGCTGTTCACCCTTGTCGGCTCGCTCATTGAGGAGCTCGAGCGGCTCATTGCATCGATGCGAGCCAAGGGAGCGGAGCTCGTCAATGTTCTGAAGATGGGGCGTACTCAGCTTCAGGATGCTGTTCCTATGAGCCTGGGGCAGGAGTTCGAGGCCTTCGCCGTTCTGCTGGAGGAGGAGGTCAGTCGGCTTCACAACAATGCCGCCCTGCTTCTGGAGGTGAACCTCGGGGCCACGGCCATCGGTACAGGGCTCAACACCCCGCCGGACTATCAGAGCACTGTTGTCGGGCGTCTGCGGGAGATCACTGGTCTGGACATTCGAGGAGCGCATGACCTGCTGGAAGCCACGAGTGACACGGGTGCCTACGTCTCAATGCACGCGGCGATCAAGCGCTTGGCGGTGAAGCTGTCCAAGATCTGCAACGACCTGCGCCTGCTGTCCTCGGGGCCTCGTGCGGGGCTGGGGGAGATCAGGTTGCCCGAGCGTCAGGCCGGATCCTCCATCATGCCGGCCAAGGTCAACCCGGTGATTCCGGAGGTGGTGAACCAGGTCTGCTTCAAAGTCATTGGAAACGATGTTGCGCTGACCTTCGCCGCTGAGGCGGGACAGCTCCAACTCAACGTCATGGAACCGGTAATCGCCCAGGCGATTTTCGAGTCGATCAATCTGCTCACCCGCGGGATGTCGACACTTCAGGAGCTGTGCATCGTGGGGATCGAGGCCAATGAGGAGGTGTGTCGCCGCAATGTGCTGGACTCGATCGGAATCGTTACCTATCTCAATCCGGTGATCGGTCATCACAACGGTGACCTGGTGGGCCGTGAGTGCGCCCGTTCAGGACGCAGTGTACGAGAGGTGGTGCTGGAGATGGGGCTGCTCGAGGAGTCTGTTCTTGATGAGATTCTCAGCCCCGAGAACCTTCTGCGACCCCATTTCCGTGACTTGAACGTCTACTCGGGATCCGATCCGTCAACTCCGCCGATTGTGTCGAAAGCGCCTGACTCGGAGGCGTGAGGGGAATCGGCCTTCCGACGTCGGTGGGCGGGTAGCGGCTTGTTGCACCGCCTCGCCGACGTCGGAAGGCCGATTCCATTTCTGCTGGAACGGCATCATGAGAAGGAGCGGCAGGAGCGGATGACAGGGGCGTGAGCGTCCTTGCCGATGATGTTGAGGCCCTGTGGGTCCACCTTCGCCTGCGGAGGCCTGGAGTTCCAGAAGACGTAATTCTGGCTGTCTCCGTCGTTGGAACCGAACGTGACTTTATTGGAGGCATCGACCCAGATCGTGTTGTCGAAGCCGTGGACCGTCAGTGACTCGATCTCCCCTTCGATGATGACCACGAGACTTTGTGTGGTGATTGTTACGTCTCGTGCGCCCGCCGAGACCTTGACCACCTGATCGGTGGAGAGCTCGTTGGAGGTGACACTGACCTGGCCGGAGGCCGGCAGCACCTTCGTGACCTCGGCCTCGGCCCGGGCCCGGGTGTCCTCCGCGTCGTTGTCGGTCAGGTCATTGTCGTAGTCGCGGATGTCGGAGGACGTACAGTTCCCGTACTCCAGCGGATCCACTGGGCTGGTGTCCTCCAGCTTCCCAGTGGGCTCCTCCTCGGCCTCCTGAGCGGCGGCATCGTGAACCTGGTCCGGAGGAGTTGAAGACATCCCCTTGGCGCCGGTCCAACCGACTGAGCAGCCGGACAGGGTCAGCAGGCACGCGGCCATGAAGGAGGTGGAGCGCAGAAGCGGGGAGGGGGGCAACGGAGGACCTCATTCGGCAGACATGGTGGTGCCGGTAGAACACGGAAGACCGCGCTCCACCGGCACCACACAATTGGTCAGTGCGTCCAACTATATCCGCACGGGGCGGATCAGGACTCCCCGCCCTGAGAACCGGAGGTGCCTGCGTTGACGTTGGTCAAGTCGTAGCGGGCAACGGCCTGGGCCAGGACGGAGCGGTCGAGGCGCCCCTGCTCCACCAGGGCCTGGAGGGCGCGGACCACCACCGACTGGGCGTCAATGAGGTAGTGGCGCCTGGCGGCGGCTCGGGTGTCGGAGAATCCGAAGCCGTCGGCGCCCAGGGTGTAGTAGTCGCCGGGCACCCAGGCGCGGATCTGGTCGGGGACCAGATGGTCGTAGTCGCTGGTGGCGATGAAGGGGCCAGTTGCCTCGGAGAGCTTCTGCGTCAGGTAAGGGGCCTGCCGCTCGGCGTCGGGAGCCAGGAAGTTGGCCTTCTCCACCTCCAGGGCCTGACGCCGCAGCTCGTTCCAGCTGGTAACGGACCACGTGGCGGCACGGACGCTCCAGTCCTCGGCCAGGATGCGGCGGGCCTCCTCGATCCACGGCACTCCGACACCGGAGGCCAGGAGCTGGACCTCGGGGCCCTCGCCGTCGGGGGCCGTGCTGATGCGGTGAATACCGCGCAGGATTCCCTCGACGTCGACGTCCTCGGGCTCGGCGGGCTGCTGGATCGGCTCGTTGTAGACGGTCAGGTAGTACATGACGTCCCGGTTGCGACCCGAGTCTGGGCCGTACCAGCGCTCCAGGGCATCGCGCACGATGTGCCGGATCTCGTAGGCGTAGGCCGGGTCGTAGCTGACGACGGCGTCGTTGGTGGCCGCGATGACGGGGGAGTGGCCGTCCATGTGCTGGGTGCCCTCACCGGTCAGGGTGGTACGCCCGGCGGTGGCCCCGATGACGAAGCCGCGGGTCAGCTGGTCACCGGCGGCCCAGAACTGGTCTCCGGTGCGCTGGAAGCCGAACATCGAGTAGAAGATGTAGACCGGGATCATGGGCTCGCCGTGGGTGGCGTAGCTCGTGCCGGTCACCTGGAACAGGGAGACCGAACCGGCCTCGTTGATGCCCGTGTGCATGAGCTGACCGGAGGCGGACTCCCGGTAGGACAGCATCATGTCGGCATCGACCGGCGTGTAGTTCTGGCCCTGAGTGTTGAAGATCTTCTTGGTGGGGAAGAGCGACTCCAGGCCGAAGGTGCGCGATTCGTCCGGAACGATCGGGACGATGCGACGGCCGATGCCCTTGTCCTTGATGAGCTCCTTGAGCAGACGCACGAAGGCCATCGTGGGAGGCGACCTCCTGCTTGCCCGAACCGCCCTTGAGGATGTCGTAGGTCTTGTCACCCGGAAGCTCGAGCTCGACGCCAGCATCGCGGCGCTCGGGGATGAAGCCACCGAGCTGGCGGCGCCGGTCCATCATGTAGAGCAGCGAGGGATCGTCGGCGGCCGGCCGGTAGTACGGCGGCATCTTCGGGTTGGCCTCGAGCTGCTCGTCGGTGATTGGGATGTGGAGCCGGTCGCGCAGGGCCTTGAGGTCGTCCAGCGTCAGCTTCTTCATCTGGTGGGTGGCGTTACGGCCGGCGAAGTGGTCGCCCAGGAGGTAGCCCTTGACCGTGTGCGCCAGAATGACAGTGGGCTGGCCCTTGTGCTCCGTGGCCGCCTTGTAGGCGGCGTACATCTTGCGGTAGTCGTTGCCGCCGCGCTGCAAGGCCCAGATCTCGTCGTCGGTCCAGTCCTTGACGAGCTCGGCGGTGCGCGGGTCGCGGCCGAAGAAGTGCTCACGGATGTAGGCGCCGTCGTTGGCTTTGAAGGTCTGGTAGTCGCCGTCAAGAGTCTCCATCATGAGGTGCTCGAGGGCGTGGTCCTTGTCCGCGGCGAGGAGCTGGTCCCAGCCACGGCCCCAGATCACCTTGATGACGTTCCAGCCCGCGCCCTTGAAGAAGGCCTCGAGCTCCTGGATGATCTTGCCGTTTCCGCGCACCGGGCCGTCGAGGCGCTGCAGGTTGCAGTTGATGACGAAGGTGAGGTTGTCCAGCTGCTGGTTGGCCGCCAGTTGCAGCATTCCACGCGACTCCGGCTCGTCCATCTCGCCGTCGCCCAGGAAGGCCCAGGTGTGCTGCTGGGACGTGTCCTTGATGCCGGCGCCCTGAAGGTACTTGTCGAACCAGGCCTGGTAGATCGCCTCGGACGGGCCCAGGCCCATGGAGACAGTGGGGTACTCCCAGAAGTCCTCCATGCGACGCGGGTGCGGGTAGGAGGGCAGGCCGCGGCCGCCGGCCGGGCGGGACTCCTCCTGGCGGAAGCCGTCCAGGTCCGCCTCGCTCAGACGACCCTCGATGAAGGCGCGGGCGTAGTTGCCCGGTGAGGCGTGGCCCTGGAAGAAGATGTGGTCGCCGCCGCCGGGGTGATCCTTGCCGCGGAAGAAGTGGTTGAAGCCGACCTCGTAGAGAGTCGCGGTCGAGGCGTAGGAGGAGATGTGTCCGCCGACCCCGACTCCGGGGCGCTGGGCACGGGTGACCATGACGGCTGCGTTCCAGCGCAGCCAGCGCCGGTAGGTGCGTTCGGCGCTCTCGTCACCGGGGAAGTAGGGCTCATTGGCGACGTCGATGGTGTTGATGTACGGCGTCGTCATCTCGGTGGGGACCGTGACGTTCTTCTGCCGGGCCTGAGCCAGCATGCTCAGCAGGATGTAGCGCGCACGCTTGGCGCCCTTGTCCGCGATGAGGGCATCGAGGGACTCGTGCCACTCCTTGGTCTCCTCTGGATCGTTGTCGGTCACCTTCGTCAGGAGGCCGTCAATGAGCGGCGTGGAGTCACTGGTGGGGCTCACGGAATCCTCTTTCCTCGCGTCTGTGCGGTCGACCTGAGCCTCATTGCGTGCCGTGGCGCCGAGATGGCGGCGTCGGTGTACGCCTGAAGTCAGGCCGCTGTGGATGACGGCTCTAATCTACGACCTGCGATGGTGCGAACGCTGCACCCAGCGGGAGGAAAGTCCCACCTCACGTATGGTGTGGATCACATAATAGTGGGCTGATTTCATTGCTGGGTGCTGAGGGACGTGGAGCCTCAAGGCGGTGACCGCACCGGAATCGACCTTCAAAGGAAAGTCCAAGGTAATCTGATATGCGTGTTCACTTGCGCGGTTGGTACCGGGTGCGGTGGGCTAGTATCTATCGTCCAGCAGCGGGCGAGCGGTAGACGGGCTAGGCCCAGAAGGACGGTGTAAGGACGTGGCGAGTACAGCGGGTGGGGCTTTCGGCTTCGCCTCCGGTCTCATCATTCAGGAGTTTGGCTACGACGACGACGTCGACGAGACCTTGCGACAGGCCGTAGAAGCGGAGACCGGAACCACTCTGGTGGACGAGGACTATGAGGACGTGGCCGACTCTGCCATCGTGTGGTGGCGCGACGATGACGGCGACGTCGATGACCTCACCGACCTGCTCGTGGATGCCCAGGCCAACCTCGACGGCGCAGGGCTCATCTGGGTGCTCACGCCCAAGGCACGTACCACCGGCGCCGTCCAGGCGGCCGAGGTGGAGGAGGCTGCCGCGACAGCCGGCATGCACGCGACCTCCGCCGCCTCCATGGGGCAGCATTGGGAGCGGCATCAGAGTCTCCAGCAGGGGGCGCTGAGGCGACCCGATGGCGGCGCGGTATACTGCGCCGCCGGAGGCGGAGATGATTAGTGGCCCGGCTGGCGGAAGCGGTAAAGTCTCCGGCTGAGGCGGCTTGCGCCGTCCATTGCATGCGAAGGCGCTGGGAGCTCGGGGAACGTGCTTCCGAGGGCCTCTGCACCTGGACCTGTAGCTCAGTTGGTAGAGCAACGCGTTTACACCGCGTCGGTCGTCGGTTCGAGTCCGGCCGGGTCCACCACAAGCTCCGTATACGAACCCTTGGCCTGAGTAACAGGGGTAGGGGCCGAATCATTACCTGAATTGCATCGACGACGCCCGTCCACATCGTGGACGGGCGTTCTTTGTTGTGGGTGCTGCGCAGTCTGCCGTCTGGCTGGGTGCTGCACCCATCGCCGCTTGCTGTGCCGCTCGTCGTAGCTGTTGGCTGCCGAGTTGGTCGAAGGGTGGAGCCAGCTCTCCAGTGACGGCGGTGTGGCTGGCGTGGCCGATGATGGAGATGGTGTTGCAGCGCACCGCATGCATAGAGCCTGGCTGTGTTTCACCGTCGCCACCCTGAGATGCCGAGCCGCCCGACTGGCCGCCAGCACCCTCACCGCGAGAAGAGGTCGCGCTCTCCGCTGTCTTCTCCCCACTTTGCGTGGCGGCCGTCTGCCCACTAGTTCCACCTCGTCGCCCCGCCTTCAGACTGGTCTGCAAGGCCGGTGGTGGGATGATGGGGCGGCCATCGTCGTCCACTGCTGGATTGACCAGCACCCGCTCGAAGAACACTTGGTTGAGCAGCTTCTTCAGGCGATCCGGTACCGCCAGGTACAGCCGGTGGCAGTCCTCCAGGAGATCGAGCGCCTGGGTGAGGTGCTGCTCCACCAGAGCAGCATCGGCCGTGTAACCGTCTAGTTCGCGCTGGATGGCAAGGATGCTGCTGGTCAGTTGCTCCTGTTCCTTCTTGAGCAGGTCAAGGGGGGATGGCTCCGGCGTAGTGGGCTTCGAGCAGCTTGTGGCGCTGGTCTTCTAGCTGCTGCTGCCGCGTAGTCAGGCGCTGGATGTCTTGCTGGCGGTTGGCCTGGATATGCGTGAACTCCGCGCGCAGGTAGCGCTCGATCTCGCGGCGGTCATCGCTACTGAGCTGTATCTGTTGGTAGAGTTCGGCCACGCGGGCTTCCACTTCGTCGATGAGCACCGCCTTGAAGGTGCAGTCGTGCACCCGGTGCCGTCTGGCACAGACGAAGTACGGATACACCACACCTTTACTGTTCTTGGCTCGCTGGACGAGTAACCGCGCTCCGCACACACCACACACCGCCGTGCTTTTAAGGAAGTGGTTGTGCGTGCGCTGCCGCCCGCCGTTGGTATGAGCGGTCAGGATGCCTTGCACCGTCTGCCAGGTGGCGGCGTCCACGAGAGGCTCGTGCGCCCCGGGGTACTCCACGCCTTGGAAGGAGACGACGCCCTTGTAGTAGGGGTTTCGCAGCAGTGTCTGCAAGAGTCTGACCGAGACAGAGTTAGTCGGTTTGCGGGCAGTTGGTGGGATGGTGAGCCCGCGGTTGTTGAGGTGCTCCGCCAGCTGCCGCACCGTCCAGTTACCCGTCGCATACTTGGTAAAGGCCAGCCGCACCAGCGGTGCCCGCTCCTCATCGAGGGCGACGGTGCGGACTTCGCGCCCATGCTCGTCTCTCCCGCGCACATTCACATACCCCAGTGGTGCCTTGCCCAGCGTCCCGCCGTTTCGTGCTTTTTCGCCCATCCCCCTTGATGACCTCGTTGGCGAGGTTGCGGGAGTAGAACTCGGCGATGGAGCTCATGATGCCGTGCAGCAGCATGCCGCCAGGCGTCTGGTCGATGTTCTCGGATGTCGACACCAGTCGCACACCGGCCTCTTCGAACGCCCGGTTTATCTCCACATCGTCTGCTCGGTTTCTTGCGAGGCGGTCGAGTTTGTGGACGATGACGTAGTCGATCCCACCGTCTTCTTTGAGGTAGGCCAGCATCTTCTGCAGCTCAGGGCGGTTAGCAGACCTGGCGGACTCACCACGGTCAGCAAACTCCTTGACCACCAGTGCACCCATCGACTGGGCTTTGCGCTTATTCGCCTCACGTTGGGCCGGCAAGGAGAAGCCTTCCTCCGACCCACCACGCTGGGCCTGCTCACGAGTAGAGACACGGATGTATGAGACGGCCCGCTTGGGAGTCAGTTGGGCCGCCATAGCCGTAAACGGGTTAGCCCCAACTACCGCTGCACCGCCTTGTGTTGATCCTGCTTCCATACACGCATCCTCCTTTCGCCTATCCGTTTGTCCAGACATGCCAGCCACCATGGCTGGTGTTTCTTTCCATTGACACTCAGAATGCCCGCAAAGTCCAGTGCGAAGTAGGAAGAAATGATGGCGAACAGAGGTGGGGAGCACACTGGGGGGGCTGCGAAGTACGGCGCGAGCGTGGTGCGCCGTTGGCTGGAGCGGCCTACTATGCACTCGCCGCCCGCGCAGAGCGATGGCAGACCCAATGCGGAGTGCAACGCGGACAGTGTGGAGAGCCTTACTGGTTCGGCCATTACTCCAGCAAGGGGAGAACCATCAGATGGCTGTGGTGACAGGCGGTGTGGCCAGCAGAGTAGGTGACGCACCGGGCGACAGCGGTACTACCTGGACGCGCAGCTAGTAGAGGAGGGGAGCCCAAGAGGGGCTATCAGTCGCCGCCACAAAGCAGCACCAAACCGCCAGACAGTGCCGAAAGGTGTGAATGGTTGAGTGCAGCGATGCGTCGAGCGGGGCGTCCCTTCAGCCCATGCTTCACACTGGTCAAGCCGTACCTTCCACACCCGCTCGCTGCTACCATCATCCAGGTACGTTTCATTGGAGAGGTGCCTGCCAGAATTTGGTAGTTTACTGGTGGCAACTATTAACTTGTTCTCCAGACTAAACGCCGTGCGTCAGACACGGCAACATTGTTATTCGTCAGCCATGCCAAACGGACATGCCCTCAAATGAAGCGTTCATCACAGTCGCTATACCAACATCTGAAACACTCCTCGCAAGAATCTGGCAGTGCCCTGCAAATCTCCCTCTCCACTTGACGTGATCTATCAACAGGCGCATGGTGTCCCAACCCCACCTTCCCCCTCAGAGGGCATGTAACAAATATCACGATGAGCATCCGGTGGCAATTGAAAATAATTGACCAAATATCACATAAATGATACGGTAGAAATATGAATACAACACCAACGTCCAAATCAGTAAAGTTACTCATACCACTAACCATGGCGACATTCGTGGTAGGGACCGACACCTTCATCATTGCCGGCTTACTGAAGAGCATTTCTTCAGACCTTCACGTGCCAACAACATCGGCAGCACAGCTCGTGACGGTCTTTAGTATCGTGTTCGCCATCTGCGCGCCCGTACTTGGTGCCTTAACGGCGAACTGGAGGCGTGACACGGCCCTAACATTTGGCCTGTCACTGTTTACCGTCGGCAACATCTTAACGGCACTTTCTCCTACCTTTGCGATCGCGCTCTTCTCGCGAGTCGTTGCTGCAGCAGGGGCGAGCTTCGTTACACCGTGCGCATCTGCCATCACCATTGCCACCACACCTAAAGAACGTCAGGGACGCGCGCTGGCACTTGTCATGGGCGGACTCACGACCGCGACTGCGATCGGTGTTCCGCTTGGACTGGTTATTGGAGCTCTCAACTGGCGCTACACCATGTGGTCACTTGTTGTCTTAGGAAGCGTCGCCCTTATATGGATCCGAGCAAAAGTTCAGCCAGTGCAGCTACCTGCAGCAACGCTCATGGATCGTTTGCGGCCTCTCTCAGACATGCGAGTACTAGCCATCGTTGCAACGACCATTCTTGTTGTCGGTGCCAGCATGCAGCCGTTCACCTATGCGCAAGTGGTATCCAAGGCCACAGGAACGCTGCTGATTGTTTCCCTTGGACTGTTCGGTGTGTGCAACCTCATTGGTAATTTCAGCGCCGGGAAGATCAGCGACGCACGCGGCCCGCTCGTATGTGTCTTCGTCTGCATCCTCGGCTTGATTCCGACGCTCGCATTAGAGCCCTTGGGTTTTGCGGCAGGCCTGGCACCTCTGATGCTGGCCATCAACGGTTTCTTTGTCGGGATGTTCACCGTGCCACAGCAAGCACGTATCGTGAAGCTTGACCCGAACTCCGCTCCGCTCCTCCTCGGGTTACTGTCATCTGCGGTCTACGTCGGCTTTGCTGTAGCAAGTTCAACAGGCAAGCTGGTCATTGACAATATTGGTGCAGGATACGTCTCATGGGTGGCTACGGCGATATTGATCATCCCGCTGCTGTTGGTGATGATTGGGAGAAAAACACAAGCCTGAGATCGCCTAGCATTCGAACTTATAAAATTTTCGAACAGCATGCCCACAGAATGCGATATCTCTTGCGCTATGCGTTGCGCATCATTCAGTAGACAGAATGCTCCGATCTCAACAGATAGGCTGTATAGAGATCGGGGTGCCCAAGAAGACTGAATTGGTGCAGAGGCCTGCTTTATATATGTTGTTCATGCGGTGCTACGCCTGCGACGCAGGGTAATGCCAGTGGTGTGGAGATAGCGACGGACGGTCTCGGCATGCACGCCGAACTGGCGGCCGATGGCGGCACAGGACCGGCCGGCGAGGTAGCGCTGCTCGGCCTGGCGCTTCTGCTCGTCGGTCAGGCCTCGCGGCCGACGGGGGATACTACGGGCATTGCGGAGGTCGCTGACCTGCTGTTTGCTGATGCCATAGCGCTGGCAGATCTCGCGCACCAGCACGCCCTGCTGGTACAGGGTGATCACCTCATCCTTCTGCGCTGGCGTAAGGCGGGTGTGATGCTGGCGCAGGCGCTGAGACGGGGGAGTGGCTATGGTGGTCGTCGTGGCTGCAGTGTCTCTGTCGTCGGGCGGCAACGTCCTGGCGAACTCCAGTAGTGTCTGCCAGTTCTTGGTGACAGAGGTAAGGAGGGCCACCCAAGCTCTGCATCCACCCTGTCGCGAATTGCTGTGACAGGTTGCTCAGGCGCACTTGGTGAACCGGTGGTGCTGGTCGACGTGGGTGCCGAAGTGGTGGGGGCGCTGCTGCCCGCGGGCAATGACCTGATCGTCGACCCAGCGCTCCCACTGAGTGGCGTGCTTCCGCTCATCCGTACCAAGCGGAACGGCCACGCCGGCGTCGAGGAGATCGTCGAGAATGAGGAACGAGGGCTCGGGAGTCTCGACGTCCCAGTCGACGACGCCCCATGGTCCGTCCGGGCTGAGAGAACCAGCGAGCGGTTGAGGTCGTGCAGATCGTTGAAGTGCTCGTCTGTGCCGCTCTTGGAGTTCCAGTACCAGCGTGCCAGCCGGAACGACTCGGACACCTGCGTCCAGCTCTGATAGCCCTCACGCAGCCCGCGATCCAGGATCGCCAGCGTGTCCCAGGTCTCGTCCTCGGTCAGCCAGCCCAGCGCGAATCCGCAGCGTGTCAGCATGGCGGCACGGACCAGGTCCCAGGCGGAGAAATCCACGTTGCGGATGTCCCGATCATTGTCGAGCATGCGCTCGAGGCGCCACAGTGTCTCGGCTGCGTTTGAGGATGACTTGGCAGCCTCTCGCAGTTCGTGGCGTTCAGCCTCCGCCAGGGAGGTGCTGACCCAGCGGGCGCGTTCCGCGTCAAAGCCGGCGCGGTGACCCGAGACGATGAGCCAGTGGACTCGGGAGAGGAGGTCGGTGCGGGAGCACACTCCCCAGTCGAGGGAGAGCGTGGTGCGTGTGCCCTCAAGATCGGAGCAGGTGAGACGGTCCCACGGGTCCCGGCGGCACAGGGAGTACGGCGCGCAGATCGCCAGGAGCCGCTCATGCGGGCCTGCGGTGAAGTCCTCGGGCCCGGAGCGCCTGACAGGTCGATGGTGCTCAGTGAGCTCATTCCATGTGGACTCCTCACCCCGGTGCGGGGCGGAGGATGCCTTGTCGCGGCGCAAGCGTATTTTTTGATGGATTGATTTGGAGATCTCGACGGTGGCGATCACCCCAAAAACTACCAGCACGATGGAGAGGAGCAGGATCTGCACGGACATGACGAGAATTGTGCAACATGTGAACAGGTAAGTGCCACATAGGTGCGCGCAGCTTGATACCGGAATATTGAGTCGAATGCCTGTTTATTTACAGGTTGTTTATGAAAGTTTCGAGGCGCTTCATTCCTTCGTGCAGCTCGTCGCGGGAGGCCGCGTAGGACAGTCGCACGTGGGAGCGGGCCGTGGTCGTGGAGAAGTCCTTCCCCGGCGTGAGCGCCACATGGGCCTCCTCCAGGGCGCGGTAGCAGAAGGTCTGGGCGTCAAGTCCCGTGGAGGAGACGTCGAAGTAGACGTAGAAGGCGCCGTCGGGCAGGACCGGGACCGGTAGGCCGATGCGTTGCAGCCCGTCGAGCACGATGCTCCTGCGGGCGAGGAGCTCTTGGCGGCGCTCCTCGCACACGGAGATGGATTCGGGGGGAGAAGGCAGCCAGCGCAGCTTGCTGAATGGGCGTCGAAGCGCACAGGAAGTAGTTGACCGCCAGGTTCTCCGCCGGGGCCACGAGCTCCTCGGGAAGGATCGCCCAGCCCAGGCGCCATCCCGTCATCCCGAAGTACTTGGAGAAGGAGTTGATGACGACCGCCTCGGGATCGGCCTCCAGGACGGTGCGCGCCGGCGTGCCGTCGTCGTCGGGATCAGCCAGGCCCAGGTAGATCTCGTCGACGATCCGCCAGGCACTGCGTTCGCGGGCCAGTGTACAGATCGAGGCCAGCTCCTCGAAGGGGATGGAGGTGCCCGTAGGGTTGGACGGCGTCGCCAGCATCACCGCGCTCGTCTGAGGAGTCCACGCCGCCTCAGCTGCGGCCCGATCCATCTGGTAACGGCTGGCAGCACTGGTGGGCGCCAGAACGATCCGGCCGCCGTGGGTCTCCACCAGCTGCCGGTTACAGGGGTAGGACGGATCAGCGATGACGACGTCGTCACCGGGCTGTGTGGTGGCGGCCGCCACCAGCAGGAGCGCCGACGACGCCCCCGTGGTCACGACGATCCGGGCAGGATCGACCTCGACGCCGTGCCTGTCCCGGTAGAAGCCCGCAATGGCCTCACGCAGTGCGAACAAGCCCAGAGCGGGGGAGTAGGGAAGCGGCCGCCCGTCCATGACACGGCACATCTCCTCGCGAACCGCGGGAGGGGCGCCGAAGTCGGGCTCACCCAGACTGAGCTTGGTGATCGAGTGGCCCTCCGCCTGGAGGATTCCAGCGCGTTCACCGATGCTCATCGCATGGAAAGGCTGAGCGGCTTGGGCCCGGGTGGCGATCTTCATGACGGCTCCTTGACTCGGGGCAGGACAGGGCCAGTGTCCCCCTTCGTGCAGCGGGAGGGCAACGGTTTTGTGAGGGAACGGCGACGTTTCGAGTACCGGAAGTGAGGGTTTGTATAGCGATGCTGTGGTGCACCTGGGCAGCATCAACTCGAACAACTGGCTACCCCTGCTCGCCTTCCGCAAGCGTCTCATCGCGGGTGAGGTGGCTTCGGGACCAAGCACGGCTAGCGTAGCGCCTACTGCGGAGGCGAGCGAGACCCCGACAGCCCGCGGCATCCGCAAGACGGCCTGCCGTCCGATCAGCGCGGCGAAGAAGCAGCAGATCCTCGATCTGGAGCCCACCGGCATGTCCGCCTGCGAGATCGCTGCCGAGGTCGGTGTCACTGAGTCCACCGTCCGCGCCACGTGCCGCCAGGCCAAGCGACCGCCCCGCCGCAAGCGACACTTCACCAGCGATGATCTCCAGCGTGCTCAGCAGCTCCACGCCCAGGGGCGTACCTACATCGAGATCGGCCTGGAGCTCGGCTTCGGGCGGGATACGGTGAGCAAGCATCTAATGGCTGCGCAGGAATGACAAGAGGTGGGGGAGCAGTGTGTCCTCTGCTCTTCTCGTAGATGACAATCTAGATCGCCTCACACTTCGGCTTCCACCGCACCACGGTGGCGCGGCACCTCAAGCAGGCAGGGGGAGACGCTCCGCACCAACCCAGCCGACCCTGCCTTCCAAGAGCGGGTGCGGCAGGCCTACGCCGAGCTTGGCACAGTAAAACACACTGCACAGCGGTTGGGCGTCAGCAAGGATACGGTACGGAAGGTTGTGCGGGGTGAGTGAACCGAGACAGGGAAGATTATTCGTCGAGAATAGTGACAGCCGCCAGGCCCAGATAGGTACTGATGAATATGAGGATTGTAAAACAGGCTCTAGCCGTTAGAGCCGTTTTCAAACATACAGCAATAAACTAACAACTCCGCCAAGCGAGGTGCGGGTCACTTAGATAAGTGATGCGTCTCTGGCATGTGTTGAGATACCGTACAGGCATGACGAACACAGACGTGACGCAATTAGTTGAAAAACAAACAAAGTACTGGAAAGGTGGGGTTACCTAGAAGTTAGCAGTAACGCAGAAGAAATGCTTTCAGTCTCTGCGTCAATCAAGGCAAGTCAAGACCTCAGACTCAGGGGTACTTTTGCCGTCATAGGTGCATTGTCGTTGATCGGTGCATGGATCACCTCTGGAGGCGGCTTCACGTCGCATTATGTTGTCGCATTTTTAGCGCTAATTTCAATCTCAGGCGCCTGCTCATTCTTCAAATACCAGGATATGGGCTCGCGAGATGCGGCGTCTGCAATCTTGAATCACCGAGCCAGCACAGCATAGAATGAGCAATCTCAGTCTACCCTGCCTTCCAAGAGCGGGTGCAGCAGGTCTACGCCGAGCTCGGCACGGTACAGGCACACTACTCAACGAATGGGCATCAGCAAGGATATGGTGCAAAAGATGCTACAGGTGCGTGACCTGAAACAAATGACATGCTGAGTAAGCCGTGAGCCTCAATGTCCATTACTAATGGAAAAATACGCCCTCATATTTCGGAAAACCGATACAAAAAAGCACCAGTCTTCTGATTAATACAGACTACATCAAGCTCCGCATCATTTCCGCGAGAGCGCGTTATACAGCGGGCATCAGGCGCAATAGCTTGCAGAAAAAGGTCGCGAGCAGTTGGCTGCCCAAACGTTGGGAGATGAAGAAAGTTACCACCAACGGCATTGTCTACATCGTCAGCACGCGTCAGACCGGCATGGGCAGACTGGTCGTCTGGTGATTCCCAACGACTACAGCCGCGTGGGCAGTCTCGAAATACCCGCTCTGGCAAGGATATTGTTCCTTTACCAGATGTGGGGCGGATGCGCCCAATCACTGTCCCATCAGGGTCAGCATGAAGGCCTAAATAATGCATTGTATTGCCTGAGTCGTAGGTGATATCGACGCGCTGCGTCACCTCCTCCGTCACGATACGCGCAAAAGTACCGCGTGCGCTCCACGGGCCATAATTGAGAAATAGTGTTAAGCACACAATGACGACTAGAGTGAAGGTAAGGCGTTTGTGGCGATGAAGAAAACTGTCTGACATGTATCACATTAATTATATCACATAACTATAGTAATGTGACAGTAAATCCGCTTCAACGTCGCACTTAGCACACTTATCTACTATAAACACTAAGTATCGAGCGTACTATGTTTTTTTAAGACAAACAACCTTCCGAGTACACATTGAATTCCGATGCCTTGCCAAATCGAGCGTCGGCGTACTGCAAAAAGTATGCTGTGGCTTCATCGAAATCGTAGTAGTCATAGATGAGGAAACATTTCGCTTCGGTGCGGTACACCGTGAAGTTGCCAAGCGCTAGTATCATATTCAGATCCATATAATGGTAACTCTCGTATTCTTTATATTTGCCAACAGGAATCGAAAAAGCGAACTTCCGGAAATCTGGACTTTCACTGAAAAAGTTCCAATCGATTGATGCGTCCACGCCTGGATAAGGATCCGTCCTGTAATAGTGGTTGTACAACGCCATAGGAACGTTGCGGCGAGAGTTGCCGTTATCGCGTTCGCCATCCGCATCGAATCGCACAGGGAACACTAACGGCCACGTACTAGGTCGTCCAGTTGGGTTGGTAAGCACGACGCCTTTTAGGGGGTTTCCGTCGTCGACTTCGGTACATTTAGAGACGACGGGTGCGCCGCCTTTTTGTAGGAAGATGAGTGTCGGGTACCCAATTACTATCAGTGGTCCGATACCACTTTATTATGCCCGAAACCGTCGAATGGCCTAGTGTCCAACACGTGAGGGTTACCTGAGATCCAACAGGGTAACGTCTAACAATACGGTACGCCGTGCCTGGGCCTATTCGCCCCTCAACAGCAGTGACGTCAGAACTTGACGGTATAGTCACAGTAACGTTCTGCTGAGGTGCAGTATTATTGGATTCACTACATTGCGATACAACAGGCGTGTCGCTTCCGGTGCGTAGGTATGCGTCAGATACCCACGCGTTGGGGTATCCAACTATCTTGTACCAGATGGTACTGGCGGGCTGGCCTGCGAATGGGCTTGGAACGGAGCTGCCATTTTCCCAACATATGAGAGTGACCGAAGTGCCGGCGTTGATCCTGTCGATAATGTTCTCATCGCTGCTGGTATCGGCCGAACTTCGAACATTGGCGTATCGTACTTCTGGTGTATCAAACACCGTCACAGTGACGTTATCTGCTGCAGTTGCGGGCACTGCTGTTAGTGCACCAGTAGCCAACGTGGCAACAGCTCCAAGGGCTAACAGGCGGAAGTGTGGCTTATTCCTCTTGCTCATCGTGATCCTCCTCGGGTTGAGGGCGATGGAGCTGCTGACTCCAGCAGACGTCCTTGCCTGCTCTGTGAGGCTATACCGCCTGAGCGGTCGGTAGTGGTATACGTCACGAAGTGTGATGAAACCGTAACAATAGTGTGATAGTAGCCAATGCTGATGAGTGAACGTTGGAGGAACGGTGCAAAAACCGCCCTGGGAGTTGGCGGCTGTGGGGACCAACTTCCCAGGGCGAGTCGATGGGGTGAGCATGCTCAAGCGCTGACCGCGCGTACCTGTGGGCACCTGTGTCGCAGTGGGGACAGATCAGGCTCCGGCTCCCACCAGCCACAAGCGGCAGCAGCGCGAGTTACAGCGGGAATGATCGCCACCCGGGAGTCGACCAGCGACGGCAGCAACGTCGCCAGTGGGGACGGTGGCGTTAGCACCGGAGTTGGATTCGAGAGACAATGTGCTGGAGATCTTGCAGGCTTACTCCAGATACGGCTACACACTGGCAGCGACCCAGCGCACGCTAGCCTCGATCTTTCATTGGTTGGTTGAGTGGGGTGTGGGTGGCGTCGTTGCCGGTGTCGTGGGGGCGATTATGCCGGTTGGGTGTGACGGTCTGCCGCGTGTCGCCTCGCGGTGGTCGGGCCTTTCCAGGGGCCAGGGTTGTTCCTTCAGGGTCGTGGTGGGCAGGAGGCAGCGGTCGGGTGCCTATGGTGCGGGTAGGGCCTGAAAGCTGCTCAGTGCGGTCAGCAGGAGGCCGGTGAAGGGGTGGTCGGCCTTGTAGCGCAGGACGGTGCGGCGGGCATGGTGAGTGATGACGGCGGGGATGCTCATCAGGCGCAGGCGGATCGTCCTGGGCTCCCAGGTGCGGGCGGGGGCGTCGGCCAGGGCGAGCAGCTGGGAGAAGGCCAGCAGGTCACAGGCCAGGGCCACGATCAGGCACCAGATACGGTTCTGGGCGAACCCCCTGCAAGGGAAAGCGGTCAAGCCCGGTGTCCTGGCACAGCGGATACGGTCCTCGCAGCGGGCCCGTAGCCGGTGGCGGACCTCGAGATCGGCGAGCTGACCCACCCTCGTGCTGGTGGCGAAGGCGGTCAGCCGGTAGCCCCCGACGTCCTCGAAGCGCAGCTGGGCGCCCTGGTGGGGCCGCTCGGCGCATGATGACCCGCATCCCCTTGGGGCCAAGCGGTCAGGTCCAGCAGGTCAGTGATCTCAGCGACGTCCGCACCCCCTGCCTGGGCTGGCCGTCAGCGTTGTAGGCCGGGGCCCAGGCAGTCTCGGGGATGGTGTCGTAGATCTGCGGCGTGTGGTCCGGCAGCGTGAACCCCACGCTGTAGGACACCCGCCGACGGGCCAGGAGCTCAATGGTCTCCTTCGTGCCTCCGGCCCCGTCGATGCGCACCAGCACCTTTCTACCGGGTCTGGGGCCGAGCCCGGCCTGGTCCAGTGCCCGGCGGATGATCTCGACGTGGTCGGCGGCAGTGTTCGATCCCGCGTTTCCGGGACGCAGCACGAGCGCCGCGCACTCACCCCCACCGTCGGGGCCGTGGTCGAACCACGCGGTCAGCGGGTGGTAGCCGAACCCTTCTTGAAGGTCGGGGCCGCACCCTCTTTGTCTGAGTGCACATTAACCAAGGTGGCGTCGACGTCGATCACCAACGGCCGGTTTGCCGAGACGCCGGTGGTCGGTGAGTGCTCGCCGGCCAGGGCCCACACCCGATGCCGCACTGTCCTGCGGGCCCGGTTGACGGCGGCCTCGACAGCCTCGACGTGGTCGGCCAGGGCCCCTATAAGTCGTGAGACCGTCGGGTCGGAGGCAACAGGCCCGAAGACCTCCTTCTCGCACCGCAGCAGCGAAAGGTCCGACAGGCACCGGCCTCCCAGGGCCACGCACACCGCCAGATCCAAAATGATCTTGCCCGGGTCGTGCACCGACCCCGGCCGCCGCCACGTAGACAGGGCCTGCGAGAGCTCGTTGCCCAGGCCCGTGACCCCGCTCGTCTCGGTCAGCAGCCTCGCCCCGGCCAGACCCACCGCCGGCACCTGACCGGACTCCACACCCACAACCGGGTACAACCCGCTATTCTTCACCACGAAGGTGTCCTTCCCCTGGAGTTCTCGGACTTCAGCAACCCGCATTATTCCAGGCGAAGCGACACCTTCACCCCACTTTCACCACCTCAACGATGAAATCTCGAGGTTAGGTCTCTTCCGATGCGTAGGTGTGGCGGCATCGTGCCACCTGACGTTTGTACTATCGCCCAAGCAGGCTGGCAGTGTTAATTCGCCTAGATGTGACCGCCGCCTCGACACTCCAGCTCCGTCTTTGCTCCTCTGAGGCCCTGGGGCTGCTCGGCACACTGATGAGGCGCTGCTCTTGGATGCCTTGCCTCCTCGGCACTCTTGCCGGAAGCCTTCGAACAACCCGCTGCGGACGTCGTGCTGGGTGTTGAGATGGGCGCGGTTGTACTGATCTGCTGATCACGGAGGGTGTTGTTTCACTGCTCATCCCTGGCTACCTCCACCATCACGATGGTGCGGTAGGTGGTCATGCGGGTGTGGAGGCCGGGGGTGAGGTGGCTGTGGTCTTGGAAGAAGACGGTGCGCATGGGGGCGTCCTGACCGGTGATGGATACGGCCAGGACGGCGTCGTCTGGTTCGACGGTCTGGGTGTCGGGCAGGTCGAGGGCGAGGCGGTGGCGGCGCATGGTCAGCCCGTCACGTGAGACCTGGGGGCTGGTGATCTGCTCCAGGTCGAGCGTGATCTCTCGTGGGCTGTTGCTGGAGGGGTAGTGCCAGACCTGGATGAGGGGCGCCTTGGCCGGTAGGTCGCTGCTTGTCATCTGGTCGATGATGACCATCAGGCTGGTGCCGCTGCCGCCGAGCTGGATGCTGAGTGTCTCGGTGCCGAGCCGTCCGGCGACTTGGGCGAAGTAGACCAGGTCGCGGGCGATGATCGGCATGCCGGCGTCGCTCCAGCGGCGGGCGGTGCGTTGGTCGCGCCAGTCCTGCTCGGGTGAGAGTGCTTCGGCGGTGAGCTGGAGGCGGTCAAGGACGGTGTCGGCCGGAGCGGACAGAGAAAGGGCGGCGGCTGCCTCGTTGCGGCCACTGTGCTGGTAGCGGGCCAGCCTCGCGCTGAAACAGCAAGAAGGCGTCCAGCAGGTCGTCGCCGCCGCAGACCTGCCGCAAGGTGGTGAAGGTGCTGAACTTCTGCACCGTCAGCTGCCCGTAGGCCTTGCGCAGGGCCAGCAGCTCGGTCAGCACCTGCTGCTCCAGTGCGGCGCGCTGCTCGGCGTCATCCGTGGTGTCGCCTATGGGGAAGACGCCATGTGGTAGCGGGGTGGCTGGCTCCGGGGGCGTGCTCATGGCCCCTATTCTCACCGATCGAGTTTGGCACCGTGCTGCGCAGATGCAGCACGGTGCACTTTTCTGTCACGACACCGCCGATGGCGGCGGGTTCTCCTAGATATGCCAGATCAACCGGACACCAGCGCGGCAAGTGCCCTTGGGCGGTGCGGCAGGCAGATGGGCGATCTGGGCGGCCACCGGGCCGCATGCGTCACCTCAGGCGGTGGCAGCGGAACCCGCTCCAGGATGAGCAGCTGCCCCGGCCGTCGTCTTCTTCCTCTCTTCTCTTCCTCTTCTCGAAAGGACTCTTCTCATGGCTTCTACCAATCTCAGTCTCTTCTCGCCCCAGCGCACTCGGATGGGGGTGGTGCTGGGCAATGGCCAGGCCCGGGTGACCAGGCGGGAGATCGAGCAGGTCGCCGCCCAGGCAGAAGTAGCCTCCCAGGCCGAGCAGGCCCGGGCCTTCCTGACCTCCCAGGTCCTGACCAACATCGCCACGCTGGTCACCCAGGCCGAGGCCCAGACCCGCATCGCCCCCGGCGGTGCCCAGTTCTACGAAGCGATCATCACGGGATACGCCCTGGGGGCTGGGCAGCGGATCGGGCAGCTGTAGGGCTGCTGTCCTGCGGCTTCGTCAACCCGGTGGCGAGCTCCCTATCTCGCTCTTTCGTTCCTTCTCCTCACGTTCTTCTCTTCTTCTCATCTTCGGAGGTTTCATCATGACGGTCATAGTCGGGATTCTGGCCCTCATTGGCTTGGCGGTGGTGGGCGCAGTCGGCTGGGCGTTCGCCCATGGGGTGCGCGATGGCCTGGCAACGTGGCGGGAAGCGCCACCGGGCGGAGCGAGCCAGCCGGTGCCCGTCGGTGAGCCGCCGCTCTCGCTTTCTGCAATGCTGCCGAGCAGCTACCAGGCTGGTCAGCTCGCCGGTGAGGTTGCAGCAAGCTGGCACTCTGCACACCAGGTGGCCAGAACAGCTGGAGTAGGCGTCCCAGCTAGTTCCTCCTGGGCAGCCGCCCTGGCCCTAGGCAGTGAGCTGAGCCAGCAGCGCCAAGAGGCCGGCCGGGCCATGCAAGCAGCCATGGCCCAGGTGCTGCAGGACAACGAGCAGGCAGTGCGGGACGCAGCGGCTGAGGCTGCCGGAGGAGGGCGTGACGCCAGCAATGGTGGGAGTGGTGCCAGCACCAATTGCTGCGGCAATGTCCATGGTGGCAACGGCGCCAATGCTGGCGGTGGTGCGGCTCCAACTGGTACGGGGCCGGATGAGGCCAACAAGGACGGTAGCGCGTCGCCTGATGCGAGAGCTGGCGTGATGGACAGTGGTGACAGCAACGGCACGGCAGAGGGTACGGCCCGTCCCACATGGCCGGCTCACTCGCCCTCGCGTCGCCCGCCGCGGCCGCGTCCCAGGCGGTGCACGCAGCAGCGACCGGCTCGGTCGGACGAGCGGTAGCCGTGAGCAATCGGCTTCATTCCCCATCCACATCTCGCGTCGTTTCGCTCTCTTGTTGCAAAAACTACAGCACCGACTTTCGTGGCCACTAGCCTCGAGATTTCATCGTTGAGGTGGTGAAAGTGGGGTGAAGGTGTCGCTTCGCCTGGAATAATGCGGGTTGCTGAAGTCCGAGAACTCCAGGGGAAGGACACCTTCGTGGTGAAGAATAGCGGGTTGTACCCGGTTGTGGGTGTGGAGTCCGGTCAGGTGCCGGCGGTGGGTCTGGCCGGGGCGAGGCTGCTGACCGAGACGAGCGGGGTCACGGGCCTGGGCAACGAGCTCTCGCAGGCCTGTCTACGTGGCGGCGGCCGGGGTCGGTGCACGACCCGGGCAAGATCATTTTGGATCTGGCGGTGTGCGTGGCCCTGGGAGGCCGGTGCCTGTCGGACCTTTCGCTGCTGCGGTGCGAGAAGGAGGTCTTCGGGCCTGTTGCCTCCGACCCGACGGTCTCACGACTTATAGGGGCCCTGGCCGACCACGTCGAGGCTGTCGAGGCCGCCGTCAACCGGGCCCGCAGGACAGTGCGGCATCGGGTGTGGGCCCTGGCCGGCGAGCACTCACCGACCACCGGCGTCTCGGCAAACCGGCCGTTGGTGATCGACGTCGACGCCACCTTGGTTAATGTGCACTCAGACAAAGAGGGTGCGGCCCCGACCTTCAAGAAGGGGTTCGGCTACCACCCGCTGACCGCGTGGTTCGACCACGGCCCCGACGGTGGGGGTGAGTGCGCGGCGCTCGTGCTGCGTCCTGGAAACGCGGGATCGAACACCGCCGCCGACCACGTCGAGATCATCCGCCGGGCACTGGACCAGGCCGGGCTCGGCCCCAGACCCGGTAGAAAGGTGCTGGTGCGCATCGACGGGGCCGGAGGCACGAAGGAGACCATTGAGCTCCTGGCCCGTCGGCGGGTGTCCCTACAGCGTGGGGTTCACGCTGCCGGACCACACGCCGCAGATCTACGACACCATCCCCGAGACTGCCTGGGCCCCGGCCTACAACGCTGACGGCCAGCCCAGGCAGGGTGCGGACGTCGCTGAGATCACTGACCTGCTGGACCTGACCGCTTGGCCCAAGGGGATGCGGGTCATCATGCGCCGAGAGCGGCCCCACCAGGGCGCCCAGCTGCGCTTCGAGGACGTCGGGGGCTACCGGCTGACCGCCTCGCCACCAGCACGAGGGTGGGTCAGCTCGCCGATCTCGAGGTCCGCCACCGGCTACGGGCCCGCTGCGAGGACCGTATCCGCTGTGCCAAGGACACCGGGCTTGACCGCTTTCCCTTGCAGGGGTTCGCCCAGAACCGTATCTGGTGCCTGATCGTGGCCCTGGCCTGTGACCTGCTGGCCTTCTCCCAGCTGCTCGCCCCTGGCCGACGCCCCCTGCCCGCACCTGGGAGCCCAGGACGATCCGCCTGCGCCTGATGAGCATCCCCGCCGTCATCACTCACCATGCCCGCCGCACCGTCCTGCGCTACAAGGCCGACCACCCCTTCACCGGCCTCCTGCTGACCGCACTGAGCAGCTTTCAGGCCCTACCCGCACCATAGGCACCCGACCGCTGCCTCCTGCCCACCACGACCCTGAAGGAACAACCCTGGCCCCTGGAAAGGCCCGACCACCGCGAGGCGACACGCGGCAGACCGTCACACCCAACCGGCATAATCGCCCCCACGACACCGGCAACGACGCCACCCACACCCCACTCAACCAACCAATGAAAGATCGAGGCTAAGTGGCGTGTGTGTCCATTTTGTTTCCTGGGGTGGCACCACAGAAACAGCTCACAAGCGGCACGTGTCGCGTCGCTTGGCAATGTGAATCTGGAGGCCTTGCAACACGCGAGTGTTCGTGGAATGTATGGGATAAGGGCAACTTGCTGCCGATGCGCGAAAAGCTGGCAGTGGGATTGCCTGGAGCAAATAGTACGTATGAAAGAAAAAGGAGGGACATCATGCAGCAGACGAAACAGACAAGACGAGCGTGCGCTGGGGGAGGCCTATCGGCGAGGTGAGGCGGCCAGGCAGGAAGGCGCAGCGACGAAGCAGAAGGCCAGCGTAACGGCGCTCGGCGCTGACTCGTCGCCCACCATCCTGGGTCTGCCGCCTGGTGGCTTTGCCACCATCCTAGTCGATCCGCCCTGGCCGTTGCAGGGCGGTGAGAAGCACTACCGGACGATGAGCCTGGCGCGGATCAAGGCTTTGCCGGTAGGAGCTTTGGCGGCCCGTGATGCCCACCTGTGGCTGTGGACGACGAACGCCTTGCTACCGAAGGCGTATGAGGTGGCCGAGGCCTGGGGCTTTACAGTGCGCAGCCCGCTGACCTGGGTGAAGTTCCGCCTTGGCCTGGGTGGTCGCTACCAGCTGCGTAATGCCACCGAGCAGCTGCTGTTCTGCACCCGAGGGAAAGCGCCACTGGGTTCGCGTTCCCAGCCGACCTGGTTCAACGCCCCCGTACAAGAGCACTCGCGCAAGCCAGCCGAGCAGTTCGCCATCATCGAGCGGGTCAGCCCCGGGCCGTACCTGGAGCTGTTCGCCCGCCGCCGGCCAGAGTCGAACCAGCCCTGGGCGGTGTGGGGAGACCAAGTGGATTCCGACATCCGCATCCCCGGCTTCGCCGTGCCGCGCTACAGCGAGCGGGCGCATGAGAACGAGGAGGCCCTGCAATGAGTCGGCCGTGGCGAGACAAGTACCCAATTTGCAGTCTTCGAGGAGATGGTGATGATGAGCGATTCGAGGCGTTCTCTGCCTGGCAGCCTGCTGCGATGCGGCGTCGGCCTGCTCCTGATCGCGATGGGGCTGAGGGTGGATCGTCGCCATCGTGCAAAGCAGCTGGCCCTGGCTCGTCGGGCTGCTCGCCGTGAGCGCCGCCGCCTGGCTGGCAGTGCGCCGGTGGCGCAGCCGACGGGAGTGGTGAGGAAGTCCGGCACTGGCCACCACTGCACCCAGCCTGCCAGCGATGACCGGCGACGGACTGGGCGGCGGCCTCATGCTTCGAGGAGGCACTCATGATGGCCCCCTGCACCCCTGCTGGCCGCCCTGGTTCGTCGCGGCGGGTGCGGCTGGTGCCGGTGCGGCACAGCGGTATGGATCACCGGGCGGTGGCGCGGATCGTGTTGGCTTTGGCGCGGCAGATGGCGGCGGATGAGGCGGTTTCCTCAGGTGCTGAGAGCTGTTCGAGGAGTGAGCTTGGCGCCAGCGATGGGTCGGCTGCCACTCGTGATGATGATGCTGTAGCTCCGTGGGCTGGCGCTCATCGCGGGCAGAGTGCTCGTGGTGGCACCTCGGTGGGGCGCTGTGCTGCGAATGAGCCCTTCTCGGCATCGGCTGGGAGTGGCTTGGCAGGTCGGTGTTCTCACCAGTGTCATGAGGGCGCTCGCTACTTGGCTCATGGCACCTCTTCCGCTGGTTCCCACGTCTCTGCCGGATCGCACCGGTATGGCCAAGACCGACGAGGATGCTGCTCCGTTCTCCGCGCCGGGAGGTGCCCCGTGATGGCCCGCCCTACTCAGCCCCTGGTGTGGCATCAGCTGCGCTTTTGCTTTGCCGCTCGCTCAGGAGACGGCGGTTGGTCTGGTGGAGCGCGTCCTGGCGGATGGTTCGCTGGGGCGGGTGGTGTTGGAGCTGCGCGCTGCGGGTGGTCAGGCGGTCTGGGCGGTGGGGTCGCGGGTGGGTGAGCGGTTGGCGAGGGTGGTGCGTGAGTTGGTGCCGGGTTGTCGGGTGTCTCGTGGGTTTTCGCGGCGGGCGGTGGATCAGGCGGTGGTGGTGTCGGCCCGGCCGGTCGGGGCGGGGCTGGCGGCGGAGCGCCTCAGTGCGGTGGTGCGGGCTGTCTTGGCTGCCTTGGCGGTGACGGCTGAGGGGAGGAGCTGGTGGTGCAGCTGCAGCTGGGGCGACGCTTTAGCCCGGAGGCGTGTGGGCGGGTGGAGCCGCAGGGGTGGCTGGAGCTGCTCGGGCTGGTGCCGGTTCCGTCTCTTCGTGGTGAGCGGGGTCGGCGGATGCGGGCGCTGGTGGGGCGGCATCGGGCGGCGGGGTGTCTGCGTCTGGGGGTGCGAGCGGCCTCGCCCCTGCGCCAGCGGACGCTGCTGCAGGGGCTGCTGGGGGCGCTGCGCCTGCTGCAAGGCCCAGGGGTGCGGCTGCGCGCCCGTACGGGAGCACCCCGCCAAGCTTGATGGGGGTGCGGCGGCCGTGGCGGGCGGGGCTGGAGCTTGGTGCCGGAGAGATTGTGGCGATGGCGGGCTGGCCGGTGGGTGAGCTGCCCTTACCGCTGCTGGGTAGTGGGCACCCGCGCCTGGTTGCCCCGCCGCCGGAGGTGGGGTCCGGGTCGTCCCAGCGCGTCGTCGGGGCGAGCGCGGTGCCGGGCGAGGCCGGGCTCGTGCGTCTGCCAATTACCGACGCCGTGTACCACACGCATCTGTTGGGGCCGACTGGTGTGGGTAAGTCGACGGTGCTGCTGTCCTTGGCGCTGGCTGATGCTGCCGAGGGGCGGGGCCTGCTCCTGCTCGATCCCAAGGGGGATCTAGCGACGGACTTCGTGGCGCGCCTGCCCCAGGAGCGGGCCGAGGATGTGGTGGTGCTGGATCCGACCAATCCCTCGCCCGGTGGGGTTCAACCCACTGGCCGGGCCGCCGGAGCTGGCGGTGGTGATGGCGGAGGCGGTGCTGGGGGTGCTGGCCGAGCTGTTTCGCGACAGCTGGGGCATCCGCACCGCCGATGTGCTCTCCGCCGCATTGTTGACATTGGCGCGCATCCCGCAGGCGACGCTGGTGTGGCTGGTGCCGCTGCTGACCAACCCGGCCTTCCGACACCGGGTGCTGGCACTGGCCCCACCCGACCCACTGGGGACGGATGTCTTCTGGCAGGGCTATGAGGCCAAGCCGGTGCGGACCCAGGCAGTGGAGGTAGCACCGGTGCTCAACAAACTGCGCCAGCTGATGCTGCGCCCAGGCCTGCGGGCGATGCTGGGCCAGGCCCAGCCCCGCTTCGGGCTGACAGATCTGCTGGAGCGCCGACGCATCGTAGTGGTCAACCTCAACCAGGGCCTGCTCGGAGCCGGAGCAGCCCGCTTGCTGGGGACGCTGCTGGTCTCTCAGCTGTGGCAGCACCTGCTAGCACGCCAGGCCCAACCGGCCGAGCGGCGGCAGATCGTTAGCGTATATATCGATGAGGTCCAGGCCTTCCTAGCCGGGCTGCCGGGCAGCCTGGCCGACGCCCTGGCCCAGGCCCGGTCACTGGGCGCAGCTTTCCACCTGGCGCACCAGTACCGCGGCCAGCTCAGCACCGAGATGATGCAAGCGGTGGAGACCAACACGCGCTCCAAGGTGTACTTCGCCTTGTCGGCGACCGATGCGGTCGCGGCGGCTCGGCTGGCTCCGGAGCTGGAGGCAGCTGATTTCCAACTGCTGGCTCAGTACCAGGCCTACGCCACCGTCATGCACCAGGGACGCCGCTCGGGCTGGTTCTCCCTGGCCACTCGGCCTGCCCCATCAGCCGTGCGCGACCCAGCCCTGCTCTACGCCGCCAGCCACGCCCGCTACGGCATCCCAGCCGAGCAGACCGAAGCCGAGCTCATCGCCCTGACCGACGGTAGTGCGCCCAGCGCCGTGGACGCGAATGAGCAACGTAACCCGACGACGACGCTACCGGATGACACTGGTGACGCCACTGATATCACCACTGATGACGTTACTAGTGGTGGGCATGGTGACGAGGCGGCTGGTGAGCCGACCCCTGACGCCACCCCGGATGAGGCTGGCTCGGACGGCACCAGCAACGGAACTGAGGCTGAGTCTGGGCACCGCCGTCCCACGATTGGCCGCAGGAGGCGACCATGACGCCACTGGTACATGAGCACACGACTGCCGCTGCTGCTGCAGGCGACGTATATGCCGTGATGGCAGCGCGGCTGGCCTGCGAACCATTCGGTGGGGGCGTCGTCTCGGTGGACGTGTCGGTCGACGCACCGCTGCACTCAAGGCTCACGGCAAGCGGTGGCACCAAGCCCTTTTGTGGTCGTTTGTGGCGGTGACTGACCCCACCTGGTGTGGTCACGTCTGGCCCGGCGGAGGCGGCCAGCGATGAACCGGTCACCCACCGTTGCAGCGGCCCGGTTCTCATCGCTGGTGCCTGCGCCGATCCATCCGATGCAGGCGCGCCTGCTCGCCCTGGTGGCGGCCCACCGCTTCGCCACCACCACGCAGCTCGCCCGACTGACCGCCCTGGAGTACGCGTCGCCTGCCTCGGCCCTACGTCAGACCCAGCGCCACCTGGCTAGCCTGGCCCAGCAGCGCCTCCTGACGAGCCTGGAGCGGCGGGTCGGCGGCTGGCAGGGCGGCTCAGCCGTGACCATCTGGGCCGCCACCACTCGGGGTCACCGGCTTGTGGCAGCAGAGAACGGGGAGGACGAGGAGATGCCGCGGCGGCAGCGGCCCCGTGAGGTGTCGACCACCTTCCTGGATCACTCCTCGCGATAACGGAGGTGCGCACCAGCATCGAGGAGGCCGTCCGCCAGGAGGCGGACACCGAGGCGGCGGTGGTCTTGGAGCCGGACTGCTGGCGCACTGCGCTCAGCCCCAGCGGCCAACCCCAGGTGCTGCGCCCCGACCTGGCGGTGACCATCACCAGCCCGGCCTATGAGGACCGCTACCTCATCGAGGTCGACCGGGCCACCGAGAACCCCGGCCGCGTCATCGCCACCTGCTGGCGCTACCAGGAACACCAAGCCCAGGTCGGCGACGACGGCGTCTTCCCGCTGGTGGTCTGGCTGGTCCCCACCGACCGCAGACGCCACCGCCTCGAGCGAGCCATCGCCCACAGCACCGGCCTGCTGCGCGACCTCTTCCGCGTCATCCGCCTGGACCAGCTGCCCACCCTGATCCACGGCGGCCCCGCCGCCATCCCCATCCCACAGGCCATCAACCAGGTGGTCTGACACACCAAAAGGAGGTAGACGAGAAAGGAAAAACGCAGCAGCATGCAAGTTGGTGAGGTGAAATGCGAAGAGGAGCCAGGCGAATCTGCGCACAGCAGACAACCGCCATGAGGCAATCCGTGCGGAAGCTCGCGGATTGCCGCCAGGGGTCAAGTGAAAACCGGACTGGACTTTTCCGTCCGTCTGAGCGTCAATAGAAAGAGGAGAAACACAGACCAGTGAAATAGCAATATATATGACGAGAGGAGGACACAGATGACAACACAGACAAAGACGAACGCACAGGAGAAGCATCCGGCGGTGCGTGACGCCATGACAGCCACCGCGCTGGACGGCCAGGCGGGCAATGGGGCGATCGCCATCTTCTACGGCGCGGCCCGCTACCCCTTCGAGCTGGCCCGGCAGCGTGACCTGGTGGAGGACTACGCCGACGCGATGGGCCTCAACCTAGTCACCGAGTTCCACGACAGACAACAGCGCCAGTACGGGCTGAGCATGCTGCTCGATGCCTGCCAGCGCGGTGGGGTGGCGTACGTCATCACGGCGGGCTGGCCCACCCCCAACCTCACTACCACTGAAGCGGACGCGGTCGTCGACCAGCTCACCCAGGCTGGCACCCACCTGGTCTGCCTCAACACCTGGCGCCCCGGCGACGGCACCCCACCCGCCTGGTGGAACGACGAAGAAGGCGCATGTATGCGACAGCTCGACGCACTCAGAGAGGAAGAGCGCAGACAGCGCGAGCAGACCAGCGAACACAGCCAGCCTGGCGAAACCGGTGAAGCCGATGAAGTAGACCAGGCTGGGGAGGCTAGCCAGCCCAGCGACGGCAACCAGGCCAGTAGAACCGGCAACGCCAGTGAACCCACCGAAACCAGCAAGGAGGTGCACCATGCCTGACGCCGTTGCGCCCGATCCCTTCACCGCCATGGCCGCCCAGCTCACTCCTAAGCGGGCTGTCTCATATATCCGCGTCTCTACTCGGGAGCAGGCTCAGCGTGGTGGGTCGGAGGAGGGCTTCTCCCTGCCGGCCCAGCGTGAAGCGAATAAGCGCAAGGCCCAGTCCATGGGTGCACTGGTGGTTAAGGAGTTCGCCGACCGGGGCGAGTCGGCTCGCAGCGCCAACCGGCCTGAGCTGCAGAAGATGCTGGCCTACCTCAAGGAAGATGGCGGGATCGACTACGTCATCGTCCACAAACTCGACCGCCTCGCAAGAAACCGAGCAGACGATGTGGAGATAAACCGGGCCTTCGAGGATGCCGGTGTGCGGTTGGTGTCGACGAGTGAGAACATCGACCAGACGCCTGGTGGGATGCTGCTGCACGGCATCATGAGCTCCATCGCTGAGTTCTACAGCCGCAACCTGGCTAATGAGGTCATTAAGGGGATGGGAGAGAAAGCCAGGAATGGCGGGACGCTGGGTAAGGCACCGCTGGGGTATGTGAATGTGCGCGCTAGGGATGAGAACGGCCGAGAAGTCCGCACCATCGCCCTCGATGAGGAGCGCGCACCACTCATCCGGCTGGCCTTCACGGAGTATGCGACGGGGCAGTGGACGACGAAGAGGCTCGCCGCGCATCTGCACGATCGGGGGCTGACGACCGTGCCGACGGCCCGTAAGCCGGCCAAAAAGCGGTATCGGGCGCCCAGCTCCATCGCATGCTGCGCCACCCCTACTACAAGGGCGTCATCTCCTTCCAAGGCGTGGATTACGCAGGGGCGCATGAGCCCTTGGTGGACGAAGAGACCTGGAGCCAGGTACAAGCCATGCTGGACTCCCATCGCTTCGGAGAACGCGAACGCCAACACAACCACCACCTCAAGACGACGGTGTACTGCGGCCTGGACTGCTAGGTGTTTTTCGGACAGTGCTTGTTTTCTTGCTTCAGGCTGCCTTCTTCAGGTCCAGGAACTCGCTTTCGGCCTCGTCGGGAGTGCGATACCCTAGGGCCGAGTGAAGGCGGACATGATTGTATGTCAGCTCGATCCATGAGGCAATATCGTTCATCGCCTTGTCCTTCGTGGGATACACCATCCGGTGGACTCTCTCATTCTTGAGCGTGGCATTGAATGACTCGCCCAAGCGTTGTCCCAGCACACCCCCGTACGCCCTACCGAGGGACGAATCCCATAACCCTTGAGGTGATCCAGGAATCTTTGAGACGTGTACTGACTACCTCGGTCCGAGTGAAAAATCGTCACGCCCCTGTCAATCGGGCATCTCCTGACCGCTATGTCAATGGCCTGGCACACCAGGGACGTGTGCATGTGGTCGGCCATCGCATAACCCACGACCTTTTTAGTGCAGCAGTCCAGAACGGTCGCCAGATAGACGAATCCGGTCCACGTCCTGATATAGGTGATGTCCCCGCACAGCTTCTTGCCGGGCTCATCTGCGGTGAAGTCCCGCCTGAGCAGGTCGGGTCGCTCGTCCAGGTCCTTAGCTGGCACCGTGGTTCGGACTTTCGCCCGCGGCCCGGCGGCCTGCAGCCCCAGGTCCCTCATGATGGATCGGATCGTGGAACCATCGGTCCGCACGCCACGCCGCTCCAGGACCACCTGGATACGCCGGTACCCGTAGGTGCCATCGGAGTTCTCAAAAACGTCCTTAATCAGGATGGCCAGCTCCTCCCTCCGAATGGCCGTCTGTGACTGGGGTCGGTCACGCCAAGAGTAGTACCCTGATTTTGACACCCTGGACCATCGACACATTGAGGAAATGGGATAGGAGCCTTCTTCGCGGTTGATCAACTCGTAGCGGTCGGTCACGGTCGTTCCTTGGCGAAGAAGGCGGCTGCTTTTTTCAGGAACTCGTTTTCCTGACGCAGCTCCCTGTTCTCCGCTCTCAGCTTCGCGATCTCGGCTGACTCGGAAGCTTTCTTGCGGTCCTGGTCTGTGGCGTGTTCCTTCTTGTATCTTGCGACCCAGTTACCCACCGTTTGGGCTACAAGATCGTATGAGTCGGCCACCGAGGCAATCGTGCGTTCCTTCTCGATGACTTCACGCACCACTTGGGTCTTGAACTCGTCTGAGTATTTCGCTGCTGGCATGGTATCCATCCTATCGACTCACGGGAAGAAAAACTCCCCCAGTCCGAGAAACACCACGCACCCCAGCCTGTGCGGTGCCCGCCTCCTGGTGCAGAACACGCGCAACAGCAAAGGCGACCTCTACCCCTATTTCATCTGTGCCAGGCGCCAGCGAACCCACGACTGCGCCTTCCGCGCCGTCCTGATCGACGTCGTCGAAGAGCAGATGAACGCGCTATACCGGACGATCCAGCTGAGCCGCCAGGATCGCCAGCTCGTGGAGCAGTATGTGCGAGAGGAGCTACGGCGCCTTGAGCGCGACAAAGATCGGACAATCCGCTCCCTCACCACCCGGCGCACCAACATCGAGGACAGACGACGCCGTCTCCTCCACGCCCACTACGAAGGCGCGGTGCCCCTTGACTTACTCAAGGAGGAGCAGGCTGAGCTGTCCACCGAGCTGAACCAGATCGAGCGCCAGCTAGCCGCCTACCAGGCCGACGCCGCTGAAGTCCGCCAGCACCTCACCCAGGCCCTTGACCTTCTCGAAGACTGCCACCGCCTCTACAGCGCTGCGCCCGCCCACCTGAAGAAGCTGCTCAACCAGGTGTTCTTCGAGCGGGTGCTGGTCAACCCGGCGGTGGATGAGGACGGCCGGGTCATCTTGCCAGACGAAGGGACGACCGACGGTGGCAAGCAGCCGGGCAAGGGCGCGGGCGCACACGATGGACAGGACAGCGCCGGAGAAGAAGGAACTGGCGATGCCGGTGGGGGAGGAGTCACTCCGCACTCTGTCGACCTCGCCGACACCGGCTCCGGCACTACCCTCAGCGCCCTGCTCACCCCACCCTTCGACCAGCTGACCAGCCCCAGCCTGCACACTGCGGCTCATGCGCACCACCTGCAGCACGCGGCTCAGCCTGACAACCCGACCACGCCGCCCACCGCTGACGATGGGCCCATGAGCTCCACAACACGAACAACGCCCACCCTGGTGGGTGAGCGTTGTTCATCATCTGAAACCGCATCCCAGCCTGTTTCGACTGGAGAGGGTTTGGGTAAGAGCTGGCTGGTGCCTCCGGCGGGACTCGAACCCGCACGCCCGTAGGCAGCGACTTTAAGGTCGCGGTGTCTACCGATTCCACCACGGAGGCGAGATGCGCCCCAATATTTGAATAAATGGGGCGTCAGTACAACTCCGCACCATCGACTCTAACAACCTGATGGTGCTGCTGGACTTCCGAAGGAAGTTGGCCGCCGGTGAGGGCGGCCAGGTGTGTACCGGCCCCAATGTAGCGCATCCGCCGGCTACTGACGGGTCGGATGGAGCGGTGGGCGATGCGGACGAGCCCAAGCCGTCTCACGGGGCAGATGCGGCAGAGCCAGAAGGTGAGTCCCTGCAGCGACGATGCGCCGCACCGGCCACCAGCGTGGGGGAGCGGCCAAACGATGAGAGTGATGCGCCCGACACCGTGCCACGGTCGCCGCGTGTGGTCGACCGCATCAAGCAGACGAAGTTCCGGCCCCTGACGCCGGAGCAGCGCCAGCAGGTGGTCGACCTGTACCGCGCTGGCGTTCCCGTCAAGGAGATCGTTCAGCAGACGGGCGTCAATCGCTCGACGGTCTACCGGCTGCGTGGGCAAGCAGGGCTGGAACGCAACCACCGCTTCACCGACGAAGACCGTGCCCAGGCGATCCTCCTCCGCCAGCAAGGCCTGGCCATCGCTGAGATCGCCAAGCATCTGGGCTTCAGCCGCATGACCATCGGGCGCTACCTGGCGGCTGCTCACCAGGAGTGACGGCAGCGGCGAGCGGTGTCTCCATCGCCGAAGAGCGTCACACTGCCGCCTGGAGCGCCGACGGCCTTCGCCACGGCTCACTCAAGGCTGGTGTGCCGTCGTGGGCATCCCGTCACGGCCGGTAGAACGGTACCGGTCGCCAGGAAAGTGTTTTAGAACTCGTTGTTGGAAGGCCGACGCAGCACGTGCTCATTCATTTCATCCTCGCAGTATGCCAAAATTGCGTAAAACTATTGACAACTCAACCGAAAAGCCTATAATCATAGGTAGACACAGTTGATCGCCGTGTCACCAAGAAATCTCCGGCAAGTAGTTTCTAGGCTGCACCGCGGGAGATTTTTATTTTATGGCGATTATCGTGGATGACGTTCAAATGTTGACATGAAGTCTCGGCGATCACTGCGCTTGTCTTCTTTGATTTGGACACAAAAGTAGGTGCCATCTTTCGTTATGCCGTAGAAACGATGGAGCAACACGTGTTGGTCGTCTTCTTTGACGATAGTTTCTGGAGTGATGCGTGAGTTTCGTATCAGGTCAAGCGCCGCCTTGTAGAAGCGGAGCCGTTTTGTCTGCTCTTTCTGATGCTTGTCTGTCAGGTGGGGCCAAAATACATCGAGGAAGATCTTGCTGCCGTTAAAGTACTTGGATCTGATGTAGGGCTGGCGCTTGGTGGCATGGGCGACGTCGTTGTATTCCCGACGCGCTTTCTTATACACCTCACTGCGTGACGTTCCGGATAAGGTGCGATATTTGGAATTGTATATGTTAACTTTCGGCATTACTCCATTCAGTATACAATGAATACAGCACTATGAGAAGGCTCGAAACGGTATCGCAGTGCAGGTTTGGTGCCGACACAGGACTGCTAATGGCATGCTTGCATCCAAGCGCGACAGGTTCTTGTATAGCGCATCAAGCCTGTCAATCAAACTTGTGTGACAATTCTCCTCCAAAGTATCGTTCTCGAGAAGATTTGAGAAGCGTTGCAGGAGTCCAATGAGGAGTGCTTCTAGCGGGAGGGGTCGGGTTTTTAAAGATTCGACTCCTCCGCTCATCACATTGCTCAGCAAATTCTTCTGTGAGGGAGCGTCTTGCCTCTAGATTGCCGGTACAGTCGTAGTCGTAGGTATCGATCTCGGCTAACACAAACGCCATAAACCTGCGGAGGCGTTCATCGAATTTGCGTTCTGCATAGAAAGGAGAGTTTCCCCACTCAGAGATTTCTGGGTCGATAGTCAGTCGTGGGTTGACGCTAACTCCTTCAGCCGATTCTGAATCAGGGAAAGTTAGTCGAGCTAAGTCGCAATATCCGGACTCAAGCATCCTCTCTCCCCATTCCCATCTAGGTTCTACTCCGCTTGGAATATGGGTGATCGGATCTGCTGTAACGATTCGAGCCGCCCAAATAGTTAATCGGCGGTGGCGATCTATACGAGCTAGCCTATTGATCCAACCTAGATAGTTAGCATCAACGTCAGAGGCGAATGGCTGCATGGTTCGCAGCAATTCCAGTTGGTGCTGCGGGAGTACTGACAACTTTTGGGAGGTGCGTTTCCAGGAATTTGGCTATCGCAAATTGGGTACTGGAGGCGATCTTCGTGTGGAGGGGGTAGTCTACCCGAAGAATAGGCTGCAGCTGCCCAAATAATGTAATCGAGAGCCGACCTAAGATTATACAGCCACTCTCCAAACAGCGCAGGAAGTTCCTGGGGAAATTCTTCATATTGCTCCACTGTGAGGATATATTCCGTGGCGTTGGTGCGCGTTAAGTGCGCAGCAAAGGGGTGTGGCTCCAAAAACTCATTCCAACACTCGATCATCTCTCTGGAATGAACTTTCGCTCTTTCAACTCGGTGGCGTGCTGGCTTAAATAAATTCACTTCATTCTTTCCGTAGGTGCGTACGGTCGCGTCCTGAGCTTCTCCGCAAAGGGTTATCGCCGTCGCTAGCCAGCCCGGCGTCATCGCATCCGTCTGGTTTCGTACCGCGACTTCTTCATCGTACGTCGGCAGCTTACCTGTAGATATTATCGTCATCTACAATTTAATTTTTATCTACGAATATAATTCAACTCGACAATTCCATTATTTGTTATCGTGTTGATTAATTTCAATTTATGTTCCGCATCATTTTGGCTAAATAATTTTATACCATTCCCTAAAATTGTCGGAACAATGGATATAAGATACTCATCAATCACATCTGAAGAAATGGCTTGTTGAACTAAGTCTGCTCCTCCACATATCCAAATATCTTTTCCTTCAACCCCTTTTAATTTCTTGATCAATTCCTCCAAATTATCACTTGTAAAAATGATCTTATCGGAATCTTGTTGTTCTCGGTGAGTGAAAACATAAGTCAATAAATTGTCATAAACCCAATTATCAGGGGATAACTCAGTTATTATCTGATTGTAAGTATTCCAACCCATCAGAACTGTGTCTATATTTTTTATAAACTCAGAATAGGTACTTTCGTTTTCTAAACAATCTTCATGACCTTGCAGAAAAGCGACACCCCCATTTTTATCAGCAATATAGCCATCTACACTCATAGCTATAAACAGTTTTACTTTTCTCATATCTTAACCTCAACTTCTAATTTTTCTCTCTAAATATTTAGGATATTATACCATTTTCAGAGCGTCTGTTTTCTTTATTCTTTCCGCTGGGCTTGCACTATCTTTAACAGCTTATCTTGAAAGGTGTCTTTGCTCTTTTTATCAAAATATATCTCGGTTACAAAGGTCTTTCCGTTCATCTTTTTTGTTAGAACACCATCAGGCTTGCCTCTACCCTGCGCCTTTGCTGTACTCGCAGATCGCAGTCTGGTAACGGGGTTGCGTATCCCTGCCATCGCTGGCAAACCCTCGAAGGGATCGAGCTCTTCTTCTACACCTCCAACCCGCTCACCAACCCACCAGCGTCGGTGTCGAGGGCGTGGGCGATGCGGAGGATGTTGTGGAGACTGAGGTTGCGTTGGCCGCGTTCGACCTGGCCGATGTACGACCAGTGCAGGGTGGTGCGCTCGGCCAGCTTCTCCTGGGACAGGCCCAGCTGCTCGCGGCGGGCGCGCACACGCCGACCGAACTCACCAGTGGCTGGTGAGAGCGGCGGCTTGCGGTCGGTGGGCACGGCTCCATCTCAACCGGCCGAAGACTCCCAATCCAGAGACTATGTATCTCGGGACGATGTATCCTGTGGTTGTCCGTTGCGTTCGAGTAGGTGAGGAGGTGGATGAGATGAACGGCGGAAGCTGACTACCCCTAAGAACTATCCCTCTCTCGAGGAGGCGACTGCCTCAGGCTGCTTGGTCTGGGGCAGCTCGTCGTTGGTCGCCCAGGTGAAGGCCACGCCAGATTGGGGTAGGAGCCAGCTAGAGGTCTCGACGGTGATCTCCTTGCCTGGTACAGCCTCTGGCGAGTGGACGATGCTGGAAGCCGGCGTGGTCGCCATCGTGTCACTGACATGGACTTCGGCAATGGCGGTGTCTGTGTAGTCCAGGCGCAGTGACCAGCCCCGTGTCGGCTGCGCAACGGCGAAGTACAGCCGGTGGCTCCACTGCGGGGTGATGGTGCGGAAGACCTGGCGGATACGGACTGGCTTGCCGCTCCTGGCGTCTTCGTCCAGGTCAACGCTGTAGGTCTGGCCGGTAGCACGGGTACTACGAAGGATCGGCTGTGGCCGGCCATCGACGGTCAACTCCAGCAGCTCGTATGCCTCTCGACGGCGAGCGTCCATGCCAGGGCGCGGTGCCATGAACCAAGTGGAGGTAGCGGGCACGTCCTGGCGGAGCTCGTTGTACTCATCTTGGTCAGACACACAAGCGAAGCGCCGGGTAGCACTGCTGGGCACGGTGGTGTACTCCCACTCCACGGTGACGTCCAGCAGAGGAGTACCTGCGGTACTCCTCTCTACTGCAGTAGAGAGCCGAACGCGCACTGCCACGTCGTACCACCGCTCAGCAGCGCGGATGGCTTGGTCTCGGATGTCGCGGTAGATCTCCCGAGCGAACTGCTCATCGCCCAGGCGCAGCGCCATCACATTGGCGGCGATGTCGTCCAGCAGCTCCGGCGTGGCCACACGCTTCAAGTCCTCAGGGTGGATGGCGAAGCCCTCCACCACCGCATCACGCATCGCCGGAGCCTCCTCACGGATGATCTGACGGAAGCGAGCCAATGTGTGCGCTTCCTGATCCCGCCGGAAGGTGTACTCAAAGAACGTCGACAGTAGTCCTGCACCAAACAGCGTCCCACCCAGTTCGCCCAGCGGCAGGGCGTGCAGCCACTGCCAATCTCCCAGCTGCAGCGGGGACAGCCAGGCACTGAGCATCATGAGGAGGACGCCGGCCAGAGTGAAGGAGACGGCGAGCAAGGCGGTTTTGAGCCGACGGAGGCGGTGGTGGGAAGAGGAAATGCTATCGGACATTACGTTATTAATTTTAGCACTTTTATAGCGCGCTTTGAAAGGTTAGTGTCTCAGAACTGCTGAATGTTGCAGTTTTGTCACGACACTACAGGGGGGACTTGATAGAACGTTGTCTTGTGGGTGTGCTACTTCATGAGTGGTCAATAGTGGCTGGTGCGGAGGTCTACACCGCAATAGGTATTACGTGAATCAAAGGAGGTAGTTAATTGGTCAAGCAGTTCCGCTCCAAGCATGCACTGAAGCCTCAATTCTCACTGAATAGATACCACCCTTTTGGACCGTAACTGAGCGATCCGCATACCTATGTACAATAATCAATCTTCCAAAACCGAATGTGTCGATTATAGTGTAGTGAAGTAGACCTGCGGCCCAATTGTATTATCCACCAAGCATTATCATACGATTGACAACAAAGCAATCCTAGTGATAGCGTAATTAATATGGGTCATGAAATTCAAGCAAAGACCAAAAAACGAGGACAGATCACTGAACTTGCGATTGACACCAGCAGTTCGGCAATAGGAGCGATTGTTGGATATGCTCTCGGAGGGCCTATAGGTTCAGTTGCCGGCGGTGCCATGCCGCCACTAATTGTCAAAGCTAGCGAAATTGCTTTGGGGGCGTACAATCGCCAAAAAGTTCGCGCAGAACTCATGGTTACCAACAGTTTGGGTGATATTAATGATAGCCTAGTGAAACTAGAAAAATCCAGCACTCGAGCCGATGAGTTTGTTCGTCTGCTTCGGCAAGCAATTGATTCCGATCCAACTCTAGATCCAGCTTATACTTCGCTTATGAAATCGGTAGTTTCTGGTAGTGTTATTGAAGTTGAAAGGGCTGCCATTGTTGGCGATAGTTTGCGTGGACTTCGAACCACGCAACTTCGTATTTTAGAATCGATCTATGAGGCAGGAGGTGAACTATCAGCAAAAGATATTTCCAAATCCGTAAGTATTCCAGAAATCGAACTTAGAGGAGTCGTGCGAGATCTTGAAACAAGGGGAATGATAAAGGACCTCGAGGTCCATCCCATTAGATGGAAGATTAGAGAATTGGGAATCGGATTGATTCAACTAATGAACGCTAAAGGAGAATGATCTATATGCACTATTTAAATAATGCTGGCGCAGGGTTGATGTCAAATAAAACTCTTGAATCAGTAATCCAGCACATGAAGAATGAGTTACATTTTGGTCCGTATGGGGCAGCACAGATGGTCAAAGATCTCCTTGATGACCTATACGCCGTGGCCGGACGTGTCTTAGGTACCTCGTCGGATACTATCTCAATGCATGATAGCGCTTCTCGAGCTTGGAATGCAGCACTATACGGTGCTGACCTTCATCCGGGCGATGAGATCGTAACATTAAGTTCCGAGTTTGGCACCAATCTTGTGAGCATATTTCATTATGCTAAGCGCATCGGAGCGCAGGTATATGTTGTGCCATGCGAAGTTAATGGAGCATTTGCTCTGGAAAAAGTAGAATCTCGTGTAGAAAAAGGTGCGGCATTAATTGCACTTAGCCATGTTGCTGCGCACGGATCTATCATAAATCCGGTTAAAGAAATTGGTGAGATTGCGAAAAAGCACGGAGCGAAGTATATGATAGACGGCTGTCAAGCTATTGGGCAGCTACCGGTAGACGTGTCAAGTTTCAATTGTGACGTCTATACGTGCAGCGGGCGCAAGTGGCTGCGAGGGCCCCGTGGAACGGCGTTTCTGCATGTTCGAAAAGGTGCAGTATTTCAAACACCTCAAGTTGATCTTGCGTCTGCTGATCTTTCATTTGACTCTGCTGGTCGCGTGAAAGGCGTAAGTATTAGAAAAGACGGCAAACAGTTCGAACTTTGGGAGCGAAACGTTGCTAACTTCCTCGGATTGCGTACGGCTCTGCTTAGCTATCTTGAGCTAGATGTCGAAAAACTGTCTCGTAACATTGAACTTAAAGGAAATGTTCTTCGTAGGGCTGTGACGAGCAATCCTAATCTGAGGCTTATCGGTAATGATTCTAGCTTGTCGGGGGTAGTTGGATTCATTACAGAAATTCGTCAAGAGAAGATGCTATGAAACACGCCTTGGATGCAGCTGGCATTGTATACTCCACTATGGCCGATTGGGATTGTCCACTCCATTTTCCACGCGGTGATTCAACTAAGATATTTAGGCTGTCACCCCACTATTATACTCCCGACGAGACTATAGAACACACTGAATCGACGATTCTCAATTTCTCTTGAAATGACATGCTAGTTTTTGCAATTGACTTAGCAAATGCTAAAGTCGGCGAATCGCTGTCGGTCGCTGGTGTAGTAAATCAGCGGAAGCGGGTTAATGGAGGGTATGCTCTTCAAATTAAAGATGCGACGGGTATGACGTGGGTGCATACAACCAAAATTGATGAGACTGTTCGTAAAAGAGCTCGTTTATTGGCAACAGGAACTACTGAAAAGAACGAACGTAATGGTAGAATAATATTACGCTGTACGGAGAAGCCACAGGTACTTGGAAACTTTGAATCGTTAGCAGGCGTAGACGACGCTTTCAGGGAACAGACGATTCGTCTTCTTTCCAGTAGAGTAATTGAGTATACGACTGCTGCATTCAAAGCGGAAAATTTTGTTCAGATTGACACAAGGTTACTGTCCACCTCTTCTCCAGTGGTGGGACTTGAGCCAATCCAAGCCAGGTTCCCGGGATTCGGAACTCCTGTTTCTATGAGTACGTCCCCAGCTAATCAACTTCGTAACTTTATGATGGTGACTGGCGTGAAACGCGTATTTACTGTATCATCATCTTTCTCGACTTCATTTCGGTTCGCTGGTTCGGGGACGGAGATGAAAGTAGTTATGGGGTTGGCGATAGGATTAGATGACGAGTCTCATGAACAGATTATCAGCCGTGTTCTATCGCAGGTACTTTCTCGTATAGGACATTCGGAGCAGTCGTTGACACCGGGACTTAGTATGCCAGAAGGGATTAGAATAGTTGATGAAGACACCGCTCAAGTTGTAAAATCAGATTCTTGGCAAACCATGCTGAAACGGTGGATCAAGGTTATTGATCTACCCGGAGATATCATCATGGAAGGGTCTCTAGAACAACTGTCAAATCAATCTCATATTGCAAGTATTACGTTGTATCCCGAACACGTACTGTCTTTGTTGCGGACAGTGCCAACGAGACGTCTTGAGGATTTACGTCGTATTCATTGGTGGATCGATGAATGAATTATTAGAACCATTCGGACATAGTGAAGCACTCAGCAAGCTGGAACGTTATTTGACTAGTATGAAGACAGCCACAGAATTCACACGTGTCCGCGATCGAGTTTATGATATCGAGTCCTGCATGTCGGTATCTCCTATGCGATATTTGAGTAGTGACTTGCGTTTCACCAATGATTTGCCGAGCGATATGTGGATTCTAAATTCCTTTGGCAAATTTGTCAGAAATGAGTTTTCTCGTACTAGATCGTTCTGCGAGTTGGATAGTCCTTTAAGATACAGACCAGCTGTTCGTAAAGAGTATGTTTCTCGACATTTTTTAAATGAGTTTCTTTCTGCAAGTGAAAATTTGGTCAGCAAACTCGTTCCCGACAAAATTAAAGCTGATTCTATGTCACATGAGATATATAATATACTTTGTCATCCTCAGATTGGTTCTAAAAAGAATCGACAGAATAATGATGTGAATCTATTTTCTTCTTTGATTGATAAAACGATACGAAGCGAAAGTAGACTACTTTTTGTTTTTCCAGGCTTCCCATTTAAAGATCAAAATAGATTTAGAGTCCCGTTTGATGCTGGCCAACCTGATCTGGCAGAAGTTTCGTTCCTGATCAGACTTCATAACTTAACCCAGGCTCTCTATCAGGTACATCCCTATGGCGCTGACATTCTTATCTTGAGTGACGGTATTCTGTACTCAGATTTGTTTCGTGTATCTCGTAGTTCTGTGGAGCGTTATTTTAGAGTACTCCCGAGAAGTCCGAAATGAACTAAATTTGCAAGGGACGGTTTCAATTATAGATATGGCGGAACTAATTGACAAAGTTGACGATAACGGTGTTTCTCCACGGCGGGTTTCTGAACACATTATCAAGCGCTTGCAAAGAATGCGAGGTCGTATGGAATCTATAAATCGATATTTTGATGATCTTGTTATGGGGATGAGGCGAAATTTGAACTCGCGATCTCTTTTAAATCGTGTCAGTGATGATGATGCTTGGAGAATTATACATTCACCCAATCCGACTGACAAGAAAATGCCCTTTGAGAAGGCTTCGATAGATGCGGCGTATAAGTATGCGGGGATTAACTTAGCGATTAAATGGCTTGATCTAATACCTGCCTATTTTCCCGGCGCGATTAGAGGAACGGTACACCCTAAGGCGGGACAATTTTCGTTGGCCAAAACCGATGGAGCATACGCTTGGAATGGAGTTGCATGGTCATCAAGTTGGCCTATAACAATTGATGATGTTAAAGTTCTTCCTTTTCACACATTAGCTAAGCAACGAGAGGTTCGTCAGGTTATGTTTACGTCGGAAAATCCAGCTTTTTTACAGGAATTTGAAATGTCTTTAAACGTTGAATCTGCAGTCGCAGCCTTTCCTTTACGCTCTTGGGAGAACTGTGGAGTGGTTGGAAAGCCGTTTGTTGCAGAAGATTTGGATGATCTGGTAGCACTTGGTAGGAATGACAAGTATTTTGCCTGGGAGCGTCTTCCTATGGGGCATACCTATTATGAAGGATTACTACAGTTTCGGTTGGGTCATTATTGGCGCTATGGATTTGGAGTACATGCATTATGGGTGGACGGAAAAATGATAGGTCAAGCGGGACTGCAGGTATTAGATGAGTCAAAAGATAGGGTGGAGTTTGTTGTTTTCTTAGGCCGCTCCTATGTTGGAGTCGGAATTGGAACGTGCTTGACTGAGATGCTTATTGATCGTTGTTCGAAAGCCGGGATGAAAAAGACTATACGGCGTTGTACGCAGTGATAATCCAAAGGGGTTGCGAATGATGGGAAGAATTGGGGCAAACTATGTAGGAAACATGGTTCATTTTCGCCAGAATGCAGAAGTTTTTGATATTCAATTATAGAGGAGGTCTAGCATGCCTACAGCTTGGGTTACTCTCTCAGAAGAATTGGATGACTTGGATTATGGTGTCAGTCAGTCCTTACGGGATATTCTGGCGAAAAAAACTTGTCTTGCAGGGCCAGATGTCTTGATCGCAATCATATTGTTTTACGCTGCCTCAAGGGGAGTCGCACCTCGATGCTTGCCGACATAGAGATCGAAGTTAGTGCCCAGTTCTATTTTTTTCGAGGCATTTTAATCGAGATTCGCGAACGGAAGCTATATCGAGGTCTGTATCAAAGTTGTTAGGTATTTCGTGTGCCACTTGGATCAAATTGACGATTGTTGGGTATGCCAGGGTTACTTCCGATGGTGTGTCATATTTTTTTCTAATTAACGTGCAGTTTGTTGTGCAATTTTTGTGTCCGAAGACTGTTTGATCTGTAGAGTGAGGGTTTCTCGAAATGTGTTTATCATTTCAAATTCGGAACGTCAGTCTCGTCATTTCCGCTCGAACCCGACGAATAGCCTGACTTGGCCGTCGCGCTGGGTGAGGGTGGCGCGTTGCTTGGGCGTCCAAGCTGGTGTGGTTCGTATCGCTCGGCAATCACTGGGCGTTACGTCACTGAGGCGACCGCTCGGCGTCACCCGAACACCACGATTCATGAGGGAGCGTGAGCCTGAGTGTCGGTGCGTGTGAAGATCAATCCGGATGCGGAGCGCCAGATTGCCGCAATGGCGCAGAAGGCCTTCAAGCGTTTTGAGGGCGATCTGAACTATCGTCGGTCTCGATTGCAGGGGCGGCCTGTTGCCGAAGTTCGGCGTGCTGTTGACAGCGCGCTGCGGAAGTACGGGCTCGACTTGCCCGACGCCACGGTAGCCGGCCTTGCGCAGTGTCTTGCTGAGGGGCGTCAGATTCAAATCAGTACCCGTTAGCGGAACTGTCATGCGGGTGGGGCAGCAGGTGTACGGAAGTCGCCTGCTGCCCCACCTGTCTTGTATGACGTGGTGGGTGTTGTTTCACTGCTCATCCCTGGCTACCTCCACCATCACGATGGTGCGGTAGGTGGTCATGCGGGTGTGGAGGCCGGGGGTGAGGTGGCTGTGGTCTTGGAAGAAGACGGTGCGCATGGGGGCGTCCTGACCGGTGATGGATACGGCCAGGACGGCGTCGTCTGGTTCGACGGTCTGGGTGTCGGGCAGGTCGAGGGCGAGGCGGTGGCGGCGCATGGTCAGCCCGTCACGTGAGACCTGGGGGCTGGTGATCTGCTCCAGGTCGAGCGTGATCTCTCGTGGGCTGTTGCTGGAGGGGTAGTGCCAGACCTGGATGAGGGGCGCCTTGGCCGGTAGGTCGCTGCTTGTCATCTGGTCGATGATGACCATCAGGCTGGTGCCGCTGCCGCCGAGCTGGATGCTGAGTGTCTCGGTGCCGAGCCGTCCGGCGACTTGGGCGAAGTAGACCAGGTCGCGGGCGATGATCGGCATGCCGGCGTCGCTCCAGCGGCGGGCGGTGCGTTGGTCGCGCCAGTCCTGCTCGGGTGAGAGTGCTTCGGCGGTGAGCTGGAGGCGGTCAAGGACGGTGTCGGCCGGAGCGGACAGAGAAAGGGCGGCGGCTGCCTCGTTGCGGCCACTGTGCTGGTAGCGGGCCAGCTCGCGCTGAAACAGCAAGAAGGCGTCCAGCAGGTCGTCGCCGCCGCAGACCTGCCGCAAGGTGGTGAAGGTGCTGAACTTCTGCACCGTCAGCTGCCCGTAGGCCTTGCGCAGGGCCAGCAGCTCGGTCAGCACCTGCTGCTCCAGTGCGGCGCGCTGCTCGGCGTCATCCGTGGTGTCGCCTATGGGGAAGACGCCATGTGGTAGCGGGGTGGCTGGCTCCGGGGGCGTGCTCATGGCCCCTATTCTCACCGACCGGTTTGGCACCGTGCTGCGCAGATGCAGCACGGTGCACTTTTCTGTCACGACACCGCCGATGGCGGCGGGTTCTCCTAGATATGCCAGATCAACCGGACACCAGCGCGGCAAGTGCCCTTGGGCGGTGCGGCAGGCAGATGGGCGATCTGGGCGGCCACCGGGCCGCATGCGTCACCTCAGGCGGTGGCAGCGGAACCCGCTCCAGGATGAGCAGCTGCCCCGGCCGTCGTCTTCTCTTCCTCTCTTCTCTTCCTCTCTTCTCGAAAGGACTCTTCTCATGGCTTCTACCAATCTCAGTCTCTTCTCGCCCCAGCGCACTCGGATGGGGGTGGTGCTGGGCAATGGCCAGGCCCGGGTGACCAGGCGGGAGATCGAGCAGGTCGCCGCCCAGGCAGAAGTAGCCTCCCAGGCCGAGCAGGCCCGGGCCTTCCTGACCTCCCAGGTCCTGACCAACATCGCCACGCTGGTCACCCAGGCCGAGGCCCAGACCCGCATCGCCCCCGGCGGTGCCCAGTTCTACGAAGCGATCATCACGGGATACGCCCTGGGGGCTGGGCAGCGGATCGGGCAGCTGTAGGCAAGGACGACGGCGGAGCACGCTCGCTCTGTGCGCGGTGAAGCCACTACTGGGGTCTCGTCAACACGGTGAGGAGCGCCGTTCATAGCGCGAGTCCACAGGTGACAGGTGGCGCGGAAGCACTCCTGAACTGCCGGAGGGCACCAGCACTGGCTGCTCGGCTGGGTGGGACTGTCGCCTCTCGGCGGGTCTCAGTACAGCGGGGCCGGTAGCGGAACGTCGTCAGCTCGGTAGTGAGCGCTTTGTCTTGCGCCTTCGTTCCTTCTTCTCACGCTCTTCTCTTCGCTTCCTTCTCTTCTTCTCTCATCTCTTCTCATTTTCGGAGGTTTCATCATGACGGTCGTAATCGGGATCCTGGCCCTCATCGGTCTGGCGGTGGTGGGCGCAGTCGGCTGGGCGTTCGCCCACGGGGTGCGCGATGGGTTGGCTCAGTGGCGGGAGGCGCTGCCGGGCGGAACGAGTCAGCCGGTGCCCGTCGGTGAGCCGCCGCTCTCGCTATCTGCCGCGCTGCCAAGCAGCTACCAGGCTGGCCAGCTGGCCGGTGAGGTGGCAGCCAGCTGGCGCTCCGCACACCGAGCGGCCAGAGCAGCTGGAGCAGGCGTACCAGCCAGCTCATCCTGGGCAGCCGCCCTGGCCCTGGGCAGCGAGCTGAGCCAGCAACGCCAAGAAGCAGGCCGAGCCATGCAAGCAGCCATGGCCCAGGTGCTGCAGGACAACGAGCAGGCAGTGCGGGACGCAGCGGCTTCTACCTCCACCGGCAGAACTTGCGGCACCGACGGCAGTGACAACCGTGATGGTGCGTCTCCTGGAGCAGAGCCAGACGGATCGAATGGCGACGGCACCAGTGGTGAGCGAGCGGCTGGTACATCCCGTCCCACATGGCCGGCTCACTCGCCCTCGCGTCGCCCGCCGCGGCCGCGTCCCAGGCGGTGCACGCAGCAGCGACCGGCTCGGTCGGACGAGCGGCAGCCGTGAGGTGGTTGGTGATGGTTTGCGCTTGTGTCGAAGGGGTGCTGGTTTGTTGTCGTGGGCTGGTGTGGTGGGTGTTAGTGCTTGAGCAGTCCTCCGTCGACAAATACTTGGGTGCCTGTCATGTAGCTGGCGTCGTCGGAGAGCAGGAAGAGGGCGACGGCAGCGGCTTCATCGGCGGTGCCGATCCGACGCATTGGGGTGTCGTGTACCACGCTGTCTTCAAATTCAGTCCGAGTTTGCTCGGGCAGTAAGTTGCGGAAGTCGGTGGCGATTGCTCCTGGTATCAGCGTGTTGATGCGTATGCCCTCTGGTGCCAGTTCGTCGGCCCAGGATCGTGCTGCAGCGACCAGGGCGGCTTTGGTGGCGGCGTAGACGGATGTGGCGGCGTTGCCTTCGTACACCGAGCTGGAGCTGGTCAGCACGATCGACGAACCGGCATGGAGATGGTGGCGCAGCAGGCTGAGCTGCAAGAAGGGGGCGCGAACGTTGACGGCCATCATCTGGTCGAAGAGGTCGGGTGTGGTGTCGGTCAGGGCGCCAATTCGGGCGTAGCCAGCGTTGAACCATATGCCGTCGAGAGGAGACGTGATGTGGGATGCGAGTTGTCTGGCCGCGTCTGGGTCGGCGGCGTCGTTGATGAGTACTTGGGCAGATGGAAGTTCTTGCTTGAGTGCTTGTTGTTTCGATTCGTCTCTTCCGGTGATGATGACGTGGCCGCCTTCCGCCAGGATGCGTCGTGCGCCTGCCAGGCCGATGCCGCTTGTGCCGCCAGTGATCAAGATGCGCTTGCCTTGGAAACGATTGTTCGCGTTCGTCTTTTCGCTCATGTCTGGTTACTCCTTTCGGGCTTGTGTGGTTTGTATTTTTATTTTAGCACGCGGATAAGGGTGTTGTGGTCGTCTTGACGTGGCCCTATTGAGTGCTGGTGGGGTGGTGAGAATTAATGGTGTGCTCGCATTTTCGCTCTCTTGTTGCAAAAACTACAGCACCGACTTTCGTGGCCACTAAGTGGCGTGTGTGTCCATTTTGTTTCCTGGGGTGGCACCACAGAAACAGCTCACAAGCGGCACGTGTCGCGTCGCTTGGCAATGTGAATCTGGAGGCCTTGCAACACGCGAGTGTTCGTGGAATGTATGGGATAAGGGCAACTTGCTGCCGATGCGCGAAAGCTGGCAGTGGGATTGCCTGGAGCAAATAGTACGTATGAAAGAAAAAGGAGGGACATCATGCAGCAGACGAAACAGACAAGACGAGCGTGCGCTGGGGGAGTGGCCTATCGGCGAGGTGAGGCGGCCAGGCAGGAAGGCGCAGCGACGAAGCAGAAGGCCAGCGTAACGGCGCTCGGCGCTGACTCGTCGCCCACCATCCTGGGTCTGCCGCCTGGTGGCTTTGCCACCATCCTAGTCGATCCGCCCTGGCCGTTGCAGGGCGGTGAGAAGCACTACCGGACGATGAGCCTGGCGCGGATCAAGGCTTTGCCGGTAGGAGCTTTGGCGGCCCGTGATGCCCACCTGTGGCTGTGGACGACGAACGCCTTGCTACCGAAGGCGTATGAGGTGGCCGAGGCCTGGGCTTTACAGTGCGCAGCCCGCTGACCTGGGTGAAGTTCCGCCTTGGCCTGGGTGGTCGCTACCAGCTGCGTAATGCCACCGAGCAGCTGCTGTTCTGCACCCGAGGGAAAGCGCCACTGGGTTCGCGTTCCCAGCCGACCTGGTTCAACGCCCCCGTACAAGAGCACTCGCGCAAGCCAGCCGAGCAGTTCGCCATCATCGAGCGGGTCAGCCCCGGGCCGTACCTGGAGCTGTTCGCCCGCCGCCGGCCAGAGTCGAACCAGCCCTGGGCGGTGTGGGGAGACCAAGTGGATTCCGACATCCGCATCCCCGGCTTCGCCGTGCCGCGCTACAGCGAGCGGGCGCATGAGAACGAGGAGGCCCTGCAATGAGTCGGCCGTGGCGAGACAAGTACCCAATTTGCAGTCTTCGAGGAGATGGTGATGATGAGCGATTCGAGGCGTTCTCTGCCTGGCAGCCTGCTGCGATGCGGCGTCGGCCTGCTCCTGATCGCGATGGGGCTGAGGTGGATCGTCGCCATCGTGCAAAGCAGCTGGCCCTGGCTCGTCGGGCTGCTCGCCGTGAGCGCCGCCGCCTGGCTGGCAGTGCGCTGGTGGCGCAGCCGACGGGAGTGGTGAGGAAGTCCGGCACTGGCCACCACTGCACCCAGCCTGCCAGCGATGACCGGCGACGGACTGGGCGGCGGCCTCATGCTTCGAGGAGGCACTCATGATGGCCCCCGCACCTGCTGGCCGCCCTGGTTCGTCGCGGCGGGTGCGGCTGGTGCCGGTGCGGCACAGCGGTATGGATCACCGGGCGGTGGCGCGGATCGTGTTGGCTTTGGCGCGGCAGATGGCGGCGGATGAGGCGGTTTCCTCAGGTGCTGAGAGCTGTTCGAGGAGTGAGCTTGGCGCCAGCGATGGGTCGGCTGCCACTCGTGATGATGATGCTGTAGCTCCGTGGGCTGGCGCTCATCGCGGGCAGAGTGCTCGTGGTGGCACCTCGGTGGGGCGCTGTGCTGCGAATGAGCCCTTCTCGGCATCGGCTGGGAGTGGCTTGGCAGGTCGGTGTTCTCACCAGTGTCATGAGGGCGCTCGCTACTTGGCTCATGGCACCTCTTCCGCTGGTTCCCACGTCTTGCCGGATCGCACCGGTATGGCCAAGACCGACGAGGATGCTGCTCCGTTCTCCGCGCCGGGAGGTGCCCCTGTGATGGCCCGCCCTACTCAGCCCCTGGTGTGGCATCAGCTGCGCTTTTGCTTTGCCGCTCGCTCAGGAGACGGCGGTTGGTCTGGTGGAGCGCGTCCTGGCGGATGGTTCGCTGGGGCGGGTGGTGTTGGAGCTGCGCGCTGCGGGTGGTCAGGCGGTCTGGGCGGTGGGGTCGCGGGTGGGTGAGCGGTTGGCGAGGGTGGTGCGTGAGTTGGTGCCGGGTTGTCGGGTGTCTCGTGGGTTTTCGCGGCGGGCGGTGGATCAGGCGGTGGTGGTGTCGGCCCGGCCGGTCGGGGCGGGGCTGGCGGCGGAGCGCCTCAGTGCGGTGGTGCGGGCTGTCTTGGCTGCCTTGGCGGTGACGGCTGAGGGGAGGAGCTGGTGGTGCAGCTGCAGCTGGGGCGACGCTTTAGCCCGGAGGCGTGTGGGCGGGTGGAGCCGCAGGGGTGGCTGGAGCTGCTCGGGCTGGTGCCGGTTCCGTCTCTTCGTGGTGAGCGGGGTCGGCGGATGCGGGCGCTGGTGGGGCGGCATCGGGCGGCGGGGTGTCTGCGTCTGGGGGTGCGGGCGGCCTCGCCCCTGCGCCAGCGGACGCTGCTGCAGGGGCTGCTGGGGGCGCTGCGCCTGCTGCAAGGCCCAGGGGTGCGGCTGCGCGCCCGTACGGAGCACCCCGCCAAGCTTGATGGGGGTGCGGCGGCCGTGGCGGGCGGGGCTGGAGCTTGGTGCCGGAGAGATTGTGGCGATGGCGGGCTGGCCGGTGGGTGAGGGGGCGCTGCCGGCGACGCTGTCGGCTCATCCGCGGGTGCTGGCGCTGCCAGTGGCGCGTGAGACGCAGCGGGCGTTTGCCCTCGGGGGTGGCGGATCAGGCGGGTGAGCGCCTTGGTGTCTCGATTGGTGATGCGCTCTATCACACGGTGCTGCTGGGGCCGACGGGGGTTGGTAAGTCCACTGCCTTGGCGCATCTGGCGTTGGCGGATATTCGTGCTGGTCGGGGTGTGCTGCTGATTGATCCGAAGACGGATCTGGTGGCGGACATTCTGGCGCGGATTCCTGAGCAGCGGCGCGATGACGTGGTGGTGATTGACCCGACCAGTAGCCGCCCGGTGGGGATCAATCCGTTGGCCCGGGCGCAGACGGCGCGTGGTGCGTCGTCGTCGGTGGGAGGTGGTGTGCCGGGTGGTGGTGTGTCGCCTGAGCTGGTGGCGGATACGGTGCTGGCGACGTTGAAGGGGGTGTTTGCTGAATCCTGGGGTGTGCGGGTGGAGCAGGTGCTCTCTGCGGCGCTGGTGACGCTGGCGCGCACGCCCGGGGCGACCTTGGTCGATCTGCCCCTCGTGCTGACGAATCCGGCCTACCGTCAGCGGCTCATTGCGGCCTCGGGGGCGGATCCGCTGGGGACGGGTCAGTTCTGGGCGGCCTATGAGGCGCTTAGTGAGGCGCAGCGTCAGCAGTGGGTTGGGCCGGTATTGACGCGGTTGCAGCCTTTCCTGATCCGCCCGCACCTGCGGGCCACGCTGGGGCAGGCCGCGCCGTCGTTCGACCTGGGGGAGGTGTTCACGCGGCGGCGCATTGTGCTGGTCGGCCTCAACAAGGGGGTACTGGGGGCGGAGTCGGCTCGGCTGCTCGGGTCACTGCTGGTGGGCCAGCTCTGGCCACTCATCCTGGCCCGAGCAGCGGTGGAGCCATCACGGCGGCATGTGGTCAGTGTCTTCATTGATGAGGTGCAGGACTACCTGTCGCTGCCGGGCAGCCTGGCCGACGCCCTGGCCCAGGCCCGGTCGCTGGGCGCAGCCTTCCACCTGGCGCATCAGTATCGGGGGCAGCTGCCTGCGGCGCTCAAGGCGGGGATCGATGCCAATGCGCGCAACAAGATCATCTTCTCCCTGAGTGCGGCAGACGCGGCCGAGTTGGCCCGTCAGGCGATTGGCCTGGAGGCGGCCGACTTCCAGTTGCTGCCGCGTTTTGGCGTCTACGCGCGCACCATGCACCACGGGCGGGAGAACCCCTGGTGCCACGCCATCACCCTGCCACCAACCCCACCGGTGCAAGACGCCCTGGCACTGCGCGCTACCAGCCAGGCGCGCTACGGCCAAGACGCCACGCAGATCGAGGCCGCCCTGCTCGCACGGCTCGGGCAGAACGGCGAGATGACCGGTGATGACGCGGCTCAGATAGCAACGGATGACACGACAGGTGAGCTCGGGGGAGAAGCGACGAACGAAGGCACTGGGCCAGCGAACGGCGTACCTGGCTCGACGGCTGCTGTGGTGTTCGGCCGCCGGCCAGATAAGCGGAGCGGAGGAGCAGCATGACGGGCGGAGGGATTGAGCGTGCCCTCCGCGGCGCGTCAGACCACCACTGGGGCTACGAAGTTCGCTGCGAAGTAGCGCCCCTATCTGGCCCCTGCGCTTGTCTCCACCACTGGCTTACTGAGACGCGTCGGGGGACGAATCGCTCGACGCATCGCTGCAGCGAGCAGGCGGGGCTATCGGCGCTGTGGTGCGGCACAGGCGCGGTTACGGGAGGCGACTGATGGCCCCGTGTGGCCATCCCATCCGCCACTGACAACGGCCCCGGCCTCACAGCCTCTGGCTCGCAGCAGCTCGATCAACTACATGACGATCACACAGGAGGAATCAGCCATGAACACATCGATATCGGAATACGCGAGCGTCGGGACAGACACCGGTCTGGCAGTGCCGACATCCGCGACGACACCAACGACGACAGAGAAAGCAACGACGACAGAGGCAGCGAAGTCTCAGCACCAGGTTCCCACGCGGATTGGCCGCGCCCAGCTGCAGGCGATCGCCGAGCAGCTCGATACCACCGATCGCGAGCTGCTCGCCTTACTGGCGGCCCATCGCTATGCCACGACGCGTCAGCTGGCGCAGATCACCGAGCTGTCTGGGCAGTACGGTTCGGCTCGTTCGGCGCTGCGCCAGACCAGTCGGCGGCTGCGGCGTCAGCACGGGCTGGGGCTGGTTGCTCACCTGGCGCGGCGGATTGGTGGCACGCGGGCCGGCTCAGCGGGGTACGTCTGGTACCTGACTGCCGCGGGGCAGCGCCTGACGGACGAAGGGCGTGGATCGCGGCGGCGTTTTCAGGAGCCGTCGGCGCTGTTCCTTGCTCATACGCTGGCGATCACGCAGGCGCGGGTGGTCATCGAGCAGGCCATTCACGCCGTCGGTGGGCACCTGGCTCGGCTGCGTACCGAGCCGGCCTGCTGGCGCTCCTGGCTGCGGCTCGGTGGGGCGCTGGGCTGGCTCAAGCCGGATCTGGAAGCAATCACGGCGACAGACGCGGGCGCAGAAGATCACTGGCTGCTCGAGGTCGACCTGGACACCGAGCATCCGGCGCGGCTGCTGGCCAAGTGCCACGACTACCAGGCCCACCTGGCCAGCGGCACCTTCCAGGCCCAGCACGGCTACTACCCGCAGGTGGTCTGGCTGCTGACCAACCCCACCCGGGCAGGCCGCCTGGCCGAGCAGATCGCCGCCGACCAGACGCTCACCCCGGGGCTGTTCAAGATCACCGCCGCCCCTGAGCAGCTCGCCGCCTTAATTCAGGAGGGACCATAGGACACCGAAAGCAGCACCGCTGTCTGCTTGGCCATTTCTCAGTCTGCCTCATTCTCTGCAAGGAGAACCTACCAGCGACAAAGTCGGCGAACCATGGCGAAAACGGCGCAATGGTGCGGAGCAGTCGCTCGTGCAGGGGTGGTGGAATCGTTTCTCGGGGGAATGTGAAACCAGACTGGACTTTTCTGTCCATCTGAGCGTCAATAGAAAGAGGAGAAACACTAAACGAGTGAAATAGCAACATATGACGAGAGGAGGACACAGATGACAACACAAACCAGAACGAATACGCCAGATAAGCCACATGGGCCGGCAGCGGTACTGGAGGCGGTACCAACCACTGCACGAGGTGACAGTGGTACGGGCACCGGGTCGATCGCCATCTTCTACGGCGCGGCCCGCTACCCCTTCGAGCTGGCCCGGCAGCGTGACCTGGTGGAGGAATACGCCGACGCGATGGGTCTTAACCTGGTCACCGAGTTCCACGACCGACACAAGCGCCAGCACGGGCTGAAGATGCTGCTCGATGCCTGCCAGCGCGGTGGGGTGGCGTACGTCATCACGGCGGGCTGGCCCACCCCTAACCTCACCACCACCGAAGCGGACGCGGTCGTCGACCAGCTCACCCAGGCTGGCACCCACCTGGTCTGCCTCAACACCTGGCAGCCGGGCGACGGCACCCCACCCGCCTGGTGGAACGACGAAGAAGGCGCATGTATGCGACAGCTCGACGCACTCAGAGAGGAAGAGCGCAGACAGCGCGAGCAGACGAGTGAGCCCAGCCATTTTGGCGAAACCGGCGCGGACAGCCATGCCAGCCAAGCCAGCGCGACCAGTCAAGCCAATGAACAGCATGAGGAGGTGCACCATGCCTGACGCCGTTGCGCCCGATCCCTTCACCGCCATGGCCGCCCAGCTCACTCCTAAGCGGGCTGTCTCATATATCCGCGTCTCTACTCGGGAGCAGGCTCAGCGTGGTGGGTCGGAGGAGGGCTTCTCCCTGCCGGCTCAGCGGGAGGCCAACAAGCGTAAAGCCCAGTCGATGGGTGCACTGGTGGTTAAGGAGTTCGCCGACCGGGGCGAGTCGGCTCGCAGCGCCAACCGGCCTGAGCTGCAGAAGATGCTGGCCTACCTCAAGGAAGATGGCGGGATCGACTACGTCATCGTCCACAAGTTAGATCGCCTGGCCCGGAACCGGGCCGATGATGTGGAGATTAACCGGGCCTTCGAGGATGCCGGTGTGCGGTTGGTGTCGACGAGTGAGAACATCGACCAGACGCCTGGTGGGATGCTGCTGCACGGCATCATGAGTTCCATCGCTGAGTTCTACAGCCGCAACCTGGCTAATGAGGTCATTAAGGGGATGGGAGAGAAAGCCAGGAATGGCGGGACGCTGGGTAAGGCACCGCTGGGGTATGTGAATGTGCGCGCTAGGGATGAGAACGGCCGAGAAGTCCGCACCATCGCCCTGGATAAGGAACGCGCACCGCTGATCCGCCTCGCCTTCACGGAGTATGCGACGGGGCAGTGGACGACCAAGAGGCTCGCTGCGCACCTCCATAGCCATGGCCTGACGACCGTGCCGACAGCCCGCAAGCCGGCCAAGGCAGTGACAGGTGCCCAGCTGCATCGCATGCTGCGCCACCCGTACTACAAGGGCGTCATCTCCTTCCAGGGCGTGGAGTACGCCGGGGCGCATGAGCCCTTGGTGGACGAAGAGACCTGGAGCCAGGTACAAGCCGTGCTGGACTCTCATCGCTTCGGAGAACGCGAACGCCAACACAACCACCACCTCAAAACGACGGTGTACTGCGGCTTGTGCGGGGCCCGCCTCCTGGTGCAGAACACGCGCAACAGCAAAGGCGACCTCTACCCCTACTTCATCTGCGCCAGGCGGCAGCGAACCCACGACTGTGCCTTCCGCGCCGTCCTGATCGACGTCGTCGAAGAGCGCATGAGTGACCTCTACCGGACGATCCAGCTGAGCCGCCAGGATCGCCAGCTCGTAGAGCAGTACGTCCGGGAGGAGCTACGGCGCCTTGAGCGCGACAAAGACCGGACAATCCGCTCCCTCACCACTCGGCGGACGAACCTAGAAGACAAGCGCCGCCGCCTGATGCACGCCCACTACGAAGGCGCCGTCCCCCCTGGAGCTGCTCCGGGAGGAACAGACCCAGCTCACGAGCGAGCTCGACCACATCGAGCGCCAGCTGGCCGCCTACCAAGCCGACATAACCGAAATCCACCAGCGCCTCATTCAAGCCCTTGACCTCCTCGAAGACTGCCACCGCCTCTACACGGCAGCACCAGACCACCTGAAGAAACTACTCAACCAAGTCTTCTTCGAGCGGGTGCTGGTCAATCCAGCGGTCGATGACGACGGCCGAGTCATCCTGCCGGACAATGGAACGAATGATGACGGAGATGGTAGCGGTCTTCCAGATGCGGTTGACAGCACGAGCGACATGACTGGAGACGGTGGCGCGGCCGATGGAGCACTCGATCCTGACCCTGCCGCCCGGGTGGCCGATACGGCAGCGGACGGCAACTGCCTAATGGGCGAGGACGACGGGCCATTGCAGCGGGACGCAGCACCGCACCTACTGGCCGACGCCAGCAGCAATGCCACCGTAGCAGCCGACCTCCGGCAGCCCTTCAACTGGCTGACCAGCCGCCTGATGCACAACGTCGCACGACAGCACCGTGCGACCTTGATACAGAGCGACAACTGGGTGAAACGGCGCAACCAGGCGGATGACTCGGCTAATGACCCGCTCTGCAACGACGAAGCGCTCACCAGTGGTGGTGAGCGCTTCGCATCTTCATCAACCAACCCAGACCGTGTTACTCATGACCTAGGTTTGGGTAAGGCTATCGTGGTACCCCCACTGGGATTCGAACCCAGGACCTTGTGCTTATCAGGCACGACACGAGGTATAAGCTCGCTGCTCTAACCGCTGAGCTATGGGGGCGCGGCCACGACACCGACGGCGCCGAGGAGTCCGACGCTGCCAGTGCCGGAGGGGCTCGGCAGCGCGGAAGTAGGTTACCTCAGATGGTGGCCGCGTCGGTCGTTTTCCTCACTGTGTTCCGTCAGGCACGCCCGCATGCAGGCACCATGGTCCGCTGACCTCGTCACGTTTCAGGAACCGCCGCCCGTAGCCGCTAGCCTGGTCGCATGAGTCACACTCCTGCACCCGCATCTTCTGAGGTTGGACGCGATCCCTCGCGCAGCATGTCGGAAGGCCGCCTGACGGTTGGTGACGTTGTCGCCCTCGTGGAGGCCGCCGCGCCTCCCGGCCTGGCCGCCTCATGGGATTCCAACGGGCTCATCTGTGGCGACCCATCCGAGCCGGTGCGCAGTATCCTCCTGGCCGTCGACCCGGTGACAGCCGTCGTCGACGAGGCCATCAACACCGGTGTCGACATGGTCGTCACCCACCACCCGCTCTACCTGCGCGGAACCGACCGTGTGGCGGCCACCGACCCCAAGGGCCGTTGCATCCACCGCCTCATCCGCGCCGGCATCGCGCTCCTCAATGCCCACACCAGTCTCGACGCCGCCCACGGGGGAGTGGCCGACGCCCTCGCTGACCGCGTCGGGCTCGTCTCCACCGTGCCGCTCGAGCCCGACCCCGCCTCCCCGGATCAGGGCATCGGACGGATCGGCGCGCTCCCACAGCCCGTCACTCTGCGCCGGCTCGCCACCGACGTCGCCGCAGCCCTCCCCGACTCGGCCCCCGGCCTCCTCGTGGGCGGGGACCTTGATGCCGTTGTCGAGCGCATCGCCGTCTCAGGTGGGGCGGGCGACTCTCTCCTGCAACGGGCACGTGAGGCCGGAGCCGACGTGTTCCTCACTGCTGACCTGCGCCACCACCCCGCCTCCGAGCACCTGGAGGACGGTCGCCCCTACCTCCTGTGTGGCACCCACTGGGCCACCGAATGGGTCGGCCTGGAACTCCTGGCCCACAGGCTCAAGGAAGGAGCCCGCTCCCATGGTGCTTCTCTGTCCGTCCAGGTCTCCCACATTGTCACGGATCCCTGGGTGCTGCGCCTACCCACTGGATCTGACCGCGCATGAGAGGATTCGCAGCATCGACCCGCTCACACCTGAAGGAGCCCACGCCGTGACAAGCGCCCCCATCGCCCAGCAGCGCCTTCTCATCGACCTCCAGGACCTCGACTCCCGCCTGGCACGGCTGCGTCACGAGCGCAAGCACCTTCCGGTCCTTGCTCGCATCGAGTCCGTCATCGAACGCCTCAAGACGAATAAGCGGGCCGCCATCCAGGCCGAGGCCGCCCTCGACGAGGCCAAGAAGCAGGCCACCCGCAGTGAGGACGAGGTCGGGCAGGTGGTGCGCCGTGCTGAGGTGCTGCGCGAGCGTCTCCACTCCGGCGCTAGCGCGGCCCGCGACCTGTCCGCCATCCAGGGGGAGATCGACCAGCTCGGCCAGCGTCAGTCCGCCTTAGAGGAGGCACAGATTCTGGCCATGGAGGCACTCGACTCCGCCCAGCAGGAGGCGGAGCGCCTCAGCCAGGAGGAGTCCGAGATCCGCACGGCCGGGCGGGAGCTCACTGCCAAGCGCGACGCCGAGTTCGCTAGGCTCGATGAGGAGATCGAGTCTCTGGAGAACCATCGGGCAGACCTGGCCGGCACCATTGAGACACCCCTCCTGGCGGACTATGAGGCCGTCCGCGCCTCCACTGGTGGACTGGGCGCAGTTGCCCTCAGGGGGCGCACCATCGAAGGCGGCGCCGTCGAGATCAGCCCCCAGGAGCTGGCCCGCATCGTGGCCGCCCCGAAGGAGGAGGTCATTCACGCCGAGGAGAACGACGTCATCATCGTACGGATGGACATCTGACAGCGGCCGCGTCTCAGCCGGCCGCTATAGGCCTCAATGGGTCACCAGGGTGAGAACCCGTCGCCCCTGCCGGTCCGGATCGGAGACTTCAACGGCGTCGACGCCGTCCAGCCTCCCGGCGGTACTGGCGACCTCGGCTACGCGTGCCGACGCAGGCAAGGCCCCGTCGGCAACGGCTCTGAGGAGCTCTCCTGTTAGTAGTCCGCGAGCGTGCTTGGCCATGTGGGAGACCACCTTGCGGGACCCTTCGTCGGCGGTGCGCACCACACGCACGCTCACGACCTCGATGCCGTCACACACGGACGGCTTCCACGCGGCTGCATAGTCCGCTGATCGACAATCCACCACCAACCCCTGTGCAGCCAAGTCAGTGAGCGACGGCGCTAGGTGAGTCGTCCAGAACGCCGGCAGGCGTCCCGGTCCGGGCAGGGACGTACCCATCGACAGGCGATGGTCGGGCACGAGGTCAGTGGGGGAGAGGATGCCCCACAGGCCCGAGAGGACGACGCAGTGACGCTCCAGAGCGGCGCGGCCCGACGAGCCATCGGCGATCGAGCCCAGTCCTGCAGCTTCGTACAGGACCCCGGTGAACAGCTGATGAGCGGGGGCGCAGGGCGAGGTCTCCAACGACAGATTCACCCCCACCTGCTCGGCGCTACGAGGTCCCAGCCCCAGGACGGAGGCCGCCTCGGCACTCCGACTCACCTCAGCCAGCGCGGACATCACTTCACGGCGCGCAGCGGTGAGCCTGTCAGCGTACAGAAGTGAATTGAGATCCAGTGGCGGTCCACTGGCGGGAGCAGTCTTTCCCTCAGAGGGAGGAAGCAGGATCAGCACCCGCACATGATAGGTCCTGACGCGGCTCCGGGCAGGCCAGGGCTGTGCGGGGGCGTGAACCTTCGACGCTGCCCTATGCCGCTACACTGAGCCGTGCGGACGAGCCGACCGGGCGGCCGCGGTACCGGTGACCGCCTTCATGGCGGGGCAGGGCTGAGGAACGTCCGGGCTCCATAGAGCAGGGCGGTGGCTAACGGCCACCCGGGGTGACCCGCGGGACAGTGCCACAGAGAGTAGACCGCCCATCGGACAACTGGTGGGTGAGGGTGAAAGGGTGGGGTAAGAGCCCACCAGCGCGGCGGGTGACCGTCGCGGCTCGGTAAACCCCGTCCGGAGCAAGACCGCACAGCTGGCGCTTGAAGGCTGCTCGCCCGAGTCAGCGGGTAGGTCGCATGAGGCCGCTGGCAACAGCGGTCCAAGATGAATGGTCGCCGCCGCCCAGGCCGGCAACGGCGGGCGGCAACAGAACCCGGCGTACAGGTCGGCTCGTCCGCCCTTCCTTGTCGTGCACTCTCTCATTTGCAGACGAGCTACTGGACTGGCGAGAACAATGTGGCGCCCCACCGGTTGATCCGGTGGGGCGCCACATGCGGAGCGTACGTGGTGAGCTACTTGGCCGTCACGTACTTCTCCTTGGAGTTGTAGCTGTCGTAGAAGGCCTTGACGGCGAAGACGGCTTTGCCGTCGTTCGCGGTGGCTGCATCAACGAGGAAGACGTAGTAGCCCTTTGCAGTTCCACCATCGCGAGGGAAGTCCTGCCGGGTGAACAGGCTACTGTCACTGTAGGACTCAATGGGACTGGATGTGTTCCCCTGATAATCGTAGTCGATCTTCAGGGAGCGTCCCTGGAACTGGCCATCGCCGTGGTAAGTAACTTCGACCGGAACCCGAATGTACTTCTTTCCCTCAGGCGGGTCGGTGTAGGTGCGCTTGTCGATCGCCTGGAGATCTGCCGCATTCACATCCCATTCAACAGGGTTGAACTTGACCGAGATCGAAGCATTGGGGTCCTCATCGTACTTTCCAGCCTTGATCTCAACGGGGCCCGCCGTCGGATCAAGTGGCTTGGACTTGCTGCCGGAGTCGTTGTCGCTCGACTTGCTCTGAGAAGGTGAAGGCTTCGAATCCGGGCTGTCGTCTTCCTTGGTGGGCTCCGGGTCGTCAGTCTTTTCCTCGTCCTTCTTCGACTCCGCGCTCGAGGTGCTGTCGGCCTTGTTGTCGCCTTTGCCCGAATCGCCCCTGAACAAGAACACGCTGGCGATGACCAGGGCGACCACGACGACTGCCGCGATACCGGTCCAGAACCACCACTGCTGGGTCAGCGGCTTGGAGCCACTGCCGGAGCCTGCTGGAGCGGCGGCGTTGGGCTGCCAACCGCCGACCGGAGGCTGCATGCCTCCGGCAGCCCCCTGGGACTGGTAGGGCGTGGGTGACTGGGCGTAGTCCATGCTGGCCGCGTAAGGGGCTGGCACCGGCGGCTGCAGGCTGACCTGCGTAGTCGCCGGAGGGCGCGGAGGCGGACATGCCTGTCGGGTCGGCAACGGGTGCGTTGGCGCTCAACTGGGCCGTCGGGGCAGTCGACACCGCCTGGGTCGGAGCCCAGGCCGGATCGGCCTCTGTGGCGGCACCTGCGGCCGAAGCGGCGGACGTGCTGGAGGCGGCGGAGTCGTCGACCCAGATCTGCCAGCCTTCAGGAGCCGGTCCCCACGCCGGGTCGGGCTGCCAGCCCGCAGGTGGTTCGAAGCCCTCGGGTGGCGCGGGCCAGTTCGGCGGTGGATTGAAGCGCAAAGCCATGAGAACCTCCGGGAGGAAATAAACAGGGAGAAACCCGTACGGGCTTCTTGGGCAGAATGCAGATGTCCGCTATTGAAGGACCTTACGTCGTCACCTCATCGTGAGGCAATGTGACAGGGTCCGATCAGTCTGGACGTGGATGGGGAGCAATCCCCAGCGCCTCAGGGCAGGGTAAGCACCTCGGCTCCTTCCTCAGTCACTACGAGCGTGTGCTCGAACTGCGCGGTACGGGAGCGGTCCTTGGTGACCACCGTCCAGCCATCGTCCCACTGCTCCCAGTCGATACCGCCGAGAGTGAGCATCGGCTCGATGGTGAACACCATACCCGTCTCGATGACGTCGTCATGCAGAGGGGCGGCGTCGTAGTGGGGGATGATGAGTCCAGAGTGAAAGGCCTCACCGACGCCGTGGCCCGTGTAGTCGCGCACCACCCCGTAGTCGAAGCGCTTGGCGTAGGCCTCGATGACGCGGCCGATGACATTGACCTCACGTCCTGGTTTGACGGCCTTGATGCCCCGTTCCATCGCGGTGCGGGTGCGTTCGATGAGCAGCTCCGTCTCACGGTCGACCTCGCCGACAGCGTAGGTGGCGTTCGTGTCGCCGTGGACCCCACCGATGTAGGCGGTGACGTCGAGGTTGATGAGGTCTCCCTCGTTCAGACGGGTCGAGTCCGGGATGCCGTGGCAGATGACCTCATTGATCGAGGTGCAGATCGACTTGGGGAAGCCCATGTAGCCCAGGCAGGAGGGGTAGGCGCCGTGGTCGCACAGGTACTCATGGGCGATCCGGTCCAGCTCATCGGTGGTCACCCCCGGAGTGATCGCCTTGGCGGCCTCGGCCAGGGCGCGGGCGGCCAGCCGGCCCGCCACCCTGATCCGGTCGATCGTCTCCGCGTCCTTGACCTCCGAGGCCGTCACGCGCTCGGGGCCGTCGTGGAACAGATACTCGGGCCGCTCGATGGACGCTGGAACGTGGCGCTCAGGACTGAGCGTCCCGGGAGTCAGCGTGCCACGCGGTGCGCGGTCGGCCGGCGAGGAGGAGGTCGCCGAGGACACGGAGGAAGCCGAAGAACTCATGGTCTCAGCATAGAAGGAGGCATCCGGTTCGCGGGACCTTCCCTCCAGCTAGTGGCTCAGGGAGTTCACCATTACGCTATGGGCCTTATCACTGTTAGGAATCGTCAGGAGCTGAACCAGTGCTTCTCAGCGGGAAAGGTTTCCTCGCGCACCGCGGCCCCGTAGTCGGCGGCGGCCTGGTGCAGTGCCTGGCCGACCTGACCGAACTGGTGGGCGAAGCGTGGCGACCAGTCGGTCATACCGGCCATGTCCGTCCACACGAGAACCTGGCCGTCGCAGCGGGCTCCCGCGCCGATACCGATCGTGGGGATCGTGAGCGACTCCGTCACGCGTGCGGCCAGCGGCTCGGGCACCATCTCCAGGACGAGGGCGACGGCGCCCGCCTCGGCCAGCGTCTGCGCGTCGGCCAGCAGCTTCTCGGCCGCTTCGCCGCGCCCCTGGGACCCGGAAGCCGCCGAGCATGTTGACGCTCTGCGGGGTGAACCCCAAGTGTCCCACCACCGGGATGCCCGCCTGGGTCAGCGCGCGTATGCTGGCTGCCCGGGGCATGCCGCCCTCAAGCTTGACGGCGTTGGCCCCGGCCTTCATGAGGCGCACCGTGCTGGCCAGAGCCTGCTCGGGCCCGGCTTCGTAGGTGCCGAAGGGAAGGTCGGCCACGACCAGTGCTCGCTTGGTCGCCCTCGCCACCGAGCGGGTGGCCACCACCATCTCGTCGAGCTCCACCGGCAGCGTGGAGTCGTGCCCCAGCATGACATTGCCGATGGAGTCGCCCACCAGCAGCAGGTCGGTTCCCGCAGCGTCCAGGATCTGGGCGGTCACGGCGTCGTAGGCGGTGAGCATGACCAGCTTGGCGCCATCCTTCTTGGCGGCTGCCAGGTGATGGACGCGCACAGGCTTGCCGCCTCCAACGACGGTGGCGGACGTACCGTAAGGGGACTCGGGTGTAGCCATGGCACGAGGCTACCCGAGTGCCGCAGTGCGTCGGCCCGCCGGAGTGTCCACATGCCGTCCCTCGCCGAGGAGGTTCTTCGAAACTGCCTGACGCACCTGCGCACTAAGCTGGCCCCAGCAGAACGTCTCAGGCGTAAGATCGCCGGCCGCATCGTCGGCCGGCTACCGCGACACCATGCTGAGGAGGCCCCATTGGACAAGCAGCAGGAGTACGTGCTCCGAGCCATCGAGGAACGCGACATCAGCTTCATCCGCCTGTGGTTCACTGACGTCTCCGGACAGCTCAAGTCCGTGGCCATCGCGCCGGCCGAGGTCGAGAGCGCCTTCGAGGAGGGCATCGGCTTCGACGGATCGGCGATCGAGGGCCTGACCCGCGTCTTCGAGTCCGACATGCTCCTGGCCCCCGATCCCTCCACCTTCCAGATGCTGCCGTGGCGGGACGGGGACAACGGCGTGGCCCGCATGTTCTGCGATGTCCTCACGCCCGACGGCGAGCCCGCCCGCACCGACCCGCGCTCGGTGCTCGAGCGCCAGCTCGCCCGGGTCGCCGAGGCCGGCTTCACCTGCTACATCCACCCGGAGATCGAGTTCTACCTGGTCAAGCGTGACACTGACGGGCGTATCCGCCCCACTGATGACGCCGGCTACTTCGACCATGTGCCCGGGGGACCGCCCACGACTTCCGCCGCCACGCCATCCTCATGCTCGAGCAGATGGGGATCTCGGTGCAGTTCTCCCACCATGAGGGCGGCCCCGGCCAGAACGAGATCGACCTGCGCTTCGCCGACGCCCTGTCCATGGCGGACAACATTATGACCTTCCGCGCCGTCGTCGAGGAGGTCGCCCTGGAGGAGGGCTGCCTGGCGACCTTCATGCCCAAGCCCTTCCCCGACCAGTTCGGCTCGGGCATGCACACGCACTTCTCCCTGTTCGAGGGCGACCGCAACGCCTTCTTCGACCCCTCCGGCCAGTACCAGCTCTCCGCCACCGGCCGCGCCTTCATCGCCGGGCTGCTGCACCACGCATCGGAGATCACGGCCGTCACCAACCAGCACGTCAACTCCTACAAGCGCCTGTGGGGAGGGGATGAGGCTCCCAGTTACGTGTGCTGGGGCCACAACAACCGCTCCGCCCTCGTGCGCGTCCCCATGCACAAGCCCGGTAAGGCCCAATCGGCACGGGTGGAGTTCCGCGGCATCGACTCCTCGGCCAACCCCTACCTGGCCTACGCGGTCATTCTTGCCGCGGGCCTCAAGGGCATCGAGGAGGGCTACGAGCTCCCCCCGGAGGCCGAGGACGATGTCTGGGCCCTGTCGGAGATGGAGCGCAGGGCGCTGGGCATCCACGCCCCTGCCCACCTCGCTCAAGAGCGCGGTTGCCGCCATGGAGGGCTCCGACCTGGTGGCAGACACGTTCGGTGAGGACACCTTCGAGTTCTTCCTGCGCAACAAGCGCCGCGAGTACCGGGCTTATGATGCCCAGGTCACCGATTTCGAGATCAGCCAGTTCTTCCCGCGCGGCTGAGCGTAGCAGGAGGCGGCTGTGAGAGACCGCAGCGAGAGACGAGCGCCGATCGGGTCCCCCTCCCGGCACAGCTCCTCGCCCAGGACTTTGCTGCTGCGGGCCGGATTCCACAACGCCGCCCGTGCCGGAAAGCTCCTGGGCGACCCGGCGCTGCTGTCCTTCCTGCCGGCAGATGCTCAGGCTGACGACCTCGGCGAGGCCGGCGACCGTGGCGGATGTGCCTCAACGGATCGCTTCAGGCGGCCAGGCGGTCGCCCTGCTGACACGCGACTCGGGCCTGCCCGTGAGGAGCTCATCGACTCCCTGGCTCTCACCGCTGATCCCGACATGGCTCTGCTCAGCCTCGTCCGACTCGCCGAGGCCGCAGCCGCATCCGAGACGGGTCACCGGGGCGCTACGGGCGGCGTTGAGCCCGGGTGCACGACGACACCAGCAGCACTCTTGCGCAGCATCATGAGCGATCCGGCCACGGAGGCGCGTGAGCACAGGCGCCGCCTGCTCGCGGTCCTGGGCGCCTCGCAGGCCCTGGGCGACTTCCTCGTAGCCCACCCCGAGCGTCTCACCGCGCTTGCTCCCGTCCGGGCTTGGGACTCCCCAGAGGAGTCCAGTGCCGGTGCGATGCTGCAGCGGGCGGTCCAGGATGTACTGGGGCAGGCTGACCCTGCCGACACAGCTCCCTCGTACAGCGATGAGAAATCCCCTTGCCCGGGAGACTCGACCGTCAACCGGGCGACCGCTGCGCTGCGGCGCGCCTACCGGGACCGGCTCACGGCGATCGTCGCTGATGACCTCACCAGCACGGACCCGCTCGAACACGTCCCCACCGTGTGCCGTCGCATGGCCGAGCTCGCCGACGCGGCCCTGGACGCGGCCCTGCTCGTCGCACGCGCTGCCGTCGGACCGCAGGCCGATGAGGTGGCCCTCGCCGTGATCGCCATGGGGAAGACCGGGGCTCAAGAGCTCAACTACATCTCGGACGTCGACGTCGTCTACGTCGTCGGCCCCGCCCACGAGTCGCAGGGGTCTCAAGAGCCGATCAGCGAGGAATGCCTCGTGGAGGTCGGCACGCACCTGGCCACTGAGCTCGCTCATGTCGTCTCCGCCACTGCGCCCGAGCCGCCCCTGTGGCCACTGGACACGGCACTGCGTCCCGAGGGCAAGGACGGTGCACTCGTGCGCACACTTGACTCCCACCTGGCCTACTACCGCAGGTGGGCCGCCTCCTGGGAGTTCCAGGCCCTCCTCAAGGCCAGGGCCTGCGCCGGGGACACCGAGCTCGGCGCCCGCTACGAGCAGGGCGTGGCGCCCTACGTGTGGGAGGCCAGCCGGCGGGAGCACTTCGTTGAAGATGCCCGTGCCATGCGACGCCGCGTGGAGAACGAGTCCGTACCGCGCGGAGGAGTGGACCGGCGTATCAAGCTGGGGCCCGGGGGCTTGAGGGACGTCGAGTTCACCGTCCAGCTCCTCCAGCTCGTCCACGGCCGCTCCGACGAGAGCCTGCGCGTACGCGGCACCCTGGAGGCTCTCGACGCTCTCAGCGCGGGCGGCTACGTCAGCCGGACCGATGCCGCGGCTTTGAGCGGCTGCTACAAGGCCCTACGGCTGCTGGAGCATCGCAGCCAGCTCTTCCGCCTGCGCCGCACCCACAACCTTCCTGAAAAGGAGGAGAACCTGCGCCGTATCGAGCGGGGCATCAGCGACTGCCTGGGCCACGGCGACAGTATGTGGGAGGACTTCAAGGATCTGCGCCGGCGGGTACGCGCCCTCCACCAGGAGATCTACTACCGTCCCCTGCTTGCCTTCGCGGCCGCCCTCAGTGCCGACGAAATGGCCCTGAGCCCTCAGGCGGCGCGTGAGCGCCTTGCCGCCGTCGGCTACTCGGACCCCGACGGGGCCCTGCGCCACATCCAGGCCCTTACCGAGGGAGTTAGCCGCCGCGCCGCTATCCAGCGCCAGCTGCTGCCGGTCATCATCGGCTGGATCGGTGGGGGGAGCCGACCCTGACTTCGGCCTGCTGTCCTTCCGACGGCTGTCTGAGGCCATCGGAGGATCGCACTGGTACCTGGCCATGCTGCGGGACTCACCGGTGGCGGCACGCAGACTGTGCCAGGTCCTCTCCAGCGCCCACTGGGCTACCGAACGCCTTGCGGAGTTCCCCGAGTCCATCGCCTGGCTCGACGACGACGGCGAGCTCGAGCCTCGCCGATCCAGCGCGCTGGCGGAGGAGATCGCCGCTGTCCTGCGCCGTCGCAGTCTCGCCGGCCCCGATGACGCCGCCCTCGCCGAGCAGGCCCTCGAGGCCGTCCAGGCGATCCTGAGAGTGCGCGCCCGTGAGGAGGTGCGCGCCTCACTGGCGGACTGCCTGGACGGCATCAACCCCGAACGCACCGCCTCGATCCTCTCCGACGCCACCGACGCAGTCCTGGACGGGGCTCTGACCGTGGCCACTGGGCTGGTCATCGCCCAGCGCGACGGGGCGAAGGCCGTCTCCTCGGGGCCCGACGCCGGCGGGTGCTGGCAGGCCGCCCGCGCCCGCCACGCCATCATCGCCATGGGACGCCTGGGAGGCCGCGAGATCGGATACGCCTCGGACGCGGATGTCCTCTTCGTTCACGAGGCCCGTGACGGAGCGGGCGAAGAGGCCGCCGCCCAGGAGGCCGAGGCCGTCGCCAAGCAGTCATGGGACTTCTGGCCTCGGCGCTCCCGCACCCCCTTGAAGTCGACTGCGACCTGCGGCCCGAGGGGCGCAACGGCGTCATGAGCCGCTCGCTGGACGCCTACCGCGAGTACTACGGCCGCTGGTCCGCCCTGTGGGAGCGCCAGGCGCTGCTGCGAGCCCGTACCTGCGCCGGAGACCACGACCTGGGGCGGCGTTTCGAGGAGCTCATCAACCCGCTGCGCTGGGCGCAGGAGGGACTGGCGTCGCAGGATCTGAGGGAGATCCGCAGGATTAAGGCGCGAGTGGAGGCCGAGCGCCTGCCCCGGGGCGTCGACCCGGCCCGTCACCTCAAGCTCGGCCCCGGAGGACTCAGTGACGTGGAGTGGAGTGCCCAGGTGCTTCAGCTCGCTCACGCCGGCCGGATACCCCAGCTGCGGACCACCTCGACCGTCAGTGCGCTGCAGGCCGCGGTCCAGGCAGGGGTGCTGAGCGCGGACGGCGGGGGAGATCTGGTCGCGGCCTGGATCCTGGCCAGCCGCCTGCGCTCGGCGATCGTCCTGGGAACCGGGCGCGCCTCGGGGCCTCGCTCCCAGGTCCTCCCCAACCAGATCCGGGAGATCCGCCTGGTGGGGCGCCTCATCGGCCTGGATGCGGGCAGGGAGCGAGGCTCGAGGACCTTTACCGTCGCAGTGCCCGCCACGCGCGCGCAGTGGCCGAGCGCATCGTCTTCACCGACGCGGCCGCCCAAGGCTCCGCCGCATCGACACCGACCACCACGACGGTGGCTCAGCGGCACAGCGGGGACTCGCCAGCATCTCGCTCGACAGCCCGGAACGCTCGCGCACAGTCCCGTCGAGGTACCGGAACGGCAGCCTCCAAGAACTCCAGTTCCAAGGGCTCCAGGCGGGCGAGCCGCAGCCGTGCCACCAGAAGGCGACCGGAGGGGCCCTACCCCTGGAGCTGACCGGGTGACGACGGTCCCAGCCGGACACTGACGGGCGATGAGAATCGCACCGTCGTGGAGGGCCGCCGCACTGCGGACCTGGCAGACTTGGCGCTGTGAGGCTCATTCTCGTACGCCACGGTCGCACCGAGGCCAATGTCATGCAGGCACTCGACACCGCCTTCCCCGGAAATCCCCTGGACGAGGTGGGACTGAGGCAGGCCGGCGGATTGCCGGACCGTCTGGACAAAGCCGGCCTTCTTCAGGGGCTGGGGTCGCTGTGGGTCTCCCCGATCCTGCGTGCCAGGCAGACCATCGCTCCCGTCGAGGCCGCCACCGGCCTGAGCGCCACCGTCGACTCGGGACTGCGTGAGGTCCTCGCCGCCGACCTGGAGATGAACACCGACGCGCGCTCGGTGGCCTGCTACGTGGACACCACCCGGGCCTGGATGGCGGGGCGCCCCGCCTGCCGAATCCCCGGCTCCCCGGAGGACGGGCACGACACGCTTCAGCGCTTCGACGACGCCGTCGGCCGAATTTGCGAGCGGGCCGCCCGGGCGGGGGACTCAGCGGCCCTGCTCGTCTCCCACGGCACTGCTCTACGTCTGTGGACCTCCCTGAGGGCCGCAGACGGAGGCGGCGTGGACCCGCTGTGGGTCGCCGACCGCCCCATGCACAACACCGGGATCACCGTCGTCGACGGCGATCCCGGCGGTGGATGGAGCCTGACCTCCTGGGATGACGGAGCCTGGGACCAGACCGTCTCCTGATCAACCCGCCCTACAGGACCGAGGAGAGGAAGGCCCGGGTGCGTTCGGCCTGGGGGGCGTCCAGGACCTTGACGGGGTCACCGGACTCGCAGATGACACCGCCGTCCATGAAGATCAGCTGGTCACCGACCTCCCTGGCGAAGCCCATCTCGTGGGTGACCACGACCATCGTCATGCCCGAGGCGGCAAGGTCCTTCATCACCTGCAGGACCTCGCCGACCAGTTCGGGGTCCAGCGCGGAGGTCGGCTCGTCGAAGAGCATGAGCTCAGGGTCCATCGCCAGGGCCCGGGCGATCGCCACCCGCTGCTGCTGACCACCGGAGAGCTGGGAGGGGTAGTGGTCGAGCCGATCACCCAGCCCCACCCGCTCCAGCAGCTCGATGCCGCGCTCACGGGCCTTGGCCTTCGGAGTCTTCTTGACCAGGACCGGCGCCTCCATGACGTTCTGCAGAGCCGTCATGTGGGGGAAGAGGTTGAAACGCTGGAAGACCATGCCGATCTTGGCGCGCTGAGCGGCACGGGCCTTGTCCGACAGGGCGTGCAGCTCAGTGCGACCACCGCGCTCGACCTCACGCATCCCGATGAGCTCGCCGTCGACCTTGACCCGGCCGGCGTCGATGGACTCCAGCTCGTTGATGCAGCGCAGCAGCGTCGACTTCCCCGAGCCCGATGGGCCGATGAGGACCGTCACGGAGCCGGGTGGGACGATGAGGTCGATGCCCCGCAGCACGTGCAGCTCGCCGAAGAACTTGTGCAGGTAGCTGATCTCGACCTTGGGCGTCCCGGCTGCGGCGTGGGCGGATGTGCTCATGGGGTGACCTCCAGGAAGGGATTGTCCTTGGTGGTGTGCGCATCGAGGATGGCCTGCTGCCGGGCGGACAGGCCCCGGCCGGAGGAGGTGGAGGACGTGTCAGGGTCGAAGCCCTTGCCGTAGTAGCGCTCGATGTAGTGCTGCCCCACCATGAGGATCGAGGTGATGATGATGTACCAGATGGCCGCGACCAGGAGCAGCGGAATGATCTGGTAGGTGAGCGACGCATAGGAGTTGGTCACGAAGGTCAGATCCAGGGTGAAGGGGACCGCCAGCACCAGGGAGGTCGTCTTGAGCATGGAGATCGTCTCGTTTCCGGTGGGTGGGACGATGACCCTCATCGCCTGCGGCAGGACGATCCTGCGCAGGATTTGGCTCTTGCTCATGCCCAGTGCCCCGGCGGCCTCGCTCTGGCCCTTGTCCACCGAGTTCAGGCCCGAGCGGACGATCTCGGAGAGGTAGGCGCCCTCGTTGATGCCCAGTCCCAGGACCGCTGCGACGAAGGGGGTGAAGACCGTCGTCGTTTTGAAGGTCAGCAGCTCGGGGCCGAAGGGGATTCCCAGACTCAGCTTCTGGTAGAGCGCGGACAGCGCCCCCCCAGAAGACCAGCTGAGTGTAGATCGGGGTGCCGCGGAAAAACCACAGGTAGGCCAGTGCCACCCAGCGCAGGACCGGGTTGGACGACTGGCGCAGGATCGCTGTGGTGACTGCCAGCACGATGCCGATGGCCATCGCCATAAAGGTCAGCAGCAGCGTCCAGCCGACGGCCTTGACCACGTGGACCTCATGCAGGAAGAACCAGACCGTGGACCAGTGGAACTTCTCGTTGGTGACCAGTCCGTGGATGAGCATGGCTCCCAGGATCGTGACGATCGCGGCACTGATCCACGTCCCCGGTCGGGGGACGGGCTCGGGGTTGTTGAGGACGATCTTGTCGTCCTCAGAGGTGGGTGAGGCGGTCACGGCTCACTCCTTCACTGTGGGATTGAGTTCTGCTGTGGTCAGGGCGGCGTCCTTCACGCCCCAGTTGTCCAGGATCTTCTGCCAGATGCCCTGGTCCATGAGGTACTGGATGGCGGCCTGGATTGCGGCGGTGAACTGCGGATCGGCCTTGGAGGTCACCACCCCCTGGGGGGCGGCGTCCTCGATCTCCCCGAGGGTAATGATCTGGCCGTCAGTCAGCTCGACGGCGTATCCGGCCACGGTGGAGTCGGAGTAGGTGGCGTCGACGGTGCCACCCACCAGGCCGGTGGTGGCCTCGGACTGCTTGGAGTAGGAACGTACGGACAGCACCGCCTTGCCCTCCTTGGCGCACTTCTCGGCGGCGTCGCGCATGGTGGTCTCCTGGGCGGTTCCCACCTGGACGCCGATGTTCCGTCCGCACAGCTTGAGGTGGTCGGAGGTCTCGACGCCCTTGGGGTTGCCGGCCTGGACGTTGAATCGCGAGCCCACATTGATGTAGGCGGTCATGTTGACCTCCGCGATCCGCTCGGGAGTGACGGTGAAGGAGGAGATGCCGGCGTCGTACTTCGAGCCGATCGAGGCCATGATGGAGTCGAACTCGGCGGTGTGCACTTTGCCCTTGACACCCAGGACGGCGGCGATCGCGTTGGTCAGGTCGATGTCGTAGCCGATGGCCCTGCCCGAGGGATCGAGGAACTCCGCCGGTGCGTAATCCGTGGATGCGGCCACGTCGAGGACGCCGTCCTCAAGGGCGCCTTGAGGGAGCTTGGCAATGATGTCGGGCTGCGCCTGAATCGACGAGGTGTCGAAGGAGTGGATCTGCGAGCTCCTGTCCGCATTCCAGTCAGCGGCGTTGGTGCATCCGCTGAGAACCAGGCAGGCTGTGGCTGCTAGTCCGAGGGCGGCGTGTTGGCGGATCCTCATCGTGGGATCTCCTCTTCGGAGTGGATCAAGACGAAGAAAGAATATCCGTAATGCAGTATAGGTATGCAAGTAGGGAGCGTGGTGTACAGCACGACGGCGGCCCTGAGCCTCATTCGCAGGAGGCTCAGGGCCGCCGTCTGAGCCGGGTCACCGGCTCACAGGTCGTAGTAGAGCTGGAACTCGTACGGGTGGGGGCGCAGCCGCAGTGGCTCGATCTCGTTGGCCCGTTTGTACTCGATCCAGGTCTCGATGAGGTCGGGGGTGAAGACGTCCCCCCTCGGTGAGGAAGTCGTGGTCATCCTCCAGCGCCTCCAGGGCCTGGTCCAGGCTGTCGGGGAGCTTGTCGATGTCGAAGTACTCCTCGGGAGCCAGCTCGTAGAGGTCCTTGTCGATGGGCTCACGGGGCTCGATGCGGTTACGGATGCCGTCGATGCCCGCCATGAGGACGGCGGCGAAGCACAGGTAAGGGTTCGAGGAGGGGTCCGGCACCCGGTACTCCACCCGCTTGGCCTTGGGGGAGGAGCCCGTGACCGGGATGCGAATGCAGGCCGAGCGGTTGCGAGCCGAGTAGACCAGGTTGACCGGCGCCTCGAAGCCGGGGACCAGGCGGTGGAAGGAGTTCACCGATGGGTTGGTGAAGGCCAGCAGCGCCGGGGCGTGAGCCAGGATCCCGCCGATGTACCAGCGGGCGAGGTCCGAGAGCTGGCCGTAGCCCCGCTCGTCGAAGAACAGCGGCTTGCCATCCTTCCACAGCGAATGGTGGGTGTGCATGCCCGAGCCGTTGTCGCCGAAGATCGGCTTGGGCATGAACGTGGCCGTCTTGCCGTTGCGCCAGGCCTCATTCTTGATGATGTACTTGAACTTCATCATGTCATCGCCCGCCGCCAGCAGAGAGCTGAAGCGGTAGTTGATCTCCTGTTGTCCGGCAGTGCCGACCTCATGATGGGCTCGTTCGATCTCCAGGCCGGAGGCGAGGCAGGTGCGGACCATGCGGTCGCGGATATCGGCCATCTGATCGTTGGGGGAGACGGGGAAGTAGCCGCCCTTGAAAGCGGTCTTGTATCCCTTGTTGCCGCCCTCCTCCTCGCGGCCGGTGTTCCAGGCCGCCTCGGAGGAGTCAATGGCGTAGAAGGACTCGGCCGGCGAGGATTCGTAACGCACCGAGTCGAAGAGATAGAACTCGGCCTCCGCCCCGATATAGCAGGTGTCAGCGATTCCGGTGGAGCGCAGGTAGTCCTCCGCCTTGGCGGCGATCGAGCGAGGGTCGCGAGAGTAGACCTCATCCGTGAAGGGGTCGACGATCGAGAAGTTGACGACCAGGGTCTTCTCCTCGCGGAACGGGTCCAGGAAGGCGGTGGTCACATCGGGAACCAGTTTCATGTCCGACTCGTGGATCGCGGTGAAACCTCGGATTGATGAGCCGTCAAACATGAGACCGTCGGTGAGGGCCTCATCCTTGAAGGCGGCCACAGGAATAGTGAAGTGCTGCATGACGCCGGGTAGGTCGCAGAACCGCACATCGACCAGCGCGACGTTCTCCTTCTCGATGAACGTCAGTGCCTCGGATGCGTCCTTGAACATATCTCCTCCAAGTGGGAACGGCGTACATACTCCACACGTATGCACTGCGGCTGACATCGGTCACTATATTGACGCTACCGTGACAAAGGAATGGCGTCAGTGTTGCCTGAGTGTTTCGCCCGTTATTCGCAGAGCCCCTTGAGACCGCCGGGCATTGAGTGATGGGGGACGGAGGTGACCTGGGGAGGCGTTTCAGCGGCCGCGCATGGCGCGGCGGTTGGGACGGATCCGATTGGGGTCAATGTGCTTGGGGATCGGCAGGTTCTTGCCCGCCATCGACGTCAGCCGCTTGGAGACCTGGGTGATCTCGCCGTCGGTCAGCGACGTGGGCTTGGTCGGAAGCCGGCGCAGCGTCTTGGACAGGTCGGTCAGACGCACCTGTCCGGCGTCGGTGCCCACCTGAAGGGTGTGGATGGGGACGGTCGACAGCAGCCGATGGACCTTGCGCTCCTCCTCGGCCAGCATGCGGCGGGTGCGGGTGCCCGGTCCCTCGGCGATGAGAACGACGCCGGGTCGTCCTACCAACCGCCACACGAGGTCCTGGTCCTTGGTGAAGGCCACGGGCTCGGACTCGACGTACCAGCCTCGACCGATCTGGTCCAGAACGGCTTTCGCCGCTCCCGGCATTCCTTCGATCTGGGAGTAGGAGGCGCGGCGCACCGCGGCCGACAGAATGATCATGTCGACCATGAGCGCCAGGAGGATGCCCAGGAACAGGCAGTACCACAAGGACAGTCCGTAACCGAGGGCGATAGCGATCCCCACAGCGAGGCACGTGGCGAGTACCGCCAGCATCGCCCACCCGATCCACGGGTAGCTTCGCCGCGAGATCGTGTAGGAGTCCTTGATGTTCTGAAGGTACTGAGCCGGCCGGCGCTTCTTTTTCGGCTGGGGGGACTGAGCACTACTCACGAGCACACCATAGACGACGTCGGTGCGCCGGCACACATGGTCTCGCCGTCAGCGTGCCCGGCCGGCGCGCACCGGGAAGACGGTCGACTGCGTGACTCGGTGCTGATCCGTCAGCAGGCGGCGGCGAGGTGGGGGTGGGCTCCCAGCAGGGCCGACGCCTCCTGGCGGGCGGTGGCCGGCTCAGCGAGTTGCGACAGGTGCTCGGGGATGGGGCGACCCCTGCTTGACCATGGCCCGTCCCCACAGCATTCCGGCGCGGTAGGAGGATCGCACCATGGGGCCGCTCATGACGGCGGCGAATCCGATCTCCTCGGCCAGGCGACTGAGGTCCACGAACTCCTGGGGCTTGACCCAGCGGTCAACGGGGTGGTGCAGCTTGGAGGGGCGCAGGTACTGCGTGATGGTGAGGATGTCGCAGCGCGCCTCCACCAGGGCGGCCATGGCTGCCTCGATCTCGTCGCGGGTCTCGCCCATGCCCAGGATGAGGTTGGACTTGGTGACCAGCCCCGCCTCCGCTGCGGCCGTGATGACGTCGAGACTGCCCTGGTAGGAGAAGGCCGGCCGGATCTGCTTGAAGATGCGCGGGACCGTCTCCAGGTTGTGGCCGAGAACCTCGGGGCGGGAGGAGAAGACGTCCTCCAGGGCCTCCGGGTTGCCTCGGAAGTCGGGGATGAGCAGCTCAACGCCGGTGCCCGGTGAGAGCTCGTGCACCTGGCGGGCGGTCTCGGCGTAGAGCCAGGCGCCGCCGTCGGGGCGGTCGTCCCGGGCCACCCCAGTGACGGTGGCGTAGCGCAGATCCATCTCCTTGATGGAGACCGCCACGCGCCTGGGCTCATCGACGTCGTACTCGATGGGGCGGCCGGTGGCGATGTCGCAGAAGTCGCAGCGCCGGGTGCACATCTCGCCGCCCACCAGGAAGGTGGCCTCACGGTCGTTCCAGCACTCGTAGATGTTGGGGCAGTTGGCCTCGGCGCACACCGTGTGCAGGCTCTTCTCCCTCACCAGGCCGCGGACCTCCTGGTAGGTGTCGGAGACGACGGCGCGGGTGCGCAGCCAGTCGGGCTTGGACTCAATGGGTGTCTGGGCGTTGCGCGCCTCAACCCGCAGGAGCTTGCGTCCCTCAGGGGCCACGGTGGTGCTCACGTCTACCTCTCCTCACCGACGACGGTTCCACGGGGAGTCTAGTACTCTCCCGAGCCTTATAGGACCTCCGGCCTAGGAGTGACGCCCGTTGTTACGTGGCATCCGCCACCAAGGGGGCCAGGTGCTTCTCCAGGGCGGAGACCAGAGCGTCCGCGGGAGCGCCGGTTGTCAGGCTCCGGCCGGTCTCCGCTGCCAGTGACGTCACCCCGGCGTCGTCGATTCCGCAGGGAATGATGCGATCCGGGGAGAAGGCCTCCAGATCGGGGGCGACGTTCAGACCGATCCCGTGCATGGTCACGCCGCGGGCGACTCTCACTCCCAGGGCGCAGATCTTGCGCTCGGGGCGCGGGAGCCGACCGGCCTTGTCCGCAGTGTCAGGATCGGCCGGTAACCAGACCCCGGAGCGCCCCTCGACGCGGATCGTCTCCAGGCCGTAGAGGCTGCACAGCTCGATCACGGCGGCTTCCAGTGCCCGCACATAGCGGATGACGTCGATCGGCTGGTTCAGGCGCAGGATCGGGTACACGGTCAGCTGGCCCGGTCCGTGCCAGGTGGTCTTGCCGCCGCGGTCCACGTCGATCACCGGCACGTGACCCGGCTCGACAACGTCGGCGCTGGGCCGCTCCCAGGAGTGGGCCCGTCTGCCGACGGTGTAGACCGGTTCATGCTCCACGAGCAGGAGCGTGGAGGGGGTGCGCTCCCTCCACGACCTCGGCATGAAGATCCCTCTGCCGCTGCCAGCCCTCATGGAAGGGGATGAGTCGGGAACCGAGCTCCATGTCCTCACGCAGCACGGGCGCAGTCTACGTGACCACAACCGGCATCGGTGCCCGAGTTATCCACAGGCCGATCGAAAGGGCTGGTCCTCAGTGAGCGCCGTGATGACCATGGAGTGCATGAGCCCGACGACGTGCCCCCGCCCAGCCGACCGCACTCCTCCAGACGGCGCCTCCAAACGTGCGCGGCCCCGACGCCGTCCCGTGCCTCGCCGTCGCCCCGGGCCTCCGCGCAACGGTGCCCCTCGTGCTGTCTCACTGCCTCCCTCCGACGCGGAGCCGGGCATTCCTGACTCGGCGCTCAGTGCCCTGTCGCAGCAGGGCTACACCGTTGGTGAGGTCATGGGACGCTCCACCGCCCCCAGTGCCCCTCGCCGTGGGCTCAATGCGCAGGGGCGTCATGTCGTCATCCGGGTCGTCGACTGCCCCACGGGCGTGCTGGATCCTCCGTCCTTCGGCGCTTGGCCGACCTGCGCGTCCTGCGGCACCCTGGCCTGGCGACCGTGCGGGAGGTGGTCTCACTGCCCGAGCACCGGGCGGGTGTCATCATGGACCTCGTTGAAGGGGCCGGACTCGACGTGGTCCTGGGGGCGCGCGGAAGGCTGAACGTCTCCTGGCTGGCCACGCTCCTGGACGTTCTGGGCTCAGCACTGGCCTACCTGCACGAGCACGGAGCGACCCACGGGGACGTATCGACCGGCAACGTCCTGGTGACCACTGATGGGCATCCGGTCCTTGTTGACCTGCTGGGCTCTGTCATGGAGACGGGTACGCAGGAGTATGCCGCGCCGGAACGCCTCGCCGGTGCCCCGGCGTCCGCAGCCGGTGACGTCTACTCCCTGGCTCGTCTGCTGACCGAGTGCGCGGGACAGGGAGGTGCCGCCTACCGGCGCCTGGCGGGAATCCTGACTGACGCGCTGGCCGAGGAGCCCGCCGACCGTCCCACGGCCAGGGACCTGGCCGCTCGAGCGCCTCAGCTCGGGCGCGCCTCGCCCATCGAGCTGCCGGACGGCGCCCGCCTGGCTGCCGGCTCCCTGCGAGCAGCGGCCCGCACCCCGACTCGCACGGTCGGCTCCAGGCTGAAGCCCAAAGCCGGCTTGGGCTCCCGGCCGAGGACGAGGAACGAGCCCCGAAAGGGACCGCGGCAGCGCCAGTCGCACCGGGCGAGCGCCCGTGGCCATACGCTGGGGAGAAGGCAGGAGCGGGGCGCAGACACACCCGCGCGTGGGGACTCGCGGTGATACTGCTGGTGGCCGTCTGCGTGGCCGTCTGGGGGCCGGGAAGAGAGCTGGTGTCGCACAGGCCCGCGTGGGCGCTCGGTGCGGCCGCAAGCCCGTCAAGCCCGGTGCGAGCGTTGGCGTCCGCCCCCGCGGGATCCCTCCCTGCAGGAAACCCGTCTCCCGCCACCACCGGGAGCTCAGCCGCAACGGCGTCGACGCCGGGTCCCGGCGACAGCGGCGGCGTCGACGTGGCCAGCGTCGTCGTCGGACTGTCCGCGGCTCGAGACCGGGCCCTCATGTCCGGTGATGCCGCAGCTCTGGCGGCCACGACGGTACCGGGGTCACCCGCGGCGGAGGCAGACACTCAGGTTCTCACCGAGCTGATCGACTCCGGTGAAGGCGTCGGGGAACTGCACACCTCCATTAGCCAGGTCGCTGAGGTGACGCTGCCTGACGACGCGGCAGCACAGTGGCCCAGTGCCAGAGCGCTGCGGGTGACTTTGTCTCAAAGTGCCTCAACGCGTTCGGGACCTGAGGGAACGCGGACGGTTCCCGCGCTTCAGCCCCGCCGGGTCATGCTCATTGTCGTCCCGGAGCCATGGCGCGTCGCCGATATTCGAACCGCGCAGTGATCTCCAGGTGCACCGCCCGCCAGCGTGGTTGATGATCGGGCCGGATGCAGCCGCGTGGCGCTCAGTAGGGCTCGGTCAGGATTGACGTGTAGCCCTCGCCCTCGAGCACGTGCCGTGTGTCTGCCACCATCGCCGCCGAACCGCACAGGTAGACGTCTGTGCCGTCGGGGTCGAGCTGGAGGTCGTGAGCGAGTGCGGTGACGGCGTGGGTGACTCGTCCGTGGAACGCGTCCGGCGCCTCCTGCTGGCTCAGGCAGCGCACGACGGTCCCCGGCATGGGGGAGCTGATCCTGGCGGTTAGGTCCTCCTCCTGGTGGCGGCACCCGAAGAGCAATGTGTCGTGCTCCAGACCGGGAGCCTGAGCGAACATGGCCAGCATGGGGGCTATCCCGGTGCCGGTGGCGATGAACAGGCGGCGCTTGCCCGAGTCGGCGAGCCCGAATCCACCCAGGGGCAGCTCCACCACAGTGCGTGTGCCTTCGTCCACGTTCTTGATGAACTGTGATCCTCGACCGCCTGTCCACGTGGAGATGAGCAGTCGAAGACGGTCGCCCTCCAGTCCCGCGATCGAGTAGTCACGCCACGCGTTGTCACCCACGAGCAGCCGGGCGAACTGCCCCGGTGCCCACGGGCCGATCCTGCCGTCCAGCTGCAGTACCGCCTCCCACACACTGGGAGTCAGGCGCCGTTTGGAGACCAGCACGGCACGGTGCTTGCCTTCGGGCAGCGAGTGTCCTCCCGGAGAGTCAGCAGCTGTGGGAGGCGTGTGCAAGGCGGAGGCGATGGTGGGTACCCGCGGGGCCCAAGGACCTGGCAGGCGGCTGCGACTCCGCCCATCATGGCTCCCATGATGCCGGTGCTCCCAGCGTCCTGACCGGAGAGGAACAGGCCGGGGACGGCTGTGCGCGGCCCCAGGGGCCTGGACCGGTACCTCAGCGGAGTGGCCGGAGGCCCGTAGAAGGCTCCGGCAGGATGGGCGGTGTAGTGCTTGTAGGTCAGAGGGGTGGAGGTCTCCATGTAGTCCACGAGCTCGGTCAGCCCCGGAGCCGCACTCTCAGCCAGCTCCAGCATGCCACGTGCGATGCGCGCTTTCAGAGCGGAGTACTCAGGGCCACGGTGCCCGCGGGGGTGCCCGGCCCACTGCCGGAAGGCCTTCTCCTCGCAGAAGGATATGAGCTCGGCGGTGTGCGGGGACTCGCCTGACTTCAGGGAGGGGAAGGAGACGAAGACGTTGTGAGGGTGGCCCTCGAGCAGTGAGTCGCTGTACCACTGTGCTCCCTCGTGATCGAGGCTCCGATTGACCCAGATGTTGCCACCATCGATGCCGATGCTGCGCGGGTCGTGACGCAGACGCAGGAACACGGTGACCGCGGACGTACCCGCGCCCAGACGCTCCAGCGTGCGGCGCGCCGGCCCGGTGAGCCGCCCGATCTTACCGAATGTGGGCAGCAGGCGGTTGAAGGTGTTAGAGGCGCCAATGGCGGAGACGATGACCGGGGCGCGGTAGACGCGTTCGCGCATCTGAGCGCCTCGGTGGTCCAAGACCCGGACCCCGACGGCCGTTCCGTTCTCGGTGAGGATCTCGGTGACCTCCTGCGCGACGCGGACAGCGCCTCCGGCCTGCTCGATGCCCTTCTCGAAGGTACGCGCGATCCGAACGCTCCCGCCGCGGGGAAACCATCCGCCCTCGAGGTAGTGGGAGACGATCAGTGCGTGCGTGGCAAAGGCCGATCGGGACGGCGGTAGGCCGTAGTCGCCCCACTGGCTGGCCAGAACGGCCTTGAGCTCGGGGGAGCGGACGTGGGCGTCCAGGTACTCCTTCGTCGTCCCGGTGGCGGTCCGCCCACCCAGGCGCTGAGCCGCTCTGAGCATCGAGGCTGTGGGGCGGGGGACCATCCCCTGGATGAAGCCAAGCGTCACCCACCGTGTCACCCGACGAACATCCTTGAAGTAACGGTGAATAGCTCTGGCCTCGTCAGGGAATGCAGCGACCAGATCGCGCTCGTAGCGATCCGGATCGCTACTGACGCGCAGGTCCACTCCCGGGTAGACGAACCTGTCGTACGCGTCGGGCATGCGGTTCCACTCCAGCTCGCCGCCGGAGAGGTAGTCGAAATAGGCGCGGCCCTGACTTCCGGGCGCAACCTGTCCGATGTAGTGCACGCCCACGTCCCAGGAGGCGCCGTCGCGCCGGAAAGTGTGCGTCAGGCCGCCCGGTTCTGTGTGCCGCTCCAGGATGAGGACTCGCTTGCCGGCAGCGCGCGCCAGCAGTCCGGCAGTCGTTAGGCCTCCGATACCTGAACCGATCACGATGACGTCATAGGACATCTTCACTCCTCACGTACTAGACAGTGTCAAGTCAGCATAGCAATCAACTGGACACTGTCTAGTAGTGTGGTTCTAGACTCCTGCCATGACCTCTGAACCGACAGGCGCCTCAGGGCGCCGCGGCGGTCGGGACCTGCGTTCCGAGCTGCTGCGAACCAGTAGACAGCTCCTCGATGAATCCGGCCCCAGTGCGTTGAGCATGCGGGAGGTCGCGCGTCGCGCCGACTGTACGCATCAGGCTCCGTACCACTACTTCGCCAACCGTGAGGCCATCCTGGCGGCCTTGGTGTGTGAGGGCTTCGAGGAGCTCGCCGACATGCTCGCTGCGGCGCATGAGAGGCTTGGGGTTGCGGATCCTCATGCGGTCCTGACGGCCTCGGGAAACGCCTATGTCGAGTTCGCGCTACGTCACCCCGGGGTGTTCCGGGTGATGTTCCGTCCCGACGTCTGCGATCCCGAGCGCTTTCCGGAGGTCGTGCAGGCCGGTGAGCGTGCGCGCCATGAGCTGGCCCGTCTGGCGAAGGTCATGATGGGCGATGGTGCTCAGCTCGAAGCGGAGGTCCTGATCTGGTCCACCATCCATGGCCTGGCGTCGCTGCTGCTCGACGGTCCGTTGGCGGGCGAGTTCAGCTCGATGGAGGAACGCATCGACTTCGCACGCGGCGTCGTCGGCCTGGCCGAGATCCCCTTCGCAGGTACCGCGCCGACAGCGGACGAGGAGTCCTGAGCCCGAGCGCGAGGTCGGGAGCGGATCGCGGCGGCTGTCGTGTGCCCGAGTACAGGACCCGATAGACCAGTGACGACAAATGGGGCCCCGCACTGTGATGGTGCGGGGCCCCGTCGACGGCCTAGCGGGCCGAGCGCAGGCTCACAGACCGAGCTCGCCGCCGAAGTCGCCCTCCTCGAGGCGCTTCTTGACCGTCATGAGGTAACGGGCCGCATCCGCGCCATCCACCAGCCGGTGGTCGTAGGACAGGCCAGGTAGCACACCGAGCGGATGGCGATGACCTCGCCGCCGTCGGCGTCCTTGATGACACGGGGCTGGCGCTGGATGGCGCCCAGGCCCAGGATCGCGACCTCCGGCTGGTTGATGATCGGGGTGTCGAACAGGGCACCGCCGCTGCCGGTGTTGGTGATCGTGAAGGTCGAGCCGCTGAGCTCATCGGGGTTGACCTTGTTGTCCCGGGTGCGGGCGGCCAGGTCATTGATGTGCTTGGCCAATCCGGGGATGTTGAGGGTCCCCGGCGTTCTTGACCACCGGCACGAGCAGGCCGCGCGGCGTGTCCACCGCGATACCGACGTGCTCGACGTCGTGATAGGTGACGTTCTTGCCCTCGATGGAGGCGTTGATCTTCGGGTGGGCCTTGAGGGCCTCCGTGGCCGCCTGGACGAAGAAGGGCAGGAAGGTCAGCTTGGTGCCGTTCTTGGCCAAGAAGTCGTTCTTCGCGCGGGCCCGCAGCGCGGCCACGCGAGTCACGTCCACCTCGACCACGGTGGTCAGCTGGGCGGAGGTCTGCAAAGAGTCGATCATGCGATCGGCGATGACCTGACGCAGTCGGCTCATCTTCTCCGTGCGGCCGCGCAGGCTGGTGTCCACCTCGGGCTTGGCCGAGGCTGACTTGGTCGCGGTGGGTACAGACGCTGCAGCAGCCGGAGCAGGGGCGGCTGCGGCAGCGCGGGCCTCCTCGGCGGCCTTGGCAGCGGCCTCCACGTCCTGCTTGCGGATGCGGCCGCCCACGCCCGTGCCGGTGACGGTGGACAGGTCCACACCCTTGTCCTTGGCGAGCTTGCGCACGATCGGCGTGACGTAGGAGCCCGAGGCTCCAGAGCTCACCGGAGCCGGGGCGGCGGGGGCAGGCGCCTCAGCGGCCGGAGCCGGTGCCGGTGCGGGAGCCGGGGGTTCGGGGGCTGCCTGGGGTGCGGGGGTGGCCGGGGCCGGGGTGGAGCCCGCCTCGGAGGGGTCGCCGATGATGGCCAGGACGGTGCCGACATCGACGGTCTCGTCCTCGGGGACGCGGATCTCCAGCAGGACGCCGGATGCGGGGAGGGGACCTCGGTGTCGACCTTGTCGGTGGCCACCTCCAGCAGGGGCTCGTCGGCCTCGACGGTGTCTCCCACGGCCTTGAGCCAGGAGGAGACCGTCCCTCGGTGACGGACTCACCCAGAGCCGGCATCGTCACCTCAGTGCCCTCGGCCGAGCCACCGGCCTGCGGGGCGGCGGGGGCAGGCGCCTCAGCGGCCGGAGCCGGTGCCGGTGCGGGAGCCGGGGGTTCGGGGGCTGCCTGGGGTGCGGGGGTGGCCGGGGCCGGGGTGGAGCCCGCCTCGGAGGGGTCGCCGATGATGGCCAGGACGGTGCCGACATCGACGGTCTCGTCCTCGGGGACGCGGATCTCCAGCAGGACGCCGGATGCGGGGAGGGGACCTCGGTGTCGACCTTGTCGGTGGCCACCTCCAGCAGGGGCTCGTCGGCCTCGACGGTGTCTCCCACGGCCTTGAGCCAGGAGGAGACCGTCCCCTCGGTGACGGACTCACCCAGAGCGGGCATCTTCACGGACTCTGACATTGCTGTCTTCCTTACTCTTGTGTAGCTGGATCAGCCGTGGTTGTGCAGCGGCTTGCCGGCGAGGGCCATGGCGGCCTCACCGAGGGTCTCGTTCTGGGTGGGGTGAGCGTGGACCAGGGCGGCGACGTCGTCGGCGTCGGCCTCCCAGGACACCATGAGCTGGCCCTCACCCACCTGCTCGCCCATGCGGGCACCGATGGCGTGGAAGCCCAGGATGGGGCCGTCCTTGAGGGAGACGAGCTTGACGAAGCCCTGGGTCCCCAGGATCTGGCTCTTGGCGTTGCCGGCCACATTGAACTCGGCGGAGGTGATGTTTTCCTTGCCGTGGATCTCGGCGGCCTTGGCCTCTGACAGTCCCACCGAAGCGATCTCGGGCTCGCAGAAGGTGACCTTGGGGACCAGGACGTCGTCGACCGGGGTCGGGTCCAGACCCGCGATCTTCTCCGCCACGACGATGCCCTGGGCGAAGCCGCGGTGGGCGAGCTGGACGCCGGGAACGATGTCGCCCACGGCCCACACGCCGGGGACGTTGGTGCGGCCGTACTCGTCGGCCAGGACGAAGCCGCGGTCCATGGCGACCCCGACCTCCTCGTAGCCGAGCTTGGCGGTTGCCGGTCCGCGACCCACGGCGATGAGGAGGACCTCAGCCTCGTGGGTCTTGCCGTCCTTAGTGCGCACGGTCACCCCGCCGTCGTGGCGCTCGACCGACTCGAACATCGTGTTGGTGCGGAAGGTGATCTTGCGCTTGCGGAAGGCGCGCTCGAGCTGTTTGGAGATCGCCTCGTCCTCGTTGGGCACCAGGTGGGGCAGCCCCTCGATGATGGTGACCTGGCTGCCCATGGAGGCCCAGGCCGAGGCGAACTCAACCCCGATGACGCCGCCGCCCAGGATCACTGCCGAGGCGGGGACGTGGTCCATCTCCAGGGCCTCCTCGGAGGTGATGACGCCTCCGGAGATCTCCTGTCCGATGGTCTTGGAGTAGGAGCCGGAGGCGAGGACCACGTTGCGGCCGGTGATGCGACGGCCGTCAACCTCGACGGCGTCGGGGGCCACCAGGCGTCCCCACCCCTGGATCAGATCGATGCCCCGCGAGGACACCAGGCCCTCCAGGCCCTTGTGCATCCGCGAGACGATGCTGTTCTTGTACGTCTGGACGCCAGGCATGTCCACGCCCTCGAAGGCGGCCTTGATGCCCACCGTGGCGGCCTCGCGCACGGCATCGGCGGTCTCGGCGGCGTGCAGCAGGGCCTTGGTGGGCACGCAGCCACGGTGGAGGCAGGTGCCCCCCAGCTTGTCCGCCTCGATGAGGGCGACCTTGAGGCCCAGTTGGGCGCCGCGCAGGGCGGCGGCGTAGCCCCCTGATCCCGCGCCCAGAATGACCATGTCGTAGACGGTCTCTGTCACGAACTCACTCCTTGTTGGTTGGTCATGTCGCCCACGGAGGGCGGCTCGGCACGAGGCCATTGTTCCACCTGAAGAGGGCGTGCAGGAGCCAGGGGGGTTGCTGTTTAGGGACCAGAGTCCTGAAAACGGGGTGAGACGCATCACCGTATATGGGTGGTGCTGACAGCAAGGCGTGCCGGGGCCGCTCATGCGAAGGCCCCGGCACGGACGTCGTTGACTCGTTCCCGGCGGGCGAAGGCTCAGGAAAGGATGCTGACCTCGGCGGACAGCGAACGCAGCAGCTCCACTAGGGTGGAGACCCCCATGCCTGTCCCGCCGGTCGGAGTCAGTCCCCAGGGCGAGGAGTCGTTGTAGGCCGGGCCTGCGATGTCGAGGTGCGCCCACGGCCGGTGCCCGACGAACTCGCGCAGGAACAGCCCGGCCGAGAGCATCCCACCAGCGCGCGAGCCGACCTTGGTGTTGCGCAGGTCGGCGAAGGGCGAGTCCAGGGTGGTGCGCAGATGCGCGGGCAGCGGCATCGGCCAGAAGGACTCTCCCGCCCGCTGCGCCGCGGCGACGACCTCCTCCCGCAGGTCCGGTGTTCCCATGACGGCGGCCACACGGTCGCCCAGGGCCACGATCTGCGCTCCGGTGAGGGTGGCCACGTCCAAACGGCGTCGGGCTCCTCCGTGACGGCTCGGGCCAGGGCATCGGCCATGACCAGGCGTCCCTCGGCATCGGTGTTAGTCACCTCCACGGTGGTGCCGTCGAACATCGTGACAACGTCGCTGGGGCGCTGGGCGTCGGCCCCGGGCATGTTCTCGGCCAACGCCAGCCACGCGGTGACACGGATCGGCAGCGCCAGGCGCGCCGCCGTGACGATAGCGCCCAACACGGTGGCGGCCCCTGCCATGTCGGACTTCATCTCCGGCATGGAGGAGGCAGGCTTGAGAGACAGGCCGCCGGAGTCGAAGGTGATGCCCTTGCCGATGAGGGCGATGTGCTTGGGGTGGCCGGCTGCGCCGTCGCCCTTGGCCTGTGGGCTCTTCTGCCCGCCGGCGGCCTCGGCGGCACGCACCGGCGACCACTCCAGACGGACCAGGCGCGCCGGGTGCACGGACCCCTGGGCCACGCCGAGGATGCCTCCGAAGCCCTGCTCGACCAGTGCCGGGGCTTCCCAGATCTCGACGCGGATGCCAGCTTCCTGCCCGGCTGCGCGGGCCCTCTCGGCGAAGACCTCCGGAGTCAGCCGGTTCGGCGGCTCGTTGACCAGATCCCGCGTCAGTGCGGTGGCCTGGGCCAGCGCCAGCGCTCCTGCCAGAGCCTCCTGGCCCTCGGGGGTGTCGGTCAGGGGGGGAGACGATGGAGATGCTCTTGAGCGGTGAGGTCGTCTTCGAGGTCGCCTCCTGTCCGGGGCGGTCCTCGTTCTTCGTCGCGCTCCAGGAGTAGGCGCCCAGGGCGGCTCCGTGCGCGACGGCGGCGACCTGCTCCTCGCAGAGTGTGGGCAGTGCCAGGACGGCGGAGTCGGTCCCGGCCAGTGCTCGGGTCGCACGTCCAGCGGCCCGGCGCAGGAGGCCGGTCTGGTCGTAGCCCAGGGCGGCCTCGTCGTCGGCGGTGACGGCGAGCGGATCGGTGTCGGCCCAGCCTGTTCCCACACCGACCACAAGAATCGTCGCCGGTCCCCGGTAGTTCTGGGCGGTCACCGAGGAGGAGGGCAGGCGCACCACGGAGTCCTGGGCGCCCGAGAAGCCCAGAGCCGGCAGCAGAGCCACGAGAGCATCGACGTCCAGGCCCTCCAAAGCGGTGCTCGAGGGCGGCTCGAGGCCCTCCAGGAGGATCTTCGGGTGCCTCGGCCCCGTCCCGGCCCGGCGCTGCGGCCAGGACGAGCACATCGGCCTCGGCCTCGGCGCTGGAGGCAGCATCAGGCTCGACGCCGGACGCCTCCTCGGATGCGCTTCCCGTGCGGGTGGCACCGTCGGCGTCGCCCTCCCGGGCCTCGGAGTCCTCCCCGTCGCTGTCGGAGTCCTGCTTCAGGCCCTGCTCGGTGGCTTCGGTACCTGTCGAGCCGGCCCCGTCCCCGGCCACGGGAGCCTCGGAGCTCTCGGTTCCCTCGACCGTGTCGACCTCGGGCTGACTACTGAGGTCGGTATCCTTGCGGTCATCCTCCGCCGAGGCGTGTGCGTTCAGGGATTTGGTCAACTTGATGGTGCTCACGTTGTGAATAGTAACGTTCTGGCATTGGTTGGAGGTTGAACCGGTGCTGCGCGTGCCGAAGGTCATCACATGGAAAGGTCGTTCCTCATGGACGAGCGCTCATCGGTACGTCCGGTTCAGGACACCCGCCGTCCCGCATACGGCTGGGGGCGGATCCTGGTTGGCGTCTTCGCCGTCTTTGGGGCGATCGTTCTCGTCCCCTCCCTGACGATGCTGCTGAGAAGTCCCGATGAGGAGCCCGCAGTCCGGTCCCTCAACCTCCTGGGGGGCGGCCTGTACATCCTGCTGGCCGTCTGCGTGGCCCACAACGGGCGCCGTATGCGCAATATCGGGTGGATGTGCCTGGGGGCGCTGGCCACCATGGCGGTGCTCATCGGCGTCCTTACCCTGCCGGCTCCTTCGCCCGCCGACCTCAGCGCCTCGGTGTGGGCCCGCTGGGGCCGGTCCCGGTGCTACCTGCCTGCGATCCTCCCGGTGGTTGCCGCCGCGTGGATGTGGATGTCCGATCCCCGACGCATCGTGGCCAACGCCGAGCGCATCACCGAGCTGTCCGACACCCTCACCGAGAGCATCACGGAGAAGGCCCGGGCGGTCCAGGAGAACCGGACTTACAGGACTCCTCGCAGTGGTCGGGACCGGTGAGGCGCGACGCCGCGCCCTGAATGGTTCCTGAGCGCGTTGAGCTCCGGAGGACCCTCATCGGCGCCGGGAGCGGCGCGAGCTGCGCGAGCTGATTCGGCTGATGCGGCTGATCCTTCTGATTCTGTGTGGGGGAACGGGGCGGGAGTGCCATCTGTCCTGTAGGCGTGAGCCCCACGAGGTGTAGGTGGCAGCGGCGGCGCGGGCTCGCGCCTGGACCTCGTAGATCCGTTCGACGACAACCCGCTGGGACACCCAGCCCACCAGTTCCTCCGCACCGGAGCCGGAGACGCGGGCGACCACCGGAAGCCCCTCCAGACGGGTACCGGTCAGGGCCTCGAGCACATCTGTCGCCTCGTCCTCGCAGAGCAGACGGTCTCGGACCAGCGGCAGGTCCGCCACCGTTGTCGGTCGGGCGGAGGCGTCGTCGGATCGTCGCTCAGGAGCGCTCCGGCGAGCTGTGCGGCCGTCACGCAGCCGAGCAGCTCTCGGGTGCCGTCCCGTCCGGCTGCGACCACGGGCAGAGATGAGACGCCGCGTCGGCTCATCAGGGAAGCTGCCTCGCTGAGTGGTGCCGTGGCCTCGACCATAGTGGGCGGGTCCACCATGAGTCGGGAGGCGTGGGTGCGCCCCAGGAGCGTGGTGGTCATCGGGTCCTCGACATCCTCTCCGCGACGACGCAGCTCCTCGGTGAACAACGTGCCGCGTGACAGGAACCGGCTGATGAAGGTGGCCAGTACCGTGGCCAGCATGAGGGGCAGCAGCAGCGCGTGCTGCCCGGTCATCTCGATGATGAGCAGGACCGCCGTCATCGGGGCGCGAGCGGCACCGGCGAAGACCGCTCCCATGCCGATCACTCCGAAGACCCCGGCGGCCGGTGCGTAACTGGGAGCCACGAGCGTCCCGAAGGCCGCACCGAGCGTCCCACCGATGAACAGGGACGGGGCGAAGACCCCGCCGACGAAACCCATCCCCAGGGTCAAGGAGGTCGCCAGCATCTTGGCCACGCACAGCACCAGCAGCAGCGTCAGGGCGTAGCGTCCCGTCAGCGCCCGGTTGAGAGTGGCTGATGACTCGCCGTATATCTCGGGCAGAACCAGGACAGTCACGCCGACCGCGAGCCCGCCAAGGCCCGGACGCGCCCAGATCGGAACGCCCAGCCGCTGCCAGACGCGGGTCAGGACGTCGAGCATGATGAAGCGAAGACGCATGAAGCCGATACCGGTGCCCCCGCCCACGACTCCCAGGAGGGCGACCCATCCCAGCTGGGCGTCGCCGGACAGGTCCAGGTAGGGAAGCGACAGCGACAGCGTCGTCCCCAGCAGGTGGTGCGACAGGACCGTCGAGGAGACGCAGGCCAGGACGATGATGATGAAGGCGTCGGCGCTGAAGCCCATGAGGACGACCTCCAGGGCGAAGAAAGCCCCCGCCAGCGGCGCGTTGAAGGCGGCGGCGATGCCGGCGGCCGTACCCGCGGCGGCCAGGTGACGGATCGAGAGCTTGGGCAGCCGCAGCCTTGAGCCGATGATGCTCGCCGTCGATGCGCCCAGCTCGGCGATCGGCCCCTCCGGACCGACCGAGCCCCCGCCACCGATTGTCAGCGCGGCTGACGTCGTCGCGGCCAGAGCCGGCAGAGGCGCCATGGTGCCGTCACCGTGGCGAGTCGACCAGATGACGCCGGCCACCCCGTGACCCGTGGGCGTACGGCCCAGTCGGGACATCAACGGCCCCATGACAAGACCGGAGAGCACCGGGGCGACCAGGACGAACCAGGGCCCCAAGGGTGCCAGGATCCCGACCGAGGGCCCCATCGACACGGAGTAGTCGTCGGCTCCGCTCAGCAGCTGGGACCATGCGTCGATTCCCAGACGGAACAGCACCGCGCCCAGGCCCGAGGCGAGCCCTACCAGCACTGCCAGGATGTAGAGGCCGAAGCGATGATGACGGAAGAGGCTGCCTGTGCGCCGCGCCAGGAGCTGAGACAGCCTCTTCCAGGCGCGATCCATCAGCGCAGGTTCTCCACCTTGACCGTGAAGGTCTCCTCCTCGTCCTGGCCCTCGGCCTGGCCGGAGTCTGCACCGATCTTCCAGACCTGTCGGTAGAAGCTGAGCTCGGCCTCGTAACGCCGTCGGATGTTCGCCGCCAGACGGAAACCGTGGCCCTCGCCCTGGAAGATCTCCAGGGCGACCGGGGCGCCGGCCTCCTTGAGGGCCTCATACATGGCGGTGGCCTGCTCGGCCGGGACGATCGGGTCCTCCGAGCCTTGGATGAGCAGCAGCGGGACACTGATGTCCTCGATGTGGTTGATGGGGCTGCGTTCATCGAGAATCGGGTCGTCGATGTCCTGGGTGCCTATGAGCTGGCCGATGTAGTGCGACTCGAACTTGTGGGTGGTGCGCACCAGCCTTTTTGAGATCGGTCACGCCGAAGCAGGAGCTGGCCGCCGTGAACACGGAGGAGCGGGTGATGGCTGACAGCACCGTGAAGCCCCCGGCCGAGCCTCCACGGATCGCGATGCGGCGTGGATCCACGAGCCCGGAGTCGACTAGGTGTTGTGCCCCGTTGACGCAGTCGTCGACGTCGTAGACGCCCCATTTGCCCTCCAGGGCCTTGCGGTAGCCTGTCCCGTAGCCCATGGAGCCGCGGTAGTTGACGTCCAGATAGCCGAAGCCCCTGCTTGTCCAGTATTGGATGCGCAGGTCGTAACCGGGGACGGCCGTGGCCGTCGGGCCGCCGTGGACGTTGACGATCAGTGGCGCCAGTTCGCCGTCGGGGCCTGTGTGAGAGGCCGAGGTCGGCGGGTAGTAGAAGCCGTGGGCGGTGGCGCCGTCGCTGGTGGGCCAGGAGACCGGCTCGGGGAAGGACACCCCGGTGCCCTCGGGTACGAACTCGCCCGAGCCGCGCAGCACCTGCACAGTGCCGTTCTTGACCTCCACGATGCTGGGCATCGACATCTCGTTGGAGGCCAGCATGACGACACGACTCGCGTTGGAGGCGACGTTGCCGATCGGCTGCCACCCCACGTTCCACTCCTCGAGCTCCCCGTTGGCAAGCTTGATGGTTCCCAGGTGCGAGACCGCGTCGCGGGCCCAGGAGGTGATGATGTGCTCGGAGTCGAGCACGTCGAAGGAGTGCGGACCCAGCTGCCAGGCCGGGGTGGTGAAGGTGGCCTCGGCCGGGTGCAGTGGTCGGGTGCGCAGATTCTCCGACCAGCCGGTGCGGTTGGTGCCGCGCACCGGGAAGCCCTCGGTGCGGTAGAGGTTCCAGAAGCCCGAGGCGTTGGAGCCGTGCACCAGCTCGCACTCCTCGGTCCATCGGGGCTCGGAGACCGAGTGCCCGTCGCCGCCGTCCACCAGTGCCTGCTCGCCGATCGTTCCGTCCGGGCCGAGGTCTCCCACGTGCAGGCAGGCGTTGTCCCACGGCATCCCCGGGTGGTCCCAGGTGATCCAGGCCAGGTGCTCACCGTCGGGGGACAGTGTCGGGGCGACCACGAAGTCCGTCCCCGACACCAGCGTGCGCACGCGGGAGTCATCGCGGGCGGCCGAGCCGTCCAGGGGGAATCGCAACCAGGGTGTTCACGGCCTCGCCGTGGCCCCGGTGGTCCTCCCGGACGGCGTAGACCAGCCCCCGACCCGTGTCGATCTCCAGGTCGCCATGTCGCACGTCCCCGTAGATCGTCAACGGGACCAGGCCGCGCATGCGGTGCGCCACGTCGTAGCGGTAGAGGCGCCCGTCCCCGGCGTGCGAGACCACGATGATCCCACTGTCAACGGCGTAGGCTCGCCCTCCGTACTCGTGCACCCGAGTGCGCACATCAACCAGCTCATCGGCGGGTGTCAGCGGAAGCACCTCACCGATCTGGCCGTCGCCGTCGCGGCGAAGCAGTACATTGCGGCCCGCCTGTGAGGCGCGCTGCTCCACCCAGTAGGTGTCTGCGCCGTCCACACGGACCTGGGAGAGTAGACCGTCCGGGTCGTGATGGTACCTGGAGTGATGGGCGAGGGCCAGGTACCGAAAGGGGCTGTGGTGCTCATGGTTCCTCCTGGAGGGCAGTCCGAAGGGGCGGTTGGGCGATCAGGAACGACGCCGTCGGCCGGTGGGCGCGGACGGTTCAACGCCCAAGGCATACAGTACGTGCTCAGCCGTGACCCGCGTGACACACGGCCGCACAGCGGTCGGGGCGGCTCTATGCTGAGCACTCTCGAGCAGCTAGGGCGCCGGTCTGGGCAGCCAGGCGATCGCCGCCCCGGAGAAGGAGCCTCCTCAGGAGACACCTCCGCCGCCTCAACGGCTACCCTGTCCCGAGTGCGGCATCGGCGACCCACCGACTCGCTCATGAACGACACGAACGATTCGTCACCACCTTCGACAAGGAGGCGCACCGTGCCAGCAGCTGCTGAGCGCCCTGGACGGCCCACCGGGCGGACCGGCAAGGCGCTCCTGCCCTCTGTGCGCAAGCCCGCTGATCTCGATCGGCTCACCAGCGAGCAGCTGGTGACGCTGGCCTCCGAGATCCGCCAGCATCTCGTCGCCTCAGTGGCGCGTACCGGCGGCCACCTCGGCCCCAACCTCGGCGTCGTCGAACTGACGATCGCGCTGCACCGGACCTTCCGCTCACCGCGGGACACCATCGTGTTTGACACCGGCCACCAGACCTACGTCCACAAGCTGCTCACCGGCCGTCAGGATTTCACTCATCTGCGCGAGCGGGGCGGCCTGTCCGGCTACCCCTCGCGGGCTGAGTCCGTCCACGACGTCGTGGAGAACTCCCACGCCTCCACCTCCCTGTCCTGGGCCGACGGCATCGCCCGAGCCAACCACTTGCAGGGCCACGACGAGCGCCATGTCGTCGCCGTCATCGGGGACGGAGCCATGACCGGGGGGAATGGCCTGGGAGGCCCTGGACAACATCGCCGACTCCTCGGATCGCCACCTGGTCATCGTCGTCAACGACAATGGCCGCTCCTACGCCCCCACCATCGGGGGGCTGGCCCACCACCTCGATGCGCTGCGCACCAATCCCGGCTACGAGCGTGTTCTGTCCGGGGTCAAGCGGACACTCCTGTCGCAGGGCGCCCCCGGCCGGGCCGCCTTCGACGCCCTCCACGGCCTCAAACGAGGGCTCAAGGACGTCCTGGTCCCTTCGGCCTTCTTCGAGGACCTGGGGATCAAGTACACCGGACCGGTCGACGGCCACGACATCACGGCCGTCGAGTTCGCCCTCACTCGAGCCCGTGAGTACGCCGAACCGGTCATTGTCCACGTCATCACCGAGAAGGGGCGGGGCTACACCCCGGCCGAGGAACACGTCCCCGACCGCTTCCACGCCGTAGGGCGGATTCATCCCGAGACCGGGCTGCCGGTGGTGGCCGAGCGCTTCGGGTGGACCACTGTTTTCGCCGAGGAGATCGTCTCGCTGGCGCACGGTGACGAGCGGATCGTCGGGGTCACCGCCGCTATGCAGGCCCCGGTGGGTCTCCAGCCGCTTGCCGATGCGATGCCCACACGGGTCATTGATGTCGGCATCGCCGAGCAGCATGCGCTGACCTTCTCCGCCGGACTCGCCTTCGCCGGCATGCACCCGGTGGTGGCCCTCTATGCGACCTTCCTCAACCGCGCCTTCGACCAGGTGCTCATGGACGTCGCCTGCACCGGGCGGGAGTGACGATCGTCCTGGACCGGGCCGGAATCACGGGAACCGACGGGGCCAGCCACAACGGCATATGGGACATGGCGCTGCTGGCGCATGTTCCGGGCCTGCGCCTGGCAGCCCCCCCGCGATGAGTTGACATTGCGCGAGAGTCTGCGCACGGCCGTGAGCATTGACGATGCGCCCACCGTCGTGCGCTACCCCAAGGGCGCGCTGCCCGAGCCCCTGACCGCGGTGCGCCGCCTCGGTTGGGAGCCGGATGCTCCGGGGCACGGCGAGGAGCCAGTACAGAAGGACGCTCAGCCGGCCCTCACCGCTTTCGACGTCGTCGATGTCCTGCTCGAGAGTCGGCAGCGGGCCGGTGCCGCACGAATCCTGCTGGTGGGCGTGGGCGCCATGGCCACCGAGACCTATGAGGCCGGGCCGGCTCCTCCAGCAGGAGGATCGCGCCGTCACCGTGGTGCATCCGCATTGGGCCGTCCCGGCCCCGGCTCCTCTTCGTGGCCGCCGCCGCCGACGTCGATGTCGTTGTCGTGGTCGAGGACGGGCTGGTCGACGGCGGCATCGGCTCCCAGCTGCGTGACGCGGTCGAGGACTACCAGGCCGCCCACAGCGGTACAGAAGGATCGCCGGTCTTCCGTCGTGTCGGTGTTCCGCGCCAGTTCGTCGACACGGCTACCCGCGCTCAGCTGATGGAGGACTTCGGTATGCGGGCGGCCGATATCGCCGAGACGGCTCGGAGCGTGGCCGACGGTGTCGCTGGCACCCGCACCGACCAGGACCTTGGGGCCGAGTAGGGCGCCGGCGGGGGAGCCTCGGCCCCGGATCCAGGCAGACAGGCCGGGAACCGCTGGGACACCTGTCCTAATCGCCTCGACAGGTCGATGTACTGAGGACGTGGCTCCATTCGTCTCCGTTGCCGAAGGTCGGACAGTGTTGCCGGTCGGCGACGTACGTCCTCCAGGGGAGCCTTAGGGACCTATGTCCTGGATTGGTGTGGCAGTGATCAGCCTGTGAGTCATCTAACCGGCTCTTCTTGGGACCACTGGCCCGCAAGCCATCCTTTGAGTCCTAGTCTGAGATCGACGGCGCGCCGATGTGCCGCCTCGCCTCACAAGGGCGATCGCAACCGGGTGGCTCTCCGGTCACCCACATGAGGAGGGCACGGATGACCACTGAGGTCACAACATCTGCCACCACGGCGAGCGGCAATGACGCCTGGGAGGGCTTCGTTACCGGACCGTGGACCGAGGACATTGACGTCCGCGACTTCATCCAGCGCAACTACACCCCCTACGACGGCGACGCCTCGTTCCTCGCCGACGCCACGGACAAGACCCTGCGTCTGTGGGACACCCTGGAGAACAACTACCTCTCAGAGGAGCGCAAGGTCCGCATCCTCGACGTCGACACCCACACCCCCGCCGACATCGACGCATTCCCGGCCGGCTACATCAGCGAGGACGACGACGTCATCGTTGGTCTGCAGACGGACTCCCCGCTGCGTCGCGCCATGATGCCCAACGGCGGCTGGCGCATGGTCGAGACTGCCATCAAGGAGGCGGGCAAGGAGGTCGACCCCGAGGTCAAGAAGATCTTCACTCGCTACCGCAAGACCCACAACGACGCGGTCTTCGACATCTACACCCCGCGTATCCGTGCGGCGCGCTCCAGCCACATCATCACCGGTCTGCCCGACGCCTACGGTCGTGGCCGCATCATCGGTGACTACCGCCGTGTGGCGCTCTACGGTGTCGACTTCCTCATCGAGGAGAAGCAGAAGGCCAAGGACGCCGTGGCGGACAAGCCCTTCTCCGAGCACTGGGCTCGCTACCGCGAGGAGCACTCCGAGCAGATCAAGGCGCTCAAGAAGCTCAAGGTCATGGCCGCCTCCTACGGCTACGACATCTCCGGCCCGGCCAAGAACGCCCACGAGGCGGTCCAGTGGACCTACTTCGCCTACCTGGCCTCCGTGAAGTCCCAGGACGGCGCCGCCATGAGCATCGGCCGCCTCTCGGCCTTCCTGGACATCTACTTCGAGCGGGACCTGCGCAACGGGGTCATCGACGAGACCCGCGCCCAGGAGCTCATCGACAACATCGTCATGAAGCTGCGCATCACCCGCTTCCTGCGCACCATCGACTACGACCAGATCTTCTCCGGTGACCCCTACTGGGCCACCTGGTCCGACGCCGGTTTCGGTGAGGACGGTCGCGCCCTGGTGACCAAGACCTCCTTCCGTCTGCTGCAGACCCTGCGCAACCTCGGCCCGGCCCCGGAGCCGAACATCACGATCTTCTGGGACGAGAACTTGCCGCAGGGCTACAAGGACTTCTGCGCTCTCATCTCGATCACGACCTCGTCCATCCAGTACGAGGCCGACGAGCAGATCCGTGAGCACTGGGGTGACGACGCCGCGATCGCCTGCTGCGTGTCCCCGATGCGCGTGGGTAAGCAGATGCAGTTCTTCGGTGCCCGCGTCAACTCCGCCAAGGCCCTGCTCTACGCCATCAACGGTGGCCGCGACGAGATGACCGGTAAGCAGGTCGTCACCGGTCTGCCCGGTGTCGAGGGGGACGGCCCCCTCGACTTCGACGACGTCTGGGACAAGTACGAGAAGATGCTCGACTGGGTGGTGGCCACCTACGTCGAGGCCCTTAACATCATCCACTACTGCCACGACCGTTACGCCTACGAGTCCATCGAGATGGCGCTGCACGACTCCGATATCGTGCGCACCATGGGCTGCGGCATCGCCGGCCTGTCGATCGTGGCCGACTCCCTGGCGGCCATCAAGTACGCCAAGGTCACCCCGGTTCGCGATGAGACCGGCCTGGTGGTCGACTACGTCACCGAGGGTGACTTCCCGATCTACGGCAACGACGACGACCGCGCCGACGACATCGCGGCCACGGTGGTTCACACGATCATGTCGAAGATCAAGGCCCAACCCTTCTACCGGGACGCCATCCCGACGCAGTCGGTGCTGACGATCACCTCCAACGTGGTCTACGGCAAGGCCACGGGCTCCTTCCCCTCAGGGCACCAGAAGGGCACCCCCTTCTCGCCCGGAGCCAACCCGGAGAACGGGATGGACACCCACGGCATGGTCGCCTCGATGCTCAGCGTCGGCAAGCTCGACTACAACGATGCCCTCGACGGCATCTCGCTGACCAACACGATCACCCCGCAGGGACTGGGCCGCACGCTTGATGAGCGCGTTGCCAACCTCGTGGGCATCCTCGACGCAGGCTTCGTCCCCGACGACTGCGCCGAGATCTGATCGAGTCGTTCACCCGGCCGATCACACCGCAGCAATTTCTCACACATCGATAACATCACCTCAGAAAGGGGCCACCATGGCCACGTACGAAGAGCGCCTCGCCTCCATGAAGGTGCAGCGTCAGGACAACGGCGGCGTTAAGGGCCTGTACCACGCCAACATCAACGTCCTGGACCGCAACACCCTCGAGGACGCGATGGAGCACCCGGAGAACTACCCGAATCTTACGGTTCGCGTCTCCGGCTACGCCGTCAACTTCGTCAAGCTGACTCGCGAGCAGCAGCTTGACGTCCTTCACCGCACCTTCCACTCCCAGGCCTGAGCCCTGGAGCACGGCGAGCGGTCATGACGCAGACCACGACGACCGTGCGCGACGGCGGTCGGGACCAGGACTTCCTGGCCCCGGCCGCTCGCTTGCGCGGTGCGGGTATCGGCGGGCTCGAGGAGCTGACGGATCTTCAGCGCTCGGAGCGCCTGGCTCGAATGCGGGACGGCGAGCTGGGCTCGATCCACTCCTGGGAGCTCGTGACCGCGGTGGACGGTCCCGGCACCCGGATGACGGTCTTCCTCAACGGATGCCCTCTGCGGTGCCAGTACTGCCACAATCCCGACACTTTCCTCATGAAGGACGGGGAGCCGGTGGAGGCCTCGGAGCTTCTCCGCCGCATGCGCCGCTACAGGGGGGGTGTTCCGCGCGTCCAAGGGCGGGATCACGCTATCGGGCGGTGAGGTCCTCATGCAGCCGGCTTTCGCGGGCAAGCTCCTGGCCGGTGCCAAGAAGATGGGTATCCACACCTGCATCGACACCTCGGGGTTCTTGGGCGCCAATGCCAGCGACGAGATGCTCGATGACATCGACCTGGTCCTGCTCGATGTCAAGAGCGGTGACGAGGAGACTACAAGAAGGTGACGGGGCGCTCCCTGGCTCCGACCATCACTTTCGGTGACCGTCTGGCGGCCAAGGGGATCGAGATCTGGGCCCGATTCGTGCTGGTTCCGGGCCTGACGGACGCTCCTGAGAACGTCCACAATGTCGCCCGAATCATCGAGCGCTGGGGCTCGGTCAGCCGTGTCGAGGTGCTGCCCTTCCACCAGATGGGCACCGACAAGTGGGATACCCTGGGACTGATGTACCAGCTTCGCGACACCAGACCTCCGGAGCCGGAGCTGGTGGAGTCCACTCGAGCGATCTTCCGTTCCTACGGTTTCGAGGTTCACTGAGGTCCGGGGAGGTCACCGGTTTTTCGAGCCGAGTTCGTGGCGAGACTCCCTTCGTGTGCCGTCCACGTCACCGTGGGCGGCACACTGTGGTGGTTGCCCCGTTGCCGTTCAGCTCAGGGCTGTCGCAAGGGCGAGGGCGGCCTGCTCGATCTGCCACGGCCTGGCCCCCATGGCGGCCAGGCGCTCACCGATCTCCTGAGCAGTGATCCTGCTGGTCCGGCCTGCCTCGATCTCCTCGCCGAGGTCCCAGGCCAGACGACGTTGGCACCCGGGGGACAAAAGGAGTTCCTGGGGTACGCGGATCTGCTCAGCGTGTTGCCTGATGGCCCCGCGTACCTCGGTGAGCCGCTCGGCGGCCGCGGCGTGATGGCGCTGCCACGTACGTGGGTGGGGGAGTTCACCGGGTACCAGTGGCGCGCGGGTGGGGGAAGCTCGTCGTCGGGCAGCTCCAGGGCGTGTTCGATGGCTCTCCACCAGCGTTCCTGGTGCTGGCGGGCTTGCCGGGAGGAGAACTCCTTGAGGGCACTCAACTTGCGCCGTGACCGGGGCCGGGCGACGGCGGCGGCGACGAGCGCCTGGTGGGGCAGGACCTTGGAGGGGGTGCGGTCGAGCTCTGCGGCCAGCTGCTCGCGCGAGTTCCACAGCTCGCGCAGGACGGCCAGTGAACGGGGAGATCGCACGGCACTTCCTGCTCGTGGGGTCTTGCGCCACGGGTCGACCTTGGCCGGTTTGGCCGGTTTGGTGCGCACGTGCTCGAACTCCTGGGCGGCCCACTGGTCCTTGCCGGATGCCTCGAGCTCGGTGGCCAGGGCGTTACGCAACTCGATGAGCAGCTCGACGTCGAGGGCGGCGTAGATGAGCCAGGAAGAGGGCAGGGGCCTGGTGGACCAGTCCGCTGCCGCGTGGTCCTTGGCCAGGCGCAGCCCCAGGGTCTCCTCGATGACGGCGCCCAGCCCGACGTGCTGGCGGCCCAGGAGACGGGCTGCCAGCTCGGTGTCGAACAGAGAGCCGGCTCTCAGGCCGCGCGCGGTCAGGCAGGGGATGTCCTGGTCGGCGGCGTGGAGGATCCACTCGGGTCCGTCGAGGGCCGCGGCCAGCTCGGTCAGAGGCCCGGTGGTCACCGGGTCGATGAGAAGGGTGCCGACGCCGTCTCGGCGCAGTTGGATGAGGTAGGCGTCCTGTCCGTAGCGGAAGCCGGAGGCCCGTTCGGCGTCAACGGCGACAGGGCCCCGTCCATCGGCCAGAAGCTGAGCGGCTCGGCTCAGCTGGGCGGGGGTGGCGGTGATCTCGGGGAGACCGTCCTGGGGGCGGGGGTAGTCGACGACGTCGTGTGGGCTGATGGGATGCTCCGTCGTCCCGGGGGGTATGGCTGGGCGAGGCACGGCCGAGGAAGCAGCTGGGCGGGTGAGGCCGGTGCGGCGGGGCGTCACCTTCCGACTCCGGCGAGGGTGAGGGGGTGGACTGCGGCCGGTTCGTGGCCGGAGGCGACCAGCAGCAGCTCGTGCCAGGCGGTGAGGTGAGGGCCGAGCTGAGGGGTGTTGGGAGACCAGGAGGCCCGAATCTCGGCGTGGGCGCAGGAGTCGGTGAGGGTCAGTCCGCCGAAAGTCTCGGAGAGGACCCTGGTGACGGTTCCGACCAGCGCGTGGTAGCCGGCGCGGGAGTCCTCCAGGCCGTCGGTGAGCCAGCTCCAGGCAGCGGATTCGAAGACGGGGTCCATGCCGATTTCGTCGTCGATGCGGGCGCGTGCCTGGACGACGATGCGGAAGTCCCCGTCCCAGGCCTCCTGGCCATCGGGGTCGTGGAGGACGACGAAGCGTCCGGTGGCCACGGGGGTGGCGCCGACTGTCTCCACGGTCTCGGCGCTCAGGGCGGCGGAGTAAGGGGCCAGTTTCTTGGGGGCGGGCACCTCCTCCATGCGGAGCCCTCGGGGGCGGGGCGCATCACGAAGAGACAGGAGCGCTTCCTCGAATCGTTCGGGGATGCCACCTGCCTCGTTCTGACGTGGCCTACCGTTGACAATCACGGATGCCACGCTAGTGCGCTACCGCAGCGGGCACATGAAGCCACGCCGCGCAGAAGGTTGCATTGTGTCAACGAGGTGCCTGCCTTTCTGAACGGATGTGCATCGGTTGCCTTCGGCGCGGTGGCATACGGCTAGCCGGGATGCCGCCTGGCGGGGCTCGTCAGCGTCGGGCGACGAGCGTCTGCCCGGGAGACAGGCAGGGTGTGCCGGAGGCGATCGGATCCCAGGACAGGAGCACCGCGGTCAGTTCGGGAGCGGGCCGCTGCTGGCCGGAGAGGTTGGTTGCGACGACGATGTCCTCGTAGGTCACTGTGAGGACATCGTCGGTCTCATCGACCTGCGGCCACGCGGTGCGCTGGGACCATGCCAGCCCGCGGCGCAGGGCGGTCAGCGCTCGGTACCAGGACAGCATGCGAGCGTGCACGGTCTTGTCCAACTCGGACCAGTCCAGGCGCGAGGCCTCGACGGTCTCGGTGGCCTGAGGGTCGGGGATCTTGTCGGCGTCCCAGCCGAAGTCGGCAAACTCCCGTACACGCCCCTCGCTGACGCTGCGGGCAAGGTCCTCTTCCTCGTGATCGGTGAAGAACTGGAAGGGAGTACGGGTTCCCCACTCCTCGCCCATGAAAAGCATGGGCGTGTAGGGGGACAGGAGCACCAGGGCGGCGGTGGCGGCCAGGGCGGCATCGTCCAGGCCAGCGGAGGGGCGGTCCCCGACGGCTCGGTTGCCGACCTGGTCGTGGTCGGAGCCGAAGACGACGAAGCGTCTGGGGTCGGTGCCCTCGGGCACGGGGGCACCCCAGACCCTGCCTCGGAAGGTAGACCAGGCGCCGTCGTGGAGGAAGGCGCCGCCGTAGGCCTTGGCCCAGGCGCCGGGCTCGGCGAAGTCTCCGTAGTAGCCCTGATCCTCCCCGGTGAGTCGTGCATGCAGGGCGTGGTGGACGTCGTCGGCCCATTGGGCGGTCATGCCCAGGCTGGGGGCCGTGGCGGGGGCTCCTGGTCGGTGGGGGTGATGACTCCGACGTCGTTGAGGTCGGCCTCGGCCACCAGGCTCAGGGGACGGTCCAGCTCGGCGGACAGGGCTGCCACGGCGTCGGAGAGCTCGGCCAGGACGTGCGCCTGTGGAGGGTCGGCGGCCCCGGCGTCGTCCTTGATCTCGTGGATGGCATCCAGGCGCAGAGCGTCGATGTGGAAGTCGCGCAGCCAGCGCAGGGCCGAGTCGATGACGAAGGCGCGCACCTGATGACTGCCGTCGTGGTCGTAGTTGACGGCCTCGCCCCAGGGCGTGTGATGGGCCGGGGTGAAGTAGGGCCCGAAGACGCTGAGGTAGTTGCCCGACGGGCCCAGGTGGTTGTAGACGACGTCGAGGCACACGCCGATACCGGCGCGGTGGGCGGCGTCGACGAAGCGCATGAGGGCCTCGGGGCCTCCGTAGGTCTCGTGGACGGCCCACAGGCCCACTCCGTCGTAGCCCCATCCTGCTTTGCCCGGGAAGGCGGCCAGTGGCATGAGCTCGACGATGTCGACGCCCAGCTCGGCCAGATGACCCAGCCGGGAGATGGCGTCGTCCAGGGTGCCCTCGGGGGTGAAGGTACCCACGTGGAGTTCGTAGATGACCGAGCCGAGCAGGTCCTTGCCCGTCCAGTCCTGATCGCTCCACTGCCAGGTGCTCGGGTCCACCGTTCGTGAGGGGCCGTGGACGCCGTAGGGCTGCAGGGCGCTGCGGGGGTCGGGGCGGTCGGGGAGCCGTCGACGCGGAAGGCGTAGTCGGTGCCCGGCTCCAGGTCGAAGGGGCAGTCCACCAGCCGTCCGGGGCCGGGACCATGTCGACCAGCCGCTCATCCAGCCGGTCATTGCCTGGTAGGTGCAGCTCGACCCTCTTCGCCGCGGGGGCCCACACGGGGACGCGAGGGGCCCATGGGGAGGGCCGGGGAGATCCAGGTCCGGGGTGCTGCCGGGCTCATTGGGTGACCTCTTCGGCGCAGTGTGCGGAGTCGGTCTGGCAATCCGAGGAGATGACCTTGGTCAGGACGACGACTGGATCGTCCCCGACCACCTCGGCCAGGGGCTGGTTGCCTCCCTCCACGGTGCCGCTGCGCAGGACGTGTTCCCAGGTCCCCTCCGGCAGCACGATGCTCTCCTCGCGCCATCCCCCAGTTGCTCGAGCCGCCTGGACAGGGCGCCTGATGATGACGACGACGTCGGGGACCTCGTCGAGCAGGCGGGTGTAGGCGAAGGCGAAGGAGGTGGTCACCGGGATCGTGCGGTAGCCCGATCGCGGACCGACGAAGGTGTGGGGGCGAGAGGCGCGCAGGCGAGCCAGGCGCGAGGTGAGGAAGAGCTTGTCCTCGTCGAGACTGCGCGGCGCGGCTCCGGAGTCGAGGCGCTCCAGGGCGCCGATGAGGCCCGAGGGCCCGGTGTAGTTGACGACGCGGCGGTTGTCGGGGTCCACCATTGAGGTGCGGGTGGTCTCGCTGCCCTGATAGATGTCGCTCACGCCCATCCAGGTCAGGGCCAGTGCCTTGCCGGCGAGGATTGCGGTGCGCACGGATCTGGCCGTCAGGGTCGCGAAGGCGTCGAGCTCGGCGGAGACCTCCTCGTTGGTGAGCAGATGGGTGGCGTAGTCGGTCAAGGCCTGCTCCCGAGCCAGGTCCGGGGCGGTCCAGGTAGTCCAGATCTTCTGCTCTCGGGAAGCCTTGATGAGGTAGGCGCTGAACCGCTCGGGGGTCATGGGGTCGTCGCTGTCGGGCGCCCAGGTTCCCCACAGGGTCTGCCACAGCAGGTTCTCACTGCGCCCGTCGAGGTCCAGAGGTCGGATCTGTGCGGTCATGGCGCGCAGACGGTGGATGAGGTCGCTCCACTCCTCGGCGTAGGAGGCCAGCACGTCCAGGCGGGCGCGCACGTCCTCACCGCGCTTCGTGTCGTGGGTGGTGGAGGTGAGCATCGTGTCGGGCCAGGTGTTCTGGACCCGGTCGGCCCAGGCGTGGGCCTCGTCGGCACTCAGAGCAAAGCCGGCCGGGTTACCGCCGACCTCGGTGAGACTGGTCAGGTGGGTCCATCGGTAGAAGGCCGTGTCTTCCACGCCCTTGGCGGTAACGGCTCCGCACACCTGCTGGAAACGGATGACGGCCTCGGCACGTTCAGGGGACTCCGACAGGCCCTCGGATCCGACCGGCTCACCCAGGAGGATGGCGACCACGAGGTCGAGGGTCTCTCCCTGGTCCGGTTCGAGGCGCTGACGGGCCCGCTCGGCGTCGGCCTGGAGGATGGCGGCCGTCTCCGGGCTGGGGGACGTGCCGGGAACGACATAGACCCGGTACTGGTCTGCGGCTACGAGCAGCTCGACGACGCAGGCCCGCAGGTCGCGCAGGGTGTGGTCGCGCAGGCGCACGTCCTGTGAGGTCAGGGAGTCCAGGATGCGGGCTAGGCGGTCGACTTCGGCAGCCAGTGAGCCGGCAATGACCTCGCGCTTGGCCTCCTCGACGATGCGGTCGTAGTCCACGGGTGCGTCCCCGGTGATCTCCTGCATGAGTGCGCCCAGCCGGGCCGCGCCGGCGGGGTCCACCTGGAGCTGGTCGATCCGCCAGGCCGCGTCGTAGCCGGTGGTTCCGGCCACTGGCCAGGAGGTGGGCAGGGACTCGTCGGGCGCCAGGATCTTCTCCGCGGCGATCCACGCCCCACCGGTGGCCTGAGCCAGCTGGGTGAGGTAGCCGCCGGGGTCGGCCAGGCCGTCGGGGTGGTCGACTCGTAGACCGCCGATGACTCCGGTGCCCATGAGCTCGAGGATGAGGCCGTGGCTTCCGGCGAAGACGTCGGGCTCCTCGACCCGGATCGCGGCCAGGGTGCCGACGTCGAAGAATCGCCGGTAGTTGATCTCCTCGTCGCCGACTTTCCAGTAGGCCAGCCGGTAGTGCTGGCGCTCGACGAGGACGTGCATCGGCAGCGCCTCGGTGCCCTGGGCGATGGGGAAGGCGTGGTCGTAGTAGCGCAGGACCCACTGCTCGCCCAGCTCCTCCTGTCCCGGAACCACCATCTGCTCCAGGGTGAGCTCCTCGTCAGCCAGGACGGCGCCGATGCGTTTGCCCAGGATCGGCATGAGGATGGGCTCGTCCAGGGAGAGGTCGAACCAGTCGGCGTAGGGGGAGTCCGGTCCCTCGCGCAGCACCGACCACAGGGGCAGGTTGTGCCAGCCGGGGGTGGGCACGGCCATGTGGTTGGGAACGATGTCCACCACAACGCCCATCCCATGGGCATCGGCCTCGGCGGCCAGGGCCTCCAGCTGGTCTCGCCCGCCCATGACGGCCGAGACCCTGCGGTGATCGACGACGTCGTATCCGTGGGTGGAGCCCGGCGCGGCAGTGAGGATCGGAGACAGGTAGAGGTCGGTGACTCCCAGATCCGCCAGGTAGGGGACCAAGGCCTTGGCGTCTGCGAAGGTGAGATCCTCACTCAGCTGGAGACGGTAGGTGGTCACCGGTGTGCGGTGCTCCGGCGCGGGAACGTGCCCCGACCAGGGCGCGTAGGCGGGTGCCTGCGCGGGGTCTGCCGAGTCGGCCCCTCTCCACTGCTGCGTCCACTGCGTCGGTCATGTCACTTCCTGAGTTCGTCTGGTCTGCGTCGGGTGGTGCTGCTAATGGATGATGTGTTCGATTGCGTGCCGGAGGGCCACGGAGAGTCCCTACCGCTGGTGCCGCTCCGTGGTGGCATCGGACTCGGGGGCGTCGATGAGGAAGAGCATGGAGCGGGCCTCGACCACGACGGTGTCGTCTGCGGCGAGAACCGGGTCTGAGTCCCCGTCCACCGCGGGGGCCGTGTCCAGCGCGACCTTCCAGGTGGGGGCGTAGCCCTTGCCGGGGAGGGTGAAGGTGATGTCCTCGTCGGAGGCGTTGATAAGCACCAGGAAGGAGTCGTCCACGATCCTCTGGCCCCGCTCATCGGGCTCGGCGATGGCCTCCCCGTTGAGGAAGACCATCATGGCCCGGGCGTACCAGGTGGTCCAGTCCTGGTCGGTCATGGACTCACCGGCCGGTGTGAGCCACTCGATCTCGCCGAGCTCGCTCTCCCCGCCGTGGCCGGCGTCCCCGGTGAAGAAGCGCCGACGCCGCAGCACCGGGTGGTCGCGACGCAGCCACATCATGGTGCGGGTGAACTCCAGCAGGTCGTTGTCCTGCTCACTGAGGTCCCAGTTGATCCAGGAGATCTCGTTGTCCTGGCAGTAGGCGTTGTTGTTGCCCCCCCTGGGTGCGTCCCAGCTCGTCGCCGTGGCAGATCATGGGCACGCCCTGACTGAACAGGATGGTGGCCAGGAAGTTGCGGGTCTGGCGCTGACGCAGCTCGATGATCGTTGGATCGTCGGTGGGCCCCTCGGCACCGCAGTTCCAGGACCGGTTGTTGTTGTCGCCGTCGGCGTTACCCTCGAGGTTGGCCTCGTTGTGCTTCTCGTTGTAGGAGACCAGGTCGTGCAACGTGAAGCCGTCGTGGGCGGTGACGAAGTTGATGCTGGCCACCGGGGTGCGTCCGGCGTGCTGGTAGAGGTCGGAGGAGCCGGTGATGCGGGAGGCGAACTCGCCCAGGGTGGAGGGCTCTCCGCGCCAGAAGTCGCGCACGGTGTCGCGGTACTTGCCGTTCCACTCGCTCCACAGGGCCGGGAAGCCGCCGACGTTGTAGCCGCCGTCGCCCACGTCCCAGGGCTCGGCGATGAGCTTGACCTGGGAGAGCACCGGGTCCTGGTGGATGATGTCGAAGAAGGCGCTGAGCTTGTCCACCTCATGGAACTGGCGGGCAAGGTGGAGGCCAGGTCGAAGCGGAATCCGTCGACGTGCATCTCGGTGACCCAGTATCGCAGTGAGTCCATGATGAGCTGGAGGACCGCCGGCGAGCGCATGAGCAGCGAGTTGCCGGTGCCGGTGGTGTCGAAGTAGTGGCTGGCTGAGCCGTCGACGAGGCGGTAGTAGGAGCTGTTGTCGATGCCTCGGAAGGACAGGGTGGGGCCCAGGTGGTTGCCCTCGGCCGTATGGTTGTAGACGACGTCCAGGATGACCTCGATGCCGGCCTCGTGGAAGGCCTTGACCATGGACTTGAACTCCTGGACCTGCTCGCCCTCGGTGCCGTAGGCGGCGTAGGTGTTGTGCGGGGCGAAGAATCCGATCGTGTTGTAGCCCCAGTAGTTCGACAGGCCCTTCTCCTGCAGGTGGGTATCGTTGACGAACTGGTGGACCGGCATGAGCTCGATGGCTGTGACACCCAGGTTCTTGAGGTGGTCGATGACGGCGGGCTGAGCCAGACCGGCGTAGGTGCCCCGCAGGTCCTCGGGAACCATCGGGTGCAGCTGGGTCATGCCCTTGACGTGAGCCTCGTAGATGATCGTCTCGTGGTATTCGTGGCCCGGGGGACGGTCGTGGCCCCAGTCGAAGTAGGGGTTGATGACCACTGAGCGCATGGTGTGTCCCGCCGAGTCCTCCTCGTTGCGCACCTCCGGGTTGTCGAAGGAGTAGGAGTACAGCGTCTGGGACGGGGTCACCTCGCCGGAGATCGCCTTGGCGTAGGGGTCCAGCAGCAGCTTGGAGGGGTCGCAGCGGTGACCGGAGGCCGGGTCGTAGGGGCCCGCCACCCGGTAGCCGTACTTCTGGCCCGGCGAGATCCCGGGGAGGTAGGCGTGCCAGACGTCGCCGTCGACCTCCTTGAGCGCAACCCGCTCCTCATGACCCTCGTCGTCGAACAGGCACAGGTCGACACCGCTGGCGGCCGAGGAGTAGAGGGCGAAGTTCGTTCCCGAGCCGTCGTAGGTCGCCCCGAGCGGGTAGGGGTGGCCCGGCCAGATCTGGCGCTGGGGGACTTCCTGAGATTCCTGTACGGTCTGAGGCGTCGGTGTCGTCGGCGTGGTCATGGGGACTACCCTGCCACGACTGAGGTGCGAAGGCGGGAGAGTCGGAGAAAGACATGTCACGTCGGCGAGTCCCCTCAGAAATCCTCGGGCGCTGCCCGACGATCGAGGTGGGTCGGCGGGGCGTGAGACACCTCATGAGGAAACGGGTTCGGGTGTGTTTTGCCTCCGAGGGATACCTCTGCTAATTTTCTTCCCGCACCCCACAAGGGTGTCATGCGGATGTGGCTCAGTTGGTAGAGCATCACCTTGCCAAGGTGAGGGTCGCGGGTTCGAGTCCCGTCATCCGCTCGGGCGATTGGCGCAGCGGGAGCGCGCTTCCCTGACACGGAAGAGGTCACTGGTTCGATCCCAGTATCGCCCACCAGAACCCGACGGTTGATATCGAGCCCGGAGCCCAGTGCTCCGGGCTCTCGTCGTATGGCGTCGTCGTTGGTGCAGTCGGCTGCACGCAGTGCGCCGGGTGGCATGTGTCACCGGCGGGCCATGGTGGCGTCACCGAGTTCCGGTTCAATCGCCTGGAATTCTGCTGGATTCCGGGTGCGGGGCGATAGAGGTCGGGGACGGCCCCGCGTCCGGATCGTGATGTTCCTATAGTGGTCGGGAACGGGGCGTCCCGGCGTGCTCTACCATCTGGGGAGGAGTTGGTCCCTGCGGCAAGAAACGGATGGTTATGACGGAACGCTTCAGGCACCTGCTGCCCGTGGTTCTCGGTGGCGATATCGGTGCCTACGCCCTGGCTCGGCAGCTTCACGAGGTCACCGGCACATCGGTGACGGTCGTGGCCTCGGATCCGATCGTCGCGATCTCCGAGTCGGTCTACATCACCGTGGTCCACCAGGAGGCCGGGGCCCCGCCGGAGCGAACCATCGCGCTGCTGCAGAGGCTGGCCGAGGGCAGGGGACCCCGCAGCGCCGTGCTCATGGCCAACACCGACGCAGCGGCCGCCATGATCTCCGCTCACCGCAGCGAGCTCGAGCCCACCTACGTACTGCCCTTCCCGGACATCGACGTGCTCGACGCCGTCAGCGACAAGGCCTCCTTCTCCCGCCTGTGCGCCGAGGTGGGGGTGCTCACGCCCCGGGAGGTCGTCGTCGACCTGGCCGACCCCGACTGCGAGCCGCCGACCAGCGCCGGCGAGCTCGGCCTGGAGTTCCCCTCGTGGCCAAGGCGGCCATCGGCGCCGACTACGACCGCATCTCCTTCCCCGGCAAGCGCAAGATCTGGTTCATCGACGACGACGCCGAGCTGGCTGGCATGTGGAGGAGCCTGAAGGAAGCCGGCTACCGTTCCACCTTCCTGGTTCAGGAGTGCATCCCCGGTGACGACACCGCCATGCGCTCGGTGACCGCCTACATGGACTCCACCGGCGAGCTGCGCCTCATCGGCTCGGCGCGCGTCCTCCTGCAGGACCACGCGCCCACCATGATCGGAAACCCGGTCGCCATGATCACCGAGGCCTTCCCCGACCTGTGGGAGGCCACCGGCCGCCTGCTGCGCCACGCCGGCTACCGCGGCTTCGCCAACCTCGACATCAAGGTGGACCCCCGCGACGGGCGAGAGCTCTTCTTCGAGGTCAACCCCCGTATCGGCCGCAACTCCTTCTACTTGACCGCCGCCGGCGCCAACCCCATGGCTGTCATGCTCAAGGACCTGGTCCTGGACCGGCGCGACGAGCCCATCGAGGTCACCCGGCAGGTCCTCTACTCCCTGGTTCCCGACGGCGTCATCGCACGCTACGTGTCCGATGAGGCGCTGCGACGCAAGGCCAAGGGCCTGGGGCGGGGCGTTGACCCGCTGCGCGACCCAGCCGAGCGCTCGCTCCGCCGTCGTGTGACGATCGAGCTCCAGCGCCTCAACCACTACCGCAAGTTCGCCCGCAACTATCCACAACGAGTCGACAGGTCCCGCTGAATGCCCGAGAACGAGAACATGCCCGACAGCACCACTCCCGACGCCACGACTGACTCCACGAATGACGCCACGCTCGAGGCCGACGCACCGACCCCCGAGAAGGCTCAGACGACTCAACCGAAGGAGAAGGGGCGCAAGGGCGGCCAGCCCGAGCAGCCCGAACAGAAGGTCGACACGACCGACAGGCCTGCCAAGGCCGCCAAGCCCAAGGCTCCTAGGCCCACGCACCCCGAGCCGGTGCACTCCACTCCGGACCGCTCCGAGACCCTGCGGCGGGTCGACGGGCGCGAGATGCGCCTGGCCGTGGGCAACAGCCCCTTCCCGGTCGAGCAGACCGAGGCGTGGGAGCGCTTCGAGGAGGCCATGGGCCGCCCCCCTGTGGGGCCGTTACCTCTATGAGGACGAGGGCAAGCCCGTGGCCGCCATCGCCCTGTACCGCTACGAGATGGGCGGTCAGACCTTCCTGTGGGCCAAGCACGGTCCGGTCTGGCTCAAGGAGCAGTCCCCCGAGCGCGAGGCCCACCTGCGCCGGCTGCTGCGCTCCGTGGTCAAGGAGCGCGACCGCTCCGTGCGCTTCATCCGTATGCACGCGCGCTACCGCGACACCGACCTGCGTGAGCTGCTGTCGACCATCACCTACGATCGCACCTACGTCATCGACCTGGTGCCCAAGACGCCGGAGAAGATGGCGGCGGTCATGCCCAAGGACGGACGCCGCGCGGTCAAGCGCGCCGAGCGCGTGGCCCGGGAGGCCGGCTGCACCATCAGCGACGAGACCGGCCTGAGCCGAGAGGAGTTCGACAAGGTCTACGAGGTCCTGCGCGAGACCGCCGAACGCGACGGCTTCAAGCCTCACGACGCCGAGGTCTACTGGACCATGCTGACATCCCTGGGGGAGGACAACGCCCGCCTGTTCGTCCTGCGCAAGGACGGCGTGCCCCACGCCTGGGACCTCATCCTCACTTCCGGCAAGGATGCCGTGGCCTACTACGGCGCCTCCTCCAACGAGTCGCGCACCTTCCGCGGAGCCGAGGCCCTGGACTGGTGGGCCGCCTGCACCCTTGCCCAGGAGGGCTACCGCGGCCTGGACCTCATGGGTGCCGGCTCCACCCGCGTCCCCTCGCTCTACACGGTGGGCCAGTACAAGAAGCGCTACGCCCAGCACGTCACCGAGGTGGACGGGGCCTGGGACGTCCCGGTCTCCCGCGTCATCTACTCCGGGATGTGCACCGCCAAGCGCTTGCGTGACGCACTGCGCGCGCGGCGTGGCTCACGGGAGGACTGAGCCCGCGCGACCACGACGTAGACTCGCGGCCGAACCGGGGTGCACCGGTACAGCGCCCCGCACCGATGAACCAGAGGAGACGAGCCCGTGTCAGACCAGCCCATGATTGAGATCACCCTCGACGGCGCGCCCCGCACCATTGAGGCGGGCAGCACGGGGGCGTTCCTCCTGCAGGACGCCGTCAAGAAGGACGGCGTCGTCGCGATGCGCGTCAACGGCGAGCCCTGGGACCTGGATCGCCAGGTCCCAGCCGGCGCCGTCGTCGAGCCCATCACCTGTCCAGCGAGGACGGCCTCAACATCCTGCGCCATAGCGCCACCCACGTCATGGCGCAGGCCGTCCAGGAGATGTTCCCGGACGTCAACCTTGGTATCGGTCCCTTCATCACTGACGGCTTCTACTACGATTTCGGCGCCATCGACGCTGTCACCCCCGAGATGCTGCGCGAGATCGAGAAGCGCATGAAGCGGATCGTCAAGGAGGGGCAGCGCTTCGTGCGCCGCGACATCACTGAGGCCGAGGGGCGTGAGGAGCTGGCCGACCAGCCCTACAAGCTCGAGCTCATCACCACCAAGGGCGCGGGCGCCGAGGGCGCCTCGGTCGAGGTCGGCGCCGGCGGGCTCACCATGTACGACAACGTCGGACGTGACGGCAGCGTCGCCTGGACCGACCTGTGCCGTGGCCCTCACCTGCCCTCGACCCGCCTCATCGGGCAGGGCTTCGCGCTGACCAAGTCCTCGTCCGCCTACTGGAAGGGCGACCAGTCCGGCGACTCTCTCCAGCGGATCTACGGCACCGCCTGGGCCACCAAGGACGAGCTCAAGGCCTACCAGACCCGTCTGGCCGAGGCCGCCAAGCGTGACCACCGCAGGCTCGGCGCCGAGCTCGACCTCTACTCCTTCCCCGAGGAGATCGGCCCCGGCCTGGTGGTCTTCCACCCCAAGGGCGCCATGTTGCGCCACCAGATCGAGCAGTACGTCGTCGACCGCCACCTGGACTACGGCTTCGACTTCGTCCACACCCCCGAGATCTCCAAGGGCGGGCTCTTCCACACCTCGGGTCACCTGCCCTACTACGCCGACACCATGTTCCCGCCCATGCTCGCCGACGAGGAGCGCGACGCCGAGGGCAACATCACCAAGGCCGGTCAGGAGTACTACCTCAAGGCCATGAACTGCCCGATGCACAACCTCATCTTCCGATCCCGCGGACGCTCCTACCGTGAGCTGCCACTGCGCTTCTTCGAGATGGGCCACGACTACCGCTACGAGAAGTCCGGTGTCGTCCACGGGCTGACCCGCATGCGCGGCTTCACCCAGGACGACTCCCACACCTACTGCACCCCGGAGCAGGCCGGCGAGGAGATCCGCGCCCAGATCGACTTCTTCCTGTCCATCCTCAAGGCCTTCGGACTGACCGACTTCTACCTCGAACTGTCCACCCGCGACGAAGACGGCGCCAAGAAGGATAAGTTCATCGGCTCCGACGCCGACTGGGACGCCGCCACACAGGCTCTCCAGAACGCCTGCGACGCCTCCGGGCTGGAAGTCGTTCCCGACCCGGGCGGCGCCGCCTTCTACGGTCCCAAGGTCTCGGTGCAGGTCAAGGACGCCATCGGTCGGACCTGGCAGATGTCCACCATCCAGTACGACTTCAACCAGCCCGAGCGCTTCGACCTGGAGTACACGGCCGCCGACGGCACCCACCAGCGCCCCATCATGATCCACTCGGCCAAGCTGGGCAGCGTGGAGCGCTTCATCGGGGTGCTCACCGAGCACTACGCGGGCGCCTTTCCCGCCTGGCTCTCCCCGGTGCAGGTCCGCCTCATCCCTGTGGCCGAGGCCTTCGACGCCTACGTCGACGACGTCGCCGCCCAGCTGCGCGCCAAGGGGGTGCGTGTCGAGGTGGACCACTCCGACGACCGCTTCGGCAAGAAGATCCGCAACTCCTCCAAGGACAAGATCCCCTTCACCCTCATCGCCGGGGGAGAGGACGCCGAGGCCGGTGCCGTCTCCTTCCGGTTCCGTGACGGCCAGCAGACCAACGGCGTGCCCGTTGAGGAGGCCGTGACCCACATCGTCAGTGTCATCGACGCCCGTATCAACGACCTTGCGGGGGAGAAGCTGCACAGTGACTGAAGAAGCGACAGGAGAGACGCTCAGCGCCCCCGGATCCGGTGACGACGTCGAGGTCGAGGCGCCCTTCTACCATGAGGGCGCTCCACAGGCCTTCCAACGTCTGTGGACCCCGCATCGCATGGTCTACATCGGGGGGCAGAACAAGCCTTCGGATGACACCCCCGAGCAGTGCCCGTTCTGCACGGGGCCGGGTCGCCGTAACGAGGAGGCTCTCATCGTCCACCGGGGTGCAACCAGCTACGTCATCATGAACCTGTACCCGTACAACACCGGCCACCTGCTGGTGTGCCCGTATCGACACATCTCCGACTGGACCGAGGCCACCACGGCCGAGCGTCAGGAGATCGGTGAGCTGACCGCCACGGCCATGAGTGTCGTGCGCTCGGTGAGCCGCCCCCACGGATTCAACCTGGGGATGAACCAGGGCGAGGTCGCCGGTGCGGGGATCGCTGCTCACCTCCACCAGCACATCGTGCCGCGCTGGAAGGGGGACGCGAACTTCATGCCCATCATCGGTCGAACCAAGCCCGTGCCCCAGCTGCTCGGCGAGCAGCGGGACATGCTCGCCGCCGCCTGGGCCGCCCGGAGCGGACAGACTGGGGAATGATCCCCCCTGGCCCTCCTCGAAGCGCTCCGGCAGGCTGAGGGTGTCCCAGTCCATCCCGATCCATCACGGCCCGTCTCTCCGACAGTTCCACCCGAGACCTAAGGACCTCATGCTCGGCAACCACGGCCGCGGCCTGACCAAGGCCCTGTTCACCCGCCCCGGCCGCGCGCGCGGGCGGCTCGGGGTGACTCCCAACATGCTCACCGTGACCGGAACGGCCCTGTCCGTGACGGCAGCGGTCACTCTGCTGCCTCAAGGGCACTTCGTGGCCGGGCCCCTCGTCCTGCTCGTGGTGCTGGTGGCCGACTCCTTCGACGGCATTCTGGCCCGAGCCACCGGGAAGAGCTCGGTCTTCGGAGCCTTCCTGGACTCCACCATGGACCGCCTCGCCGACGGCGCCGTCCTGGGTTCCCTGGCGGCCTGGGCGGCCCTGTCCATGCCCACCGGCATGCTGCGCACGGTGACTGTTGCCGCTGCCCTGGTCGCCGTCGTCATGGCGGCCACTGTTCCCCTACGCCCGGGCGCGGGCCGAGTCCATCGGCGCCACTGCCGCCGTGGGGATCGCCGAGCGCACCGACCGGCTCCTCGTAGCGCTCGGCGCCACCTTCATCGTGGGGCTCGGGGCGCCCCAGTGGGTGCTCACCGTCGGGCTCCTCTACGTGGCGATCGCCTCCTTCATCACCGTGATCCAACGCGTGCGCACCGTCCACCAGCAGGCCCGGCAAGCAGGTGATCGGGTATGAGGATTCGCCTGCCCGCCGTCTCCGACGCCTACCGCCTGGCCTGGCGCGGTACCCGCCACCTGCCCGCGCCGATGGGTTACGGCCTGGCGCACACCGTCGCTGATGTGCTGTGGGCCTGGCATCGCCTCAGGCGCAGCAGTACCGGGGTGGGACAGCTTGAGCGCAACTTGTCGCGCATCCTTCCCCCAGGGACGCCACCACGTGCGCTGCGTCGGGCCACCCGGGTAGGAATGCGCTCCTACATGCGCTACTTCTACGAGACCTTCGCCCTGCCCGGAATCACACCGGAGCAGGTCCTCGCGCGCGTGCGCACCGACGTCGATCCCCAGCTGTACGAGGATGTGCGCGCTGGCAGCGTCGTCATGGCTCTGCCGCACATGGGCAACTGGGACCTCATCGGGGCCTGGGCCTGCCGTGAGCTTGCCACCGTCCTGACCGTCACCGAACGCCTGGAGCCCGAGGATCTTTTCGAGCAGTTCCTCTCCTTCCGCCGGTCCTTGGGCATGCGCATCATCGGCCAGGCCCATGGGGAGAAGGTCTTTGACCGCCTCCTGCAGGCGGCGAGCCAGGGGCACTACGTCGTCGCGCTCCTGGCTGATCGGGACCTGTCCTCGGCCGGCATCACCGCGCGGCTGGGTGGTGCCACAGCACGGGTTGCCGCCGGTCCCGCGGCGATCGCTCAGCGCCTAGGACGTCCCCTGTACGCCGCCTCGATCCACTACGAGCCGCTCACCGGCCAGCGACGCCGTCAGGCCGGATCACCCTGGGGGCTCGTGCTGACCGCCCGCAGGGTTCCGGCGCCGCAGAGGCCGGAGGGACGCGAGCAGGTCGTGGCGCACACGCGTGCCTGGGTCGCCGAGCTGGAGCCATTGCTCGCCGAGCACGCCGAGGACTGGCACATGCTCCAGCCCGTCTTCGATGCCGACCTGGATCAGGAGCGCCTGGCTCGCAGCCACGCTCGCGACCAGCAGGTCGCCCACGAGGAGGACGCATGAGGATCGGTATCGTCTGCCCCTACTCCTTCGACGCTCACGGAGGAGTCCAGGTCCACGTCATGGACCTGGCCGGTGAGCTCTTCCGCCGTGGCCACGAGGTTCAAGTCCTCGCGCCGGCCTCCCAGGACACCGACCTGCCCGACTGGGTCACCAGTGCCGGCGACTCCATCGCCATTCCCTACAACGGCTCGGTGGCGAGGCTGAACTTCGGCGCCCTCGTGGCCAGGCGGGCCCGACGCTGGCTGGATGCCGGGGACTTCGACATCCTTCACATCCATGAGCCCATTACCCCCAGTGTCGGGATGTTGGCCCTGCAAGCCGCCACCGGACCGGTTGTGGGCACCTTCCACGCCGCCATGGACCGCTCGTTCGCCCGTGAGTTGCTGAGCCCGGCGACGGTGCCGCTCATGGAGAAGCTCTCGGCCCGCATCGCCGTCTCGGAGGAGGCCCGCCGCACCCTCATCCAGTACCACGGTGGTGACGCCGTCGTCATTCCCAACGGCGTCAACGTGAAGCCCTTCGCCGACGCACCCAAGGACGACCCCCGGTTCCGGGGCACGGATGAGGCTCCCACCATCTCCTTCCTGGGGCGCCTGGACGAGCCCCGCAAGGGACTGCGAGTTCTGGCTGACGCCATCCCGGTGGTGCTGCAGTCGGTGCCGGGGGCGCGCTTCCTCATCGCAGGCGTGGGCAGGCCCAGGAGATCCGTGAGGAACTGGCCCGCTTCGGCGACTCCGTGGTCTTCCTCGGAGGAGTCAGTGACGAGGACAAGGCCGCCATGCTGGCGTCGGCCAGCTGCTACGTGGCCCCGCAGACCGGGGGAGAGTCCTTCGGCATCGTCCTGGTGGAGGCCATGGCCGCGGGTACCCGGGTCATTGCCTCCGACCTCAAGGCTTTCTCCGACGTGCTCGGCGAGGGCCGTTACGGGGCCCTGTTCCGCAACGAGGACGGCGACAACCTGGCTCGAGTCATCATCAACACCCTGCAGGACGCCACGGCCGCGCAGACCCGCGTCGAGGCGGCATGTCAGGTGGTCGGGCGCTACGACTGGTCCGCGGTCACTGACGAAGTCCTTGACGTCTACGACATGGCCCTATCAACCGCCCACACCCGGGTGGAGCCCGCCCCCGGTTCGCGCACCATGCTGGGCCGGCTGCGCGATGCACTGGACGACTAGCAGCTGATCTCAGGAGTGATGAGGAACCGACCATGGCAGCAACGATGACGACGGCCATGACGCAGGCCGTTGATATCCCCGCCAGTGCGACCACGGCCCTACCGGCGCTGTCCTCCACAGGGGCCGGTGCGATGACGGCGCCGATGTGGAGCATCGTCGTGCTGCTGGTAGGGCTGGCCGTAGCCGCCGGGTGGGCCCTCTACGCCAGGGCGGTGCGGGTGGATCGGCTGCACCGGCAGGTGCTGGGAGCGCGGGCCACGCTTGAGGCCCAGCTCGTTCACCGGGCCGAGGCCACGGCGGAGCTGGCTACCGTTCCCGCCCTGGATCCGGCCTCCGGACTGCTGCTCATCCGCGCCGCTCGCGAGGCACTGGATGCCGAGGGACCTCTCGTCGACGACGGTCTGGACACCTCCACGCCGCTGGAGAGCACGTCCCATTCTCATCCTGCTTCCCCCCGGTGCAGCGCTCCCAGCGCCGAGCACTCGCAGCCGGGCCCTCATCGAGTCCGATCTCAGCCGGGTCCTGCGGACGGTGGTCTGCGAGCCCGCGCGCCGGGAGCTGTCCGCCGATCCGCTGAGCGTGTCCGCGCTCAACCGCCTGGACCGGGCCTGTTCCCGCCTGGTCCTGGCCCGCAGGTTCCACAACACCCACGTCAGTGAGGCCCAGGCGCTCAGGGCACGACTACTCGTTCGGATGTGCCACCTGGCCGGGCATGCGCCCATGCCGCAGACCTTCGATGCCGACGACGACACCACCCCCGAGGCGCGGCCGGAGCGCGACGACGAGGTGCAACCGAGGTGAATCAATGAGCATGCCCCCCAGTCCCTGGGCCCCCCGCCCCGGATACCGGCGCTCCAGCGCCCTACCGCAGACCTCGGCCGCCCCTGGTCCCCTTCCCGGAGCCGGGCTGCGGCATCAGGTTCATCGTGAGAGCCAGGGCCCGGATCCTTCGCGGACCTCAGGTCCTGAGGATGGCTGGCTCCAGCCGAAGCAGGTGGCCTCCCTCATTCCACCTGGCATTCTGGCGAAGGTCGGGGCGATGGTCATGCTGACTGTGATCGTCGTCTTCTTCATATGCACCGTGTACGTCTTCTACAGGCATCGTAGGCATTTCGGTCCGGTCGTGCTCCCATCATTTGAGCTGGCTCTCATCCCGTTAGGCGGGGTGCTTGTGGCCACGATGCTGCTAGCGGGAGTGTTCTGGTACGTTCGTTGGGAACCCAGACCTCCCGGCGTGTTCACGGCGGTCACTCTCATGGTGGCATTCCTGTGGGGGACTATCGTCTCCACCCTCTGCTCCTTGGTAGTCAACGACTGGGTGGATCGGGTTATCACGGAGGCCATGGGGGATCCGGGCGCAGCCGCCGTGATCTCTGCACCTCTGGTTGAGGAACTGACCAAGGGGCTGGGCGTTCTGCTCGTCTTCCTCATCTGGCGCCGGACGATCAATGGGACGATCGACGGGGTCGTGTATGCGGCATTTACTGCCGCAGGTTTTGCCTTTGTCGAGAACATTCTCTACTTCGTTCAGGGGTGGGAGCACGTGGAGGCGATTTCGTCATGCGAGGGATCTTGTCTCCGTTCGCTCATCTGACGTTCACAGCCTGCACAGGGGTCGCCATCGGTGTTTCCTCTCGCCGGCGGTCTCAGTACGCATGGGCCTGGATGGCCCTGGTGGGCCTGGTCGGCGCGATTCTGCTTCACGCAACCTGGAACGGGTTCGTCGCTGCAAACTTCGGGGTGTATCTGCTGCTTCAGTTCCCGTTCTACGCCCTTTGCATCGGATTGGTCTCGTGGTTGCGCTGGAGTGAGCGTCGGTCGATGCATCGTGGGATAGACGACTACGCACGTGCCGGTTGGTTCTCCCCGGCCGAGGTCCAGATGCTCACCACAGGTGCAGGGCGCCGAGCGGGAAGGCGGTGGGCCTCCACCAGGGGGCCGCAGGCGACAGCGGCCATGAACACGTTCCAGAAGGGTGCAGCGGAGCTCGCCCAGCTACGCCAGCAGGCGGTGGACGGCCTTGATCAGGGCGAGTTGTCCGTCAAGGAGACCGAGCTGCTTACCCGGATCAGCTCGGCGCGTCGCACGTTCCTCGGAGCCGGGTAGAAGGAGGCAGGGGCCGGGTGCCCTGTGACGGCTCGGGTCTCGCAGCGTGAGCACCGGAGAATGTTCCGGAGGCGCGGGGTAGCATGTGTGCATCAGCATTTTCACGGAGACGTCGCTGCCGCCCTTGTGCGGTGGCCACGGCTCACGGCCAGAGGACCACGATTGAGCACAGAGCAGACCACCCCCAGCACCGGCACCCTCACCGTTAAACGCGGCATGGCGGACATGCTCAAGGGCGGTGTCATCATGGACGTCGTCACGCCCGAGCAGGCCCGTATCGCCCAGGATTCGGGAGCCGTCGCCGTCATGGCGCTCGAGCGCGTCCCAGCTGATATCCGAGCCCAGGGCGGCGTTGCCCGCATGAGCGACCCCGACCTCATCACCGGCATCATCGAGGCGGTCTCCATCCCGGTCATGGCCAAGGCCCGTATCGGCCACTTCGTGGAGGCGCAGGTCCTCCAGAGCCTCGGAGTGGACTACATCGATGAGTCAGAGGTCCTCACCCCGGCCGACTACAGCCACCACATCGACAAGCAGTCCTTCACCGTTCCTTTCGTATGCGGAGCCACCAACCTGGGAGAGGCGCTGCGCCGCATCACTGAGGGTGCGGCCATGATCCGCTCCAAGGGTGAAGCCGGTACCGGGGACGTCTCCAACGCAGTGACCCACATGCGCACGATCCACGATGAGATCCGTCGCCTGACCTCGCTGCCCGAGGACGAGCTCTACGTGGCCGCCAAGGAGCTCGCCGCCCCCTACGAGCTCGTCGCCGAGGTCGCCCGCACCGGTCACCTGCCGGTTGTGCTGTTCACCGCCGGTGGCATCGCCACCCCGGCCGACGCCGCCATGATGATGCAGATGGGGGCCGAGGGCGTGTTCGTGGGCTCGGGCATCTTCAAGTCCGGTGACCCCGCCAAGCGGGCCGCCGCCATCGTCCGTGCCACCGCGCAGTTCGACGCCCCAGGCGTCATCGCCGAGGTCTCGCGCGGACTGGGTGAGGCGATGGTGGGGATTAACGTCGATGAGATCCCTGAGCCCCACCGCCTGGCGGAACGCGGCTGGTGACCGGTTCCTCGCAGGGCGCCGGTCAGCCTGCCGTCGGCACCGACGACGGTTCCACCGGCCCCCTGATCGACGGACGCTATCCGGTGTTGGTCCCCAGGACTGGGACCAGCATCTCGATGCCACCGAGTGGAGCCTGGGCGAGGACGGCCTGCCCTTCAGGGTGGCCGCCCGGGTTCTGGTCGTGACCCAGGACGGTGAGGTGCTGCTGCTGGTGGGGCACGATGCGGCGGACCCGGCTCACAGCTGGGTCTTCACTCCGGGAGGGGGACTGCGCAGCGGCGAGAACCCCCGTGCCGGGGCCGTGCGTGAACTGGTCGAGGAGTCCGGGATCGAGGTCGACCCCGCGGATCTGGAGGGACCCATCGCCCACCGGGAGGCGATCTTCCGTTTCGCCTCCGTCACCTGCCGCCAGGACGAGATCTTCTTCCTCCTGCACCTGCCGACCAAGCGCCCGATCAGGAAGGACGGCTGGACCTGCCTGGAGCGCGACGTCGTTGACTCCATCTCATGGTGGAGCGTCGAGCAGCTGCAGGCCGCTCAGCAGCGGGGCCAGGAGATCTACCCGGTGCGCCTGCCCGAGATTGTCGAGGAGCTCGCCTCCGGCTGGAACGGCCGGCGCTTAGACCTGACGGATCCGGTGGACTGCGAGGTCCTGGCCGAGCTCGCGAGCAACCCGGCCCGTCGCCGCGATCCCAGCCACTCAAGGAGCCCGATGACAGACCCGAACCAGTCCCACCGCCTGGTGGCCCATACGATGGGCGCCCGTCACCCCCGTGCACTCTTCCCCGCGCTCGCAGCGCCCGACTCCCGTCCCACGATCGGGGTCCTTGCTCTTCAGGGCGACGTGCGTGAGCACTCCCTGGCCCTGGAGGCGGCCGGAGTGCGTCCCGTCGTCGTGCGCCGTGCCGCGGATCTGGGTGACGCTCCTGGCGATCGGCTCGACGGTCTGGTGATCCCCGGTGGGGAGTCGACAACCATGAGCACGCTGCTGGTCGCCTTCGATATGCTCGCACCTCTGCGTGAGCTCATCATGGCAGGCCTACCCGCCTACGGGTCGTGCGCCGGGATGATCATGTTGGCCGACCGCGTCGAGCGGGCCCAGGAAGGACAGTCCTTCCTGGGCGGCATCGATATGACCGTGCGGCGCAACGCCTTCGGCCGTCAGGTGGACTCCTACGAGGAGGATCTCATCGCCCCTGCGCTGGGTGCAGGCCGGGACCGACCGCTGCACGCCGTCTTCATCCGGGCTCCCTGGGTGGAGGAGGTGGGGCCGGGCGTCGAGATCCTCGCCACGACCCGCGCAGGACGTGCGGCTGGGGTCGGTGGGGCCGACGGCGGTAGGATCGTCGCGGTTCGTCAAGGGTCTCTGCTCGCCACGTCCTTCCACCCGGAGGTCGGAGGCGACCATCGGGTCCACGACGTCTTCGTCTCCATGGTGACGCGCCGGGCCTGAGTACGTTCGGCCGCGCCCTCATCATCGACTCCCAAGGAGCACTTATGTCGGGTCACTCCAAGTGGGCCACTACCAAGCACAAGAAGGCCGCCATCGACGCCAAACGCGGCAAGCTCTTCGCACGCCTCATCAAGAACATCGAGGTCGCCGCCCGTACCGGTGGCGGTGATCCCACCGGCAACCCGACTCTGTTCGATGCCATCCAGAAGGCCAAGAAGAACTCCGTGCCGGCGGACAACATCACCCGCGCCGTCAAGCGCGGCAGTGGCGAGGAGGCCGGCGGCGCCGACTGGCGAGACCATCATGTACGAGGGCTACGGTCCCGGCGGGGTCGCCTTCCTCGTCGAGTGCCTCACCGACAACCGCAACCGCGCAGCCTCCGACGTGCGCGTGGCCTTCTCCCGCAACGGCGGCAACCTGGCCGACCCGGGCTCCGTGGCCTACAACTTCGCCCGCAAGGGCGTCGTCGAGGTCGCCAAGGCCGACGGCGTGGACGAGGACTCCATCCTCATGGCCGTCCTGGAGGCTGGCGCCGAGGAGGTCGAGGACATGGGCGAGTCCTTCGAGATCTACTCCGAGCCCGGAGACATCGTCGCCGTGCGTACTGCCCTGACGGAGGCGGGGATGGACTACGACTCCGCCGAGGTCCAGTTCGTCGCCGGAACCAAGGTGGAGGTCGACGTTGAAGGAGCCCGGAAGGTCTTCCGCCTCATCGACGCCCTGGAGGACTCCGACGACGTCCAGAACGTCTACACTTCGGTGGACCTCAGCCCGGAGGTGGCCGCCGAGTTCGCCAACGACGAGGACTGAGCCCCCTGGACGTCGCCGGCTCCCGGCCGCATTCGGCTCGCGCCGTCGTCACCCAGCAGCGGGTCCTGGGAATCGATCCCGGACTGACCCGCTGCGGTCTGGGATGCGTGGACGTCGACCCTCGCCGTCAGGTCCGTCTGGTGGAGGTCGGCGTGGTTCGCACGCCGCCGTCTCAGAGCCCCGAGCTGAGGCTGCTGACCATCACGGAGGCCATTGAGGACTGGATCGCCCGTCTGGGCCCCTCCGTGGTGTCCATCGAGCGGGTCTTCGCGCAGGATAACCTACGTTCCGTCATCGGGGTCGCCCAGGTCATGGGCACCGCGATGGCTACGGCGGCGAGGGCAGGCCTGGAGGTCGCTCAGCACACGCCCAGTGAGGCCAAGGCCGCCGTCACCGGTTCGGGCACGGCTGACAAGGCCCAGGTTCAGGCCATGGTCACCCGCATCCTCGGTCTCAGCGCACCACCTCGGCCGGCCGACGCCGCCGACGCCCTGGCCCAGGCGATCTGCCACGGCTGGCGCGGAGGCGGAACGGGGACGGACGATGCCACTGAGATGGTCTCCGCCGGGGGAGCGGTGCGTGTCTCGGCCCGTACGCCGGCACAGCGCCAGTGGGCCGCAGCCCAGGCCGTGGCCCGGCGCACCGGTGCCGTCGACCCGCGACGGGTGCGGCGCTGAGCACCTAGCTGAACTCGGGCTGCTAGGATCCGAACGTCTGTTCGAGCCTCGTCGGCGTCCGTCGAGTCGGCCTTAAGGCCGTTCGACCCGCTGAGAACACCCAGGAGAAGTCGCCCATGATCGCCTCCCTGCGCGGCACTGTCCTCAGTGTCGGGCTGACCTGTGCCGTCATTGAGACCGGTGGCGTCGGCATGAGTATCCAGGCCACGCCCACCACGTTATCCGGCCTCAGGATCGGTGAGGAGATCCTCATCCACACCGAGATGGTTGTCCGTGAGGACTCGCTGACGCTGTTCGGCTTCGCCGACGCCGATGAGAGGGACAGCTTCCGCACCCTGATGAGTGCTAAAGGGGTCGGAGCCAAGCTGGCGCTGGCGATGTTGGCCGTCCACACGCCCAACGCGCTCAGGCGTGCCGTTGCCTCCCAGGACGTCGCCGCTCTCACGCGGGTACCCGGCCTCGGTCCCAAAGGGGCTCAGCGCGTCATCCTGGACGTGGCCGACAAGCTGGGCCCTGTCACCGGGGACGATCTCAGCGCCGCGCGGCCGGCTTCGGAGGCTGCAGAGGGACCGGAGGCGTTGGCTTACGGCGGTCCCGAGCCCCACGCGGACGTGGTTGCCGCCCTGGTGCAGCTCGGCTGGAACGAGGCCAGTGCGCGCCAGGCGGTCTCCTCCGTGACGGCCGATGCCGCCGAGGCCGACCAGGAACCTGACATGGCGGCTCTGCTGCGGGCCTCCTTGAGGTGGTTGGGAAGCGGGCACCGTGGCTGAGCCCGATGAGCTCGACCGGCAGCGGCTGGTTGGCGGTGGCGCCGATGCCACCGAGCGTGCCGCAGAGGCGGCCTTGCGACCCAAGCGCCTGGAGGACTTCACCGGGCAGGAGGTGGTGCGAGGTCAGCTGTCGGTGGTGCTGCGCTCCGCCCTGGCCCGTGGGGTGACGGCCGACCACGTTCTGCTGTCGGGGCCGCCTGGATTGGGCAAGACCACGCTGGCCATGATCATCGCCGCCGAGGTGGACGGCTCCCTGCGCCTGACCTCGGGGCCGGCCATCCAGCACGCCGGAGACCTCGCGGCCATCCTGTCCTCCTTGGAGGAGGGCGACGTGCTGTTCATCGATGAGATCCACCGCCTGGCACGGACCGCCGAGGAGATGCTCTACCTGGCGATGGAGGACTTCCGTGTCGACATCGTCGTGGGAAAGGGGCCCGGCGCAACATCCATCCCCCTGTCTCTGCCTCCCTTCACCGTTGTCGGAGCCACCACGAGGGCGGGCCTGCTGCCCGCACCGCTGCGAGACCGGTTCGGCTTCACCGGGCACCTCGACTACTACGGGCCGGGCGAACTGACCCGGATCCTCGCGCGCAGTGCGGGGCTGCTGGGTGTGACTCTGGAGGCTGACGCCGCCAAAGAGCTGGCCTCACGCTCCCGCGGTACGCCTCGTATTGCCAACCGGCTGCTGCGCCGTGTTCAGGACTGGGCGGAGGTGCACGGGCGGCCCGGCCGACTCGACCTCGCGGCGGCACGTGGAGCCCTGGACGTCTTCGAGGTCGACGCCCTCGGGCTGGATCGTCTGGACCGCCAGGTACTCGAGGCCCTGTGCACCCGATTCGGTGGTGGCCCGGTAGGGCTGACGACGCTGGCGGTCAGCGTGGGGGAGGAGCCCGAGACAGTGGAGACCGTGGCCGAGCCCTACCTGGTGCGTGAGGGGCTGGTGGTGCGCACCCCGCGGGGGCGGGCGGCCACGCCGGCCGCCTACAGCCACCTGGGACTTGAGCCTCCCGCTGACGGATCATTGTTCTCCTGAGCGACAACCGGGTAGTGTGACCATTTTGTAGCCGGTTGGTACCCAGTTGTGCCCGACCACTCGCCAACGGTAGATAAGGCTCTGGCTCATGTGCCATAGACTCGCCACCGCTGGCCTGTGACAGTCGTAGGCCTGCATCAGCCGAGACTGCCTAGTCGAAACGGAGAGGCCTCCATGTCGTATTTCATCTGGATCATATTCATCGGGATGCCCCTGATGATGTGGTTCGTCAGCCGCAGGCAGCGCGCGATGCAGGAGGAACAGAAGCGCCGTACCGAGAAGGGCCTGGTGCCCGGCAACTGGGTTCGCACCATCGGTGGCTTCTATGGGACGGTCGTTGAGGTCGACGGTGACGTGGTCACCCTGGCCACACCGCTGGGCGATGAGACCCTGTGGAGCAAGCGGGCGATCGCCGCCATCGAGGAGCCGCCCTTCGGCTCCGCCTCCGCTCACGAGGAGTCCGGCTCCGACGTCGAACAGGCTGACGACGACATCCGTGAGTCCGAGCAGGACGTGGCCGAGCCGAAGCCCTAATGCCGCGAACCGACCGCTCTCCCGAGATGTGAGCGTGGCGCCTCCCAGCGAAGCCCCGCAGAAGCCCTTGCGCTTGGCGACCCGACTCGCTGAGTTCACCGGAAGCGGTGCCCCTCACGGTGGTGCTCGCCAAGCATCCCAACCCCACACTCAACTCAGCCTTCGGGCCATACGCTCGAGCACACTCCACCCCAGGAAGGGACCACGTGTCCAGTAAGCAGCGAAAGCGCCCAGGGCGCCGCCTCCTGATGTTCATTCTCGTCCTCGCCATCGGTTTCGGAGCTCTCGTGGCGGGAAGCATGAGGCACAAGGCCCTCTCACCCCCGGCCTCGCCCTCGATCTCGAGGGAGGTACCCAGCTCATTCTGACGCCCACCACCTCCGACGGCTCGGCGATCAGTGACAACGACGTCGAGCAGGCCATCGAGGTGATCCGCCAGCGCGTGGACGCCTCCGGTGTCTCCGAGGCGCAGATCTTCCCGCCAGGGCGGTCAGAACATCGTGGTCTCGCTGCCTGGAAAGCCCAGCCAGGCCACTCTGGAGCTGGTGCGTACGTCGGCCGTCATGTATTTCCGTCCGGTCCTGCGCGTTCTGCCGGGCAGCGCCCATCAGGCCGCGAAGAACATCGCCAGCCAGAACCCCTCCGGTGCGGCAACCCCGGCGCCGACGGCACAGCCCAGCCCGAGTGCCAGCGGTAAAGCGACTCAGCCGGCAGCAGACTCGGAGGGCGCCGAGGAAGGCTCAGGTGAGGGCGAGCAGCCAGCCGCGCCCCCGGCACCCAGCGCGCAGCCCACGGCTCAGTCGACGGCACAGCCCAGGACTCCCGAGGAGATCGCCAAGCAGCTGGCGGACGTCAACCAGGACGGGGTCATCTCCTCCGACCCGCTCCCAGCTCAGGACAAGACGAACTCGTCGGACTCCTGGATCACCGAGAAGCTCCTCTACGACGGCTACATGACCGACTGCTCCGATCCGAAGAACCTCACGGGGCAGACGCAGGACCCCAAGGTCGCCGTCGTCTCCTGCTCCAAGGAGGCCGACTCCCAACACCACGGCGCCACATCCTCGGCCCGGCCGAGATCACCGGGACCGAGCTCAAGAGCGCCAACTCGGGATTGGAGACCGACTCCCGGGGCCAGGCCACCAAGCAGTGGGTCGTCTCGCTGGCCTTCAACGCTGACGGCACCAAGAAGTTCTCCGAGCTGTCCAAGCGGCTGCTGGCCTACCGCGACCAGGCGAGTGCCGCCGGCGCGCAGGGTGCTCAGAACCCGCAGGCCCAGAGCAGCAAGGACAAGGCCCAGTTCGCCATCGTCCTGGACGGGCTGACCATCATGGCCTCCAGTTTCAACGAGTCCGTTCACTCACCGATCACCGACGGCCGGGTCCAGATCACCGGTGGTTTTAAGCAGAACCAGGCCAATACGCTGGCCAACCAGCTCTCCTTCGGCTCGCTTCCGCTGAGTTTCACGGTGCAGTCCGAGCAGCAGATCTCCGCTACTTTGGGAACCGAGCAGCTGCGCAACGGCCTGATCGCCGGGCTCATCGGCTTCGCCCTCATCATCGTCTACCTGGCCTGGCAGTACCGCGGCCTGGCGGTGGTGGCCGTGGCCTCCCTGGTGGTTGCTGCAGCCGGAACCTACCTGGTCATCGCGGCACTGAGCGCGACTATGGGTTACCGACTGTCCCTGGCGGGGGTGGCCGGGCTCATCATCTCCATCGGTATCACGGTCGACTCCTTCATCATCTACTTCGAACGCGTCCGTGACGAGGTGCGTCAGGGACGGACTTTGAAGACCGCGATCGATGAGGGATGGAAGCACGCCCGGCGCACGATCCTCGTCTCCGACGCCGTCAACCTCGTGGCCGCGATCGTCCTGTACTTCCTGGCCGTCGGCGGGGTGCAGGGATTCGCCTTCACCCTGGGGGTGACCACGTGCGTGGACCTGGCCATCATCATCTTCTTCACCCACCCGTTGATGGAGTGGATCGTCCGATTCCGTTTCTTCGGCGAGGGGCACCGGCTCTCCGGCCTTGACCCCGAGCACCTCGGGGCGACGTCCTCCACCTACGGCAAGGGGCGTGAGGCCGTCGCCGACCGCGTGGCCGGTTCCCTGGCGCGCCGTAAGGCCGAGGCCCGCAGGAACGCCGGGAGCCCGGAGAGCGCAACTGATGAGTCCGACGGCGAGGCCGCCGATGATGAGGCTGATCAACAGGAGGCCGATGCGGTCGATGTCGTGGCCGACAAGGGAAAGGACGGTGAGACGAAGTGAAGTCTCTCGCCACGCTCGGTAACGAGCTCTACTCGGCCAAGACGTCCATCGCCTTCGTCGGCAAGCGGAGGATCTGGTACCTCATCGCCGTCGTCATCATCCTCGGCTCTGCCGCGCTCCTGGGCACCGTGGGGCTCACTCCGGGCATCGACTTCAAGGGCGGTTCGGAGATCACGGTCACGGGGCTGTCCTCTCCCTCAGAGCGTCCCGCCAGCGAGGTCCTCTCCAAGAGCGACCTGGAGGCCAGCTCCTCGGTGACCACCATGGGGTCGTCGTCGGTACGGGTGCAGACCACTCAGCTGAGCAAGCAGCGCCTCGACTCGCTGGCCGGTGAGCTCGCCACCGCCTACAAGACCGACGCCTCCAACGTCTCAGCGACGACTGTGGGACCGACCTGGTCCTCTGATGTCACGAAGAAGGCGATTCGAGGACTGGTCCTGTTCTTCATCTTCGTCGGGCTGCTCATCTGGGCGTACTTCCGCACCTGGAAAATGGCGGCGGCGGCCCTGCTCGCCCTGTGCCACGATATTATCGTCACCGTGGGCATCTACGCCCTGTCCGGGTTCGAGGTCACCCCGGCCACGATCATCGGTGTGCTGACGATTCTGGGCTACTCCCTCTACGACACCGTGGTTGTCTTCGACAAGATCCGGGAGAACACCGAGGGCTTTGAGTCTCAGAGCCGATCCACCTACGCCGAGCTCGCGAACCTGGCGGTCAACCAGACCTTCATCCGATCGATCAACACCTCCGTGGTCGGTGTGCTCCCAGTGGCCTCGCTCCTGTTCGTCGGCGCTTTCATCCTGGGCGCAGGAACGTTGCGCGACATTGCTCTGACGCTGTTCATCGGCATGATTGCCGGGACCCTGTCCTCAATCTTCCTGGCCACCCCCCCTCCTGGTGGACCTGCGCTCACGCGAGAAGCGCATCAAGGAGCAGGTCGCCAGGGTCGCTGCGGCTCGTCAGCACCGTCGGGAGGATGCCGGTGATGACGCCGAGGAGCTGGCTAAGATTGACGCGGCTCCGGCCGCCTCACCAGTCACTCCCGGCCACCACCTAGGCGTGGCGGCTCAGCCGAAAAGGAAGAAGAAGCGCAGATGACCGCTCCCGTGGCCCATTCCGAGTTGGTGCCCGAGTCTTTGACCAGGCTGGTCATGAGCCACCTGCGCGAGATTCCCGACTTCCCCGAGCCGGGGGTCCTCTTCCGGGACATCACTCCGCTCCTGGCCGATGGACAGGCCTTCGCCGGGCTCGTCGACGGTCTGGCTGATCACTACCGCGGCCGGGTCGATGCGATCGCGGGGCTTGAGTCGCGCGGCTTCATCCTGGCGGCGCCCTTGGCGGTTCGGCTCGAGATCGGAATGATCACGGTGCGCAAGGGCGGCAAGCTGCCCGGCCCGGTCATCGGCGTGGACTACACGCTCGAGTACGGCACGGCCCGGATGGAGCTGAGGCCCGAGACCGTCACCCGGGGATCGCGCGTTCTGGTCATTGACGATGTTCTGGCCACCGGTGGAACAGCCGCCGCATCCATCTCCCTCATTGAGCAGGCCGGCGCCTCGGTGGAGGCTATCTGCATGCTTCTGGAGCTGTCCGATCTCGGCGGTCGCCGCCAGCTCCAGGGGCGTGAGGTCGACTCGATCGTTATCTTCTAGCAAGACGAGAATCGAGCCGCGTCTCCGCTTCGCCCCGTCCACAGCCACTGCTGATTCCGGCGTGGTGTCGCGCCAGCCTGCGGCGCGACACCACGCCGGCTACTGGCAGCGGCAGGGCACGCCTCGGTGTGCCTGCCGCTATATGATGCGTCAATGACGGAGACGAAGAACACCCCGGACACGTCAGGTGACAGTGTTGTTCCCGGCTCGCGCGTGCGCAGCCGTCTGGCGTGGTTCGGCTCCCGGGGACACTCCACACCAGCGGCCATCGAGCCGCTGCTGCGCGCGGTGCGCGCCAACCACCCCAAGGCCGACACGAGCCTCATCGTGCGCGCCTATGAGGTGGCGGAGAAGGCTCACTCCGGCCAGCGACGGAAGTCCGGGGAGCCCTATATCACCCACCCGGTGGCAGTGGCGACCATCCTCGCCGAGCTGGGGATGACGGCGCAGACTTTGGCGGCAGCCGTCCTGCACGACACCGTAGAGGACACTGACTACACCCTCGAGCGTCTGCGCGCCGACTTCGGCGACGAGATCAGCCTGCTCGTCGACGGCGTCACCAAGCTCGACAAGCTCCAGTACGGGGAGGCCGCCCAGGCTGAGACGGTGCGCAAGATGATCATCGCGATGTCCAAGGATATCCGGGTCCTGGTCATCAAGCTCGGCGACCGTCTTCACAACGCCCGCACCTGGAAGTACGTCTCCGCGGAGAATGCCGCACGTAAGGCCAAGGAGACCCTGGAGATTTATGCGCCCCTGGCCCATCGCCTGGGAATGAACACGATCAAGTGGGAGCTGGAGGACCGTTCCTTCAAGGCCCTTTACCCGGGCGTGTACGAGGAGATCGAGCACATGGTGGCTGAGCGGGCCCCGGCTCGAGAGGAGTACCTGCGCCAGGTCCGCCTCCAGATCGAGGAGGACCTGAGGGTCAACAAGATCAAGGGCGCCGTGACTGGGCGGCCCAAGCACTACTACTCGATTTATCAGAAGATGATCGTGCGGGGGAAGGACTTCGACGACATCTATGACCTGGTCGCGGTGCGGGTCATTGTCGATACGGTCCAGGACTGCTACGCGGTGCTCGGCTCGCTGCACTCGCGTTGGACCCCCATGAGCGGGCGCTTCAAGGACTACATCGCCGTCCCCAAGTTCAACCTCTACCAGTCGCTGCACACGACTGTTGTGGGGCCGGGGGGCAAACCGGTGGAGATCCAGATCCGTACCCACGAGATGCACCGCATGGCCGAGTACGGTGTGGCCGCGCACTGGCGTTACAAGGAGGATCCCAACGCCTCGGGCCCCAGCGCCCTGGGAGGCAGACCCGGAGACTCCGATCAGGGCGATATGGGTTGGCTGCGTCAGCTCGTCGACTGGCAGAAGGAGACTCAGGACCCCTCGGAGTTCCTCGACGCCCTGCGCTACGAGATGGCCGGGGACCAGGTCTATGTCTTCACCCCCAGGGGGGGATGTCCTGGCCCTGCCTGCCGGGGCCACTCCGGTGGACTTCGCCTACGCCGTTCACACCGAGGTCGGCCACCGCACCGTGGGGGCGCGCGTCAACAGCCGGCTGGTGCCCCTGGACACGCGCCTGGAGAATGGTGACACGGTGGAGGTCTTCACCTCCAAGGCCATCAATGCCAGTCCCTCGCGTGACTGGCTCTCCTTCGTCGCCTCCACCCGTGCGCGTAACAAGATCCGTTCGTGGTTCTCCAAGGAGCGCCGTGAGGAGGCCATTGAGGAGGGCAAGGGCGCCATTGCCCGCACCCTGCGCAAGCAGAATCTGCCCATTCAGCGCCTCATGAGCCACGAGACCCTCATGAACGTGGCTAAGACCCTCGACAAGGTCGATATCGACGGCCTGTACGCAGCGGTGGGCGAGGGACATGTGTCCGCCCAGCACGTCGTCGACACTCTAGTGGACACCATGGGTGGGGAGGACGGCGCCGAAGAGACTCTCGCGGAGGGAATCCTGCCCACTCGGGCGACGGCGCATCGGCGTCCACGAACGGCTGATGCCGGGGTCGTCGTCGCCGGTATGGATGAGGGTGATGTCTACGTCAAGCTGGCGCGCTGCTGCACGCCCATGCCGGGTGATCCCATCGTCGGTTTCATCACCAGGGGTTCGGGTGTCTCAGTGCACCGGGCCGACTGCCAGAACGTCGATCAGCTCCAGCGCGAGCCCGAGCGCCTCATCACCGTCTCCTGGGCGGATCACGCCCAGTCGGCCTACCTGGTCCAGGTGGAGGTCGAGGCCCTGGACCGCGGGGGCCTGCTCGCCGACATCACCCGGGCACTGGCAGACAGCCATGTCAACCTCGTCAGCGCCAGCATCGCCACAAGCCGCGACCGGGTCGTCACGGGACGGTTCGTCGTCGAGCTGGCCGAGGTCGGGCACCTGGACCATACGTTGGCGGCGCTGCGGCGCATTGACGGCGTCTTCGAGGCGCGCAGAAGCCTGTCCACGACACGTCGTCGATGAAGAGGATTGAGGCGAGTGGGTGCCACGTGACTACTGATCGTTACGTGACAGTGAGGTTTTTCTCGTCGGGGGTGATGGTGCTTGTGCCGTGAGTGTTGTGATGGCGGGGAAGGGTAGGTCGGGCCGGGGTGGGGTGTGTCGGAGCGGGGGCACGCGGAGCCGTGCGGCAGAGTTGTTTTTCGACCAAGAAAAACCTGCCCGCAAGAAAGGCTCCGCGCGGGTGTCCTATCGTGCCACTGTCGACGTCCCCATCGCCACTGTGCGCACCATCAGCGGCTGGTTGACCGCTCACCGTCGCGCCTACGACATCCGCCCGCATCAGCGGGCCTGCACGACCTGGGGTCAGGCCGTCCTGGTGCTGCGGTGGCTCAAGGAGGGCACCGATGTGCGGACCCTGGCCCGCGACGCCGGGGTCTGGCAGGCCACCGGCTACCGCTACCTGCACGAGGCCTTGGAGGTGGTCGCCCAACGATCCCCCGAGATCACCGACGTCCTGGACAGGCTCCGCCGGGACGGCGAGCCGTTCGTCTGCCTGGACGGGACCCTGGTCCGCACTGACCGGGTCGCCGCTCGCACCCAGGCCAGCAACCACTTGTGGTACTCCGGTAGGCACAGGGCCTTTGGCGGCAACGTGCAGGTCCTGACCGATCACACTGGTTTTCCGGTGTGGACCGCTCCGGTGGAGCCCGGCTCGACCCATGACATCACCGCCGCGCGCACCCACGCCCTGCCGGCGCTGTACCGGGCGGCTTCGCTGGGGCTGCCCACGCTGGCGGACAAGGGCTACACCGCAGCGGGCATCGGCATCAAAGTCCCTGCCAAGAACCCGCACCCCGACCCCGACACCAGATGGCGCAACGAGCTGATCAGCTCAATGAGGGCTCCCGCCGAGAGGGCCAACGCCCTGATCAAGCACTTCAAGGCCCTCAAGCACGTCACCCTCGATCCCAGAGCCATCACCACAATCGCCGCCGCAGCCCTGGTCATCCTCACCCTCCACAAAGGCATCTGGTGAGAAAACCTCATTCAGCCTGACACTACGGACTCTTCGTAAATAGGACTCTCCAGAGCCATCTGCAGCTGCCTCCATAACGGCAAGCTGGTCGAATTCATCCAATAAGGACGGCCAACGATTCTTACGAAGGCGAAAGGCAATGACTGATGTCACATGCTCCCCTTTGTAATCTTTGGGCGAGAATTTAATCTTGCGTCGATCGGAAGAACGTATGACAAGGTTGCGGGTCTGTTGGCGAATAATGGTCTGTTGCCGAATAATTGAGTAATTATATGAACATGACCTTATGTCTTCAAAGTCGATTCGAGTTGTTCCGTTAAGGAAGGAGTGTTTCTTGACGAATCCTGGCCCGACCTCGACGTAGTTCATGATTGTTTGGAGAATTACTCCGACTCCTAAAATGATGAGTATGATGGCGAGTGTGAGCCATATGGTGGCGACACCTGCGTCGTCGTTGGAAAATGAATTAGTGATCTATCGTCTGCAGCCGAGCCAGAGGGTAACTGTGCCAAAAAATAGCACTACGCCCGCGCCGAGAAACTGGTATTGTGGCGGTTTTGATCGTGCAACGCCGTCTTCAGTCATGGCGGAGCCGGTCACTCGGTCGAAGCGATCCAGCATCATCTTGATGATGATGCCAAGTATCATAGCAAGACCGAGAGGGAATGGAATATCTTCCATGTCAACAAAACCAGTTTCTTCTGTAGGGTGTCATGAATGGGTTCACTAAAAAGTCTGTGGACCTATTTTTGAAATTATATCGCTATTTACTGTTGGAATGTGACCGACTCGATGATGTGCTGCGCCCGCGGACAGCCTCTGCTGGCCGCTCCTCGGCAGTGGTTGAGTGTCAGCAGGAGGCGGACTCGGCTGACCCCATGATCGCGGGCAGTCATGATGGCCTGAACAGCGGCCGTAGGAGGTCCCAGACGCGCGACGTCGACGGCGGCCCGCGCGATGGTCGCGCAGGTGACGCCGTTGATCACGGTGGTATCGGAATGGGGTACCCTGCCTCGTCTGGACACCAGGTAGGATGCACGACTTCGGCGCCCTCCCGGAAGACAGACCTCGAGCGTGCTCGGTGGCGCCCCGCCGACATGCACCCATAGAGCCGTGCTTGCCAACAACACGCCCTGGCAGGGCAGGGCGTTGGTGATGGCCTGCAGTCGTCCTTCCACTGATCGCAGAAGATCTGCCGGCTGCAGGTTGCCCAGGACGTTGACCAGCAGGCGGGAATCGAGCTCGGCGCACTTCAGCAGCTGCATGTCCTGAGCGGGGAGCGCGCCCAGGACTGGAGTGAAGGGACGGGCGGACAGGTGTGCCACGGCGGCATGGCCCGGCACCGGAACATAGCGAGTCATGTTCTTATCGTCGGCCTAGTTTGCGAGCTGTGCCAGAGTGCGAGTAGGGCCTGTGGATAACGGGTCAGATGTTCTGGAGACGGTGTATTTGTGAGGTGCCCAGATTGCCGGCCTTCTTGTGGTCGCTAAGGTATCGTTTTGCTGTGCCGTTAGAGGCTGATTGAACTAGTCTGGAGTGAGTGGCAGGGATCGGTTGGATTCGGCCAGTGGCCGTTGGCCATGCGAAATGCGATCACGGATACGACGTAGTTGCCGCGATAGTAGTCCGTCTGGAAAGGAAATCCTGCGTCCCGTCTGATGTGCTGATTTGTTTAACTTTCCTCCTTCTGATCTTGGAGAGTAGGAGTAAGAGTGATCTCATGGAACAGGATTCTTGTGATCTTACCCAGTCGTTCGCGTTTCTCTACGTAATCAATGCCGGTTTCAACGTACTCATTTCTGATCGACATAATGATGAGAAACGAGTAGGTTGTAAAAAAGATACCGGCAGCGAAGACCGCTACGGCGATCAGCGAGAGAGGGGTTAGCTGGTCGGGACTCACTGACCTCGGGTCTTCCGGGGCGCTCCAGGAAATGAATGCGTAACGTATTAAGAATACTCCGCCAATAGTTGATGGAACTCCAATGAATGGGAGAATGATTCCAGCCACGAGCTGAAATCGTGGCGCTCTCACCCTGACGGCACCTTGAGGTGTGGTGGTGTACTTTTCAGAATTTCTACCCCCTAAGTGCGCCCTTACGGCGGGTCCGATAACGGCGACAATGAAGATGAGAACATAGTTCCAGTGGTGCATGACAGGCATCTTAGTGCTCTTCTGTCGGGTCTGGTTTACTGTTGGAGAATGTGTGACTTGTTAGATATTTGTCGAAGGTGGTGTGTGATTTCTTACATGCTCCAGTCGGTCTGTCGTTACCTTAGGTTTTATCAAGGTATGACACGTGGGAAGTAGGATTGAACTCAGGTCAAGGGGATGAGGTAGGTGTATGACGCACACGATTAGAGGGGCATCCGATTCTGCGCGCACGACGAGTTCCGCGATGAACTTCTCGGAGACCATGATGACAGTCGGTGAGGTCTCAAGGCTCCTTGGCGTCAGTGTCCGGACACTGCACTACTGGGACGAGACTGGTCTGGCACACCCATCGCAACGCAGTGACGCCGGTTACCGGCTCTACTCCGAGACGGACATCATGCGCATCCAGCAGGTCCTTGTCTACCGGCAAACCGGCATGAGCCTTGCCGATATCAAGATGGTCCTTGACGAGCCGGACACGGATGCCATGACGCACCTGCGCCGTCAGCGCGAGCTGGTGCAAGGGCAGATCTCCCAGCTGCAGCAGATGCTCCGCTCCATCGACATGGTGATCGATATACAGCAGTCAGAAGCGAGGATCTCCGTGGCTGAGATGGCGGAGATCTGGGGGACCGACTGGGACCCCGTCTATACCGAGGAGGCCAATGCCAAGTGGGGTGATACACCGGAGTGGGCCGAGTCCTACCAACGCAAGGCTCGGATGTCTCGCGCCGACTGGGAGCAGGCCCACGAGGAGACTGTCGCACTGGAGACCTCGCTGGTCGAGGCGATGCGCAGCGGTGTTGAGCCGGGCAGTTGTGAGGCCAATGCTCTGGCGCGGTGGCATCGCAAGGACTTCAACCGGTGGTTCGAGGTCTCCACCTCCAAGCAGGTCATGATCGCCCGCAGCTATGTGGCGAACGAACGCTACGCCCGGTACTACGACAAGCGTGCACCGGGGCTTGGCAGCCTGGGCTCAAGGACGTCATTGATGCCTGCGCCAGGTCCGAGGGACTGGAACCCCGCGACCGTCGCCTGGGAGTAGCAGATCTTCCGACGTAGGGACGCCAGGACGAGACGTGAGGCGGGGCCGACACCGGTGGGTCGGTGTCGACCCCCGCCTCAAGTGTTCACTGAGTCTCACGGCGCTGAGCGGCAGGTGCTCGGCTCAGGCCTTGGCCGAGCGCAGCACCTGCTCGAGCCAGGCCCGGCGGGCCGTCAGTGCGGCCTCGGCCTCGGTGACCTTCTTGGCGTCACCGGCGGCCTGGGCGGCAGCCAGGTCCTTCTCCAGGCCGGCGATCGCGTCCTGGAGCTGACCGGCCAGGCCCTCGGCGCGAGCCTTGGTCTCCGGGGTCGGTGCGGCGCCACTCGGCGTTCTCGGCCTCGCGGATGGCGTCCTCGACAGCGCGCATGCGGCCCTCGATGCGACGCACTGCGCCGCGCGGGACCCGACCCGGCCTCCTCCCAGGCGTCCTGAATGGGGCGCAGGGCCTTCTTGGCGGCCTTGATGTCCTTGATAGGCAGGAGCGCCTCGGCCTTGGCCACCAGCGCTTCCTTGACCTTGAGGTTCTCGGCGAACTCGGCGTCGACGGCCTCGTCCTTGGCGCGGCGGGCGTCGTAGAAGACCTGCTGGGCGGCCCGGAAAGCGGGCCCACAGGGGCGTCGTCCTCCTTGCGGGAGGCGCGTCCGGCCTTCTTCCACTCGGCCAGCAGGTCGCGGTACTTCGCGGAGGTGCCGGCCCAGTCGGTGGAGTTCTGCATCTCCTCGGCGCGCTTGATGAGCGCCTCCTTGGCGGCCCGCACCTGTGCCTGCTTGGCGTCCAGCTCGCTGAAGAACTGGCGGCGGTGGCGGTCGAAGGTGGTGCGCGCGTGGGAGAAGCGCTTCCACAGCCCGTCCTCGGTGGGACGGTCCAGACGCGGCCCGCGCCGCTGCGCGGCCTTCCAGGACTCGAGCAGTTCACGCAGCTCGGCGCCGGAGTTCTTCCACTGCGTGCGGGCCGGGTCCTGCTCGGCGATGGCCTCAGCGCGCTCGACGATCGCCGTGCGCTCCTTGAGGGCCTGCTCCTTGGCGGCCTGGCGCTCGGCGGACACGGCTTCGCGCCGCTCTGCGGCCACGGTCTTGAGCGCGGCGAAACGGGCCCGCAGTCCCTCCAGGTCACCGACGGCGGCCGGCTCGGTGAGGGACTCGGAGATCGAGGACAGGGTCGAGTCGATCTCGCGGACGCTGAGCTGAGGCAGACGGGTGGCGAACAGGTCGATGGTCGCCTTGAGGTCCAGGTAGCGTCGCACATAGAAGGCCATGGCCTCGGCGATCGGGGCATCGGGGAACTGACCGACCTCGCGCTCGGCGCCACCGTCCTGGACGTAGACCCGGCCCTCACCGTCCACTCGTCCCCACTTGGCGGCGTCCATGGCCTCCTGCGGGTCGACGGCCGGCTCGGCGGGTGCCGCAGGCGCCGCTGCAGGAGCGGGAACCTCGGCCGGGGTCGGCGTGGCGTCCTCCGGGGTGGCCTCGGCGGCTCTGAACCTTCTCGGTCGGCTGCTCGGTCTGGGCGGGCTCCTCGGAGGCGAGAGATGCCGGCTCGTCAGAGGACGCCGCTGTGGGCTGCTCGACGGGCTGGTCCGCGGGCTCGATGTCGGCCTGTGTCTGCGGGGTGCTGGTCTGCGTTGACGCAGCTGCCCGTCAACCGCTAGGGATCGGTGACGGGGACGTGGCGGCCGTTGAGTGCCTGTTCCATCGGGGCTGGGCGCTGCCGACTCGTTCAAGGTCGGTCGGCTGGATGGTCTGCTCAGCCTCAGGCTGGTTGTCAGGCTGGTTCCGCTCAGTCACGGGATGCTCCTTCATGGGTTGACGGGGAGGGAGCGGCGTGACCGCTCCGTTCCGTTCGCGCCCGGCTCTCAAGCCGGGTGGTGGTGAGGTGCCGTCGGAGGACGGCAGTGCCGAAAGTCTACGTTCCCGCCGGCGGCATTCACCATCCTTCGCCCCACTGATTTCAGTTGATTCGTTGAGCGCCGATGTCCGTCACGAGCGGCCCGGTGTCGCTTGCCCAGACCTCGTCGACGGCTGGCGCTGTTAGCATGTGACCATGCTCGCGTGACTCGCCCCTGTGCCCCCACCGCCTCATGCCAAGGACGAGTCATGCCCGCAATCAGTTTCTCCCATGTCAGCTTCTCCTACACCTCCGCCCCCTTGCTGGAGAGCATCAACCTCACGGTCTCCGACGACGAACGCGTCTGCATCGTCGGCCCCAACGGATCGGGAAAGTCCACGCTCCTGCGCCTGGCCACCGGTGAGCTGTCCCCTGACCACGGGGCTGTCAGCATTCCCGAGCAGCATGGCCCGCCGGCGGCCGACTCGGAGGAGTCGACTGCCACGTCGATCGAGGGCTACCTCGACGCCGTCTGCGCTGAGACCCTGGAAGCGCTTGATCATTTCGAGCGCCTGAGCGGGGCCATTGCCCAGGCCGGAGCTGAAACCGGCTCCCTCGCCGAGGAATACGACTCGTTACTGACCCGGCTTGAGTCACTCGACGCGTGGAATCTGCTGGCTCGACGGGCTGAGGCGCTCGCCGGGCTGGGACTGGGGCGCGTGGATACAGGCCGCCTCGTCTCCTCCCTGTCGCCGGGTCAACGGGGGAGGCTGGAGATCGCCGCTCTGCTTCTTTCAACCGGTCAGGCGCTGGTGCTCGACGAGCCCACCAACCACCTGGATGCCGGTAGCAGTAGCTACCTGAGCGAGATGATGACGTCATGGCCCGGACCGGTCCTGTTCTCCTCTCACGATCGTGCCTTCATCGACGAGGTGGCCACCGCCGTCGTCGACCTCGACACAGCGCCGTGGCAGGCACTCGCCACCGCTTCCGGGGACAGCGGCCCCATGGGTGCCTACCGGTGCGCGGACGATACAGCGACTACCTCGTGGAGAAGGCGTACGCCAGGTCGTCCCACCACAGTCTTCACCAGCGTCAGCAGGAGCAGCGGCGCAAGCTCGCGCGTCACCGTCGCGACTCCGAGATCGTTGGGCACAGCGGGGCAGCGCCCCGGACCGAGGCCCGCATAGCTCGGAAGTTCTACGCCGACCGCGCCCAGCGCGTCTCCACCCGGCGCCAGACGCAGGACGACCGTCGGCTGGAGGCGCTCGCCAGTACCGAAGTGCGCAGGCCCCGCTCCTACGACCTGCAGCTGCATCTGACTGAACCGGCGCCGCGAACAGGGATGGCGGTGTCGGCCCGGTCAGCTGCCGTACCCGGGCGCCTTGCACCGGTCACGGTCGACGTCATGACAGGCGAGCACCTGCTGGTCACCGGCGCCAATGGGAGCGGCAAGTCCACGCTTCTGACCTGGATGGGTAGGCGGTCAGCACCCACGGAGGACTCCGTCGGCAGTCTCACGGTATCCGGTTCGGTGCTCCGGATACCCCAGCACCTGCCGAAACTCGGCGACCCTGGGGTGGATGAGAACATGTGGACCGAGGGGATCGGGGACCGTGGCCGGGGGACTTTGCACCCGCGCCTGTGGAACCGTCCCATCAGCGAGCTCTCCGACGGCAACCAGCGCCGCGTTCAGCTGGCCCTGGCCGCTGCTGCTGGGCCTGAGGTGCTTGTCATCGACGAGCCCACGAACTACCTGGACCTGGACGCCCTCGAGATGCTCGAGGCCGCTCTGAGGACATGGACGGGCACGCTCATCGTCGCCAGCCACGACCGCTGGCTCATTGAGCACTGGTGGGGGCGGCGGCTTCATCTTCGGTGAGCCAACCGGGTCCCTGTGGACCTGAGGGGTGCTTGGAAACGTATTCACACCGGGTACCAGGTGATCCAAGTTAGGGTGGGAGGCATGATCTTGGAGCGCACCATCGCCCCCGTGTTCGCAGCCAACTGCTATGTCCTGGCCACAGGCCCGGGTGAGCCCGCCCTCGTCGTCGACCCCGGAGCCGGCTCCGTTCGCGGCGCCATGGCCCTCCTTCGGTCCAACCAGCTCACCCTGAGCGCCATCCTGCTCACCCACGGTCACGCCGACCACGTGTGGGACAGCCAGGCGCTCATCGAGGCCGCCCACGGTGAGGGCCTGCTCACCAGTGACGACGCCGTCGACGTACCGGTCTACATCCCCGAGCGAGACCGGTACCGGCTCGAGGAGCCCGACATCACCACCGGCATCAGCGCCAACGGCATGAGCTTCACCGACATGGCCGGTACTGAGTGGAAGCAGCCCACCGACATCCGTCTCTTCCCGGGAGACGGCTTCTCCCAGGCCGTCGAGCTGGTCCCCGGCATCGCTCTACGCGCAGTCCCCGCCCCGGGCCACTCGGAGGGGTCCTCACTGTTCTTCTTCGAGGCCCGCCTGGCTGACAACGCCTTGCTCTATGAGGCCGAGGTCATCGATGACGACCCCTCCGCCGCTGACGAGGAGCACACCTACCTCATGGCGCTCGACGGCGACGTCATCTTCAAAGGATCCGTGGGACGCACCGATCTGCCCGGCGGAGACCAGGTGCAGATGCTCGGCACCCTGCGCTTCCTGGCCAGCGCTGTCGACCCGGCCACCGTCCTGCTGCCCGGGCACGGCGCTGTGACCACCATGGAGCACGAGCACCACGGCAACCCCTACCTCGCGGAGGCCAAGATCCGTGGAGGAGACCTCAAGGCCTGACGGCGGCGCACAGGCTCACTGCCTGTCATGACACAATGCGGACCATGGCACAGGTACGACAAGCTCTCTCCTCACTGTCCGGCTTCCCCGAGTGGCTCCCCGCGGGCCACATCGTCGAGCAGCACTTCGTCGACATCCTGCGCCGCACCTTCGAGCTCCACGGCTTCAGCGGCATCCAGACCCGCGCCGTCGAGCCGCTGAGCGAGCTGACGAAGAAGGGGGAGACCTCCAAGGAGGTCTATCTCCTTAACCGTCTGCAGGCGGACCCCGCCGATCCCGACGCCGAGGCGGACCCACGTAGGCAGCTGGGCCTCCACTTCGACCTGACCGTTCCCTTCGCCCGCTACGTCGTCGACAATGCCGGGCTGTTGACCTTCCCGTTCAAGCGCTACCAGATCCAGAAAGTCTGGCGTGGGGAGCGGCCCCAGGAGGGGCGCTTCCGCGAGTTCATCCAGGCCGATATCGACATCGTCGGCGATGGTGCCCTGCCGCTCCACCACGACGTCGAGGTCCCCCTCATCATGCACGAGGCGCTCAGCGCTCTGCCGGTGCCCGCGGTCACCATCCACATCTCCAACCGCAAGGTCGCTCAGGGCTTCTACCAGTCCATCGGCATCGACACGGACCGGCTCATCGAGGTCCTGCGCGTGGTCGACAAGCTCGACAAGATCGGTCCCCGAGAAAGTGGCCGCCGAGCTCACCCAGAGCGTCGGCATCAGCGCGCAGCAGGCGGCGCAGGCCCTCAGGCTCGCCACCATCACCGGAACCGACGGCCAGGACGTCTCCGGGCAGGTCCTGCGGGCCCTGGCCGGAGCCGACCCCACCGAGCTGCTCGAGGAGGGGCTGTCTGAGCTGACCGCCCTGCTCGAGGCTGCCGGCCGGCGCCGCCCCGGCGCCGTCATCGCCGATCTCAAGATCGCCCGCGGGCTGGACTACTACACCGGCACGGTCTATGAGTCCTTCATGGCAGGCCACGAGGACCTCGGCTCAGTGTGCTCCGGGGGCCGCTACGACTCCCTGGCCACCAATGGCAAGCGCACCTTCCCCGGTGTGGGCATCTCCATCGGTCTGTCCCGGCTCCTGGCGCGTGTCGTCGGAGAGGGGCTTGTGGAGGTCAGCCGTCCTGTGCCTACGGTGGTGCTCGTGGCAGTCACCAATGAGGCGCACCGCTCCACCTCCGACGCGATCGCCGACACGCTGCGTGCCCGCGGCATCAGCGCCGACGTGGCCCCCAGCGCCGCCAAGTTCGGCAAGCAGATCAAGGCCGCGGACAAGCGCTCCATCCCCTTCGTGTGGTTCCCCGGCGCTGATGGAGCACCGGACTCGGTCAAGGACATCCGTTCCGGCGAGCAGCTTGAGGCCGATGCCGCCACCTGGCAGCCGCCCAGCGACGACGACGTCCCGCAGATCACAGTCGCTCGTGCCGCAACCGGTAATGGTGCCGACGTTGAGGCTGACTCGGCCTCATGACCAAGAGCCGGGGTGAGCCCAGCAGCAGCCAGAAGATCCAGGAGGCGACCAGGGCCCTGTCCGCACTGCGAGACAGTCTGACCTCCTTGTCTATGCCCTACGTCCTGCAGGGAACGGCCGCCGCTTCAGACAAGGCCACGCTCATCCGCGATCAGCTCGGCGACTACGTCCTTCCTCGCCTGGCCAGCCTGGACGCGCCTTTGCTGGCTGTTGTCGGAGGCTCCACCGGGGCAGGCAAGTCGACCCTCGTCTCCTCACTCGTACGCCGACACGTGGCCAGGGCCTCTGCGATCCGCCCCACCACACGCCGCCCCCTGCTGCTGCACGCGCCGACAGACGCGGCCTGGTTCGACAACGACCGGGTCCTGGGCTCGCTGTCGCGCCTGCGTGTGGACCCGTACGCTCCGGCGAGCCCGCCCACCGACCACACGCCCAGAGAGCTCGAGCTACGCGGCTGCGAGGGCCTGCCCGAGGGACTGGCGATCGTTGACGCACCCGATGTCGACTCGGTGGTCGAGGACAACCGGGACCTGGCCGCGACGCTCCTGGCCGGGGCGGACCTGTGGATCTTCGTCACCACGGCGGCCCGCTACGCCGACGCCGTCCCCTGGGATCACCTGCGGGCCGCGGCCGAGCGGCACATCACGGCCGCCATCGTCTTGGACCGCGTACCGGACGGCGCGCAGAGTGAGGTGGAGGCCGACCTGCGGCGCCGGCTCGCGGAGGCGAACCTGGCTGAGGCGCCCATCTTCACGATTCCCGAGACCTCTCTGGACGACGACGGCTTCCTGCCCGAGTCCTGCGTCTCGCCGCTGCGCCAGTGGCTGGGGACACTGGCCTCCGACGCGGCCGCTCGCCAGGACGTCGCGCACCGCAGCCTGACCGGCGCCATTGGTTCCCTCCTGGCGCAGAGCGAGATGCTCGCCGTCGAGCTGGGCTCCCAGGAGGCCGAGCACGCCGAGCTGCGACGAGCAGCCACCTCCGAGCACGATGATGCTCTGGAACGCGTCATCGAGGCCACCGAGGACGGCTCCATGCTGCACGGTGAGGTGCTGGCCCGCTGGCAGGAGTTCATGGGTACCGGGGACCTGTTCCGGTCCTTGGAGGTGCAGGTGGGGCGGGTCCGTGACCGCGTCACGTCACTCCTGCGGGGGCGCCCGGCCCCGGCCAAGCGCGTTGAGCAGGCGATCGGCTCCTCCCTGGTCGAGCTCCTGGTCGCCGAGTCCCAACGGGCCTGTCTGGCCACGGAACGCTCCTGGAGACGGGCCGGCACCTCCCAGCAGGCCCTCAACAGGGCCCTGGCGGAGGTACCCACCCAGACCGGCCTGGAAGTCGTTGCCGCGGCACTCGTCCACGACTGGCAGCGTCAGGTACTCGCGCTCGTTCGAGCCGAAGGCTCTGACAAGCGGCTCACTGCCCGACTGTTGTCCCTGGGGCTCAACGGTGCCGGAGTCGTCCTCATGATCCTCGTCTTCGCTCACACCGGCGGACTGACCGGGGGAGAGGTGGGGATTGCGGGAGGGCACGGCCATCCTCGCCCAGCGCGTTCTGGAGGCCGTCTTCGGAGACCAGGCGATGCGCGGCATGACCAAGACGGGCCCGAGAGGACCTCAGCAGGCGCGCCACTGCTCTGTTCGCCAACCAGGCGAAGTGCTTCACCGATGCTCTGCCGGTCCCCAACCCCCAGTGCAGATACGCTGCGAGAACAGCTTCAGGCCTGCCAGGAGGCGGCTACGTCGTTGCGCGCTCTGCCGGCTGCCCGCGGTCGCCGGATGGCCGGGAGGAGGGCCAGGTGATGACCGATCGCTCCGGCGCGTCAGACCTGCCGCTGGTTCTTGAGGACCTGGGCAGGGCTGTCGATCTGGGCGAGCAGCTCGGTCTGCGCGACGAGCTCACGCGGGCCTGGGATGTCCTCACGCAGGCCTCCCACCGTCGGCGCTTGGCGCCGGAGACCACGGTGGCGGCCCTTCTCGGGGCGACCGGGTCGGGCAAAGTCCAGCCTCACCAACGCCCTGACCGGCTCCGAGGTGTCCCGTACCGCCCGTACCCGTCCGACGACCACCCAGCCCCTCGCCGTCGTCCCGGATACGGCTGTCGAGGCCGCTGAGCTGTTGGACTGGCTCGCCATCGGCCACAGGGCGCGCGTCGATGGCGGCTGGGCCCTGGGCGAGACCACGGTGCTGGTCGATCTGCCGGACATCGACTCCGACGAGCCCGAGCACCGGGCCATCGCCCAGCGCATGGCGGGCAAGGTCGACGTCCTGGTGTGGGTCCTCGATCCGGAGAAGTACGCCGACGGCGTCGTTCATCGCGACTTCCTCATTCCCATGGCGGCGCATGCCGAGGTCATGGTGGTCGCCCTCAACCAGGTGGATCGGCTCGACCCTGAGAGCCGGGACGCAGTGCTCACCGACCTGAGGAGGATCCTGGACCGCGAGGGTCTTGGAAGCCGTCTCGGTGATGCCCGTCAGCGCCCGCACCGGAGAAGGCGTTGAGACGCTGGCGCACGCTGTGGCCTCGGTCGCCTCGAACAGGCTGGCCAGCGCCCGAAGCCTCGTCGCCCACGCCCGGCGCGCAGCCAGTGACATGGGGAGAGCGGACGGGACTTATGGATCCGTCGGCTCCGGCCGCCGGTGCGTCGGATCCGAGTGCTCAGCAGGCGCCGCAGGTGCGGCAGCCCCTGAATGCGCTCAGGCAAGCAGCCGCGAGCCTCGCTGGAGTCGACGTCGTCTCGCAGGCGGTTGAAGGGTCGGACCGTCACCGGGCGCATACCCGAGTCGGCTGGTTCTGGCTGCGGTGGGTCGCGCACCTGCGACGCGATCCGCTCCGGGCCCTCCACCTGGGAACCAAGCGCCCATCGGTGCCACAGGTCGACGATGCTGAACGATCCGACGGCGCCGCAGGGTCCGGTGTCATCGACCTGTCCTCCCTGCCCCCGGCAGGACCTGCGGCAACGGGCAGGTTGCGCAGCAGTGCCCACGTCTACGCCGTGGCGGCCTGCTCCGGACTGCCCGGTGACCTGGCCGCTCAGGCCGTTCTGCGCAGCGACGAGCGTGCTGAGAGCCTCGCCGAGCCTCTGGATCTGGCTGTGGCCGCGGTGGACTACGGGGGCTGGAAGCGCCCGGCCTGGTGGCGCGTCGCGAACGTGCTGCAGTGGGTGACCGCACTGACGGCACTGATCGGTGGGCTGTGGCTGGTGGCTATTCACGTCCTGGAGGACTACCTCCTGATCATCAGCATCGACGTTCCCCGCTGGGGGGGAGTTCCCTGGCCCACCATCCTCCTGCTCGGAGGTCTGCTGCTCGGACTGGTCCTGGCAGGTCTGGGAACGTTCTTGGCCCGCCTTCAGGCCAGGCATCACAGCAGACGGATCATCGACCGCTTGCGCCGTGCCACCGATGAGGTCGTGAACGTCAAGATCGTCGAGCCACTGACGGCCGAGACCAGCGGATGGACCGAGCTGGCGCAGGTCCTCCACCGGCTGGCCGCCCATTCCGACTCGCGTGAGTAAGACAGCTCCCACTCGGAACGGACACCCGGATTGGACACCGGGGCGGGCATGACGGGGCGGGGCGACACGTTGCCGTCACCCCGCCGCCGCGATGTCGATGCGTCGCAGAGGACGTTCAGCGGTCGCCGCGCCCGGCCGCGGAAGCCGCCCCGGTTGCCGCCGAAGCGGTTCTGGTTGCGCTCACTGTAGCCATGGCGGTCGTCCCGGTAGCCGTCACGGTCGTAGCCGCGACCACGCCCGGTCCTCGCGCCGCCCGCGGAAAGCCGTCCCGGTCGCCACGGCGGTCCTCCCACCGACGGTTGTCACGGCGGTCCCCACGGTCCGAGCGGTCGTAACCGCCCCTGCCGCCGCGTCCCGTCACGGTCCTTCCAACCGCGCTCACCGTCATCACGGCGGGGACGGAAACCACGGTCCGACCGTTCGCCGCGCGTCACTGCGGTCCTTGCGGTCGTCCCAGTCACGCCGCTTGGGACGGCGCTCTGCGCCGTTGGGGCCGGACCAGCCGTGACCCCGGACCCCTCGTCGGGGACGGATCCGCAGCTCGCGGCCGGCAAAGGTCGCCCGTCCCCATGACGCTCAGCTGCTCGGGGCTGAGGTCGGCGTAGATCGTGACCAGGGAGAAGGACTGGAGGATATCGATCTTGCCGATGTCGGAGCCCTCGATGCCGCCCTCGTTGGCCAGGGCACCCACGATCGCTCCGGGAAGGACCCGGTCCCGGTGGCCCACCTCGACGCGGTAGACGGTCCCAGGGGCCCTCGTGCTCGCGGCGTCCCTGAACGCGTGGCCGAACGGCGTCCCCTCGTCCCCGGTCGCTCCCGTTCACCGCGACGGCTCTTCTCGCGCCCACCTTCGAAGGAGGCCGACAGGAAGGTCCCCTCGGAGTCGAGGTTCTCCTCCCTGCGGGCGCGCTGGGGACGCTCGCCGCCACGCTCCTCGCGTCTGCGCGGTCCCTCGTCACCCACGGCCAGGGCCAGTAGCGTGGCCGCCAGCTCCTCGACGTCGATGTCCAGCTCCTGGGCGGAGCCGGCGACCAGCGGCAGGTACATGTCCAGGCGGCCGCGCTGGTGGCGGGCCGCCGCTTTGGACAGGAGCTTGCGGGCGCGGTGCTCGGAGACGTCCGCGGGGGAGGGCAGGGTGATCTCCTCCAGACGGCTTCCGGTGAGGCGCTCGATCTGGCGGAGCTTGCCCTTCTCCTTGGGGGTCAGGAAGGTGACGGCCTCACCGTGGCGGCCGGCGCGGCCCGTGCGACCGATACGGTGAACGTAGGCCTCGGCCTCGCGGGGCACGTCGAAGTTGACGACCAGGCCGATGCGGTCCACGTCCAGCCCGCGGGCGGCCACGTCGGTGGCCACCAGCACGTCAAGGGTTCCGGCGCGCAGCCGCTCCACCAGGCGCTCGCGCTCGCGCTGGGGCACGTCACCGGAGATGGCGGCGGCCTGGATGCCCCGGCCCGCCAGCTCGATGGCGACGTCCTCGGCCGTGGACTTGGTCCGCACGAAGACGATGGCGGCCTCGGCGTCGGTGACGGCCAGGACCCGGGAGACGGCGCCGATCTTGTGACGGAAGGGAACCACCGCGTAGGTCTGATGGACGGTGGCGACGGTGGAGGCCGGCCTGGAGACCTCGATCTGAACGGGCTCGTGGAGGTGCTGGCGCGCCACGGCCTGGATGGCCGGTGGCATCGTCGCGGAGAACAGGGCGGTGCGCCGATCGGTGGGAAGGGACTCGAGCAATCGTCTCGACGTCCTCGGCGAAGCCCATGCGCAGCATCTCATCGGCCTCGTCCAGGACGAAGTAGTGCACGTCATCGAGCTGGAGCGCGCCCTTGTCAATGAGGTCGATGACGCGCCCGGGAGTGCCGACGACGACCTGGGCGCCGCCCTTGAGCGCGCCGATCTGAGGGGCCGTAGGGGGCGCCGCCGTAGACGGCCACCACGTCCAGACCGCGGGAACGGGCGGCCATATCGGTGATGGCCTCGGCGCTCTGGAGCGCGAGCTCACGGGTAGGGGGCCAGGACGAGTGCCTGGACCACGCTGTCACGGGAGTCCACGGCGTCGAGCAGTGGCAGCCCGAAGGCCGCTGTCTTGCCGGTTCCGGTCTGGGCGACGCCGACGACGTCGCGGCCGGCGAGCAGGACCGGGATCGCCTCCTTCTGGATGGCGGTCGGGGTCACGAAGCCCATATCGGTGACGGCCTTGAGCAGGTCCCCGGGAAGACCCAGGTCGGCGAAGGTGATGTCCTCGTCCTCCTGAGCGGTCTTCACCTCGCTCTTGTCCCGGCTGTGCGGGGACTGCGGGCGTGCTCGTCGGCGTGCCTGCTGGCCATCGGAATCAGAGTCGGTGTCGATGAAGGGGGCGTGGCCGTCGACCTCGTCCTCATCGATGTCGACGCCATCGTCCTCATCGGAGTCATCGATCCCGTCCTCCGGGTCGGTCTCGGGGAGGTCTCGGTCGACGTCGTCCGCCTCGTCCTCGTGGTCGACGTCCTCAGGGTCCTCGGGGGAGTCGGAGGAGGCGGGGTGGCGAAGTCCTCAGGGGAGGAGTGAGCGTCGTCGGAGTGGTGCGGCGCGGCAACGGCGTCGTCCTCATCGGTCCTGGCTGGCCGGCCGCCGGAGAGCTCGGCGGAGAAGAGCGCATCAAGGCTGAGGGGACCGTTGCCGTCCTTGCTCTGAGCATCGGAGATACCGGGCGCAGTACTGCTGGAGTGAGTCATGAAGTTTATCCCATATCTGTCCCCGTGAAGATGGTGGGGACCGCGGCGGAGTGTGGGGGAGGACCCTTTGTCCTCCGCTCTTTGCCGTACCTGGCCCACCACACTCGCCCCGCACCCGGACTGGCCGGGTGACTCATGGGCTAACACGCACAGACTCACGGGATGCTCGTGCCGCACACCGGGTGCGGCAGGACCCGAACGGGGTCAACAGGGCACGGATCGCTCCTGCGCCCAGGCTACGTGAGAATCGATGGCACTCCGCGCTCCACGGGCTGGATCACAGGTGAGGTCGGTCTCGTGGCCCGTTCACCGCCCCAGCAGACCGAGGATCCTTCGACGTAGCTGGCGGGCCTCGTCACTTGACTCGTCGTGCTGGGGCACCTCAATGTCGGCGACGATGCGCGCGGGGCGCTCGGACAGGACGACCACTCGGTTGGACAGGCGCAGGGCCTCGTCGACGTCGTGGGTGACCAGGACGGCCGTGAAGCGTTGAGACTCCCACAGCTTGAGGATCTCGTCCTGAAGCTGGAGGCGTGTCAGGGCATCGAGCTTGCCCAGGGGCTCATCCAGGAGGAACAGCCGGGGCCGGTTGACCAGGGCCCGGGCCAGCGAGGCCCGTTGAGCCATACCGCCTGAGAGCGTGGCGGGGTAGGCCTCGGCGAAGTCCCGCAGCCCCACGATCTGCAGGGCGGCCTCCACTCGGCGCTGGTCGCGCTCCCTACGGTTTCTCGCCTCAGGGCCCAGGGCGACGTTGTCCCGCACGGTCCTCCAAGGCAGCAACGTGGCGTCCTGGAACGCGAGCGCGCGCAGGGGCGAAGGTCCGGTGACCTGCTTGGAGTCGACGATGACGCGGCCCTCGACAGGCTGCTCCAGCCCGGCCAGCAGTCTGAGGATCGTGGACTTGCCGCACCCGGATGGTCCCACCAGCGAGACGAAGTCGCCGGGGGCGACCGTCAGGTCGATGTCGTCGAGCACGGGGAGCTGATTCGGCTTGGCGGTCTCTGCATCATAGCGAGCCCTCGCAGCGGGGGAGACCTGGCGCAGCAGCAGATGGAGCCATCCGTGCTCCAGGTCGTGGGACAAGGGGTAGCTGTGGGACACACCAGTGAGCTCGACCTGTGCGCCTCGGGGGACTGACGGCGGCGAGACCTGCGGCGTGACGGCAGCCGTTGTAGAACCAGCGGACATCGGTTCACCACCTCACAAGGTTCTGCTGCCATGCCAGCAGCGAGGAGCGGATCTTGAACAGCAGGACCATGAGCGTGCGGCAGAAGGCCACCAGGATGACGAGGCCCACGTACATCCGGGGGTAGTCCGCCCATCCCTTGACCCAGTTGATGTACCAGGCCAGGCCCTTGTCGACGCCGGTCAGCTCGGCGGTCATAAGAGCGGCGAGCGAGGTGCCCAGGCCTGTGAACAGGCCGGTGAGCATGTCCGGTAGCGCCGAGGGCACAGCCACCCGTCTGATGAGGAAGAGCTCATCTGCTCCCAGTGTGCGGGCCATGTCGATGTAGTCGCGGCGCACGGAGCGCACGCCCGCGCGGGTCATGGTCGCCATGGGGAACCAGGCTCCGAAGCCGACGATGAAGGCCGCTGAGGCGTACGTCGTCGGAAGCAGCAGCAGCGCCAGCGGAAGGAGCGAGGCCGCAGGAACCGGGCCAATGGTCTGAAGGAGCGGATGAAGCCAGTAGTCGGCGCGCCTCGACCAGCCCATGAGCAGTCCGGTGAAGAACCCCAGCACCGATCCAGCCGTGTACCCGATGATGAAGAGCATCGCCGAGGCGCCCAGGCAGCTGAGTAGCAGCCTCCAGTCACCGAGGAAGGAGGCGATGAGTACTTCTGGGGCGGCGAAGTACGGGGGTGTGAGCAGTCCGAGCTTGGATGTCGTCAGCTGCCAGACGATGAACCATGCGCCGGCGGCGTTGATCCAGGGCAGGAAGTGCGTCAGCGACGTCGCGGCTGAGGAGGCCGGTCGGACCCGTGCCGTGAGTGTCCACGCGATCAGGGTGATCAGCCATGTCCCGGCAAGGACTGTGACTGGAGTGGTGGACTCCTTGCGGAGAAGGTCTGCCTCCGGCAGGGCAACGACGATGACCAGGTAAGCCAGCCACAGGAACAGTGCTGTGGTGCTCGCAAGAGAGCCTGTGCTGGAACGGCGATCGTCTGGTGCGCTCCGCCCGGATGTGGAGGAGTGCGGTTGTTGATGCCCGTCGTCGATGGGCTTGACGGATGTGGTCGATGTGGTCGTGGGTCTCACCTCAGTGGGCATGGTCAGTCAGTCCTTGATGCCGAGGTCGGCGACGACGGTGTCGGTCAGCTTCCGGGCGGAGACGTCGGATGAGATGAAGCCGGTTCCCTTGAAACTTCTCGATGCCGGGTTCGATCGCGGCTCGGAACCTGGAGGCCGAGGCATTGAACCCGTATGTCTTGAGCACTCGGACGACGACGTCCTGGTCCGCGGCGACGTAGTCGTTGTCGACCTCGATCTTGGCGATCTCCTCGATGTGGTCGGGCACGTAGGCCGAGCCCTTCAGCCATGCCTCTGTCAGAGCCTTGGCCTCCTTGGGCTGCTGACGTACGAAGTCCCCGTTGAGTGCTACCGAGCAGCAGAACTCCTCAGCGTCGTTGTTGGCCAGCTCTCGGGCTGTCCCCTTGAAGACGGGAAGCAGCGGCCCGGGGTCAGAACCCATGACGGCGTCCACCTGGCCGTCAGTCAGTGCGGTCCCCAAGGAGTCCGCATCGATCGTGCGCCACGTGATGTCACCTCCGTCCGGGTTGACGTTGATGCCGGCCTCGGACAGTCCGATCGCGAAGTAGGCGAAGGCGGATGACGACAGTGACGGCACGCCGATGGTGGCGCCTTTCAGATCAGCCAGCTTCTGATACGGGGAGTCCTTGCCCACCACCAGGCGCAGGCAGCCGGCGTGGAGCCCTGCGGTGAGTCTGGCGTTGAGGCCGTTGTAGATCGGCTCCAGCCAGGAGAAGAAGATTCCCGGAGCGCCAACGTACTTACCGGCGCCTACGCCGTCCTTGGTGTCCTCGGTCTGCTGGGTGCGTGCCAGCGTGACCTTCAGCCCCGCATCGTCGAAGAAGCCCTGGTGGTAGGCGGCGTAGAGCGGTGCGGCGCAGATGTCGCCACCGATCACCAGGGGGAGTGCCTCGTGGGCCCCGATCACTCCCTGGTTGGTGCGTCGAATCGTCAGGAACGCACTGGTACCGACCACGGCAGCGGCTGCGATCCCCCCAATCGTGAGCAGCGTGCGCCGTGAGGGCATACCGCGATGCGTCTGGTCCGTCTCATTGGCGTCGGGGTCATCGATGCCGTCATCGGCTGCCAGGATTGCGGCGGCGTTCTCAGCCGTGACCTCCTGAGAATCCACAACCTCGCCGTCCGGTGGAACGGAGGACGAGGAGTCGGAGGACTGGGGCCGGTGGGAGGACGAGGAGGACATGGACATGGTTTCTCCTGTGGTGGTGGGAACGAGCCTCAATGTGCACGATGGAAGCGTCCCCGTGAAAACGGTGGAGGAGGGGCAAGAGAAGCCCGTGCACAGTGAGCTGGGCAGGCGCGACGCGACCTCAGTCCATCAGGACCTGCAAAAAGGCGTCCCTGTACTGTGACGAGTTGAATGTGGCGACACGGGAGCCTGGGAGGTCATGACCGATCATGGTTCTCGGCCGGCGTCAGAGCTGTTGTGAGGGGCCGTCGCGCTTCCCGGGCCGGTCCGGCCCTGGGAGAGGGGAAGGAATCAACAGGGGCGACAACAACGCATCTGCGCACCACACATGACCGCGAGCGCCTGTGCGCCTGGAGCGGTTGTGGCCGTAAGAACGATGTGCGCCATGACCGTTACCCTACGCCACTCTCCCCGAAATAATGCAAGCCTGCCATCCGTCTCATCATGGGAGCGGCCCATCGCCGGATCACTGCCGAACCGATACCGGCGCGCTGTAGAGTCGACGGCGTGAGTGACGTGCGTGGCGATGAACCGCATGCGCCGCAGGCACGGTGGAGGCAGCTGGTTCCAACTCCTGTGGCCCAGGACGGTGGTCCGCTTCGCACCACCCCGGCGTGGTGGCCGCCTGCTCCCAGCGATGCCGACCTGGCTGCCGTTGCAGCCTCTGGTACGCCCGTCCTAGGAAGGACTCGCACGTCGTCGACGGGGTCGACATGGTGGAGGCGACCTTCCTGTGGTGCGATGACCAACAGCACGGCGCTAGTCCCAGCGTTCTCATCCATCTCAACACCCTGACGGACAACCATCGCACCCACATCGCCCCGGCGCTCGCCGCGCGGGTTCCCCGGGACCCGCTGGTGGGCGCTTCACGTCCTGCTGCCCCAGGATGCTCTTCTGGGCTACCGGACCGTCGTGACCCGTGACCCGCTCCCTGACGACGCCGGCGTCCAGCGCGAGTCCTGGAAGCGCGTTCACGCACTGGGGCGGCCGGACCACTTCAACTCGGACAGTCTGCACGACGGCTTCGGCCTCGTCTCATCGATGTGGCAGGGGCCCAGGGCTACGCTGCACCCGGACTGGAGGGGCAGCGCAGGCGCTCCAGCGGATCAGCAGGCACTGATCCGTCCCCGGAATGAGCATGATGGGTACTGCGTCCGGTTCGACCTGGAGGACGAGGTGCTCAGAGACTTTGATGAGCCGCGCGATCCCAGACGCCGAGTCACCCTGTGGAGCGGGTGCCGTGTCCCGCAATCCTCCGGCGGGTGGTGTGAGCGAGGCCTGCTGGTCCTACTCGACGGAAATATCTGGCGTCGTAACGACGTCGTCGACCACCTGGCCCCCAGATCCTGCCGATGGGATCTGCTGCTCATCGACGCCGGCAGTCTGACGATGCGCTCACGCGATCTGGCGGACCCGCGACGCAGCAGGGACCTGCTCCGCAGTTGCCTGCAGGCGGCACGACGGGCGATCCGCAACCGGCGCTGCACGGTCAGCCCACCTTCGGTCGGTACTGGTGAGTCTCCATGGCCTGCGCAGCGGATCGTGGTGGCTGGGCAGTCGTTGGGAGGGGTTGCCGCAGCCGACCTCGTTCTGCACTGTCCCGAGCTGGCCACCCGCGCGGTTGTCCAGTCCGGCTCCTTCTGGCTCGGCTCGGGGCGTCGTGGTGAGGGGAAGGGGGAACTGCTGACCTGGTTGCGTCACCGCTCCGAGGCCCGGAGCCTGCAGCACTCGAGAAACGGTCGGTATCCACAGGATGGTGACAGACTGAAGGCGCGACTGGTGATTCAGTGCGGCGTTCATGAGAACGGTCTGCGACAGGGGGCTCGCGCGATGTCTGAACTTCTTGCTGCTGAAGGAGCGTTGCTTGAGTACCGCGAGGAGCGCGGTGGGCACGACTACGCCTGGTGGCGTCATGGTCTGTCGTGGGGTCTTGATGCCCATGAGCAAGACCTGGGGTTCAACAGCCGGCCCACCTGAGCGCGCTCCCGCGTGCGGCTGGCTTCGGAGAAAGACGTGTGGCGTGGCCCCGATCCACTGCGCAAATAAAACCGTGACATAAAAGAAATCTTGACAACAAAGGGATCACGCATCCCAATTTATCGTTACCAATGCTCGAGTTTCGTCAGGACTCCCGGTTCTGAATGGTCTCAACCCGACCGATTGACGGGTTACCGCTGTGTATACTTAATCCGGAATCGACAACGCGGACGATGTTTTCGGGTGATAGCGGATTCTTAGAAGGGAGGCGTCCGTCTATCATCGTTCGCGAAAGGCAGTTGCGCCTGCTTCACGGTGCGTCCTTTCCTCGTGCATCTCGGTTGTCCGCCATGTGTTGTACGAGTAAGTCCATCTGCCCCCCCGCCCATGAACGAGACCACGTCATGAAATATGCTCAGCGGCTGCTTGCCGCCCTTCCTGTGACCAGGGTGGGCCTGCGCGCGATTCTTGCTGTTCTGACAGCCTTCGGCATTGTCCTGGCCACCGCCGGTGTGGCCGCCATGCCCCTCCTGAATGCAGGCAATGCCGTTGAGGACTACGAGAGCGGCTCGGCCTGCCACCCCATCGCCAGAATGGTCTACCCCGAGGGCCAGTCGGCGCCCGAGTACGTGATGCCGGTCTATGAGACTGGATTCGGCGTGGGGGTCGACTCGATCCTGCTGAGCTGGTGCAGTGTCGCAGGGGAAGTCCTGGAGGACCCCACCATCACGCTCAATGTCGTCGAGGGGAAGGCCGTCACTCCCTACCTGCTCCCCGGCATCAAGGCCGAGCTCGAGCGTCCCGCTCCCGCCAACGGCCAGCAGGAGGTGTTCATCCCAACGGACTACCTCGTCAAGGGTATGCGTCAGGCCACCGGTGACAGCGGCTGGGAGGTCGGCACGAAGTCTTCAGCCTCACCTACACCAGTGGAACAGAGAGCGCGACGACGGACCTGTTCTCCTTCGTCAAGCAGGACCCGGATGCCATCAACCCCCCGGCCCCCGAGCCCAACACCGGAGCCGACTCCTGAACCGACTCTGAGCGTCCGCAGCACCCACCGCGGAGCCGAGCGCTGCAGCCCACGCCGGAACCGACTCCCTGAGCCCAGTCAGCCGCACCCACCAGTCTCACACCGGCTCCTCAGCCACGGCTGAGCCGTCGCCGGCTCCTTCCACGGAGCCCCAGCCCGTCACTGTCGCACGCGTCCCCCGCACCGAGCCCCTCCGCAGCACCCCAGCGCCTCGGCCGGTCCCTTCCATGACTGCCTCGCCCAGCTCATCGCCCTCGCCCTCCAGGTCTCCCGAGCCTGAGCCGACTGCGTCCGCTCAGCCGAGTGCTACCGCTGGGACGTGTCAGGCCAAGCCCGCCGTCCAGGTGCTCGGCTCCAATGGCTCCGACCTCCAGGGGAACGAACCCGCTTACGACCCGGAGAACGTCGTCAGGGTCCGGGGGACGGGCTGGTGCTCACAGGGGACGATGCTCGACGGCGAGAAGCCGGTCGAGATCAAGGTCGCGGCCTATGGCGGGTACGTGGTTCCGAGAACGCTCTCGGTTCCCGTCACCTTCCACCACGGATCCTTCGACGCCCAGCTCAACCTGTCGGCCCTCTACTCCGCGGGGAACGTTGACAAGGGACGCTACTACCTTCAGCTCTCGCTCATCGACACCGGGCTGACGGCCGGCACCAACATCTTCGTCCTCAACAAGGCCGTCGCTCCGCAGCCCAAGCCGGAGCCGTCCCCCGTGCCGAGCCCGGCTCCTACTGCAGAGCCCTCGGCCACCGGGGGCCCACCAGCGAACCCGCACCGGAGCCGACTGGTTCACCCACCGAGCCCTGCTTCCCACGCCCTCGGCCGAACCGTCGTCGAAGCCCTCCGCCTCGGCCGTCCCCTCGGCCCGCCCCTCCGAGACCGGGTCTCCGGTTCCCTCACCGCGCACGACCGAACCCGATCAGAACGCTCACAAACCGAACCCGGGCGACGGCGGGCGCTCAGGAACGAATAACGTCCCGGGCAACAACCCTGGTAGTAACTCGGGCGACACAGGCTCCGGTTCAGGTTCAGGTACGGGCGCAGACATGGGCATTGGCAGCCAGGGCGACTCCTCCGCGCCGCAGGCACCCGACACCGGATCGGACTCCCGCTCCCTGACCTCGCAGGACGGCTCCGCCCCCGACAGCAGGCGAACGCAGAGGCCGCGCCCGCCCCGAACGCTGGCGGCGCAGGAGATGAACGAGCACATGCACCCGGAAGACTCCGCGGCCGCTGCTCATGCCTTGCCCGAGGCTGACGCGTCCTCTCAGCGCACCGTCCGCCCTGACCGGAGCCCGGTGGCCCCGGTGGCCAGCGCGGCGCACCTGAGTGCGGACAACGCCGGTTCCCTGTCTGGGTCCCGCCAGGGCAACATCGTCAACCTCGTACTGCCTAAGTCCAAGGTGCAGGCGGGCGAGTGGGTCTCGGTGTTCGTCTTCCCCGGAGCCACTACCAAGGGCTGGGTGCAGGTCAACGATGCCAATAGCGTCTCCATTGATATCTCCACATTCGACTCCGGCTCTTACGAGCTGGCGGTGGCCGATCGCGACAACAGCCTCCTGGGGTGGGCGAAGCTGGAGATCTCCTCTGCTTCCTTCGATCCTCGCAACCCGGCACAGGCTCAGCTGCTGACCTTCCCGGACAAGGCGGTTGGGCCCACCAAGGGGCTCAGTGCCAACGACATGCTCCTGGGGGGCGCTGGAGGACTGCTGGTTGTCGGAGCCGTGAGCCTGCTGGTCGCTGCGTTCTCAGGAATGCCGCTCCACGCACCACGGACCTTCCCGCAGCTGCGGCTCCCGCGCAGGCGCTGAGACGGTGTGATAGGAGCGCGTCAATGACATCGTCAAGTGGCCAGAGCACACGGCCGTGGAAAGGAGGTGGGAGCAGATGATTCGGACGTCCCGGACGACCGAGCGCCTACGGCGTGATCGGCGTCCTGCGCCGGCTGGGCATCGGAGCGGCTTCCGGTACCTCCAGGGATCACCGCGGATGCTTATCATCGTCTTCTCTATCCTCCTCGCCTCCCTGACGGCGCTGGTCTCCACGAGCCCCGTTGCCAGGGCGGACACCAAGACCGGTCCCTCCACCACAGGAACGGCCTCAACGGTCAGTCCCTCGACGGTTGCCGTCGGAGGAACAGTCATGTACACGCTCTCGGGATTTCCCAGTGGCGTGACAGTCCAGGTCCTCGTCGACGACGGAGTGCTGGTCGCCTCGCACCCTCTGGAGTCCGAGGTAGTCACCACGATCACCGTCAAGAAGGACGGCACCGCCGCAGGCTCCTTCGAGCTTCCGGAGTACGTTGAGCAGGGAAACCACTGGCTGCGATTCCGGGTCTTCGGGGCCCAGGGGGAGAGCGGCCAGGAGGGCAACGCGGCGGACTACACCAACAAGAGTCCCCTACTTCACTGTATCGGGTGTCACGGTCATTGGCGGGGTCCGCCCCTCCCTACCGTTCCGACGGCTCCGACACCGCCACCCCGGCAGGTGGCGGCCATGGGGCGATCCCCAACGGTGCCGGGAGCCTCCGGCATCCAAGCCGCAGGTCCAGGTGGTGAGTCGACCGGCTTTCCGATCATTGGTGCCTCTATCCTCGCGCTCAGCGTGATACTGGTCGTGCTGTCAGTGCTCGTAGCGATCAACCGTCGCAGGATGGCCGTCTACCAACGTCGTCGGGCCATGGCCTGAGGACTGAGAGCCGGGCTCCTTGTAAACTGCCGCCGGCGCCCACCCGTCTCGTGGTGCGCCCCGACGGGCACCGGCTCAGTGCCCCACACGGAAGGAACTCAGCACCGTGCTGCGAACTCGCACAGCAGGCTCCCTGCGCGCCTCAGACATCGGCCAGGTCGTGACCCTCACCGGATGGGTGGACCGACGGCGTGACCACGGAGGCGTGGCCTTCATCGACTTGCGGGACGCCTCGGGGATCGCCCAGGTCGTCATCCGTGAGGAAATTGCTCATGACCTGCGCGCCGAGTACGTCCTGGCAGTCACGGGGGAGGTGAGCGCCAGGCCCGAGGGCAACGCCAACCCGAACCTGCCCACCGGCGAGATCGAGGTCGTCGTCTCCGACGTCGAGATCCTCAATGCCTCGGCACCGCTGCCCTTCCAGATCTCCGACCACGCAGAGGACGCCGGACAGGTCGGCGAGGAGGCGCGTCTGCGCTACCGCTACCTCGATCTTCGACGCAGCACCATGCAGCACGCCATCCGCCTGCGCGCCAAGGTCAGTCAGGCCGCCCGCAGGGTGCTGGACTCCCATGACTTCGTGGAGATCGAGACCCCCACCCTGACCCGTTCCACCCCGGAGGGAGCCCGCGACTTCCTGGTCCCGGCTCGTCTGGCACCGGGCTCCTGGTACGCCCTGCCGCAGAGCCCGCAACTGTTCAAGCAGCTCCTCATGGTCGCCGGCATGGAGCGCTACTACCAGATCGCCCGCTGCTATCGCGACGAGGACTTCCGCGCCGACCGCCAGCCCGAGTTCACCCAGCTCGATGTGGAGATGAGCTTCGTCGAGCAGGACGACGTCATCGCCGTCGCCGAGGACGTGCTGCGTGAGGTGTGGGCGCTCATCGGCTACGACCTGCCCACGCCCATCGCCCGCATGACCTACCGCGACGCCATGGAGAGGTACGGCTCGGACAAGCCCGACCTGCGCTTCGGCTGCGAGCTGGTGGAACTGACCGACTACTTCAAGGACACGACCTTCCGGGTCTTCCAGAACCCCTACGTGGGCGCCGTCGTCATGCCCGGCGGGGCATCCCAGTCCCGACGCACCTTCGATGCCTGGCAGGAGTGGGCCAAGCAGCGCGGTGCCAAGGGCCTGGCCTATGTCACCGTCGCCGAGGACGGGACCCTCGGCGGACCCGTCGCCAAGAACATCACCGACGCCGAGCGGGCGGGCCTGGCCCAGGCGGCCGGAGCTGAGCCCGGCGACTGCATCTTCTTCGCCGCAGGTCCCGTGGACTCCTCTCGCGCCCTGCTGGGCGCCGCCCGCCTGGAGATCGGGAAGCGCTGCGGTCTCATCAACGATGACGAGTGGTCCTTCGTCTGGGTCGTGGACGCCCCCCTGTTCAAGCCCTCGGCCGAGGCCAAGGCCGACGGCGACGTGGCCCTGGGCAAGTCCGCCTGGACCGCTGTCCACCACGCCTTCACCTCGCCCAAGCCCGAATGCCTGGAGACCTTCGACACCGACCCGGGTAACGCCCTGGCCCACGCCTATGACATCGTCTGCAACGGCAACGAGATCGGTGGCGGCTCCATCCGTATCCACCGCAGCGACGTCCAGGAGCGCGTCTTCAACGTCATGGGGATCGGCGAGCAGGAGGCCCAGGAGAAGTTCGGCTTCCTGCTGGACGCCTTCACCTTCGGTGCCCCTCCGCATGGCGGCATCGCCTTCGGCTGGGACCGCATCGTCTCTCTGCTGACCAAGGCCGACTCCATCCGCGACGTCATCGCCTTCCCCAAGTCAGGTGGCGGCTTCGACCCGCTGACCGAGGCGCCCGCCCCGATCACGCCCGAGCAGCGCAAGGAAGCCGGAGTTGACGCCGAGCCCGATGAGGCTGACAAGCTCTCGTGAGCGAACAAGGCCTGAGAGCCGACAAGGGCCCACAGCGAACCGAGATGTGAGAGAAGTCAGTAGCACCGAGTGAGGGGTGTTGAGCCCGCCGCGCTCCAGGACCTGAGACGGAGCCACCGTCGCAGCGTTGCAGGGAAGAAAGTGCACATGGGCTCATGATCGTTGCGAGTGAACGTCGCTTGCAACCCCGCCAAACCCCGATCCTCATCCTCCAGAGGTTCGTCGCAGGTTGTCTGATTCGGTTCGGCCGGCTGCAGCGCTGCCGGAAACTGTGAGGGCCTCTTTGCCGAAGCGCTTCGGCAAAGAGGCCCTCACGGCGGTGCGACCACTGAACACGATGCGCGTACAGGGGCGACTGTCTGAGTCGATCAGGCGGCGTGGTTGCAGGTGGGGCAGGTGCAGTCCTCGCAGGTGCACGAGGAGCAGGAGTCCGAGCAGTGCTCGCACGAGCAGGTGTTGTGGTTGCAGGTGGGGCAGGTGCAGTCCTCGCACTCGCACACGGCGCAGGGGTCCGAGCAGTGCTCGCACGAGCACGTGTCGCACTCGTCGTAGTGGCCGTTGTCCTCGTGGTGGGCGTGGCCGTTGTGAATGTAGTCCACGTGGTCTCCGTGGATGACGGCGAGGTGGCCGCAGTCCGGGCCGTGAGTGTGATGGTGAGCCTCAGCGGGGCGGTGCTCAGTGGTGGCAGTCATGATCGTGCTCCTTCGTGTGCTCGAGGGTGTCGATGAAGATTGATGCGACATGGTCGTCGATGAGGGAGTAGCTCTGGCGCTTTCCGTCGCGGACTGACTCGACCAGGTGGGCGTTGCGCAGGACCCGCAGGTGGTGGGAGACCAGAGGCTGGGACACGCCAAGGAACGTCACCAGCTCGGTGACGTCAGCAGGTGAGCTGATGAGGCGGTGGACGATGCTTGCCCTCATGGGGTGAGCCAGTGCCTTGAACAGCTGCACCACGGCCGAGTCCTCCCCGAGAGGGGCCTCCGGTGGTGTGGCAACCTTTCGCATACAAGAGACTTTATATCAACATGGCTTGATGTCAATACGACCTTCTGCGATGTGCGTTTGTGCGACTCGTGTAGCATCCCGACCATGTCATCGGTGACCGCAAGCAGTGGTGGGCGAGTGAGCGACGACGAGCGCATGGTCTTCGGGCACCGAGGCCTGAGCTCGCTCGCCCCGGAGAACACCATGGCGGCTTTCCGCTGCGCGGTGGATCATGAGGTGGCGTGGGTGGAGGTCGACGTTGACATCATCGCTGACGGAACGGTCATCATCTGCCACGACTCCACCCTGGATCGGACCACGAATCGTGCCGGCCGGTACGACGGCCTGATGGAGGCCGACCTGGCGGGTATCGACGCCGGAGGCTGGTTCTCCCCTCGGTTCGAGGGCGAGCCGCTGCCCACTCTGAGGGCTCTCGTCGACCTCATGAACGACGCAGGCCTCAACGCCAACATCGAGATCAAGCCCAACGAGACCGGCAAGGAGGCCACCTTCCGCCTCATCGACGGCGTCATCGCGCAGCTCGAGCGTCTGCGCCCGGGCGTCAAGGTCATCGTTTCCTCCTTCAGCCACCTCCTGCTCTACCTGTTCAAGCAGCGCGCCCCGGAGGTTCCCGTGGGATGCCTTTACGAGAGTCGCGCTCTGTCGGGCGACTGGAGGAGCACGCTGGAGATCGTGGGCGCCGACTACATCCACCCCGAGGATTCCGGACTGACCCGGCAGCAGGTTCAGGCCTTTCGGGCCGAGGGGTACGGCGTCAACGTCTGGACCGTCAACTCGCTGAGCCGAGCCAACGAGCTCTTCAACTGGGGGGCTACCGGCGTCTTCTCCGACGTCGCCCACCAGATCCCTCGCCGCTGTATTCTTCATTCCTCCGGAACGTTATGTGAGAACCGTCACCCGAGGTAGGGTGGAGGCATGGCACGCTACATCGAGCTCCACCCCGTCAACCCGCAGGTGCGTCTAGTTGAGAAGGTCGTCGACACGCTGCGCGACGGCGGCCTGGTCGCCTACCCCACTGACTCCGGATATGCCCTGGCCTGCGCGCCGGGCAACAAGGAGGGACTGGACCGCATTCGCACCATCCGCCAGCTCGACGGCAAGCACAACTTCACCTTCGTGTGCGCCGACTTCGCCCAGGTCGGGCCGCTGGCCATCGTGGGCAACAACGCCTTCCGGCTCATCAAGCGGCTCACTCCGGGACCGTGGACTTTCATCCTCAAGGGCACCAAGGATGTGCCCCGGATGACGCTCAACCCTAAGAAGCACACGCTGGGAGTGCGCATCCCTCGATCATGCCATCACCCAGTCCCTCGTCGCCCAGTTCGGCGCCCCCATTCTGTCCTCCACCTTCATCCGGCCCGGCCAGGAGGAACCCGAGACCAACGGGTGGGAGATTCAGGAGTCTCTGGGGCACCTCATCGACGTCGTGATCGAGGGTCCGGTCGGGCAAGGGGAGCCGACCAGTGTCATCGACCTGACCGACGACGTCCCCGAGGTGCTGCGTGAGGGGGCCGGGCGCATCAGCCTCCTGTGACCGACCGACCGTTGCTGCTGGTGGCGCAGCTGTGCGGGCGCTCCCGTGGGGTCGGCGGGGGAGATAGGGTCGGAGCATGGACCTGTTCGAGTCAGCCAGCACGGATGACGCCGGGATCCCCGTGGACTCCCACGCACCGCTGGCGGTGCGGATGCGTCCGCGCACACTCGACGAGCTCGAGGGGCAGTCGCACCTGCTCACCCCCGGGTCGCCCTTACGGCGGCTCGTGGAGCCGGCCGGGGCGGACAGGGGCTCCCATGCGGGCGAGCAGGGCGGTGGCGCCGCACGGCCCTCCGGTTCGTCCCTGTCCTCAGTCATCCTGTGGGGCCCGCCCGGAACCGGCAAGACGACGCTGGCCTACCTTGTGGCATGGGGCAGCGGCCGTAGATTCGTGGAGCTCTCGGCGGTGACGGCGGGCGTCAAAGACGTGCGCGCGGTCGTCTCCGATGCCAGGCGCCGTCTGGCGGCCGGGGAGGAGACCGTGCTGTTCATCGACGAGGTGCACCGCTTCTCCCGCTCTCAGCAGGACGCTCTGCTGCCCAGCGTGGAGAACCGGTGGGTGACGCTCATCGCGGCCACCACGGAGAACCCGTCCTTCAGCGTCGTCTCTCCGCTCCTGTCCCGCTCCCTGCTCCTGACGCTTCACCCCCTGGGAGCCGAGGACGTCGGGCGCCTGATTGATCGCGCCGTGGATGACGAGCGCGGCCTGGCCGGAGCCGTCCGCATCACCGAGGAGGCGCGCGCGCAGATCGTGCGCATGGCCGGCTCCGACGCCCGCAAGGCGCTCACGGTGCTGGAGGCCGCCGCCGGCACCGTCCTGGCGCGGGATCCGGGGGAGGAGCCCCTCATCGAGGTCGCCGACGTCGAGCAGGCGGCCGATGTGGCGGCGGTGCAGTACGACCGGGCCGGAGACCAGCACTACGACGTCATCAGCGCATTCATCAAGTCGATGCGCGGCTCGGATCCCGACGCCACGATGCACTACCTGGCGCGCATGATCGCCGCAGGGGAGGACCCTCGTTACATCGCCCGCCGCATCGTCATCCACGCCGCCGAGGACGTGGGACTGGCCGACCCCACGGTGCTGTCCACCGCCGTGGCCGCGCAGCAGGCGGTCGCCATGATCGGGATGCCGGAGTCCGGACTCATCCTGGCCGAGGCCGCGCTCGCCGTGGCCACCGCGCCCAAGTCCAACGCGGTCACCGTGGCACTCAACGAGTCGCTGGCAGACGTGAGAGCCGGCAAGGCCTCGGCCGTGCCCGCTCACCTGCGCGACGCCCACTACTCCGGGGCAGAGGGACTCGGGCACGGCAAGGGCTACCGATACCCGCACGACTTCCCCCACGCCGTCGTCGGCCAGCAGTACCTGCCCGACGGCGTCGAGGGCGCTCGGTACTACCGGCCCACCGGCAACGGCTTCGAGAAGCAGCTCGCCTCCCGTCTTGAGGCGGTTCGGCGCATCCTCGGTGAGCGATAGCGCACGCACCGCGAACGCCTCATTCGAGGAGAGGTTGAGGACCGTCTCACACCGGACGGTTCCGACGTGGGTTTTCGCCGGTGGGCACGCTAGAGTTCTCTAGCTGTCCACATCGAGTGCGGCTGACGGTTCCTGTTGGTGCCGCCGGTCAGTGACGATGCGGACCTCCTGGGGTCCCGGCCCGAACCGAGGCTTGACCCCGCGCCGTCGGCTCCCGCCACGGCGTGCGACTATCGATCCGACAGGAATGACACACATGAGCTCTTCACGCTCCCGCCGCCAGGTGCGCCTCTCTCGCGCCCTGGGCATCCCGCTGACCCCCAAGGCCGTACGCTACTTCGAGCGCCGCCCCTACGGCCCCGGTGAGCACGGCCGCGCCCGCCGCCGCACCGAGTCCGACTACGCCGTCCGCCTCAAGGAGAAGCAGCGCCTGCGCGCCCAGTACGGCATCCGCGAGGCCCAGCTCCAGCGCGTCTTCGAGGAGGCCCGTCGCGGTCAGGGCCTGACCGGCGAGTCCCTTGTCGAGTTGCTCGAGATGCGTCTGGACGCTCTCGTTCTGCGCTCCGGGATCGCCCGTACCATCGCCCAGGCCCGCCAGAATGTGGTTCACCGTCACATCCTCGTCGACGGCAAGGTCGTGGACCGCCCCTCCTACCGCGTCAAGCCCGGCCAGACCATCCAGGTCCGTCCCCGCTCCCAGGTGATGGTGCCCTTCCAGGTCGCCGCCGCCGGCGCGCACCGTGACGTGCTGCCCCCCGTCCCGGAGTACCTCAACGTGGACCTCGAGAAGCTCTCGGCGACGCTGGTGCGCCGCCCCAAGCGCGACGAGGTCCCCGTGACCTGTGACGTCCAGATGGTCGTCGAGTACTACTCGCGCTGACCCTCACGCTCACCTGACGCCGGGGCGCCCCGGACCCATGAGAGGTTCGGGGCGCCCCGGCGTGGGAGTACGCTCACCATGGAGCAACTCGACCGGCTCCGCGCCCGCAGGCGACTGGTTCCACCGTCTCCGCCGAGTACCTGGCCTGCCGGTCGGCCACACCACACCGTCCACCCGCCCAGCACCAGGCCCGAGGGCCGCGGTGCCCGGGCACACCTCGAACAGGATGAGGACCCCATGCGCACATCCGAGATCCGCAGCCGCTGGCTGGACTACTTCGCCGCGAACGAGCACGAGATCCGGCCCTCGGTCTCCCTGGTGTCTCCCGAGCCCTCCATCCTGTTCACCGTGGCCGGCATGGTGCCCTTCATCCCCTACATCCTGGGCACCGAGGAGGCTCCCTGGCCCCGAGCGGCCTCGGTGCAGAAGTGCATCCGCACCAATGACATCGACAACGTCGGTATTACGACACGCCACGGCACCTTCTTCCAGATGAACGGCAACTTCTCCTTCGGCGACTACTTCAAGGAGGGGGCCATCTCCTACGCCTGGGGCCTGCTGACGGGCAGCCGCGAGCAGGGGGGCTACGGTCTGGACGGAGACCGGCTGTGGATGACGATCTGGGAGGAGGACCAGGTCTCCCTCGACTACTGGACCCGTGAGATCGGGGTTCCCGCCGAGCGGATCCAGCTGCTCCCCTTCAAGGACATCTCCTGGTCGACGGGCCAGCCCGGCCCGGCCGGCTCCTGCTGCGAGATCCACTACGACCGCGGCCCCGCCTACGGGCCCGACGGCGGTCCCGCCGTCGACACCCAGGGCGACCGCTTCCTGGAGATCTGGAACCTCGTCTTCGACGAGTTCCTGCGCGGAGAGGGCAAGGGGCATGACTTCGAGCTCCTGGGCAAGCTCGACCAGACGGCCATCGATACCGGTGCCGGTCTGGAGCGCCTAGCCTTCATCATGCAGGACAAGCCCAACATGTATGAGATCGACGAGGTCTTCCCCGTCATCAAGGCCGCCGAGGAGCTGTCCGGAAAGGTCTATGGCAGCGGCTCGGCCGGCCCCGAGGCGGGAGAGGCCTACCACGACGACGTGCGCATGCGGGTCGTGGCCGATCACGTGCGCTCGGCCCTCATGCTCATCTCCGACGGCGTGCGCCCCGGCAACGACGGCCGCGGCTACGTCCTGCGCCGCCTCATCCGCCGGGCCGTGCGCTCCATGCGCCTGCTCGGCGTCGACGAGGCCGCCATGCCCACCCTGCTGACCGTCTCGAAGGACGCCATGAAGGCCTCCTACCCCGAGCTGGAGACCGGCTGGAGCACCATCTCCGAGGTGGCCTACGGCGAGGAGGACGCCTTCCGTCGCACCCTGGCCGCCGGCACCACGATCCTGGACACCGCGGTGGCCTCGGCCAAGAAGGAGGCGGGCCGCTCCGGGCGCCCGCTGGTGTCCGGCAAGAGCGCCTTCGAGCTGCACGACACCTACGGCTTCCCCATCGACCTCACCCTGGAGATGGCGGCCGAGCAAGGGGTCGACGTCGATGAGAGCGCCTTCCGCAGCCTCATGAACGAGCAGAAGGAACGCGCCCGGGCCGACGCGCGCGCCAAGAAGACCGGGCACGCCGACATCCGCGTCTTCCGTGAGCTGGAGAAGGAGATGGGCGGCGGCTCGACATTCCTGGGATACACCGACTCCTCCGCCGATGCCACCGTCGCCGGGGTCCTCGTCGACGGCGTCCCGCAGAGTGTCGTCACCGCCCCGGCCGAGGTCGAGGTGGTCCTGGACCGGACTCCGTTCTGGGCCGAGATGGGTGGTCAGCTCGCCGATCAGGGGCACGATTCGACTGGCCGACGGCGGCACCGTCGAGGTCGACGACGTCCAGGCTCCCGTCAAGGGGCTGCACGTCCACCGCGGCACTTTGACCGAGGGCACGATCGCGGTGGGGGAGAAGGCCTTCGCCCAGATCGACTCGGCTCGCCGCCTGGCGATCGCGCGCGCCCACACCTCCACCCACATGGTGCACAAGGCGCTCCATGAGATCGTCTCCGACAACGCCACCCAGGCCGGCAGCGAGAACTCGCCCTCGCGCATGCGTTTCGACTTCCGCCATGGCTCCGCCCTGGCCGGGGACCAGATCTCCGGCATTGAGGAGAGGGTCAACGCCAGGCTGTCGGAGGACTTGGCCGTCACCGATGAGGTCATGGACATCGACGCAGCCCGCGCCGCCGGCGCCATGGCCCTGTTCGGGGAGAAGTACGGCAAGGAGGTGCGCGTCGTCTCCATCGGCGGGGACTGGTCCAAGGAGCTGTGCGCCGGCACCCACGTCCCCAGCACCGGGCACATCGGCCGCATCGCGGTGCTGGGCGAGTCCTCGATCGGTTCGGGGGTCCGCCGCATCGACGCCCTCGTCGGTGAGGGCGCCTACGGTTACCAGGCCAAGGAGCACGCCCTGGTCTCCCAGCTCTCCACCCTGGTCGGGGGCCGCCCCGAGGACCTGCCCGAGCGCGTCGAGAGCCTCATGACACGCCTGAAGGACGCCGAGAAGCGCCTTGCCGCAGCTGAGCAGGCGGCGCTGTCGGCGCGTACGGCCGGCATCGTCTCCGACGCCGTTCGACTCGGTGAGGTCCGTCTCGCGTCGGCCGACCTCGGGGTCGTCGGCTCCGCCGACGCGGTGCGCTCACTGGCCCTTGACGCCCGCAGCCGGCTCGGCGAGGCGGAGCCGGCCGTCATCGCCCTCGGTGCGGTCGTGGGATCGCGCCCGGTGGTCGTGGTTGCCACCAATGCCGGTGCCCGTGACCAGGGCATTCGGGCCGGTGCCCTGGTACGTACCGCGGCTCAGGTGCTGGGCGGCGGTGGCGGCGGTAAGGACGACCTGGCCCAGGGCGGTGGTCAGAACGCAGAGGCTCTGGACGAGGCGCTGCGCGCCGTCGCCGAGCAGATCCAGGCCTGATCCGGTAAGCCGGCTCACTCGCACTGCATAGCAGATCACGTGACAGACTCATCGGCTCAACCAGTCTCGGGAGACTTCCGTCCAGGCGTACGTATCGCCTTCGATGTCGGAAAGGCACGTATCGGTGTCGCTCGTTGCGATCAGGATGCAATCCTGTCGTTTCCTGTGGTAACTCTCAGGCGGGACCGCTATGGTGCAGACCTCGATGAGGCCGCTGACCTCGTCGAGGAGTACGGTGCCTTCGAGGTGATCGTCGGTCTCCCCAAGCACATGAGCGGCGGCAGCTCGAGTTCAACCAGGGACGCCCGCGCATGGGCGCGCGATTTGGCGAGCCGCTTGCCGCAGCAGGTGTGCATCCGGCTGGTCGACGAGCGGCTCACCACCGTCACTGCTCACCGGGATCTGCACGCGGCCGGCCTGAAGGAGAGGAGCTTTCGCGGTATCGTCGACCAAGCGGCGGCGGTCGTCATCCTTGAACAGGCCATTACGACCGAACGGACGTCCGGGGTCCCGGCCGGTGAGCGAGTCCACCCGATCAAGAGAGGCAGAGCATGAGCCACGACGATTTCTTCGCCGAGCTCGGCATCCAGCGCGATGAGGACACTGGTGACGCCAAGGACAAGCCCAAGAGCCGTAGGCAGCGGCGTATGGAGAAGGTCGAGCGCCGTCAGCGCAAGCGACGCCGGCACTGGTTGACGAGCCTTGTCATCGTCATCACCCTCGCGATTGTCGGCGTCCTGGGCTACAAGGCCATTGGGATCATGCATGACGCCTCTGCCCAGGCGACCCACGCCGAGGACTACAAGGGTAAGGGGCGAGGGTGAGGTCACCGTGACGATCCCGGAGGGAGCCTCCGGAGCGGACATCGGTGACATCCTCCAGAGTAAGGGCGTGGTCGCCTCCGGCAAGGCCTTCACCAACGCGGTGAGGAACAATCCGAAGGGCAGCACGATCCAGCCGGGCACCTACAAGCTCAAGAAGAAGATGTCGGCCAACGCCGCGCTCCAGGCGCTGCTCGATCCTGAGAGCAAGGGCGATCACACGCTGACCATCACCGCCGGCTCCACCAAGCAGATCGTCAAGGACCGACTCAAGAAGGTCGGCAACTTCACCGATGAGCAGATCGAGGCGGCCTACGCCGACACTGCCGGCATCGGTCTGCCCGCCGAGGCCAGCGGCAACGTCGAGGGCTGGCTCTCCCCGGGTACCTATGACGTCTCCGAGAACGCCACGCCGAAGGACCTGATCAAGAAGATGGTCTCCCAGACCGTCACCCGCCTCAAGGAGCTCAAGGTGCCCAAGGAGGACTACCAGAAGGTCTTGACCAAGGCCTCCATCGTTGAGCGAGAGGTCAACAGGGAGCAGTACTACGGGCAGGCGGCACGGGTCATCGAGAACCGCCTGACGCAGGTCGATGGGGAGGCGCAGGGTTACCTGCAGATGGACTCGACAGTGCAGTACGGCCTGGGGCGCTACGGGGGTGGGCCCTCCGAGGCGGAGACTCAGGACGCCAACAACCCGTACAACACCTACGTTCACAGGGGTCTCCCGCCGGGGCCGATCGGCAGCCCCGGTGAGGCGGCCGTCAAGGCGGTGCTCAATCCACCGGCCGGGAGCTGGCTCTACTTCGTCACGGTCAACCTCGAGACCGGAGAGACCCTGTTCACCTCCACCCTCGAGGAGCAGAAGACCAACGAGAAGAAGCTCCGCGACTACTGCTCCAAGAACAAGGACGTCTGTGAGGGCAACGAGAGCAAGAAGAACGAGAGCAAGAAGAATGGCTGAGGAGGTCGGCGCGGTGATCCGTCACCGCGCCGCCGTCATCGGCAGTCCGGTAGAGCCACTCGCTGTCGCCCGCGCTGCACCGGGCCGCCTATGCCGGGCTCGGACTGGACGACTGGTCCTACGAGCGGCGTGAGACAGCTCCTCCGGAGCTGCCGGGACTGCTCGCCGAACTGGCAGCTCCGGTTCAGGGTGGGCCCGCCTGGGCGGGCCTGAGCGTCACCATGCCCCACAAGCAGACGCTTCTGACGCACCTGGACGTCATCGACCCCCTCGCTGAGGCCGTCGGTGCCGTCAACACCGTGGTGGCACAGCGCAGCGGCGCGGGAGGCGCGCTCCTGGCCGGCTTCAACACCGATGTCGCCGGTATCGTTGGTGCACTGCGGGAGACCACCCGCAAGCAGGCGCTGCTCCCTCAGGATGATCGTCTTCGTGTCGAGCGGGCGGTTGTGCTCGGCTCAGGCGCCACCGCCTGCTCCGCCCTCGCGGCACTCGGAGAGCTCCGGGCCAGCAGGATCACCGTCGTGGCACGCCGCCACGCAGGCCCCGGTCGCGCACTCAGCGCCGCCCACCGCATGGGGCTGGATATCGAGACCCTCACCTGGGAGCCGACCGATACGGCTTCCAACGTCGAGGCGGCCCAGCGGCTGGCTGCAGCGGATGTCGTCGTCTCAACCCTGCCCGCACACGCCGCCGACCCGCTGGCGGACCCGCTGAGGCTGGCCCTGGACCGGGCCGACGGCGCCCGAGCAGGAGCCGTCATGCTCGACGTCGTCTACGCCCCCTGGCCCACGGCTCTGGCCCAGGTGTGGGGACACGGCGGAGGAGCCCTCGCCCCTGGATGGCTCATGCTCCTGCACCAGGCAGTGCCCCAGGTACAGCTCATGACTGGGCAGCAGCCTGATATCGAGGACATGCGTGCGGCACTGCGCTCGGCGCTGGAGTCGACTTCGACGACCTCGGCCTGCACCGACGACTGAGCCGCGTGCAGGGCGCCCCGACGCGGGAGACGGTAGGCGGCATCGGCGTGTGAGAGTATCTACCCCATGCTTCGATGGATGACGGCCGGGGAGTCCCACGGTGAGGCTCTGACTGCGGTGCTGGAGGGTGTGCCCGCGGGCGTGCGGGTTGCCAGTGAGGACATCAGGGCTGCGTTGGCCCGGCGCCGCCTGGGGCATGGGCGTGGTGCCCGTCAGGCCTTCGAGCGCGATGAGCTGCGGGTTCTGGGCGGTATCCGCCACGGGAGCACCATCGGTAGCCCTGTCGCCCTGCAGATCGGCAACACCGAGTGGCCCAAGTGGTCCACGGTGATGAGCGCCGACCCCGTGGACCCTCATGAGCTGCTCATCGACGCCGGGACCGGTGACGAGCGCGAGATCGCCCGTAATCGCCCCTTGACCCGCCCGCGGCCCGGGCACGCGGACCTGCCCGGAATGCTCAAGTACGACCTGGCTGAGGCCCGGCCGGTCCTGGAGCGGGCCTCAGCCCGCGAGACCGCCGCTCGGGTGGCGCTGGGGGCTGTGGCCGAGGCCCTTCTGGAGCAGATCGCCGGTATCAGACTGGTCAGCCACGTCGTGCGGATCGGCTCAGTCGCCCTGTCCGACGACGTGCCCTCGCCGAGCGCCGAGGACACCGCCCGCCTGGACGCCGACCCCGTGCGCTGCACGGATCCCGCCACCAGTGCTGCCATGGTCGCCGAGATCGATGCCACCAGGAAGGACGGTGACACGCTCGGGGGCGTCGTCGAGGTCGTCGCCAGCGGCGTCCCGGTGGGACTGGGCACCCATGTCAGTGCCGACCGCCGCTTTGACGCACGCCTGGCGGCCGCGCTCATGGGGATCCAGGCCGTCAAGGGCGTGGAGATCGGTGACGGCTTCGCCGAGGCGGCCCGGCGGGGCTCAGCCGCCCACGACGAGATCGTCTCAGTGGCCTCCGGAACGCTCACCCGGTCCACCAACCGGGCCGGCGGCATCGAGGGTGGCATCTCCAACGGTTCCGATGTGCGGGTGCGAGCCGCCTTCAAGCCGATCTCCACGGTGCCCAGGGCTTTGCGCACCGTCGACCTGGCCACGGGTGAGCCCGCCATCGGGCTGCATCAGCGCTCCGACGTGTGCGCTGTCGTCCCAGGAGCGGTCATCGCTCAGGCCATGATCGCCCTAGTCCTGGCTGATCTTCTGCTGGACAAGACCGGGGGCGACTCGGCCGACGAGGCCCGCCGCAACCTCCGTTCCTACCTGGACCGCATCGCTGAACGGACGCAGTGGCGAACCGAGCGGTGAATCTGGTGGCAAGTCGCTCTGCTCGGGTGATACTGGTACCACCCACAGCGATCTCAGCGGAGAGGGAGTCACAATCATGACCTGGAAGCGTGTTCCGACCATCGCTCTGCGCGACGACCAGCTGCCCCTGGTGCTGGTGGGGCTGCCCGGTGCGGGCAAGACAACTCAGGCCAGGCTCCTGGCCCAGGCCCTGGGGGTCCAGGTCACCGACACCGACGCCGAGATCCGCCGGCGCGCCCGCATGACGATCCCCGAGATCTTCTCCTCCGAGGGGGAGGAGTGCTTCCGTGATCGCGAGCACCGGGCCATGCGGGCAGTCCTGGACTCTCCGGCGGCCGCGCAGGGCGTCATCGCCCTGGGAGGGGGAGCGGTTCTACGACCCGAGAACCGAGACCTGCTGCGCGGCCATACTGTCATCTACCTGTCCGCCTCCCCGAGCACCGCCGCCAAGCACGTGGGTGACGGGTCGGGGCGCCCTGTCATGGCTCCTGACGCGGACTCCGACCAGGCTCGTGCCGCTCAGCAGCGCTGTGAGGAGCAGGGTGAGCACGCGGGCGTCCTGGCGCGGATGGAGGCCCTCCACGCTCAGCGCTCACCGCTGTACTCCGAGGTCGCCACGCTCACCGTGCCTACCGACGGGCTCAGCCCCCAGCAGATCGCCGCTCTCATCCTCGTGGCCCTGGGCGTCCAGACCGCTCAGGCGGTCAGTGTCCTGGCACCCATGGCTGAGGCTCAGGCGGACTTGGCCACTGCCCCGGAGGGATCCGGTGGCTCGTCTCGGCGCGTCCTGGTCCGGCCCGTTGCGACCACGGAGATGAGCAGCGGTGCACGACGGGTCAGTGTCGCCGGCGAGAGTCCGTACGATGTGCTCATCGGTCACGGGATCCTGGCCGAGCTGCCTCGCCTCGTGCAGGATGCTCCGGGAGCTGGTGCGGGAGGCGTCGCCATCATTCACGCCAAGGCACTGGCCGACCGCGCCGCTGCTGCTGAGGCGGCTCTCGCCTCCGAGGGCCTGCGCATCCTGCGGATCGAGGTTCCCGACGGCGAGGCGGCTAAGAAGGCGCGCGTCCTGGAGTACCTGTGGGAGCGATTCGGCTCCTTCCGCCTGGGGCGCGACGGGCTGGTCGTTGGTCTCGGAGGCGGGGCGACGACGGACCTGGCCGGTTTTGCAGCCGCCACCTGGTTGCGCGGCGTTCCCGTGGTGCAGGTGCCCACCACGCTGCTGGCCATGGTGGACGCCGCCGTCGGAGGTAAGACGGGGATCGACACGCCCGCCGGTAAGAACCTCGTGGGCGCCTTCCACCCGCCGGCCGCTGTCATCGCCGACTTGGAGACGCTCTCCACTCTGCCGGCCGCCGAACTGAGGGCGGGACTCGGTGAGGTCGTCAAGTGCGGTCTGATCGCCGATTCCGTCATTCTCGACCGGGTCCTGGCCGATCCCGCCGACTGCCTGACCTGGGACTCGCCAGTGCTGGCCGACCTGGTCGCCCGTTCGGTAGCGGTCAAGGCCGCCGTCGTGGGGGGAGGACCTCACCGAAGCCGGCCTGCGGGAGGTTCTCAACTATGGGCACACCTACGCCCACGCGATCGAGAAGGTCACCGGGTACTCCTGGCGCCACGGGGAGGCCGTGGCCGTCGGCTGTGTCTTCGCCGCCGAGATCGCCCACCGCAACGGCAGTCTGAGCAGTGACGCACTCACCCTGCACCGTCAGAGCCTCGAGGCGGTCGGTCTGCCGACCCGCTTCGCCGAGGGGAGGGGGCGCTGGGAGGATCTCAAGGAGGCCATGATGAGCGACAAAAAGGTGCGCGGCGGCCGGCTGCGTCTCGTCCTGCTCGATGACATCGCCAGGCCCGTGCGGGTTCAGGCGCCGGCGGAGAGTGTTCTCCTGTCCGCTCATGAGGCCGTCACCGGTGGGCCCCACCCGGCAGAAGGACACCGCGGTTGAGCGCCACGGCACCGGGCTCCCTCATCCTCATCGGCCCGCCGGGTGCCGGCTGCTCCAGCGTGGCCCGTGCCATCGGGAGCACCCAAGGGCTGCCCGTGCTCGATCTGGGACACCACGTTGCTGACGAGCTGAAAACCCGTCCCGACCTGGCGCTCGTCGCGGTGCTGGAGACCGAGTACCGCCGCGTCGAGACCAACACCGCTGTGAGGCTCCTGGAGCGTGCCCAGATCGAGAGCGTCGTCGTCGCCCTGGGATCGGGCTGTCTGGGGGCTGCGGGAGTACGCCAGGGCCTTGAGCGTCTCAGGATCGCCAACGGCCAGACTCACCACGTCGTGGCCCTGACCTGCGCCACCCGGGCACTGGCCACCCGTAACGGCCTCGACGCGCCCCGGTCCGTGGCCCTGGGAACCGTCCATCACCAGTTCGTCCAGATGCTCCACGAGCGTCAGGCCCAGTGCCAGGACCTGGCCGACATCGTCATCGACACCACCTCAACGACCCCGGACGAGGCCGGTGACAAGGTCATGAACGGCGTCGACACCGATTTGTCCCGCCACTCGTGATCGGTGCGACATGTCTGTCACGGGGTGAGCGCGGTACCTCGCGGTAGGATCAGCGCGTCCCAGATGCAATGCAACAGTGAGGAAACCCTCGTGGCCACGACGAACGACCTGAAGAACGGCATGGTGCTCAACCTCGAGGGCCAGCTGTGGCAGGTAGTGGAGTTCCAGCACGTCAAGCCCGGCAAGGGCCCCGCCTTCGTGCGTACCAAGATCAAGAACGTCCTGTCCGGCAAGACCGTCGACAAGACCTTCAACGCTGGTCTCAAGGTGGAAACCGCGACCGTTGACCGGCGCGACATGCAGTACCTCTACAAGGACGGCGACGACTACGTCTTCATGGACGTCAAGTCCTACGAGCAGACCTACGTCCCCCTCAGCCACCGTCGGCGACGCCGCCACCTTCATGCTGGAGAACCAGGAGGTCATCGTGGCCTTCCACGAGGACTCGGTCCTGTTCGTCGAGCTGCCGGCCTCCGTTGTTCTGACCATCTCCCACACCGAGCCGGGCCTCCAGGGAGACCGCTCCAGCGCCGGCACCAAGCCCGCCACTGTCGAGACCGGCGCTGAGATCCAGGTCCCCCTGTTCCTCAACACCGGTGACAAGGTCAAGGTGGACACCCGCTCTGGATCTACATCTCCCGCGTCAACGACTGATGACCGAGCATCCCGAGGAGGGGACGACCCACTCGAGCCCCGCATCGCGCCACCCGGTCACCGCCCGCACCAAGGCGCGCCGGCGTGCCATCGAGATCCTCTTCGAGGCCGATCAGCGCGGGATGCTGAGCGCTGAGGGCACTGAGGAGCTGCGCTCCTTCGCGCAGCTGCGCGCCGTCAGTTCGGCCAACCACACCGAGGCCCCTGCCTACACCCGGGAGATCCTCAACGGTGTGTGCGACCATCTGGGCGACGTCGACGAGACGATCCAGACCTACGCCCAGGGGTGGACTCTGGGGCGCATGCCGGCCGTCGACCGCGCCATAGCCCGCGTCGCCACCTGGGAGATCGTCTACAACGACGACGTCGACGCTCCTGTTGCCGTGGATGAGGCCATGACACTGAGCCGGATGCTCTCCACCGACGAGTCACCCAGGTATCTGGGAGGACTTCTGGGGCGTATCGGCGACCTCGCGGACACGTTGCGCTGAGTCATGGAGCGAGGGGCTCACGGCATGGGGCGGGGGCGCACTCCCTATGCCGTGAGCTGTGCCCTTCGACACCGCTGGCTTAGGCTGAGGTCGCCCCTTCTGTCAACGCTGGAGTGCCCCGTGAGTCAGCTACCTCCCCAGGATCTCAACGACTATCCCTACATCAAGGGCACCTGCGCATCGACGGAGAGGGCGAACAGCACCGAGAGCTCCACAGCGTTGCCGCCCACTCTTGATAGCGCCGGCTACCCCTGGGCGGGATCGGAACCGGTCTACCCCGCAGGGCCTTATCCCTTCGGAGGCTTCCAGCCGCCTTCAGGAGCGCCCGGTGGATATCCGTGGAACGGACCCATGCCTGTTCCCAACGGCCCCTACCCCCCGATGGGACTGACTCCTGTTCTTGGATTCGCCTGGAACGACCCGGTCCGCACATGCGAGCGCAAGCGCTCCGCGAATCGCAAGGTCTCGCTCTTCAGCGGTATCATCGGCGTTGTCACCATGATCATCCAGATGATCATCATCGCCGTCATGTTCCTCTCCACCGAGTACCTGGGGCAGCAGGACTTGCTCCTGCTGCTCGTGTCCTTTCTCATCGTGGTGTTCGCTCCGATATTCGTAGGCCTCGGATGGATGATGACCTTCATCCTCGCTCTCGTCGCCTGTATCCAGGCCCGTTCCCGCATGCCTCAGGTTCAGCCCGACGGATGGGGCCAGGCCAAGACGCCAACGATGGGGCTGCTGGTTGTGAGCGTCGTGGCGGGACTGCCCACCGTCATCATGTACGTGATCCTGTACGAGGGGCTCTCGCGCGGCAACACCGATGATTTCATCGATGGCTTTCTGGGGCCATTGCTCATCTTCTGTGGTCCGGCCCAGATCCTGATCGCAGTGGGGTTCGCCTTTCTTCTTCGCATGAGTGCGGCACTGGACCCAGCGGTCAGAGCGCCTCAGGCACCGGGAACGCAGTCCGCATGATCCGTTCCCGGCGTCGATGAGAACTAGGGCGCCGGCGTGCCATCGAGATCCTCTTCGAGGCCGATCAGCGCGGGATGCTGAGCGCTGAGCCATGGTGCGAAAGGGGTCACGGCATGGGGCGGACTCCCTATGCCGTGAGCTGGTCCCGGCAGGGCATCGTGACCTAACCTGTGCTGAGTCCAACAGCCAATGCCGGAGTACCCCGTGGCACAACTTCCTCCTCAGGACCCCAGCGACTACCCTTACATCAAAATAGGAGCCTCTGCGTCCGTGGATGGGGCGCGTGAGTTGCAGAACTCCGCGCTTTCAAGTCCTGTCCCTTCCAGTCTCGGTCAGTCTCCTGGAGGACCTGGCGGATATTCATGGGGCGTCCCCGCACCTGGTGAGCATGTCCCCTTCGCTCCCGCGGTACCGGTTCCCCCCCCTCTGGATTCCTCTGGAACAATCCGGTCTTCGTCCTGGAGCGGAGGCGTTCCAGGAACCGGGGCGTCGCGATCTCTTGTGGGATTATTGAACTCATCACTGTGATCATCACGCTGATCATCAACGTCGCGTTGTTTCTGCCTACTGTGTTGATGGGGCCCCATCCCTCCGTCCTTATGGGGGTGGTGATTCTGATGGTGATGGCGGGCCCGTTTCTTGTGGGCGTCGGTTGGATCGTCAGTTTCGTTCTGGCACTCGTCGCCTACATCCAGGCTCATGCATCCTCTGACAGGATCCAGCCGGGCGGTTGGGCCGAGGCCAAGATGCCGACAGCGGCGCAGTTGGCTGTCAGCATTGTAATGGGGCTCCCCACCGTGGTGATGTACGTGGCCTTGTACCAGTACGCTTCTTTAGAGACAGACGCGCTCTCCGATACAGCATTCGTTCCGCTGATCGTGATCTGCATGGCCGTTCAAGTGATGTTGGTGCTCGCCTGCATCCTCCTTCTCAGAAGAAGCGCAGCACTGCGTGCTGTTGTCGCAGCACCTAAGACGGGAGAGTGGGTACAGTGAACCAGCCTTTGACCGCCGTGACGGGGAAGCCACTGGAAAGATCGGCGGCGCGGTCGCAGAGATGTTGTGCGAAGGGGGCCTTGAGGCATGCCTCATCGTCAGGCACGCTAGCCCTGCTCCCGGCTTGGCCCAGGATGTGGCCGTTACCGGGTACGCAGACCGTGCAACCGCGAGCGAGGCTCTCACCGGCGTCGACATCCTGTTCATGGTGTCGGCCGCCGAGTCCGAGGATTGCCTGGAGCAGCTCTCAAGGACCTTGCTGCCGGTGAACGGTGCCACGACGGTGTCACCTATGACCTCACCGGCCCAGAGCCTTCACTATGGAGGAGGCGGCTCGGACTATCACCGAGGTGACGGGCCGTAAGACCGTCTATCACGAGGAGACCGTCGAGGAAGCCTACGGCTCGAGAGCCCACTACGATGTTCCCGACTGGGAGAAGGACGCCTGGGTGAGTACCTACACCGCCATTGCCGCCGGAGAGCTGGACGTAATCTCCGACACCGTCGAGCAGTTGACCAGGCGTCGCTCCCTCAGCCTGCACGACCTCCTGGTCAAGAGCTGATCGAGCTGAGCCGAGGGGCGGTGAATCGACTACTGGCTTAGCGCGCGGACAACGATGTAGTCGATGTCCACCTGGGCCTGTGTGAAGCCCTCGTGCTCGAGCCTCCCTCGGTGGATGCTGCCGGTGTGTGTCGTCAAGCAGATGTGGTATGCGGCGTCGGTGCCGAAGCAGGCATCGAATTCCTGCTGGGAGGCTGAGCGCTTCACCTCGTGATACGCCGACCGTCGAAGAGGAACAGGATACTCTCCGGGGTCTTCTCCATTCCGTAGGTGTGCCACTGGGTGAGATCGGGCCGTGGAGAGACCCCCAGGTTGCTTCCCTTGCCTCCCGCCTGGCCGAAGTGCACCGTCGACTCGGTGATACCGGTGGCACTGCCGCCGCCGTAGGTTTCGACGACGTCGATCTCGCCTCCGTTCTTCGCGTCATCGGCCCGTAGCCAGATCCCGGCGAACAGTCCCTCATCCGACTGAGGGAAGCGGGCCCGGGTCTCCAGGGAGCCGTAGACGAATGAGAAAAGATCCTGCGTCGTAATGAAGGCCTGGTCGACGTAGCGCAGGGTCTCCTCCTTGTCGAAGCGGTTCTGGAATCCCTTGAGGGGCGTGGCGCGCTTGCGCCACAGGACGTGCCCGACACCGTTGCTGACGCTGTGGGTGTCGTGGGTGAACACCCCCCAGTCATAACTGGCGCAGGTCTCGGGCTCCGAGCGGTTGTCCCGCCAACGTGACGGGGAGAAGTCCGTCCCGCTGGAGAACTGCTCGTTGAAGATGACGCTGCTGAATTCGTGGGACGACTCGGCTGCCATGGCCGACGAGGGGGAGGTGAGGCCGGTGGCGGCCAGTCCTGCCCCGGCGCTGAGACCGGTGATGATCGAACGTCGAGTAGGGAGTGTCATGAGGGCACATTCCTTGCTTGAGAAGAAGTCGCTGACGCAGCAGCAACCCCGGACCTTGTCTGCCTCGCGATATCGTTCAGCTCTCAATCGGGCTCAGATGGATCCGGCACTCACTTCTCAAGCTCTCGACATGTTGTGACGATCTCGCAGTCAGCGTCTGATGACGCCTGAGCATTGGGCCAAGATTAAACATTGTCACGGACGATTTGTAGGCGCGAAACACGTCCTGCTGCGACTGCCATCGGGGCTGAGCCATTTCGCGGCCATTGGCGTGACCTTCGTCTCGGAGGCCCATTCAGCGTGGGCGAGCACAACCCTCCGGAGGTGACGTAGACTCGCTGGCGACCGACATCCTTTAAGTCCGTCCAGAGAGGCGGGGAAGGGGGCCTGAAATGGCCGAACGTTTGTCAGGCGCCTTAGGCGCACCATCTCAGGGCAAGGAGATCCTTGGACCTCCCGATATAGCCCGTTCCCCTGTTCCGCATCGCGCACGAGATTCTGGAACGCAACCACGGGACTCAGGACATCGTTGTACTAGGGATTCCCAGCGGGGGAGCGCCACTGGCCCACAGACTCGTCGAGGCACTCGCCGCCGCCTCGGGCGAAGGCACCCAGTGGTCCAAGCAGGCGGGGCAGGCACAGACCGCTGACGCCAAGGTCCCGGTCGGCACCCTGGACATCACCATGTACCGCGATGACCTGGGACGCCACCCCATCCGAGTTCCCCGCCCCACGGAGATCCCCCAGGGAGGCATTGACGGCAAGGTCGTCATCCTCGTCGACGACGTCCTCTACTCCGGGCGCACCATTCGCGCTGCCCTCGACGCTCTGGGCGCCGTCGGCCGCCCCCGGGCCGTGCAGCTGGCCACGCTCGTGGACCGCGGACACCGGGAGCTGCCCATCCGGGCCGACTACGTGGGTAAGAACCTGCCGACCTCCCGCACCGAGAAGGTCGTGGTCTCGCTGACCGAGCTCGGCGCCTCCACCGACGCCGTCACCATCGTCCCCGCAGACGTCCCCACTGAGCGTTCGAGTGAGCGCAGCAACCAGGAGGCCACCCGATGAAGCACCTGCTCTCCGCCAAGGACCTGACCCACGACGAGGCAGTCATGGTCTTGGACACCGCCGAGGCGATGGCCGCCACCCAGCGTCATGCGGTCAAGAAGCTTCCGACGCTGCGCGGCAAGACCGTGGTCAACCTCTTCTTCGAGGACTCCACCCGCACCAGGCTCTCCTTCGAGGCCGCCGCCAAGCGCCTGAGCGCCGACGTCATCAACTTCTCGGCTAAGGGCTCCTCGCTGTCCAAGGGCGAGTCCCTCAAGGACACCGCCCAGACGATCATGGCCATGGGGGCGGACGCCGTCGTCGTGCGCCACTCCGCCTGTGGCGCCGCGCACCTGCTGGCCCACGCCGGCTGGATCAACGTGCCCGTCCTCAACGCTGGCGACGGCACCCATCAGCACCCCACCCAGGCGCTTCTGGACGCCATGACGCTGCGGCGCTGGTACGTCCCCGGAGCCCCCGCGACAGCGGACGGCAGCCCCTGCCCGCAGGGGCGCGACCTGGAAGGCGCCCGCCTCATCATTGTCGGAGATGTCCTGCACTCCCGGGTGGCCCGCTCCAACGTGGACCTCATGACGGCGCTCGGAGCCAAGGTCACCCTCGTGGCGCCTCCGACGCTGCTCCCCGTCGGCATGGACGACTGGCCCTGCGAGGTCTCCTACAACCTCGATGAGGCGATCGAGGAGATCCAGCCCGACGCGGTCATGATGCTGCGCGTCCAGCGCGAACGCATGAGCGCCGCGGGCGGCGGCTTCTTCCCGAGCCCTGCCGAGTACTCCAGCGTCTACGGCCTCACCTCCGTCCGTCGCCGGGCCATGCCGGAGCACGCCATCGTCATGCACCCTGGCCCCATGAACCGCGGCCTCGAGATCACCGCCGAGGCCGCCGACGACCCCCGCTCACGCATCATTGAGCAGGTCGGCAACGGCGTCTCCGTCCGTATGGCCGCCCTCTACCTCCTCCTCGCTGACGAAGGGAACCAGCTGTGACCTCCCACCTTCTGACCGGTGTCCGCCCCTACGGCGAGGACCCCACTGACATTCTCATCACCGACGGAACCATCACCGCCATCGGCCCGGACGCCGTGGCGAAGGCGCCGGCCGATGTCCAGCGCCATGACCTGGACGGGTTCATCGCCCTACCCGGGCTCGTCGACATCCACACCCACCTGCGCGAGCCGGGAGGGGAGTCTGCCGAGACCATCTACTCCGGTACCCGCGCCGCGGCCGTCGGCGGTTACACCGCCGTCTTCGCCATGGCCAACACCACGCCCGTCCAGGACAATGCCGGTGTCGTTGAGCAGGTGCTGCGGCTGGGCCGTGAGGCCGGATGGGTGGATGTCCACCCGGTGGGCGCCGTCTCAGCAGGACTGGCCGGCGAGCACCCTGTCCGACATGGGCGCCATGGCGACCTCCGCCGCCCGAGTGCGCGTCTTCTCCGACGACGGCAAGTGCGTCTCCGACCCCGTCCTCATGCGCCGGGCGCTGGAGTACGTCAAGTCCTTCGACGGCGTCATCGCCCAGCACGCTCAGGACCCACGCCTCACCGAGGGCTCCCAGATGCACGAGGGCGTCGTCTCCGCCGAGCTGGGCTTACGCGGCTGGCCCGCGGTGGCCGAGGAGTCGATCATCGCCCGCGACGTCCTGCTGGCCGAGCACGTGGGCTCGCGTCTGCACGTGTGCCACCTGTCCACCGCAGGCAGTGTCGGCATCATCCGCTGGGCCAAGTCCCGCGGCATCAACGTCACCGCCGAGGTCACGCCGCACCACCTCCTGCTGACCGACGAGATGGTCCGTACCTACTCGCCGCTGTACAAGGTCAACCCCCCGCTGCGCACGGCCGAGGACGTTGAGGCGGTCCGCGAGGCCCTGGCCGATGGCACCATCGACGTCGTCGGTACTGATCACGCCCCGCACCCGGTGGAGGACAAGGACTGCGAGTGGCAGGCCGGGGCTTTCGGCATGACAGGACTGGAGACGGCTCTGAGCGTCCTGATCGAGACGATGGTCGCCACCGGCCGCATGACCTGGCGTGACATCGCCCGAACCATGTCCTCTGAGCCGGCCCGCATCGGCCGCCTGAGTGACCAGGGGTGCGAGCTCGAGGTCGGGGCCCCGGCCAACATCACGGTGGTGGACCCCGAGGTGCGCCGCACCGTCGACGGCTCCGCCCAGTGGACCAGCTCCACCAACACCCCCTACGCGGGGATGGAGCTGCCGGGCCAGGTCATGGCCACCTTCCTCCACGGCCGCCCCACCGTCTTGGACGGGACTCCCGTTGAGGCCCCGGCCGGCTCGGCTCATGCCTGAGTCGAGCCACCGCCCAGCCGCTCTCCTCGTCCTGGAGGACGGCTGGGCCTTGCGGGGCCGCAGCTACGGGGCTCAAGGGCGCACCATTGGAGAGATCGTCTTCTCCACCGGGATGACGGGGTACCAGGAAACACTGACCGACCCCTCCTATCACCGCCAGATCGTGGTGCAGACCGCGCCGCACATCGGTAACACCGGGGTCAACGACGAGGATGCCGAGTCCGACCGTATCTGGGTGGCCGGTTACGTCGTACGCAGCCCCGCTCGGCGGGCCTCCAGCTGGCGCTCCCGTCGGGAACTGGAGGACGATCTGCGTGACGCAGGCATCGTCGGCCTCTGCGAGGTCGACACCCGGGCCCTGACCCGGCATCTGCGTGAGGCCGGCGCCATGCGCGGCGGCATTTTCTCCGGGGACGCCCTGCCTGCCGGGGCACCGACCCCGGTGGCCCCAGTCAGGCCTGCATCGACATCTGCCTGGAGGCCGTGCGCAGCGAGCCGCCCATGAGCGGCCGTGCCTTGGCCGCCGAGGTGACCACTGCCTCCGGGTACGTCGTCGAGCCCACCGGACTGGCCGAGGGGCGGAAGCCGGTCGCGGTGCTGGCCGCCATCGACCTGGGCATCAAGTCCCGCACCCCGTCGCAGTTCGCTGAGCGCGGCGTGCGCGTCCACGTCCTGCCCCAGTCCACCACCCTCTCCGAGATCCTCGCCCTCAGGCCCGATGGCGTCCTGTTCTCCAACGGCCCCGGAGACCCCGGGACTGCCGACGCCGAGATCGAGCTCCTGCGTGGCGTACTCGACGCCCATATTCCCTTCTTCGGCATCTGCCTGGGCAACCAGCTCCTGGGACGTGCCCTGGGCTACGGCACCTACAAGCTCGCCTACGGGCACCGCGGTGTCAACCAGCCCGTTCTGGACCGCGCCACCGGGAAGGTGGAGATCACGGCCCACAACCACGGCTTCGCCATCGACGCACCCGTCGACGAGCCCTCCGTGGCACCCTTCGACAACGGTCGATACGGCCGGGTGGAGGTCTCCCACCTGGGACTCAACGACGGCGTCGTCGAGGGACTGCGGGCGCTGGACCTGCCGGCCTTCTCCGTCCAGTACCACCCTGAGGCCGCTGCCGGACCCCACGACGCCGAGCACCTCTTTGACCGATTCATCCGCCTCATGCGGGAGCACCGCGAGGGCCAGGACTGCGAGGACACGAACTGACATGCCTGCTCGCCCTGATATCACCTCCGTCCTGGTCATCGGATCGGGGCCCATCGTCATCGGGCAGGCCTGCGAGTTCGACTACTCCGGTACCCAAGCCTGCCGCGTCCTGCGCGCTGAGGGAATCCGCGTCATCCTGGTCAACTCCAACCCGGCCACGATCATGACCGACCCCGACGTCGCCGACGCCACCTATATCGAGCCGATCACCCCCGAGGTGCTGACCACCATCATCGCCAAGGAACGGCCGGACGCCCTCCTGCCCACCCTGGGCGGGCAGACCGCCCTCAATGCGGCGATGAGCCTGGTCGAGCGCGGCGTGCTCGATGAGTACGACGTCGAGCTCATCGGCGCCTCCGCCGCGGCCATCAACGCCGGGGAGGACCGTGACGAGTTCAAGGACGTCGTCGAGCGCTGCGGTGCCGAGGTCGCCCGCAGCGTCATCGCCCACACCATGGATGAGTGCCGCGCGGGGGTCGATGCCCTGGGCGGATACCCGGTCGTCGTGCGCCCCTCCTTCACGATGGGCGGCTTGGGCAGCGGTGTCGCCTTCAATGACGCCGACCTGCATCGCATCGCCGGGGGCGGGTCTGGCGGCCTCCCGCACCACCGAGGTCCTCCTGGAGGAGTCGATCCTGGGCTGGAAGGAGTACGAGCTCGAGCTCATGCGCGACACTGCCGACAACGTGGTGGTCGTGTGCTCCATCGAGAACGTCGACCCTGTGGGAGTGCATACCGGCGACTCCATCACGGTGGCCCCTGCCATGACTCTCACCGACCGCGAGCTCCAGAGGCTGCGGGACATCGGCATCGCCGTCATCCGGGAGGTCGGGGTCGATACCGGCGGCTGCAACATCCAGTTCGCCGTCGACCCTGCCACCGGCAGGATCATCGTCATCGAGATGAACCCCCGTGTCTCCCGGTCCTCAGCCCTGGCCTCCAAGGCCTCCGGCTTCCCGATCGCCAAGATCGCCGCACGCCTGGCCGTGGGGTACACCCTCGATGAGATCCCCAACGACATCACCGGCTCCACCCCGGCCTCCTTCGAGCCGACCTTGGACTACGTGGTCGTCAAGGTGCCGCGTTTCGCCTTCGAGAAGTTCCGGGGCGCTGACCCCAGGCTCACCACCACCATGAAATCGGTGGGCGAGGCCATGGCGATCGGCCGTTCCTATACAGAAGCCCTCCAGAAGGCCTTGCGCTCTCTGGACAAGAAGAGGTCCGTCTTCCACTGGGACGGACCGGCGCCCAGCCCTCAGCAGACCGCTGAGCTGCTGGAGTCCATCGCCGTTCCCACCGAGCACCGGCTGGTTGACCTCCAGCAGGCCGTGCGCGGTGGAGCCACGATTACTCAGCTCCACGAGGCCACCCGTATCGACCCCTGGTTCCTGGACCAGATGCTGCTTCTCGAGGAGGTGGCCCAGGAGGTCAAGGGCGCATCCGCGCTCACTGCGGAGGTCCTGGCCCTGGCCAAGCGCCACGGCTTCTCCGACGTCCAGGTCGCCGCCCTGCGCGGCATCAGCGAGGATACGGTACGAGAGGTCCGTCATGCCTTCGGCCTGCGGCCCGTCTACAAGACCGTTGACACCTGCGCCGCCGAGTTCGCCTCACGCACCCCCTACCTCTACTCCAGCTACGACCTGGAGACCGAAGTGGCATCCCGTGAACGTGAGGCCGTCATCATCCTGGGCTCGGGCCCCAACCGGATCGGTCAGGGCATCGAGTTCGACTACTCCTGCGTTCACGCCGCGATGGCGCTGTCCGATCGCTATGAGACCGTCATGGTCAACTGCAACCCTGAGACCGTCTCCACCGACTACGACATCTCTGACCGGCTCTACTTCGAGCCCCTGACCTTCGAGGACGTCATCGAGATCTACGAGGCCGAGCTGGCGGCGGGGCCCGTGGCCGGTGTCATCGTCCAGCTCGGTGGCCAGACGCCGCTGTCCTTGGCGGCCAGGCTGGCCAAGGCCGGGGTGCCGATCCTGGGGACGAGTCCCGAGGCCATTGACGCCGCTGAGGACCGCGAGGCCTTCGGCGTCGTTCTTCAACGCGCCGGTCTGCCCGCGCCGGCGCACGGCACCGCGCTGAGCGACGAGCAGGCGCGCTCGGTCGCCCAGGGCATCGGCTATCCGGTCCTGGTGCGCCCCAGCTACGTGCTCGGCGGCCGCGGAATGGAGATCGTCTACGACGCCCAGGGACTCGACGACTATCTCCAGCGCGCCGGTGCTGAGCCCGGAGGCGTCTACGGGACCGGACCACTGCTCATCGACCGTTTTCTCGACGATGCCATCGAGATCGATGTCGACGCCCTGTACGACGGCAGCGAGCTGTTCCTCGGCGGGGTCATGGAGCACATCGAGGAGGCCGGTATCCACTCCGGCGACTCCGCCTGCGTCATGCCGCCCATGACCCTGTCCGATACGGAGATCGCTCGTATCCGACGCTCCACTGAGGCCATCGCCAAAGGCGTGGGGGTGCAGGGGCTGCTCAACATCCAGTTCGCCCTGGTCTCCGATGTTCTCTACGTTATCGAGGCCAACCCCAGGGCCTCGCGCACTGTCCCTTTCGTCTCGAAGGCATCCGGTGTACAGCTCGCCAAGGCGGCGGCCCTCATCATGACGGGGGAGACGATCGCCTCGCTCCGGCGCTCCGCTCACCTCCCCGAGGCCGACGCCGCCGTCACCGATCCCGACGACCCGATCGCCGTCAAGGAGGCGGTCCTGCCCTTCAAGCGGTTCCGTACCACCGAGGGCCGCGTGGTCGACACGATTCTGGGGCCGGAGATGCGTTCCACCGGGGAGGTCATGGGCTACGACGTCGACTTCCCACGGGCCTTCGCCAAGTCCCAGGCCGGCGCCTACGGCGGCCTACCAGGAGAGGGCACGCTGTTCGTCTCAGTGGCCGACCGGGACAAGCGCGCCATCATCCTGCCGGTGGCCCGGCTCGCGGAGCTCGGCTTCACGGTCCTGGCCACGACCGGGACCGCACAGGTGCTGCGCCGCAACGGGATCGACGCCATGGCGGTGCGCAAGATCAGTCAGGGCGTCGGCGCCCACGGTGAGCAGACGATCGCAGGACTCATCGAGTCCGGAGCCATCGATATGGTGGTCAACACCCCCAAGGGTCAGGGGCGCCCGTGCCGACGGGTACTCCATCCGTGCGGCCACCACCGGTGCCGACCGCCCCATCATCACCACCGTCCAACAGCTCCAGGCGGCGGTCCAGGCCCTCGAGGCCCAGCTGCGTGGTCCCTTCCAGGTTCGCAGCCTCCAGGAGCACATCGTCGCCCGCCGATCCCGGCGAGGCACGGTGCCCGAACCCCACCCCGTTGCCCCTGTTGACGACAAGGGAGACGCGATGAGTCCTGCAGCCTCTTACCCGCTCAGTGTTGCCAGACTCCCCTTCGGATCCCGCCTGGCTGACGCCATGGACGACCACGGACCTCTGTGCGTCGGCATCGATCCCCACCCGAACCTGCTTGAGGCCTGGGGGCTGGCAGACTCACCTGCGGGGCTGCGGGACTTCGCTCTGCGGACCATCGACGCGGTCGGAGGACACGTGGCCGCCGTCAAGCCGCAGTCCGCATTCTTCGAGCGTCACGGCAGCGCCGGCATCGCAGTTCTTGAGGAGGCCCTGGCGGCCCTGCGCGACGTCGGCACCCCTGTCCGTTCTCGACGTCAAGCGCGGGGACATCGGTTCCACGATGGCCGGCTACGCCCAGGCCTACCTGTCCGACGACGCTCCGCTGGCCGCCGACTCCATCACCGTCTCGCCCTACCTGGGCTACGGCTCACTGACTCCTGCGCTCCATCTCGCCGAGGCCAGCGGGCGGGGCGTCTTCGTCTTGGCCCTGACCTCCAATCCTGAAGGTGCCGGTGTCCAGCACGCCGTCAACGGGGACCAGGCCGTGGCCGCAGGCATTGTGGAGGGTGTGACCGCCTCCAACGCCCAGGCCAGCGGTGAGGACCGGCTCGGCTGCATCGGTCTGGTCGTCGGTGCCACTGTCGGCGGGGCCGTCTCTCAGTTGGGAATCGACCTGCTGCGAGCCAACGGCCCATTGCTGGCCCCCGGGGTCGGTGCCCAAGGAGCGGGGCCGGCCGAGCTGGAGTCCGTTTTCGGTGCAGCGCGCCGTCAGGTCCTGGCCTCCACCTCGCGTGGCGTTCTCAAGGCCGGCCCCTCCATCGAGGCACTGCGAAAGGCCGCGTTGGCGTCTGCTTGCGAGGCCGCAACAGCCCTCCGCTGAACCTCCTGCCATGGCACACGCCTCGGGTGCGGGGTGTGTGCGGAAACACGAAGTCGGTTGTGGAATATGGGTCCCTGCGAATGCGAGTGCACGAGACCCGACTTATGCTCGTGGTGCGGGTCACTGGTATTGGACCGGGAGGAGACACACCATGACGCTTCCTACACTGACACCTGAGCAAAGGGCTCAGGCACTGGAGAAGGCGGCCGCCGCACGATCGCGGCGCGCCCGTATCAAGTCCGAGCTCAAGAGCGGGGAGCTCAAGCTCTCCGAGTTCTTCACCGCCTCGGAGACCGACGATGTCCTGGGAAAGATGAAGGTCCGAGCACTGCTCATCTCCCTGCCGCGCGTGGGAACCACAACAGCTGACGCCATCCTTGCTGATGTTCGTATCGCCGAGTCCCGGAGGGTCCGTGGGCTGGGGGCGAATCAGAGAGCGGCGCTGGTGGAGCGCTTCGGTTAGGAGTGCTGTTCAGACGCAGAATCGTGCCGGCAGTGACCGGTAGGCCATGATGTGACCATGACCGATGTTGCTGCCGCAGACCCTTCCGCTCCCGCACTCGCCCGCCTCACCGTTCTGGCTGGCCCCACGGCGGTGGGCAAAGGCACTGTCGTCGCAGAGCTGCGCAGACGCCATCCAGACCTGTTCGTCTCGGTCTCGGCCACCACCCGGCAACCTCGTCCCGGTGAGGCTGACGGCGTGCACTACCACTTCGTCAGCGACGAGGACTTCGATGCGCTCGTCGCCGGTGGCCAGATGCTGGAGTGGGCCCTAGTCCACGGAACGCATCGCTACGGCACCCCCCGCGGTCCTGTCCAGGACCGACTCGATGCCGGATACCCCGCACTGTTGGAGATCGACCTGGCTGGCGCCCGCCAGGTTCGTCAGGCGATGCCTGAGGCCCGCCTCGTCTTCCTCGCGCCGCCGAACTGGGAGGAACTCGTCCGCAGGCTCATCGGACGCGGTACCGAGGATGCCCAGGAACAGGAACGGCGCCTGGCCACGGCGCGCACCGAGCTGGAGGCTGCCGGCGAGTTCGACCACGTCGTCATCAATGACACCGTGGCGAGCGCCACCGCGCAGCTGGAGAGACTCATGGGCCTGGGCAGTTAGACTAACGTGGCTCTGAACTATCGAGATTGAACCGGAGGCATGCACATGCTCGGAACCTCTCCCCAGCCCGAGGGCATCACCAACCCGCCGATCGACGATCTTCTGGAGAAGGTCGACTCCAAGTACGGGCTCGTGGTGGAGGCCGCCAAGCGCGCCCGCCAGATCAACACCTACACCCAGCAGCTCGAGGACAACCAGTTCGAGTTCTTCGGTCCGCTGGTCGACTCCGAGGTCGGCGAGAAGTCTCTGGGCATCGCTCTACGTGAGATCGCCGAGGACAAGCTCGAGGTCATTCCCGGAGACGTGGCCCGCGCCCGCCGCGCCGAGGCCGAGGAGGCCCGTCGAGCAGCCGAGGCCGACATGTTCAGCGACATCTCACTGGACGCTCCGGTCTCCCTCGAGGGGGGCGAGACTCCCGCCAGCCTCGACGACATCCAGTTCTGAGCCGGGCTCGCCATGGACGAGCCGCACACTGCTGGGAGTGAACGCGCCGTGACCGCCTTCGAGCGGCCACGGCGCGTCGTCGTCGGTGTGGCCGGGTCGATCGCCGCCTACAAGGCCCCCTTCGTCATTCGGCTGCTGCGTCAGGCCGGACATGAGGTCAAGGTGGTGGCCACCGAGTCGGCACTGAAGTTCATTGGTGCTCCAGCGCTGGCGGCGGTCAGCGGCCGGACCGTGTCCACCGGGGTCTTCGACGACCCGGCCGCGGTCGAGCACGTGGCCGTGGCCGAATGGGCCGAGCTCGTCGTGGTCGCTCCTGCCTCAGCGGACCTGCTGGCGCGGGTGCGGGCAGGTCGGGCCGATGACATGCTCACCGCAACGATACTGACCTGCCAGGCTCCCGTCGTCCTGGCGCCGGCCATGCACACCCAGATGTGGACCAATCCCGCCACCCGGGACAACGTGGTGGTACTGCGAGAGCGTGGTCTGACGGTTATCGAGCCGGACAGCGGGCGCCTGACCGGCAAGGACTCCGGCGTGGGACGGATGCCCGAGCCCGAGCGGATCGTGTCACAGGCCCTGGCCGCACTGACGCAGCCCGCCGCCGGGTCCGCGGGATCGGAGGAGGCCTCGGGGGAGGGCGACAAGCCTCTGCGAGGACGGCACATTGTGATCTCGGCCGGCGGTACACGTGAGCCCATCGATCCGGTGAGGTACCTCGGCAACCGCTCCTCGGGGCGCCAGGGCTGCGCGCTGGCGTTGGCCGCCGTCGAGCAGGGGGCCCGCGTCACCCTGGTACAGGCGTACGTGGCCTCCGACCTGCTCAACGCCCTGCCTGCGGAAGTGACCGTTGTTGCTGCCGGTACCGCCTCCGACATGCTCCGTGCCGTACGCGACGGTGCCCGCGATGCCGATGCCGTCATCATGGCAGCAGCTGTCGCCGACTATCGGCCCGTCACCGTGGCCGCCACCAAGCTCAAGAAGCAGGCACCCGCCGGAGCGGGTCACCCCGATGAACCGGCCATGTCCATTGACCTCACCACCAACCCGGATATCCTGGCCGGGCTGGTGAGCGATCCGCCTCGGCCAGGACAGATCATCGTCGGATTCGCAGCCGAGACCGGGGATGAGAACGGTGATGTGCTCTTTCACGGCAGGGCCAAGGCCCGTCGCAAAGGAGCGCACCTCCTGGCGGTCAACGCGGTGGGGGAGGAACTCGGCTTCGGAGACGTCCCCAATGCCGTCGTCGTCCTGAATGCCCACGGCAAGGAAGTGGCACGGGGACAGGGCAGCAAGATGGATGTCGCCCGTCTTCTCATCTCCTTGACCGCTGAACTGGTGGACGCGATCTGATGCCCGGCTTCCGCATTTTCGTGGGTAATGCCACGACGGATCAGTTCTGGCGGTGACTACGATGGAGGCGTGAGTTCCTCCCTGCGTCTGTTCACGTCCGAGTCGGTCACCGAAGGACACCCGGATAAGATCTGCGACCGTGTCTCTGACGCGATTCTCGATGCCATCCTCGAGCAGGACCCCACCGCGCGCGTCGCGGTTGAGACGATGGTGACGACCGGTCTCGTGCACGTGGCCGGAGAAGTCACCACGGAGAGGGCCTACGTCGAGATTCCCGAGATCGTTCGCCAGGAGATCTCCGCCATCGGATACACCTCCTCGGACGTCTGCTTCGACGCTCGCTCCTGCGGTGTCTCGGTGTCGATCGGGCAGCAGTCCGCGGATATCGCGGCAGGAGTCGACAAGTCCCTTGAAGCCCGCCGGGATGATACGGACATCGATCCTCTCGATCTACAGGGCGCCGGCGACCAGGGGCTCATGTTCGGCTATGCCTGCGACGACACCGCGGCTCTCATGCCTCTGCCCATCCATCTGGCGCATCGTCTGGCGGAGCGTCTGGCCGTCGTGCGCAAGCAGGGCATCGTCCCGGGACTGCGCCCCGACGGCAAGACCCAGGTGACGATCGGCTATGACGGGCAGCGCCCGGTGAGCCTGGACAACTTGGTTATCTCCACTCAGCACGACACGGACCGTACTCGTGCCTGGCTCACCGACGCTCTGCGGACGGAAGTCATCGAGCCAGTGCTTGCCGCCGAGGCCGAGGTCGGCGCCGATCTCGACACCGTAGACACCGAGGTCCTCGTCAATCCTTCGGGACAGTTCGTCATCGGCGGTCCGGCAGGTGATGCGGGACTGACGGGACGCAAGATCATCGTGGACACCTACGGCGGAATGGCCCGTCACGGCGGAGGCGCCTTCTCCGGTAAGGATCCCTCAAAGGTGGACCGTTCCGCCAGCTACGCCATGCGCTGGGTCGCCAAGAACGTTGTCGCAGCGGGGCTGGCCAGAAGGTGCGAGATTCAGGTGGCCTACGCCATCGGCTCTGCTCACCCCGTGGGTGTCTACGTGGAGACATTCGGGACGGCGACAGTTCCTGAGGAGCGCATCATGAAGGCCGTCAACGAGGTCTTCGACCTCCGTCCGGCCGCAATCGTGCGCGACCTTGACCTGCTGCGTCCCATCTACCGCGTCACCAGCTCCTACGGCCACTTCGGGCGTCCCGGCTTCAGCTGGGAGGCCACCGACCGTGTCGAGGCTCTACGCCAGGCCGTCTGAGTCCCGCGTACTCAAAGCGGGAGACTTCCGAAGGCTCATATGGCAACCGGTTACGACGGCGCTGCTTCTGCCTCTGGTGAGTCGGAGGGGGCCGCACGTGGTCACGGTGTCAGCAGACAGGGCGAGCTGCTGGAGCTGCCGGAGCCCGGTCAACGCACGGTGACGGTGGCTGGAGTCCACGACCCCGTGGCCAGGGTTCTCCTGGAGTCCCCGGTGCCGCACCTCGACCGTACCTTCGACTACCTGGTGCCTGCGGCGATGGCGCAGCAGGCCCTGCCCGGAACCCGGGTGATGGTTCGTTTCGGCGAGCAGGAGATGCGCGGATGGATCTGGGAGCGAGGGGCCACGACCACCCATATCGGCCGGCTGTCTGCACTGCGCCGAGTGGTCTCCGACCTCCCGGTCCTGCCAGAGGACTCACGCCGCCTCATCGAGGCCATCGCTTCCCGTAGTTGTGGGACACGCTCCGATGTCGTTCGTCTTGCTGTTCCGGCCCGACACGCCACCACTGAGAAGGCTGAGAGGGACAAGGCTCCTCTCGACCTTCCAACCTGGGAGCCGCCTTCCTCGAGCGAGCACGGCTGGCGCCCTTATGACGGCGGCCAGGAGTTCCTGAACCGGTTGGCCCATGGCGAGGCTCCACGCGTGGTTTGGTCCGCTCTGCCCGCGCAGTCGCGGCCGTACGAGGCACGTTCGTCGGGCGACGACGGTCGGCCCGTCCCAATGGTTGAGCCGTGGCAGGTGTGTCTGGCCCGGGCCGTCCAGACCACTTTGGCGAGCTCCCGCAGCGCCGTCATCATCGTGGCCACGACTCGTCAGGCTGAGACTCTGGCTGCCCGGCTGAGACGCGAGCTTGAGGGGGAGCCAGTGGTGGTGCTCTCGGCCGAGCATGGGCCTGCGCGTCGTTATCGGGCATTCCTGGCGGTGCTGCTGGGGCGCGCCCGGGTAGTCGTCGGCACCAGGGCGGCGGCCTTCGCTCCGGTGCACCGGCTCGGGCTGGCGGCCGTCTGGGACGATGGGGACAACCGGTTGGAGGAGCCTCACGCCCCCTACAGCCATACGCGCACGGTACTCGCCCTGCGCTCAACGTTGGAGGGGGCCGGACTGCTCATTGGTGGATTCAGCCGCTCCGTGGAGGCGCAGTCACTCGTCGAGCAGGGGTGGTGTCAGAGCCTGGCGGCGCCCCGGCACGTTGTGCGTGGTGCAGTGCCTCGTGTGGAGGCTCCTGGCCCGGGTGAGCTGGACCGGGAGGGTGCTTCCGGGGCAGCCCGGATCCCGTCGCTCGCCCATCAAGCGCTGCGGCGCGCCCTGCAGGAGGGACCGGTCCTCATCCAGGTGCCGCGCGCCGGGTACGCGCCGTTGGTGGCCTGTGCCCGGTGCCGTGCGGCCGCTCACTGCACTGTCTGCAGCGGTCCGCTGGCGATGGACCAACGGGGTCGTACCTCCTGCCGTTGGTGCGCTCGTACGGTGGGGCAGTGGGAATGCCCCGAGTGCGGCGGCCATGGACTGAGGATGGCAACGGTCGGCTCCACGCGCACGGGGGAGGAGCTGGGGCGGGCCTTTCCCGGTGTCCCCGTGGTGGTCTCGGGAGCGAGGGAGGCCCACGGCGTCGTCGACGAGGTTGACAGCACGCCACGCCTCGTTGTGGCCACACCCGGAGCGGAGCCGGTGGCCGAGGGCGGATATCGGGCCGTTCTGCTGCTCGACGGCGGTGCGCTGTCCTCCCGTCCCGATCTTGGTGCTGCTGGCGAGGCGCTACGCCAATGGTCCAATGCCGCGGTGCTGGCGGTGCCGTCGGCCCGCGTTGTCCTTCTGGGAGGCCCGGATCCGGTAGCGGCGCAGGCTCTCGTGAGATGGGACCAGGCGGGCTTCGCCCGCAGGGAACTTCTGGAGCGAGCCGAGCTGCATCTACCGCCCGCATGGCGAGTGGCGCGCTTGGATGGACCGGTACGAGGTGTGGAGTCCCTCCTGGCTCAGGCTGAAGCCGATGGCTTTGAGGTGCTGGGCCCGGTGACCCCACCGCCCGCTCATGATCAGGTGTCCCCCGACGCGGCCAGGGCGCTGGTGCGCGCTCCACTGTCACGTGGCAAAGCACTCGCCACCATGCTCGGGGTACGGCTGCGTGACCGCTCAGCCCGGCGAGAGGAGCCGGTTCGTGTGGAGCTCGATCCCACCCGTTTGTGGTGAAGATGCCTGGGAAGAGACGAGGAGGAGACAGACCAACGGGGACGAGCACTGGCGCTAGCCGGCGGCGCTGTTCGTACTCGCTGCGACGGGTGGCGTGGCACGAGTACTTTGAGGCGTCGCAGTGCTCATTGTGTCACCAGGCGCTTGGAAGGGCGGCATGCCGTGGGCCAGGGAGATGAGATCAGTCAGTAGTCCCGCGGCTGTGGCTTTGACGTTCCACCCTTCACTGAGCGCGGTCACGGCGGCACCATCGACGATGGCAATGACCATCTCCGGCTCGAGCGGACTGTCGAGCTGGCGCAGCACACGGCGCAGTGCGGCATTGAGACGTTGCCGCCCCTGGCGGTAGGCGTGCTTGACCGGCGACGCCTGGCTGGCTGAGATGAGCTGAAGATAGTGCCCGAAGTAGGCGCCATGGGCAGGAAGGGTTGCCTGGAGAATGAACCGTACGCGCTGGGGGACGTCTGGAACGCCCTTGAAGGCCTCCGCCCGGTCGGCGACATCCTCCGCACGAGAGGCCCACAGTCCAATATTGACCAGCCCCGCCTGATGAAGGAGATCCTCCAAGCCGTCGAAATAGTAGGTTGTCGCGGACAAGGAGCATCCCGCGCGCTTGGCGACAGTGCGATGGCTGATTGCGGAAGGTCCTGACTCACGGATGATGGCCGCCGCAGCTTCAATGATGGCCTGACGACGGTCCTCGCCTCGCGGCGTCACCCGCGATTCCGCTCGAGAGCCTGAGGGTACGGAAACATCACTACTCGCTGCGTCTCCAGCGGCATCTGCATCAGTACTAGCCATGCCCAACATCTTACGACGACAGGGCGTTGATGTCCGTAACAAGACGGTGATAATGGCCTCGTAAAGAAGCGGCCTATATTCGTCCTCTCACCAATTGCTCTGAGTGAGTGAGTCAGGCTCCGGGTTGAGCCTGCTCCTCAGTCAGCTCCGACCCATGAATCGTACGAGAGCGGAAGATCGCCACCATGGCGATCAGTGCGATCACCGTGAGATAGACCGCTGGCGCCAGGGGAGACCCAGTGACCTTGATGAGCCACGTGACAATGAACGGCGTTGTTCCACCAAGAAGTGCGTTGGCGCCGTTGAAAGACAGGGCGAATCCCGAATAGCGCACATTAGTTGGGAAGGACTCTGCCAGGAAGGTGGCGAGAGTTCCATCATTGGCAGTCAGAGCTATAGCAAAGACGATCTCACACAGGATAACTGCCACAAGCACGCCCGCAGCCTTCGTCATGACGACGAACAATGGGATGGTGAGAGCGATGAATGCAACGCAAGCAGCGATGAGCATCCGACGACGCCCGAAGGAGTCCGACAGGTGCCCCATGATGAAGATCGCAGCGATATACACCACCAACATGACGGAGGTCGCCAGAGTGGAGGTGTCTTGAGAGAATTTGAGCTCTTTGTGGACATAAGTCGGCATGTACGTAAGGAGCATGTAGAACGCGACAGCGTTGAGACAGGAAACCCCGAAGGTGATGAGCGTCTCACGCAGGTGCTCTCGCAACAGCAGGCGCAACGGTTCGGACCAGCTGGCCGCCTTCTGCTCCTGCGGTATCTCCGCACGCATCTCCTGGTAGGCGGGGGAGTCCTCCAGGTGCACCCGGATGTAGCGGCCGATAAGCCCCAACGGGCCGGCCAACAGGAAGGGAACTCGCCACCCCCAGGCGTTCATGGCGTCATCGCTGAGAACCGAGAACATGCCCGTCACCATGAGAGAGCCGGCAAGCAGCCCGCAGGCGGTGGAGGCCGGAACCAAAGACGTGTATATCCCACGGCGCGCTGGGGGAGCGTACTCCGCCAGGAAAGTTCCGGCACCTGCATACTCGCCTGACGCGGAGAATCCCTGAATCATTCGCAGGACGAGCAGGCCAATGGCGCTCACCATCCCGATGATTGAGTATGTGGGAAGAAGTCCGATGAAAAACGTCGATCCAGACATGATGAGAATCGACCACGACAGTGCCCAACGGCGCCCCCCCAGCGATCTCCCCAGGTCCCCCATACAACAGCTCCGATGGGGCGCAAAATGAATGACATCGCAAACACCGCATATGTCAACAACAACTGGACTGATTTATCAGACTCTGGGAAGAAGGCGTGACCAATGACAGTCACCAGATATCCGTACGAGGCATAGTCGAACCACTCAATGAAGTTTCCGATAAAACTTGCTGTCGCAGCCCGCCTCAGCGCGCGACTTCGCTCAATATCCAAGTAATAATCGTTCATGCTTCCTGGGTGGACGGTATTCATAGCCTATGGCTCCGGCTCGGTCGACGAAGATAGCCGACGATGTGTGATCTCGCGTGTATGAAGAATTATAGTAGCTGCGAGTTCCTGTCCGCCTGCGATTCGGTCGAACCTGCTCGCTGGCGGACAGGAGTGCAGTGCGCTCAGGCGTCAGAGGATCGGGACTTCCGAGTGAGGGCGTCCAGGAAGATAGGCGCCAGCCCACCTCCAACGATGAGCAGTCCTCCAATCATCCCCACAGGAGTGAGCCGTTCGCCCCACACGAGGAGGCCGCACAGAATAGCGACCGGACACTCCCAGTACGAGATCGTCGAGTACTCCACGGCAGGGAGGTTGCGTCCAGCGACTACCAGAAATCCCAGTGCGAACAGACCGCACACCAGGAAGAGGGCCGTTGCCCATGCCCAGTTTGTGGTCGTGAAGGATGAAACCCCATGCCATGGGCGCAGGATGATTGACATCGCAAGTGTAGCAGAGGCCGCCCAGAAGAAGTTCCAAACTCCACGCACAACTGAGTCGACATCCTTGCGATAGCCATAGAAGAACATCGCCAGCCCGTAGAAGACTCCTGACAGTAGGCCGAGAAGGTCGCCCAGGTTCTTCTGCGGATACTCAGAGGATGAAGTCGACAGGTCCAGACCGAATGTCAGGCTACCGTTCTTGACGTCGATGATGCCGATGGTCAGCAGCATGCCGACGAACACCAAAAATAAGAAGATCCCCGATAGGACGCTGATCTTCTCCTTACGGAAGATACGTGCAAGCAGCGCACAGAACAGTGGCCCCGTGTAGATGAGGAAGACGGCGTTGGCGATGGATGTCATCAGTGTTGAGGAGATGTAGCAGCCCAGGGAGAGGCCGATGCTCACCCCTCCCAGGATCACGGTGGTGCTCAAGCGGGTGCGCCGGAACAGACCGGTCTTCTTGGTCAGCACCAGGATGAGGATGAAACCGAGCAGGCCGACGGTCATGCGCCCGAAGGCCAGGAATGATCCGATGACGGACTTATCTGCATCAGCGAGACCAGCAGTCGTGCCACGGCTGATGGTGCCGACGAGCCCCATTCCGGTGGCGGAGAGAAGCATGGCGATGGCGCCCAGCTTCTTGTTCATCACGTACTCTGTGACAGAGGATTCAGCGGACGACGTCTGTGACATGGCAGTTGTGTCTCCTGAGTTCTCCCCCCGGCATGCGCAACGGATCGGCATCATCGCCGAGCCTCACGTGGTCAGGTCGGACATCCCAGTTCTACGGAGCGTCCGCTGACCGCGCTGTGAAGGGCAGAGCCGGGAACAGTGCGGGGCGGCAGCCCGAGCCATGGGCCGCCGCCCCGCACCCCTGAGATCAGACCAGAGTCGGGTCAGCGACCTGGTTGGGGAAGTAGTCCTCGCAGCCGCCCTCGCGGTAGACGTCCGCCGTCGCGCAGTGGAGACCACCACCGAAGGCATAGGCGTCACGGAAGGGAACCGGGATGACGTTCATGCCCAGCTTGTCCATCTGCTCCATCTGGTGGACCTCGCTGGCCTCGACACACACGGTCTTGTGGTCGATGACAAGGCAGTTCATGGACAGCCAGACGGAGGAGTAGCACAGCGGCGGCGGAACCTCGTGTGCCGGGGGAGCCGCGTCGACGATCTGCCAGTCATTGGCCTCGAAGATCTTGCGCTGCTCCTCGGGCAGGCGGCGGTGCGGGTTGTTGATGATGAGCCCGGGCCGCAGCGGCACGAAGGTGGCGTCGATGTGGATCGGGTAGGGGTCGCCGGGGAAGTTCACCGCGTGCACCCGCAGGTCCGGGTAGTAGCGCTTGAACCACTCCATCGCCTTGCGGTTGGTGGTCAGACCGTGCTGGATGAACAGGTCCTTACCCACGCGCATGACGTCGGCCGCATCCCACATCGGCTCAACCTCAGTGGTCACGAAGTCCTTGGCGGCGGTGCGCTCAAGGCGATCCTCCAGGGAGATCCGCTCGTCATAGTAGTTGTGCTTGTAGGACTTGTCCGTCAGTCGAGGACGAGGGGCCTGGGTCCACTTGAACTCCGGGTCCTCCTCGAAGTACTGGTTCATGAGGGGCCAGTAGGCGAGGTACTCGAAGTACCGGCAGCGGAACGAGTTGGCCGACGACATGATCTCGTCACCAATAGTGAGCAGAATGTCGCGAGGGGGCATCTGGGTGAAGCCCGACTCCGTGCGGAAGTCAGGCGTCTGGATGGCCTGGTTCCACTGCAGCGGCGTGGGACGGTCCACCTTGACGCCCAGACCCTCGAGGATCTTGACGTAGTTGTCGAGCTGCTCATTGGCGGCCTCGACGGTGGCGGTGGGGCGGGGACCCCACATACCACGCATCTCGGAGTCGATCGGCACCTTCTCAGAGGTAGCGGGCTCCTCGGGAGGGATGACCGAGAAGTCGGCACGTCCGACGATGACGTGCTTGAGAGGGTCGAAGTCGTTCCAAGAGTTGACGATCTTCGTCATGAGTAAGTCACTCCTTTGTGCTCGATGGTGTGGTGCGTGAATTAAGACAGGTGATGTGTCTATGGTTCAACACTGTCATTCTACTCTGAAGGAACTGAAAAAGTATCCGTAGGAGTATCTGAATATAAGAATGATCGCTGAACCGTGGCACGGTCATTGTTGGTTGAGGGAGCTCACCACCTCCTTGAAAGACCGATGCCGTTGGGCCGGTCAGGCCCTGCGGATGCGCGTGTCGATCTGCTCGGGAATTGGGGGATGGATATCGTCGGGCCCCCCGTAGTTGCCTCCGGGAGTCACGATAGTCCCTGCCTGGCCCTCAATGATGGAAACGGCGTCCTCAAGACGTCCGATTGCCGCCATGTCTCCAGTCAGTTCAACAAATCGGCACACCGCCTCGACCTTCGGTCCCATGGACCCACTGGGAAGTCCCATGGACCGCAGCTCTGCCGGCGTCGCCCTCGGGACCTGTTTCTGGTTCTTGGTTCCGAAGTCCTTAAACACTCCATCCACATCCGTGAGGATGAGAAGCGCATCGGCCTCCAGAGCCTCGGCCATGACGGACGCGGTGAGGTCCTTGTCGATGACGGCCTCAATGCCCTTGAGCTTGCCCTCCTCGCTGCGGATGACGGGCACACCGCCGCCACCGGAGCAGACGACGATGGCCCCGGCCTCCAGGAGCGAGCGCACCAGGCGAGTCTCAATGACGCGCTGCGGCATGGGGGAGCCGACGACGCGGCGGTAGTGCTCGCCGTCGGGCTTGACCACCCATCCCCGCTCCTCAGCCAGCTTCTCCGCCTCCTCCTTGGTGTACACCTCACCGACGAACTTGGTGGGATTGGAGAAGGCGGGGTCGCCGGCCATCACCAGGGTCTGGTTGACCATCGCGGCCACGTGGCGTCCCGGCAGGGCGTTCTGCATGGCCTGCAGCAGCCAGTACCCGATCATGCCCTGGGTCTGGGCGCCGAGGGTGTCGAAGGGGTAGGGCTCTGAGAGGCGCTCGTCATTGGCGGACTGCAGGGCCAGAACGCCAACCTGGGGCCCGTTTCCGTGAGTCAGGACCAGCTCATGCTTCTCCGCCAGCTTGGCCAGCTCGTGGGCCGCGATCTCGACGTTGCGGATCTGGGTGCTGGCGTCGGGCTTCTCCCCCGACGCAGCAGAGCGTTTCCTCCGAGGGCGACAACGATCCTCACGACTCAGTCCCACTTCCCGAGGGTCGCGACCATCACGGCCTTGATGGTGTGCATGCGGTTCTCGGCCTGGTCGAAGGCGACGTTGCGCTCGGTCTCGAAGACGTCGTCGGTCACCTCAAGCCCTCCAGACCGGTCTTGGCGAAGATGTCCTCACCCACCGTGGTATTGCGGTCGTGGAAGGCCGGCAGGGCAGTGGAGGAACTTCACGTCCGGGTTGCCGGTGGCCTCCACCAGCTCGGCGTTGACCTGGTAGGGCTTGAGCAGGGCGATGCGCTGGTCCCAGACCTCCTTGGGCTCACCCATCGACACCCATACGTCGGTGTAGAGGAAGTCGACGCCCTTGACGCCCTGGGCGGTGTCGTCGGTGATGACGATGCGGGCGCCGCTGTCCTTGGCCAGCTTCTCGGCCTGAGCAACCACCTCGGGAGAGGTCTGCAGCTCCTGGGCGCCACCATCCGCACATCCATCCCCATGAGGGGCCGCCGAGATGAGCAGCGAGTTGGCCACGTTGTTGCGCGCGTCGCCCGAGGTAGGCGAAGGAGATCTGCTCGATCGGCTTGTCGGCGTGCTCCAGCATGGTCAGCTGGTCGGCGAGCATCTGAGTGGGGTGCCACTCGTCCGTCAGTCCGTTCCACACCGGGACGCCGGAGAGCTCGGCCAGGGCCTCGACGTGCTCCTGCTTCTTGCCGCGGAACTCGATGCCGTCATAGAAGCGGCCCAGCACCCGAGCGGTGTCCGCCACGGACTCCTTGTGGCCCATCTGGGAACCGGAGGGGTCGAGGTAAGTGACCTGTGCGCCCTGGTCGTAGGCGGCCACCTCGAAGGAGCAGCGGGTGCGCGTCGAGGTCTTCTCAAAGATGAGAGCGATGTTCTTACCGGTCAGCCGCTTCACCTCGCGGCCGGCCTTCTTGTCCGCCTTGAGCTGGGCGGCCAGCTCAAGCAGAGAGCTCCACTCCTCGGCAGTGAAGTCGAGCTCTTTGAGGAAACTGCGGTTGTGCAGGGGATGGGACATGAGGATTCCTTCGTCCAGTGTTGTGATGTACTGACAGTTCTTCTTATGTGTCGGCCAGGGCCGACTCAGGCAAGCGGGTCCCGCAGGGTCGGGCAGCTCATGCAGTGAGGACCACCGCGACCGCGACCGACCTCCGAGCCGGGAATGGTCAGGACCTCGATGCCATGGGAAGTAAGGTACTCGTTCGTGTTGACGTTACGTTCATAGGTAATGACGACTCCGGGGGCGATGGCCAGGGAGTTGGAGCCGTCGTCCCACTGCTCACGGGCGGCGGCCATCGAGTCCTGGGGCGTGATGAGGACGTTGAGCTCGTCAACACCCAGGGCCTGGGCGATGACGCGGTACATGTCCTCGGGGGCGTTGCGTGTGACACTGATCCGCTTGTCGCCATCCGGGCGCATTGTGAGCGACGGCAGCATCCCCAGGCCGCCGTAGACGGTGAACGTGCCGACGTCGACCATGGTCATCACCGTGTCCAGGTGCATCTGCGCGCGCGTCCGGCTCATCTCAACGGCGATGATCCGGTTCACATTGCCTCCGGCGAAGAGCCGGCTGGCGAGCCTCTCGATGCCTTGCGCGGTGGTGCGCTCGGAGACTCCGACCAGAACGGCGCCATTGCCGATGATCTGGACGTCTCCACCCTCGACGGTGGCGGGACCGGCCTGCGTGCCCTCGGACCACACGGGGAAGTCGGAACCCTCGAATCGGGGGTGCCAGCGGTAGATCGCCTCGTAGTTGATGGTCTCGCGCTGCCGGGCCTGCATCATCATCGAGTTGATGGATACACCGTTGTAGATCCAGCAGGACGTGTCCCGAGTGAAGAGGTGGTTGGGCAGAGGCGGCAGAAGCAGGTCGTCGTCGTCCATGGAGGCCAGCACGAGCGAGTCCGACAAGAGGTGCGCTGGAGTAGCTCGGCCTTCGTGATCCCGGCGATGAGTACCTCGGCCAGCTTGGCCCCGGACAGCCCCTGAGCCAGGGCGCGCAGCGGCTCGGCGGCGCTGGGGCCGTTGGTGTTCTCGTTGACGACCCGGTCCAGGACGTACTCCCTGGCCTCGGGAACCTCCATGGTCTGGGCCAGTAGGTCGCTGAGGTAGAGCACCTCAATATCGCGGTCAGTCAGAACTCGCGCGAACTGGTCGTGCTCCTCCTGGGCCCGCTCAAGCCACAGGACGTCATCGAACAGGAGGTGGTCCTTGTTCTGCGGAGTGAGTCGGAGCATCTCGTTGCCGGGCCTGTGCAGAATGACCTGGCGAAGTTTCCCGATTTCGGAATCTACGGAAAAATCCATGACTCCCTCTCTGACACAGCACTGTGTCGTTGATGTGGATCATGACGCGCATCACGCGCTCTGACTACTGAAGTGGTACGCCCGTACCGGATTAGTACGAGCGTACCAGAGTCCTTGGCGATTGAAAACCCCCTGGTAGGAAGAAGTTCAGAGCAGGTTGATCGAGCGGTCGCCGTCGAGGCGTGATATTGCTCCCACCAGGCGCTTCGCCACTTCGGGAGGTCCAGTCAGGTGCCTCCGACATGCTGACATGGCGCACCCATATCAGTAGGTGACGTACAAACGTCACGGGTGATCCGCGCCAGGTGGAGCCTCGTGAGTCCCGGTGATTCCGGCATGGGAGGATGCCGGACGTGAACACGCCGATCCCGCCCCTCAGGACCGCCAACCCCTCGCAACCCGTGAGTGCCGTCGTTCTCGACTACGGCAACGTCCTGTACGCCTGGGAGCCCATGGCGGCCGTCGCCGGATACGTCTCGGCGGATGCCTGGGAGGAGTTCGTGGTCGATGGTGGGTTCCTGTCCTGGAACGAGCGGCTGGACCGGGGGGGAGCCCTTCGAGCAGGTGCTCGCCGACTGCACCCGGGCCCACCCCGACCGCCCCGACTGGGCGGAGATCCTCTCCTTGTACAGGCGGCGCTTCGCCGACTCACTGACGGGTCCCGTTCCCGGCATGGCCGCCCTGCTCGACGACCTCCTTGGGAGAGGAGTGGCGCTGTACGGGCTGACCAACTTCGACGCCGCCCCGTTCGAGGCGGCCAGGCTCCTGGTTCCCCAGCTCGAGCGCTTCGCCGGCATCGTGGTCTCCGGGCGCGAGCACCTGACCAAACCGGATGCCGCCGTCTTCGATCTGCTCCTGAGCCGCTACCGCCTCCAGGCCTCCAGCACCCTGTTCGTCGATGACTCGGCGGTCAACATCGAGGCGGCCGAACGCCTGGGGATGCGCGCCCATCACTTCACCGGTGCGGGACGGCTGCGGGCCGAGCTCATCGCACTGGGCCTGCTCCCCACGCCGGACCGGCACTGAACCCCGCACTGGACGACCGGAGCCTTAGAATCAGCCGCATGCGTGTGCTTTTCGCCGGAACCCCAGAGGCAGCCCTGCCCACCCTGGAGGCCCTGATGACCAGTGAGCACGACGTCGTCGGGGTGCTCACCCGCGCGGATGCCCGTCAAGGACGCGGCCGGACGCTGCGCCCCTCACCTGTGGCGACCATGGCTCGCGACGCGGGGATCGACGTGCGCACCCCGGCCACCCTCAAAGGCGAGCAGGCCGACGACGTGCGCGACTGGGTGCGCGATCTCAGGGTCGACGTCGCCGTCGTGGTCGCCTACGGGCGCCTGGTTCCGGCCGATCTGCTGGACGTCCCTGAGCACGGCTGGTTGAACCTCCACTTCTCGTTGCTCCCCGCGTGGCGCGGAGCCGCCCCGGTCCAGCGGGCGGTCATCGCCGGCGAGGAGGTCACCGGGGCCTGTGTGTTCCGGCTCGAGGAGGGACTCGACACCGGCCCCGTCTACGGCCGAGTCACCGAGGCCATCAGTGGTCGGGACACCAGTGGGGATCTTCTGGAGCGGCTGGCACGGGAAGGTGCGCCCCTGGTCCTCGATGTGCTGCGCCGCGTTGAGGACGGCAGCGTGCACCCGGAGCCGCAGGATGACGAGCTGGCCACGCTGGCCCCCATGCTCACCTCCGCCGACGGCCACGTCCGCTGGGGCGATCCGGCTCTGACCATTGATCGCCGGATCCGGGGCGTCACTCCGGCGCCGGGCGCCCACACCACCTACCAGGGGGCCAGGTTCCGCCTGGGCCCGGTCACCCCGGTCCCCGAGGTCACCGACCTCCTGCCCGGCCAGCTGCGTGCCACCAAGCACGAGGTTCTTGTGGGAACCGGGGGCTGCGCCGTCCGTCTGGGACAGGTTGCGCCCGCCGGGCGCAGCTGGATGCCCGCCGATGCCTGGGCGAGGGGAGCGCGCCCGGAGGCGGGCGTCATCCTGGGGGACTCGTCTCCCAGGAACAACGACGCTGAGGGCAACGATCTGATGGGGGAGCGATCGGCACGCCGGAGCCCGTCAGGCGGGCACGGCAAGAACCGGCGAGGCGGAAACGGCGGGCGGGGCGGCGCGCCCGGGGAGCCGCCGTGAGCATGGCAGCAGTCGCAGTGAGCGCGGTGGTCATCACGAGGGCGGCCGGGGGCGGGGGCGGCAGCCTTCCAGACAGGACGGCCCGTCCACAGGCGCATCACCGCGCTCAGCGCGACGCCGATCGGACCCGGCGCGTCAGGTGGCCCTGGAAGTGCTCACCCGCGTTCGCCGCGATGACGCCTTCGCCAACCTCCTCCTGCCCGAGCTGTTGGAGACCGCCGACCTGGATCGGCGCGACGCCGGCTTCGCCACCGCCCTGACCTACGGGACCCTGCGGCTCCAGGGGCGCTACGACGCCATGATCGCCGCCTGCACGGACCGTCCTCTGGAGCGTATCGACCCGGCCGTGCTCGACGTCCTGCGCCTGGGGTCCCATCAGCTCATGGGCATGAGGGTGGCCCAGCACGCCGCCGTGAGCACCACCGTGGACCTGGCCACCACCTCCTGCGGACGCGGCGCAGCCACCTTCGTCAACGCGGTCATGCGTCGACTCAGCGAGCGGGACCTGGACTCCTGGATGGCTGAGCTGAGCCAGGATGCACCCGATGAGACGGCCGCTTTGGCCCGCACCCAGTCGCACCCGGAGTGGATCGTCAAGGCGCTGCGCCAGGCCCTGGCCACCCACGGCCGCGGCGGCGATGAGCTCGAGGCGCTCCTGGCCGCGGACAACGCCGACCCCGAGGTGTCCCTGTGCGCCAGGCCCGGCCTCATCTCTCCAGAGGCGCTGGCCAAGGTCGCTCGCAAGGCCGACCGGGCCCACGATATCGAGCCACGGCCCGGCAGGATCAGCCCCCTCGCCGTCGTCATGGTCGGGGGAGACCCGGGCCGGATCGAGGCGATCCGCGACTCGCGGGCAGGGGTTGAGGACGAGGGTAGCCAGCTGGTGGCGCTCATTGCGGCCCAGGCTCCTCTTGAGGGCCGCGACGAACGCTGGCTCGACCTGTGCGCAGGACCCGGGGGCAAGGCCGCCCTTCTTGCCGCGAGGGCCGCTCAGACGGGTGCTCAGCTGCTGGCCAATGAGGTCAGCCCTCATCGGGCCGACCTGGTGCGCTCCGCCCTGCGCGCCATTGCGCCGGACGTGGCCCGGGTGCGATGCGGTGACGGACGCGACCTCGGGCGCGATGGGCCCGGCGCCTACGATCGGGTCCTGGTCGATGCCCCCTGCACGGGGCTCGGTTCGCTGCGCCGTCGCCCCGAGGCCCGCTGGCGCCGAGAGCCGGGCGACGTCACTGTTCTGGCCGAGCTGCAGCGTGAGCTGCTGGCCAGCGCCCTGCGCGCCGTGCGGCGCGGGGGAGTGGTGACCTACGTGACCTGCTCCCCGCATGCCCTGGAGACGACCCTCGTGGTGCGCGACGTGACGCGACTTCTGGAGCGCGAGGGCCTGCACACTGAACCCTTGCACGCCGGGGACGTCGCCACGCGTCTGGCGCCTCAGCCACCGGCCGGATCCGACCGGGAGATGCTTCAGCTCTGGCCTCACCTCGACGGTACTGACGCCATGTTCTGTGCCTTGCTGCGCCGCACCAGCTGACTGACCAACCACGCCCAGCGCATCATGAGGAGCATTCCGATGACGGCTATCCACCCCTCGATTCTCAACTGCGACATCGCCCATCTGGCCGATGAGCTCGACCGGGTCACGGGAGACGATGGTGCTCCGGGCGCCGATGGGATCCACGTCGACGTCATGGACAACCACTTCGTGCCCAACCTGTCCTGGGGGCTGCCGGTGGTCGAGGCGGTGCTCGCCCATTCCTCGCTGCCCGTCGACGCCCACCTCATGATCCGCGACGCCGACCGCTGGGCGCCGGCCTATGCCGAGGCCGGCTGCCAGATCGTCACACCCCACGCTGAGGCCACGACGGCACCGGTGCGTTTGGCGCGCGAGCTCCATCGGCTCGGCGCCGGCGCGGGCATCGCCCTGAGGCCCGCCACCCCCTGGCGGCTGTTGCCGACGTGATGGGGAGTTCGACCTTCTCCTGCTCATGACTGTGGAGCCGGGCTTCGGGGGCCAGTCCTTCATCGAGTCGATGTTGCCCAAGATCCGTCGGGCTCGCGAGCTGGTCGGTGCCAGAGGGCTCGACCTGAGGGTGCAGGTCGATGGCGGCATCACCGCCCATACGATTGAGCGCGCGGCCGAGGCCGGGGCGGATGTCTTCGTCGCAGGCTCGGCGGTCTACCGTGCCGACGACGCCCTGGCCGCCATCTGTGAGCTGCGTGAGGCTGCCTCCTCGCACCGCCATGACGCCCGCGGTGGACCGCGGTGGACCGCGGTAAACACTGACAACGCCGAAGAGCGCGCTGACCGCGACCAGCAGCGACGCCCTGTTGGAGGAGTGAGTCGTGATGCAGGTGTGACAGTAGATGCTTAGGGCCGCCGCCCCACCCCACCGGGCTTGTGGGAAACCTCAAAGGCATTCGAGGTGCAGGAAGCACCTGCGTGAGGCCTCCGTTATGCCGCCCCATTACTGGGGTCTCGATTGTTACACCAACGCAACTCCTGGTCTTTGTGAGGTTTCCACAAATGGATTGTGGTGCCTTGACCACGTAACGTCATAGTCCAGTGGACCTGCCCCTCGACGATTGTAGGGAAGGCACGGATCCACCCCCGCCGGCCCAAGGAGGGCCGCCGCCGGCCCGGCACCGTCCAGGTAAGGAGACTCTTGGTGACCCTCTCCCGTATCCTCATCGCCAACCGTGGCGAGATCGCACTGCGTATCGTGCGAACCGCCCGCGATCTCGGAGCGACGTCGATCCTTCCGTACACGCCCGAGGACCTGATGAGCCCCGCGGCAGAGCTCGCCGACGAGGCCTATGCACTGCCTGAGGGATCGTCCTACACCGATGCGGCAGCGCTCCTCGAGCTGGCCCGCACCACCGGTGCCGACGCCATCCACCCCGGTTACGGGTTCCTGTCCGAGGACGCCGACTTCGCCCGCTCCGTCATCAAGGCCGGTATCACCTGGGTCGGTCCCTCGCCTGAGGCCATGGATGCCCTCGGGGACAAGAAGAGTGCCCGAGCCACTGCTGAACGTGCTCAGGTCGCCCCGGTTCCGGGCATCACCGACTCGGTGACCGACGCCGAGACCGTCATCGCCTTCGCCGCCGCCCACGGTTACCCGGTCGCCCTGAAGCGCACTGACGGCGGGGGTGGACGCGGCATCACCGTTCTGCACAATGACGACGAGGTCAGGACCACCCCGGCCTTCGAGTCCGCGGCGCAGGGAGGCGGAACTCTCATCCTGGAACGGTTCGTCACGGCCGCGCGCCATGTCGAGACCCAGTGCGCCCGCGACTCCCACGGCGGGTTCGCCGTCGTCTCCACCCGCGACTGCTCCCTGCAGCGACGCAACCAGAAGCTCCTCGAGGAGGCTCCCGCACCCTTCCTGCCCGAGGGCGTTCACGACCGTCTCGTTGAGGCCTCACGTCGCCTCCTGGAGACGGTCGACTACGTCGGAGTGGCCACCTGCGAGTTCCTCCTGACCCCCGAGGGCGATCTCTGGTTCCTGGAGGTCAATCCCCGTCTTCAGGTGGAGCATTGCGTCACCGAGGAGGTCACCGGCACCGACCTGGTCGAGGTCCAGCTGCGCATCGCCGAGGGCGGTCACCTCGGGGAGCTCAATGAGCCCCGCGGTCACAGCCTCGAGCTGCGCATCACCTGTGAGGACCCCTCCCGAGGCCTGGCCCCCTCCACCGGCGCCATCACCCGTCTGCGCTGGCCGGCCGGCCCCGGTATCCGCATCGAGTCCGGAGTCACCGAGGGCGATGTCGTCACCCCCTGTTCGACCCGATGCTCGCCAAGATCATCATCACCGGCGCCAGCCGGGAGCAGGCCATCGCCCGAGCCCGGCGCGCCCTGCGGGAGACGGTGGTCGAGGGCGTCACCGTGTGCACCGCCCTGCACACCGAGGTCCTGACGCGCCCCGACTTCACCGCGCCCGACAAGGCCGGGCGGCTGGCCGTGACCACGCGGTGGATTGAGAACGAGGTACTGCCCGATCTCGACGACGCCGCGGCGACGTCGGAGGCCGACGGCTCCCCGGAGACGGTCGCCAACCCGCGCACCCGCTCCAGCTACATCATCGAGCTCAACGGCCGCCGCATGCAGCTGACCCTGCCCGACGGGATCCTCGCCCCCTCCAACCCGGCGCGAGGCTTCAGCCCCCGCAGCAACCGGGCCCAGCCGCTGCGTGGCCGTTCGAGCGGGACCCGCTCGCCTCGAGGCGCCGCCCCCGGCGACACCGGGACCGCCGCCGAGTCCGGCGTCATCGCCGCCCCCATGCAGGCCATCGTCACCCGTATCTGCGTGGAGCCGGGCCAGCGGGTCTGCCAGGGCGACCTGCTCGTGGTCCTGGAGTCCATGAAGATGGAGAACTACGTCCACGCACCCAGCGACGGCACCATCTCGGAGATCCCCGTCAGCGCCGGACGCACCGTCTCCGCCGGCGATGTCCTGGTGCGCATGCGCACCCCCGAGAACGACTCCGAGGAGGCCTGAACCGTGACCACCGATCCCATCACCGGTCCCGGAGCATCTGCCGAGACACCGGCCCAGGGAACCACCATGGCCGACTCGGTCGCCACCACCGCCTTCCGTCAGCGCATCGCCCGCGTCGACCGGGAGGCTGAGGAGCGCGCCGCAGCCCGTCAGCACGCCAAGGGCAAGCGCACTGCCCGCGAGCGCATCAGCGACCTGCTCGACGACTCCACCTTCCTGGAGATCGGCCGCTACACCGGTTCCGGCGCCGGCGACAAGGCCCGCCCCTCGGGCGTCGTCACCGGCTTCGGCCAGATCGATGGCCGCCAGGTGGCCGTCTACTCGCAGGACTTCTCCGTCTCGGGCGGCGCCCTGGGCACCATCGAGGGAGACAAGATCGTCCGCCTCCTGGACGATGCCCTGCGCCTGCGCATCCCCGTCATCGGGCTCATCGACTCCGGTGGCGCCAAGATCCAGGAGGGCGTCGGGAGCCCTGCGCCAGTACGGGCGCATCTTCAATCGCACCTGCGCCGCCTCCGGACTGGTCCCGCAGATCAGCGTCATCCTGGGACCCTGCGCCGGCGGCGCCGTCTACAGCCCGGCCCTGACCGACTTCGTCATCGCCACCCGCCAGGCCTCCCACATGTTCGTCACCGGCCCCGACGTCGTACGCGCCACAACCGGTGAGCAGATCAGCGCCGAGGACCTCGGCGGCGCGAGAATCCACGGCTCGGTCTCCGGGGTCGTCCACTACGTGGCCGACGACGAGGAGGACGCGCTGGGGCAGGTCCGCACCTTCCTGGCCTACCTGCCCTCCTCATCCGGGGTCAGCGCCCCCCTGTACGCCTACGACGACGCCGACGCTCAGGCCGACGACGAGGCCGCCCGCAGCGTCGGCGAGATCGTCCCGGCCTCCACCCGGCAGGCCTACGACGTCGTCGAGGTGGTCTCAGCCGTCGTCGACCACGGCGAGCTCGTGCAGGTCCAGGAGGAGTTCGCCCCCAATGTCGTGGTCGGCTTCGCCTGCTTCGAGGGCCACCCGGTGGGGATCGTCGCCAACCAGCCACTGGTGGACGCCGGCACCCTGGACGTCGACGCCTCCGAGAAGCTCGCCCGCTTCGTGCGCTTCTGCGACGCCTTCGGGCTGCCGGTGGTCACCTTCGTCGACGTTCCCGGCTACCGTCCAGGAGCCGAGCAGGAGCACGCCGGCATCATCCGCCGCGGTGCCAAGGTCATCAACGCCTACGCCACCGCCACCGTGCCGCTGGTGACGATCGTCCTGCGCAAGGCCTACGGCGGCGCCTACATCGTCATGGGCTCCAAGGCCATCGGCGCCGACCTCAACTTCTGCTGGCCGGGGGCCGAGATCGCCGTCTTGGGCGCCGCCGGCGCCGTCAGCATCATCCACCGCCGCGACCTGGCCAAGGTCCGTGACGAGCAGGGGGAGGAGGCCGCCGCCGCCGAGCACGAGCGGCTCGTGGCCAAGTACACCGACGCCGTCATCAATCCCGACAAGGCCGTGGCCATCGGTGAGATCGACGCCGTCATCGCCCCCGAGGACACCCGCAACGTCATCGTCGACTCGCTGGCCGCGCTGCGCGCCAAGAACGACGCCCGCCCCGAGTCCCCCAAGAAGCATGACAACATCCCCCTCTGACTCCGGCTCCGAGTCCCACTCGCCGCCACTTCCACAGCCTTCCCACGTCTTCGCCCGATCTCAGTTCTGGTCACCGTTCCGAGACCACCGACCACGCCGTCGCCACACCGAAGGACACCACTACCGTGCACACGAACTCGCAAGCCCCCAGCCCCGCGACCACCATCGCTGAGCGCCTGAGCGGAGGCGAGCCCTACATCATCACCTTCGGAGGCCAGGCCACCCCCTGGCGCCAGACACTGGCCGACCTGGTCTCCCTGGACCGTGCCCTGGCCGATGACGTCGTAGCGGTCGACCGGGCCGTGGCCGAGCGCCTGGCCCCCGTGTCCACCGACCTGCTCACCGTGACCCCGCGCGGCTCACGGCTCCTGGACGACGAGGCCGCTCCGGTCGCGCCCCAGCACCGCAGCGCTGCCGACGGCGCCGACGTCTCCGTGCCCGGCATCCTCATGGCCCAGCACGCGGTCCTGGCCTCCCTGTCCGGCGCCGGCATCGACCCGGCCGCCCACGCCCCAGTGGGCGCCATCGGTCACTCCCAGGGCGTCCTGGGCGTCAGCCTCCTGCAGGCCGTGCAGGCCGGTGAACGCGAGAGCGTCATCGAGGTTCACGCCATCGCCCGCCTCATCGGCGCCGCGGCCACTCGCACCACCCGCCGCCTCGACCTGGGCACGGTGGGGGAGTCCACCCCTATGCTCTCAGTCCGCGGTGTCACCCGCAGCGTGCTCGACGCCGTCCTGGCCCGGGTCCCCGGCTCGGAGCGGGTCTCCGTGGGCGTGATCAACGGCCGTCAGGCGCACATCCTCTCGGGGCGTCCAGCCGATCTCGAGAGTGTCGTCACCGCGTTGGAGGCCGCCGCCGCCCGCAGCGCCAAGGCCCGCAAGGACCGCCGCCGCGGTGGCGCCGTCCTGGCCCCGGTCACCGAGTTCCTCACCACCTCGGTCCCCTTCCACACCCCGCTGCTCGCCGGTGCCGTCGACGACGTCGCCGCCTGGGCGGCCGCCTGCGGCCTGAACGAGGAGCTCGCCCGCGACCTGGCCACCGCCGTGCTCATCGACCCGGTCGACTGGCCCGGCCTGGTCACTGAGGCCCTCGCAGCCGGATCGGCCGCCCCGGTGCGTACCGTCCTGGACCTGGGACCGGGCAACATCCTGGTCCGTCTCACCGAGGGCGTTGTGGCCGGTACGGGTACCACCGTCGTGCCCGCGGGGACCGCCAAGGCCATTGACGACCTCGACCGTGCCGGCGCGGCCCCCCGGCCCGGCGTCGACCGCTCCCGCTTCGCCCCGCGCATCACCCGGCTGCCCGACGGCCGCCTCACGCTCGACACCGCCTTCACCCGACTGACCGGGCGCAGCGCGGTGCTCCTGGCTGGAATGACCCCCACCACCGTGGATCCCGCCATCGTGGCGGCCGCCGCCAACGCCGGCTACTGGGCCGAGCTCGCCGGTGGGGGCCAGACCACTCCCGCCGTCCTGACTGAGAACCTCGAGGGCCTGGAGAAGGCGCTCGAACCGGGGCGCACCGCGGCCTTCAACGCCATGTTCATGGACCGCTACCTGTGGAACCTGCACCTCGGGACTCAGCGCCTGCTGTCCAAGGCCCGCGCCGGGGGCGCCCCCATCGACGGCATCACCATCTCCGCCGGGATCCCCGAGCTCGACGAGGCCACCGCCCTGCTCGAGCGTCTCCACGCCGAGGGCTTCCCCTACATCGCCTTCAAGCCTGGCACCGTGGACCAGATCCGTCAGGTCCTGGCCATCGCCCGCGCCGTGCCCGACAGCCCCGTCATCGTCCAGATCGAGGACGGGCACGCCGGTGGCCACCACTCGTGGGAGGACCTGGACACCATGCTCCTGGCCACCTACGACGCCATCCGCGCCGTGACCAACGTGGTGCTCGTCGTCGGCGGCGGCATTGGCACGCCCACCCGTGCCGCCGACTACCTCACCGGCCGCTGGGCCGAGGCCTACGACACGGCCGCTGCCCCCGTCGACGGCGTCATGATCGGCACCGCCGCCATGACCTGCCTGGAGGCCAAGACCAACGACGACGTCAAGCAGCTCCTCGTCGACACCCCCGGGATCCCCGAGGACTCCGGTGTCGAGGGCGGCTGGGTGGCCTCCGGGGAGTCCATCGGCGGCATGACCTCCGGACTGTCCCACCTGCGCGCCGACCTCTACGAGATCGACAACTCCTCGGCCCGGGCCTCCCGCCTCATCCAGGAGCTCGCCGGTGACGAGGCCGCCATGGCCGCACGCCGCCAGGAGATGATCGACGCCCTGGCCAAGACCGCCAAGCCCTACTTTGGCGACGTCGAGGAGATGACCTACCTTGAGTGGGCCACCCGCTACGCCGAGCTGTGCGTCGCACCCCACGACGGGCGCTCCGCCACCCGCGCCGACTGGGCCGACGAGGGCTGGTACGACCGCTTCATCGACCTGCTGCACCGCATCGAGGCCCGCCTGAGCCCGGCCGACCACGGCGAGATCCCCACGCTCTTCGCCGACTACCACGCCGTCATCGACTCCGACGCCGCCCTGGCCGCCCTGGCCGAGCACTACCCGTCGGCCGCCTCCACCCTCGTGGAGCCCGTCGACGCCGCCTGGTTCGTCGACCTGTGCCGCAAGCACCCCAAGCCCGTGCCCCTTCGTGCCCGTGGTCGACGCCGACATCCTGCGCTGGTGGGGCACCGACTCCCTGTGGCAGTCCCAGGACCCGCGCTACACCGCTGACCAGGTGCGCATCATCCCCGGTCCCGTCGCCGTTGCCGGCATCACCACCATCAACGAGCCGGTCGGCGAGCTGCTGGGCCGCTTCGAGACCGCCGCCGTCGAGGCCCTCCAGGAGGCCGGCACCGGTGAGCAGACCGCCGCCGGCCGTCTGGGCGCCGCCCCCGCCGTGGCCGACGGCGTCCTGGCGGCCCCCGTGGCCGACGCCAAGGAGCTCGTCCAGGTGGCCCCCCACGTCCTGTGGAACGGACACCTGACGGTCAACCCGGCCACCGTCCTGGACGACGACGCCTACAACGTCGTCGCCCGCCCGGACGTGGCCGAGGACGCCTACGACCTCGACATCCGCCTCGACACCCACTGGGACGGCACTCCCGGCGGAGACGAGATCCACGCCGTGCGCCGCCTCGTGGTGCCGCTGCGCCTGGCCCGCGCCTGGGACGGCGCCGCCCCGCTGGTCGACCCCGAGCGCATCAGCGAGACGATGAACGACCTGCTGCGGGCCACCGCAGGCGTGGGGGCCGTATCCATCACGGGTGACGACATCGACCACCTGCCCGAGGTCCGCCCCGCGCAGGACGGAGCCACGGACGTCCTGGGACGCCCCACCACCCAGCCCTTCGGCACCATCCACGGCTCCTTCACCCTGGCGAGCACCCTGGGCCACGACCATGCCTCGGTGACCGCCGACGCCCTGCCGGCGGACCTGTCCGCCGCGCCCTTCGTGCCCGACGCCCTGCTCGGCCCCTGCTGGCCGGTGGTCTACGCCGCTCTGGGCAGCGTCGTCGAGGACGGCATGCCGCTCATCGAGGGCCTGCTCGGTGCCGTCCACCTGGACCACACCATCGACCTGCACCTCACCCTCCACCAGCTCCAGGAGGCCGCGGCCACGACCAGCCCCACGATCAACGTCACCGGCTGGGTCGCCGCGCTGGAGGAGTCCAGTGCCGGCCGCGTCGTCGACGTGCGCCTGGAGCTGACCGACGCCGCCGACGGCACCGTGGTGGCACTCATGCGCGAGCGCTTCGCCATCCGCGGCCGCGCCTCCGGCAACGCCGTGCCCAGCGCCCCTGAGCTCGCCGGCGGCACCGGACGCGAGACGGCCCCGGCCGCACGCCGCATCCTGCGCCGCGCCACCGTCACCGCGCCCGCGGACATGACGGCCTTCGCCCGGGTCACCGGTGACTTCAACCCGATCCACACCTCCTACAACGCCGCCCACGTGGCCGGCATGGAGGCCCCGCTCGTCCACGGCATGTGGCTGTCGGCCACCGCCCAGCAGGTGGCGGCCTCCACCGCGGCCGACGGCTCGCGCCACGTCCTGGCCGGCTGGACCTATGTCATGACCGGTCCGGTGGAGCTGAACGACGACGTCGAGATCACCGTGGAGCGCACCGGCCTGGTGGTCGGCGGCGGCTACGTCCTGGAGGTCGTCTGTCGCATCAACGGCGAGGTCGTCTCCCGCGGTACCGCTGTGACGACGCCCGAGCCCACCGCCTACGTCTACCCCGGCCAGGGCATCCAGGCCCCTGGCATGGGCCTGGACGAGATGAACTCCTCCAAGGCCGCCCGGGAGATCTGGGAGCGGGCCGACGCCCACACCCGCGCCGAGCTGGGCTTCTCCGTCATCAACCTGGTGCGCGACAATCCCCACCGAGATGACCGCCCGCGGCATCACCTACCGCCACCCCGAGGGTCTGCTCAACCTCACCCAGTTCACCCAGGTAGCCCTGGCCACCGTGGCCATGGCGACCACTGCGCGCCTGGCCGAAGCCGGCGCCCTGGTGGACAGCGCCGCCTTCGCCGGCCACTCCCTGGGCGAGTACACGGCACTGAGCGCCTACGGGCGCGTCATGCCCGTGGAGACGACCATCTCGATCGTCTTCCAACGCGGTTCCACCATGCACTCACTGGTACCCCGTGACGCCGACGGCGCCTCGAACTACCGCATGGGCGCGCTGCGCCCCAACCAGGCGGGGATCCAGGCCGACGAGGTCGAGGCCTACGTGCAGTCGATCTCCCAGGAGACCGGCGAGTTCCTCCAGATCGTCAACCACAACCTGGCCGGCGTGCAGTACGCCGTGGCCGGCACGATCAAGGGCCTGGACGCCCTGGCCGCCGATGCCCGGGCCAAGGCCAAGGCCCGCGGGGGCAAGAACCCCTTCATGTTCGTCCCCGGCATCGACGTGCCCTTCCACTCCGAGGTGCTGCGCCCCGGCGTACCGGAGTTCCGCGGCCGCCTGCTCGAGCTCGTCCCCGAGAACCTGGACGTCGAGCGCCTGGTGGGCCACTACGTGCCCAACCTCGTGGCCCGCCCCTTCGCACTGACCCAGGACTTCGCCCGTTCGATCCTCGAGGTCGTGCCCTCGGAGCCCGTCGAGGAGATCCTGGCCGACTGGGACTCCTGGGTGAAGCGCCCCACGGAGCTGGCCCGCGTCCTGCTCGTCGAACTCCTGGCCTGGCAGTTCGCCTCCCCGGTGCGCTGGATCGAGACCCAGGAGGTCCTGCTGTCCTCCCCGAGCGAGGGGGGCCTGGGGATCGAGCACATCGTCGAGGTGGGCCTGGCCAATTCCCCCACGCTGGCGAACCTGGCCACCAACACGCTGCGACTGCCCCAGCACGCCGGGCGCCACGTCACCGTGCACAACGCTCGCCGCGACGAGGCCCGGGTCCTGGCCACCGACACCGACCCGGCCGTCGAGCTCACCGAGCCCGGACTTCGACGTTCCGGCCGCCGAGGAGCCGGCTGCCGAAGCCGCGGCTCCCGCCCAGAGCGCCGCGGCCGAGCAGGCTCCCGCGGCCGAGGCCGCGCCCGCTCCGACGGCTCCGGCCGCAGGCGGACCGGTGGACGACCTGCCCTTCGGTGCGACCGACGCCCTGACGGTGCTCCTGGCCCATGCCTCGCGCATCCGCCCCGAGCAGATCGGTGCCACGGACACCACCGAGACGCTCACCAACGGAGTCTCCTCGCGCCGTAACCAGCTCCTCATGGACCTGGGCACCGAGCTCGAGCTCGCCTCCATCGACGGCGCCGCCGACGCCGACATGACGGCCCTGGCCGCCACGGTCGCCAAGGGCGCCCCCGGTACAAGGCCTTCGGTCCCGTCCTCACCGAGGCCATCCGAGTGGGGACTGGGCCGGCTCCTGGGCCCCTCCGGCGTGCGCGCCTCCCGCATCGCCGACCGCGTCACCGGCACCTGGGGCCTGGGGCAGGGGGTGGGTCTCCCACGTGACCGCCGCACTCTTCCTGGGCACCCGGGAGGGCGCCTCGATGCGCGGCGAGGACCTGGCCTCCCTGGGCTCCTCGGCCCCGCTGACCAGCGCGAGCGCCGTGGACGCCCTCATCGACTCCGCCGTCCAGGCCGTCGCCGCCGACCACGGTGTGAGCGTCGCCAAGCCGAGTGCCGGCGGCGCCGGAGGCGCCGTGGTCGACTCCGCGGCCCTGGACGCCTTCGCCCAGAGCGTCACCGGCGATGAGGGCGTCCTGGCCACCACGGCCCGTACCCTCCTGGACGCCCTGGGTCTGGCCGAGAAGGCCACTGTCCCGGCTGACGCCGACGACGAGGCCTCCCGCACCCGGGCTGCCATGGCGGCCCTGGACGCCGAGTTCGGGCGCCGGATGGGTCATGTCCGTCACCCCGGCCTTCGCCCCCGAGCGCGCCGTCCTCATCGACGACCGCTGGGCCACGGCCCGTGAGGACGTCGCCCGCCTCGGCTCCGGCGAGACCGACCTGGACGCCTCCCGCCGTCTCCTGGCCCCCGAGCGCTTCGTGGGCCTGGGGCAGGCGGTGGCCGATCACGCCACCTGGTGGGCCAAGCAGGTCCAGGCCTCCGATCTGGCCGACGGCGCCGAGCGTGCCGCCGTCCTGACCGAGATCGCCCAGGCCGCGCCGAAGGCCCCCAGGCCGGCGACCCCACGGTGCGCTGGTCCGAGGACGTCGCCGTCGTCACCGGCGTGGCCCCCGGCTCCATCGCCGCGGCCGTCGTCGGGGAGCTGCTGGCCGGTGGCGCCACCGTGGTGGCCACCAGCTCGCGCCTGACCCACGAGCGCCTCGAGTTCGCCACCACCCTGTACCGCGAGCACGCCGCGGCCGGCGCCAAGCTGTGGATGGTTCCCGCGAACCTGTCCTCCTACCGGGACGTCGACGCCCTGGCCGAGTGGATCGGCAACGACCAGGTGGTCACCTCCGGCGGCTCCACCAAGGTCGTCAAGGAGGCCCTGGTTCCCACCCTCCTGTTCCCCTTCGCCGCGCCGCGCGTTTCGGGCACGCTGGCCGACGCGGGCCCCACGACCGAGTCCCAGACCCGCCTGCTGCTGTGGTCGGTGGAGCGCACCATCGCCGCCCTGAGCGCCATCGGCACCGACACCCACGTCGACCACCGTCTGCACGTGGTCCTGCCCGGCTCCCCGAACCGGGGCACCTTCGGCGGTGACGGCGCCTACGGCGAGGTCAAGTCCGCCCTGGACGCGATCGTCAACCGCTGGTCGTCGGAGCGGGCCTGGGCCCAGCGCGTCACTCTGGCCCACCCCCGCATCGGCTGGGTCAAGGGCACCGGCCTCATGGGCGGCAACGACCCGCTTGTCGCCGCCGTCGAGGCAGCCGGGGTGCGCACCTGGACCACGGAGGAGATCGCCTCCGAGCTCACCGACCTGTGCACCACCGAGGTGCGCACCCAGGGCGGCTCAGGCCCCGGTGAACGCCGACCTCACTGGGGGACTGGGTGACGACATCGACCTGGTGGCCCTGCGTGAGAACGCCGCTGCACAGGCTGCCGCACCCGCCGAGGAGACCGAGGCCCCGGCCGTCATCAAGGCCCTGCCCACCCCAGTGGTCCCGACTCAGCCCACCGCCCCCCCAGTGGGGCGAGGTGAGCGCCGACCTCGACGACCTGGTCGTCATCATCTCCACCGGAGAGGTCTCCACCTGGGGATCGGGCCGTACGCGCCGCGAGGCCGAGCTGGGCATGAGCGGCGGGGAGGACGTCGACCTGACCGCCGCCGGCGTCCTCGAGCTCGCCTGGGGCATGGGGCTGCTCACCTGGCAGGACAGCCCCAAGGCCGGCTGGTACGACACCGACGGGGAGATGGTCGAGGAGTCCGACATCCTGGAGCGCTACCGCGACGAGGTCGTGGCCCGCTGCGGTATCCGCGAGTTCGTCGACGACGGCGTCATCGCGCCGATCGCCGACGAGGAGGTCACCGTCTACCTCGACCGCGACATCACCCTGTCGGTTCCCGATGAGGCCACGGCCCGCACCATCGAGGCCTCCGACCCCGAGCACACGCTCGTGGTCCCCGACGCCGAGACCGGCGAGTGGACCGTCACCCGCCTGGCCGGCTCACTGGCCCGGGTGCCGCGCCGCGCCGCCCTGTCCCGTACGGTCGGTGGCCAGTTCCCCCGCGACTTCGACCCGGAGCGCTGGGGCATCCCCGCCTCGATGACCCAGGGCATGGACCCGATCGCCTCCTGGAACCTGGTCACCGCCGTCGACGCCTTCCTGTCGGCCGGCTTCACCCCGGCCGAGCTCCTCAAGGCCGTCCACCCCTCCGACGTGGCCTCCACGCAGGGCACCGGGTTCGGCGGCATGGAGTCGATGCGCAAGATGTTCGTCGGCCGGTTCCTGGGAGAGGAGCGTCCCAGCGACATCCTCCAGGAGGCCCTACCCAACGTCGTGGCCGCCCACGTCATGCAGTCCTACATCGGCGGCTACGGTGCCATGGTCCAACCGGTGAGCGCCTGCGCCACCGCGGCCGTCTCCATCGAGGAGGGCTGGGACAAGATCGCCCTGGGCAAGGCCGACGTCGTCGTGGCCGGTGCCATCGACGACATCTCGATCGAGTCGGTCGTCGGCTTCGGCAACATGAACGCCACCGCGGAGGCCGCGACCATGCGCGCCAAGGGCATCTCCGACCGCCACTTCTCCCGCGCCAACGACCGCCGCCGCGGCGGATTCGTGGAGGCCGAGGGCGGCGGCACGGTGATCCTGGCCCGTGGCTCGGTGGCGGCCCGCATGGGGCTGCCGGTAGCCGGTGTGGTCGGTTTCGTCTCCTCCTACGCCGATGGCGCCCACACCTCGATCCCCGCGCCCGGCCTGGGCGCCCTGGGCGCCGGCCGCGGCGGACACAGCTCGCGCCTGGCCAAGGCCCTGGCGGCCCTGGGCGTGGAGGCCGACGACATCGCACTGGTCTCCAAGCACGACACCTCCACCGGTGCCAACGACCCCAACGAGTCCGAGCTGCACACGCGTCTGGCGCGCGCACTGGGACGCTCCGAGGGCAACTCGCTGGTGGCGGTCTCGCAGAAGACCATCACCGGTCACGCCAAGGGTGGCGCCGCCGTCTTCCAGGTCGCGGGCTTGACCGAGATCCTCGCCTCCGGCGTGGCTCCCGGTAATGCGTCCCTGGACGTCGTCGACGCCCCCCTGGCCAAGGACGCCTTCTGGGTGTGGCCGCGCAGGCCCATCCGTCTGGCCGGCCGTGGCGGCCAGGACGGACGCGTCCCCGGTGCCGGCCCGGTGCGAGCCGGTCTGCTGACCTCGCTGGGCTTCGGACACGTCTCCGGGTCTCATCGCGATCGTCCACCCCGGTGCCTTCGAGGCCGCCCTGCGCCAGGCCGAGGGGCGGGAGGCGGTTGACGCCTGGCTGGCCTCCGCCAACGCCCGCCTGGCCGCCGGGTACCCGACGCCGCCGCGCCGGCATGATCGGCCGGGCCCCGCTGTTCGAGCAGGTCCAGGGCCGGCGCCTGGGGGAGGAGTCCAAGCAGCGCGACCCGCATGAGGTCGAGGCCGCCATGCTGCTCGACCCTGACGCCCGCCTGGGCTCCGACGGCGTCTACCACGCGGGGGAGTAGGCCCCTCACATAAGCGCAAGCAGGACCGGTTTCACGGCTAATGGGTACCATTTCCGTGGAACCGGTTCTGTCTGTGCTCACACAGTCTCATCAAAGGGAATTCCTCAATGATTCGTAAGTCTTTCTTTGTAGGGGGTCGGTGATGACAGAACCGCGGCTTCCAGATACTCCGCAGACTTCCCCCGATTCCACTGTTCTGTCAGTGGGCACGGATCTGGTGCATGTTCCTGGTTTCTCCGCCCAGCTCGATCAACCCGGCACCGTCTTCGCGCAACGCTCCTTCACTGCACGCGAGCTCCGAGAGGCCCGGCGTCGCTCGCAGGAGAGGGGGACGAGCCCGGCCCAGCACCTGGCAGCGCGGTGGGCGGCCAAGGAGTCCTTCATCAAGGCCTGGAGCCAGGCGCACATTCTTTGTGCAAAAAGTCGCGGGACGAGTACATCTCCGGTTATCCTGAGCCGAGGACGTCGACTGGCGTGAGATCGAGGTTGTCACCGATCGGTGGGGCCGGCCTTCTTTACGTCTGAGCGGCACCGTTGCCCATGCTGTTGAGCGCAGCCTCGGAGAGGAGGTATCAACCCCAGGGTGTTGGCCGGTTTCCCTGAGCCATGACGGCGATTACGCCGCGGCCATCGTCCTTCACGTGCGTTGAGTCGTGCCCACACAGAAGGAACGATGAAGAAACCTCGACCATGATCCGGTGAGCGGTCGCTGCTGCCTGTCATGTCACGTACGGATTTCCGTATCATCCGCAGTGCTTGTCTGTCACTCATGGTCGTGCCACCAGGAACATCAACGACGAGCCGCGATATACCGAGCACGCCGATCGAATCGTTCAAGGGACTCCACGAGTCCTTTCTCCAACGGCGGCAGCGGTATGTCTCCCCTCTGACTGACGTGAGGACATATAGATGACTGCCACTACCTATCAAGCCATCGCGATGATCATCTACTTCGTGGCCATGCTCGCCATCGGAGGCTGGGCCTATCTGCGAACGGATAACTTCGACGACTACATGCTCGCCGACCGCGACCTCAATCCCTGGGTGGCGGCACTGTCGGCGGGAGCCTCGGACATGTCGGGGTGGCTGCTGATGGGACTGCCGGGAACCCTGTACGTCAGCGGACTGGTTGAGGGGTGGATCGCCGTCGGACTGACGGTCGGGTGCCCTGGCCAACTGGCTGCTGGTGGCCCCGCGTCTGCGCGCCTACACCGAGGTCGCCAACAACTCCATCACGGTCCCCAGCTTCCTGGACAACCGTCTCCACGACACGCACCGGTTGCTGCGCTGGTCCAGCGGCCTCATCATTCTGGTCTACTTCACCTTCTACGTCTCCTCCGGCATGGTCGCCGGCGGCCGTTTCTTCGAGTCCTCCTTCGGCATGGACTATCGCCTCGGCATGGTCATCGTCGCCGCCATCACCGTCGTCTACACGCTGATCGGCGGGTTCCTGGCCGTGTCCTACACCGACTTCGTCCAAGGAGTCATGATGGTGGCCGCCCTGGTGATGGTGCCCGTCGCGGGCATCATTCGGCTCGGGGGACTGTCCAACCTGAAGCATGCCATCGCCGAGGTCGACCCTCACTACTGGGTCATCTGGGGCCCGACGACGACGCTGCTCGGCGTCATCTCGGCACTGGCCTGGGGCCTGGGCTACTTCGGACAGCCGCACATCATCGTTCGGTTCATGGCCATCCGCAGCCCCAGGGAGGCCGTGGCCGGAGGCACCATCGGGAATCGGCTGGATGCTCTTCGCCGTGCTCGGTGCAGCCGGCACCGCCATCGTCGGCGTGGCCACCTACCAGCACGACAAGACGCAGCTGGCCGACCCGGAGACCGTCTTCATCACGCTGGGCAAGCTGCTCTTCCACCCGTTGGTCGCCGGTTTCATGCTGGCAGCCATTCTCGCCGCCATCATGTCGACGGTCTCCTCCCAGCTGCTCGTCACCTCCTCGGCGCTCATCGAGGACCTGTACGGCTCCTTCGCCCGTACCCGAGATGCGAAGGTCAGCGGCAACCGCATGGTGCTCTACTCGCGTATGGCGGTCTTCGCCATCGCCCTGGTCGCCGCGGTCATGGCTTGGAACCCCAGTAAAACGATCCTCGCCCTCGTGGCCTTCGCCTGGGCCGGCTTCGGCGCCTCCTTCGGACCCCACCATTCTGCTGTCGCTGTATTGGAAGCGCTTGAGCGCCATGGGCGCCTTCGCCGGAATGATCACCGGGGCCGTCGTCGTCATGATCTGGGGGAACGTCGCCGGCGGTCCGGGAGGCATCTTCGACATCTACGAGATCCTGCCCGGATTCCTGGGCAACCTGGCTGTGGCCGTGGCCGTATCTCACATGAGTCAGCCGTCCAAGGAGATCTCCGAGGAGTTCGACGCCGCTGTCGCCGCCTCACGGTCATAACCGAATGTCCTCGCCGAGGACGGCCCCCGGTCGTCGTCGTGCTTCGAAAGCTCCACGACTGCCGCTGTGGTGACCAGACTGATGGTCACCACAGCGGCAGTGGCCGTGTAGCCATCAACGTTGTATCCTTGCCGCCAGCAACGTGCTCCGGGGTCGGTGAAAGTCCGAACCGGCGGTCACAGTCCGCGACCCGCTCGCACCACACCCGCCTGAAGCGGCCATGGATGCGGCGGCTGAGCCGGTGGAATCCCGGCACCGACGGTGAAAGTCCGGAGGGGAGGATGCGCGTGGCGTTCAGCGGGGAGACCCGCAGCTCGAGACAGTGCCCCGAGCTCACTGACAGCCGTGAGCTCACTGGACGGTGAACCGAGCGGGCGCCCAGCACGTGTGTGCGCCAACCAACGGCGTACAGGCGGACCCCGGTGCAGCCGGGAGCACCCGTTCCCGGAATGACCCGGGAGGACACCGCCGTGTACAGCCCCAGCCCCATCGGCAAGGCCGCATGTCCCCACGCTTCCTCCGCCGAGCCGCCCAGTAACGTCTCAGAGCCGTCGACGTCCTCGACCTCGTCGATGACCTACCCGTCAGAGTCGTTCCCAGAGTCGCCGTCCAGGCCTTCGGCTCGTCGTCGACGTCGCATCCGCGCTGCTGAGCGCAGCGGGCCATTACCCGCCGCCGTCCTGGGGGCGGCACTGCTCATCATCTGGCAGCTCGTCACCGGCTCGGGCGCCATCCCCGAGATCTTCCTCCCCAGCCCCTGGGCGGTCAGCACCCGCCTATGGCTGAACCTCACTCAGGCCGGGCTGGGGTGGAGAGCCTGGATCACGCTGCGTGAGGCCCTCCTCGGCTGTCTCCTGGCCGCCGTGTTCGCTCTGCCCCTGGCCTGGGCCCTGTACCGCTGGCGGCTGTTCTCCCGAACCGTCCTGCCCTATGTCGCTGCAAGTCAGGCGGTTCCCCGGCATCGCCGTCGCGCCCCTCATGGTTCTGTGGATCGGTTGCGGGAACTCTTCCCATCGTGGTCCTGTGCGCCTTCATGGTCTTCTTCCCCATCACCATCACGGTGCTCCTGGGACTGCGCAGCCTGGACGCCGACGTCATGGACGCCGCCCGGCTCGACGGCGCTCATGGCCTGAGCATGCTCATCCACATGGAGCTGCCGATGGCCCTACCGGCGATCTACACCGGGGCTGCGTACCGGCTTTCACCCTGTCAGTCACCGGCGCGGTCGTCGGCGAGCTCATCATGGGCGGTGAGGGTCTGGGGACCGTGTTCTCCACACAGCAGAGCCGGGGCGACACCGCCGGCGTGTTCGCCACGATCACGCTCCTGTGCGTGCTGGCCACATCCATCCACTGGGTGCTCCACGAACTCGAGCGACGCAGCCGCACCGTGGACGCCCTACGCGGCCGACGCGGCACCTGAGCCGCACGCGGTTCCCGCTTCTCACCCCTCCGACACAAGAAAGCTCCTCATCATGGCCATCTCTCACCACGTCGTCTCCCGGTCGTTCCTCTCGCGCCGTCGGCTGTTGGCAGGAAGCCTGGCACTCACCGGCGCCGGGGCACTCGCCGCCTGCTCCTCGGGGACCGCCAGCCGTGCGGCGTCGGCCTCGGCGGCCGGAGGTGCACTGACCATCGGCCTGACCTACACGCCGAACATCCAGTTCGCCCCCTTCTACATGGCGAAGAAGGACGGGGTATACGCCGCGAACGTGACGCTTCACCACCACGGGGCACAGGACGGCCTCTTCGACGCCCTCCAGAGCGGACAGGAGCAGCTCGTCATCGCCGGCGCCGACGAGGCGGTGGTGGCCACCTCCAACGGCTCCGACCTCGTTGTTGTGGGCGGCTGCTACCAGTCCTACCCGGCCTGCCTCATCGTGCCGGAGAGCTCCTCGATCAAGGCCCCCGCGGACCTCAAGGGCAAGACCGTCGGCACACCGGGACGCAAGGGGGAGACCTGGTACGCCCTCCAGCTGGCCATGGACACCGCCTCCCTGACCGAGTCCGACCTGACGATCCAGGACATCGGCTACACCCAGCAGGCGGCACTCGTCGGCGGCAAGGTCGACGCCGTCGTCGGCTTCTCCAACAACGACGCGATCCAGATCCGCCAGGCCGGCACCCCCGTGCGCACCATCCAGGTCGCCGACCGGATCCCCCTCGTGGGCGTCTCCCTGGTGACGACCCGCTCCCTGCTGGACTCCCGTCGCCAGGACCTCGAGACCGCCGTCAAGGCCTCGATCAAGGGCATGACCGCCTTCGTCAAGGACCCCGACGCGGCGGTCGAGGCCACCAAGGACCAGATGGACGACCTCAAGGTGGATCAGACTCAGGCGACCCGTGCGCGTGAGGTAGCCGTCGCCACCGGCAAGCTGGTCAGCGGCGATGGTTCCCACTCCATCGGCTCGGTGCGGGTCGACGACTTCACGCCAATGATCGAGTTCCTCGCCTCCCACAAGCTCCTGGGCGACAAGAAGACGCCCAAGGCCGCCGAGGTGTGCGTGCCCCTGACTCAGTAGATCTCAGGAGGTTGGGACAGGGACAGCAGGCCCGGGGATGTCGCCGTGGGAAGACCTCTACAGTCGGCAGGCCAGCAGTGAGGAGACGAGGATGGCGCGCGCCCCGACCTCGTAGAGCTCGTCCATGACCCGGTTCATGTCCGCCCGTGGGACCATGGCGCGCACCGCCATCCAGTCGGGGTTCTGCAGCGGGGAGACAGTGGGGGACTCGATGCCCGGGGTGAGGGCCGTCGCCAGGTGCAGCCTGTTCATGGGGATGTCGTAGTCGACGAGCACGTAGGCGCGGGCACGCAGCACCCCCTCCAGCCGCCGCACGAGCGTGGCCAGGCCGGGCTCTGCGCGGAACTGCTCGGTGGTGATGAGCACGGCCTCGCTGACGAGGATCGGATCCCCGAAGGTCTCCAGGCCGGCGGCCCGTAGCGTTGTGCCGGTCTCGACGACGTCGGCGATGAGGTCGGCCACGCCCAGCTGGACGGAGGACTCCACGGCGCCGTCGAGGTGAACCGTCTGGGCATCCACTCCCCGGGCGGCCAGGTAGCTGCGCACCAGGACGTCGTAGGAGGTGGCCACGCGGCGCCCGGCGACATCGGTCAGGGAGCTCATCGTGCCCTTGGGGGCGGCGAAACGGAAGGTGGAGCGGGCGAAGCCCAGGGGCAGGTGCTCGACGGCGTCGACCCCGGAGTCCAGCAGCAGGTCCCGCCCGGTGATGCCGGCATGCACCGTGCCCTGGCCGACGTAGACGGCGATGTCGCGCGGACGCAGGAAGAACAGCTCGACGTCGTTGGCCTCGTCGACGAGCACGAGCTCACGGCCCGTGCGGCGGGTGCGGTAGCCCGCCTCGGAGAGCATGGTGATGGCGGGATCGGACAGGGACCCCTTGTTGGGGACGGCGATACGCAGCACGGCGGTTCCTGATCTGTGGTTGGGGGCGAGCGAGGAGACCTGAGAGGCCTCAGGACTTACAGGTGGCGGTAGACGTCCTGGAGGCTGTAGCCCTTGGCGACCATCATGACCTGGGCGTGGTAGAGCAGCTGGCTGATCTCCTCGCAGGCGGCCTCATCGGACTCGTGCTCGCAGGCCATCCAGGCCTCGGCGGCCTCCTCAACGAGCTTCTTACCGATGAAGTGGACTCCTCGGTCCAGCTCCTCCACCGTCCCGGAGCCCTCAGGCCGGGTGGCCGCCTTGTGCTGCAGCTCGCTGAAAAGGTCCTCGAAGGTCTTCATGGGTCTAGGCTATCGGAAAGCCTGTGGGCCACTGACCGACCGTTGACCTATGACCCAGGTGGGACCCGAGCAGCCCCTCAGCGCTCACCACCGTCGCCACGGGTGGAATCTCCATCCGCAAGCAATGCCCCGACCCGAGGCGACGGTGCGATGTGCTGCGGCACTCGGATCGGCTCACTCCCGGATGGCGGCGCGCCTGGCTCCCAGGACCGCTGCCCCCATCGCCACCGAGCCGATGAGCAGGCTGAGGACAACGATCATCAGCCAGCGTCCCGGGAACTGGTGAGCGACGCTCATCCAGCCCCAGGGCGCCAGGTGCCACAGCCAGGTGGCCGTCATGACCTCGTTACCGCCGATGAGCAGCCCCATGACGACCAGGATGACGTTGAGGACGATCGACACAACGATCCTGGTGTTCAGTGCCACCGCCAGGCTGACAGCGGCGATCATGAAGGCCACGGCCGGCATCACCATGAGTCCGTAGACCGGTCCGGTCACCGCCGGCAGGCCTGAGTCGGTGCGGGTCAGAGCGCTGCCCAGGACCGTCACGATCCAGGAGGCGTCGAGGACCGGGACGAGGAAGAGGGCGCTGAGAACCGCAGTCGAAACCAGAATCCCGCAGGCCCCCTGGCGAGTGATGAGGGTGCGCCAGGCCGGCTGAAGCCGTCCCCACACCGTGATGCCGGTGATGGCCGCGGCGACCGGCACACCGACGAGCTCGAGGAGGCTCTGCCCGTACCCAGGTGGATACACGGTGTGGAGGACCCCCAGGAAGGCGAGCAGCAGGACCGCCAGGACCGCCCACACGATCCAGGGCAGGACGCCGGCCATCGCCAGGACGTCACTGCGGGGCCCGGCAACACGGGCCATGCGGGTGGTGGGCGTGGCTCGGCGATGCGGGATGCTTCGGAGTCGCGAGCCTGGAGCCTGCTCCGATGACTGCACCGAGACGGTCTCCGACTGATCGTCAACGGCGGCCCTTCCGCCAGGAAGCAGCCGGCTGAGCCAGGAAACCGACGAAGTCGAGGATCCAGCGCCTCCGGGAGCGCCGCTGATAACGGCCAGTCCAACACCGATCAGGGCCAGGCCGATCGTCAGCAGGAACCCGGGCAGGAGCGGGTAGCCCCATACCGGCGAGCCCTTCTCGAGCAGGACGGAGTTTCCGTGCACGCCCAACAGGGGCAACGGGACCCGAGCCGTCCAGGCCCACGGGAGCATCCACCAGTCGCTCCGTTCGGCCTGACCCACGCCCACCGCGGACCACATGAAGCCCAGGATAGGGGCGACCCCGACGGCGACGACTCTCAGCACGCGGAAGGCCGCCATGCCCCAGGCGCAGGCACCAGTGACGACGATCCACATGTAGGTGGCGAACAGCAGGTACCGGTTCCAGGGCCCCCAGCCGTTGCCGACGATGAGGGCGTGGCCCACCACCGGGGCGACCAGTGCCACCTGACAGGCCAGTGCCGACAGGCTCAGGACCACGATGCGGGCGGCCACTACTCGGCGCGGCTCGACGACGCGCCAGGCCGTCCCGCCCTGGCGCCACCGCTGCTCACGCCATTGGGCCATCGCCCCGGTCAGCAGTCCCAGCGGAACCGCGAAAGCCCCGGCGTACAGGTGCATCCACGCCAGAGCATTGCCGTTCCACTGGAGCTCCTTGACCACGCCTGAGGAGATCGAGGCGTTGGCCAGGATGATGGTGTGAGCGGTGAAGATGAGGGTCGCCCCGATGACGCCCCAGGTGAAGGTGCGCCGACTGCGGGTGATCTCGGCGCGCACCAGGTCCCACAGGCATACCCTCACTTCTGCCTTCCCCTGCACCTTCACCCGGTTCTGCGGCTGCGCAACGGTGCTCATGCGCCGGCCTCCGTCCCGATGCGACGTCCACTTCCAGTGACTGCAGCCAGGAACGCCTTTTCCATGGCTCGCTCGTCGTCTGCGTCGGCGAAGTCGACCAGCGGACCCTCGTAGACGAGGCGACCTGTGGCCAGGACCCCGATATCGTCGCTCATGCGGGCGATCTCGCCGAGCTGGTGGCTGGAGACGACGACGGTGCGACCCTCGTCGGCCAGGTCCCGCACGAGGTCACGCAACTCGATGATGCCCTGAGGATCCAGCCCGTTCTGGGGCTCATCGAGGATGAGGACCTCCGGGTCATTCAGAAGCGCCATGGCCAAAGATAGCCGCACCTTCATACCCGTGGAGAAGGAGCCGGCACGCTTCCGGCCGACTTCCCGCCAATCCCACGCGCTCCAGGAGCGGGACGATGGTCTCCGGCGAGGTGCCGGTCAGGCGGCAGTGGACGAGCAGGTTGCGCCGTGCGGACAGCTGGGGGAAGAGCGCGGGACCATTGATGGAGGCCCCCACCCGGGCCAGGCTGCGTCGGCTGAAGGGGGCACCCTGAATCTCCACATGACCGGCGTCGGGCCTCAGCAGACCCCAGAGTGATGTTGAAGGCGGTCGACTTGCCGGCGCCGTTGAGACCGAGCAGCCCGTAGACACGGCCGGGATAGGCCGACAGGTCGAGACCGTGAAAGCACCTGCTGGCGGCCGAAGGACTTCGAGACCCCCGTCAGTCTCAGCCCAGGGGCGGTGCCGGTGGCTAGGGGCAGGGAGGGAGAGGAGATGTCGTGGCGGTGATCGCTCATGGCCCCATGCTCGTGCGCCGCCGGTGCCTCGACGGATCCCCATCAGGGATACAGGCTGCCTCCATCTCCTTAGGCCCTCTCTCCTCCCTGGGGAGGAGGACTTACTGGAGTTGGACGAGCCCAGTGGTCAGCGCGTAAATGACGAGCTCGACCCGGTTGCGGCATCCCGTCTTGCCCAGGATCGTCTTGACGTGGGACTTGACCGTCGACTCGGCGACGTGGAGCCGCTCACCGATCCGGGCATTGCTCAGCCCCTGGCACACCAGGGCGAGCACGGCGTGCTCCCGACCGGTGAGAGCCTCGTAGGGGTCTCGACGGCGCCCCCGACAACGGGAACAGCGCCCGTCAGTCGGCTCCGACGGTGAGGCGGACGACTGCGGGGCACCAGATCCGGTACCTGTATCAAGGTGCGCCAGAACGGTTCCGGTGACGGCCGGATCCAGCCATGATCCGCCTCGGACGACGACGCGGATCGCCTCCAGCAGCGTCGTCGGCTCGGCGTCCTTGAGGAGGAATCCGTGGGCGCCAGCACCCAGGGCCGCCAGGACGAGGTCCTCATCATCGAAGGTGGTCAGAACCATGACCCGCAAGGAGGCGGTGGCCGGTGCGGCACGCAGCTCGCGAATGGCACTGACCCCGTCCAGGACCGGCATCCGCAGATCCATGAGCACCAGGTCGGCCCCTCCGTGGGGATCGGTGGCCAGAGCGGTCAAGCCCTCGACGGCCTGACGCCCGTTGACGGCCTCCAGCACAACCTCCATATCGGGCTGCGCAGCCACGAGAGCACTGAAGGCACTGACCAACAGTGGCTGATCGTCGACAACGGCCACCCTGATCGCAGCGGTCGTCCTGGTCATCATCTGGAGTCTCCTATTCCTGTCTCACCGGCCATCGTGGCGCTCGCGGGCAGCTCGAGCGATGCCACAGGGAAGTCGACATCGATGGTGAAGAGGCTGTGGTCCTCTCCGTCGTGGACGCCGTGGGTCATGGTTCCGCCTACGAGCCTGAGCCGCTCCTCGAGGCCGACGAGTCCGCTGCCACCGAAAGGGGAGGGCTCCGCGACATCGGGCACCGGGTTGGCGACGTGAAGATGGCAGGACTCCTGAGACAGTGTCAGGCTCAGCTCGATCTCGCCGGTACCGTGCCTGACAGCGTTGGTGAGGGTCTCTCCCACGATGCGGACGAGGGTGAGGCGCTGTATCGCCGACCACGCCGAGTTGCAGTGGTCCAGGACCTCCGGTTCCGGAAGCGCGGCGCTGATCCGGCTACCTGAACTGCGGGTAGTCTCGATGAGGGCCGGGATGGTCCGCAGGTCCGCCAAGGGGGTGATCTCGCCGGCGTCGGACCGCAGGACGGAGACGAGCCGGCGCACGGAGGTCAGGGAGGCATTGGCCGTGTCGCGCACCGTGGTCAGAGTACTGCGCAGCCGTTCCTCACCGCCCAGGGCGAGTCCGGTGGCGGCCTGCACCTTGATCGTGGTGAGGCTGTGACCCACGAGGTCGTGGAGCTCTCGAGCCAGGCTGAGGCGCTCGGCCGCAACCGCCTGGGCCGCAGCGATGCCGACGTCGAGGGCCTGGTTCTCGGCGGTCCGGCGCCGGGAGGCGGCCAACAGGTAGGTGAGCACCACGGCTCCGACGAAGACCAGGCTGGCGAGCGTGCGGGCGACCAGGATGGCTTCGTTCACGCCGCTGCTCGTCGTCGGATCGGCACCTGACTCGTGGGGCCACGTGTAGGAGGTCAAGGTGACGGGGTTGACCAGGGCGCCGGCGAGAGCCAGCAGGAGCGCCGCCGTACCCCAGCGCCGATCGGGCTCCCAGCGGGTAACGGTGTAGAGACTGGTGGTGGCCGTGGCGATGATCGGGTTGAGGCCGAGGTTGACCGGGGAGAGGGCCACGAGGATCGCATAGGCCGCCAGCAGGGCATAGGTCGTGATGAAGGAGGCACGCAGGAAACGCAGCCTGCCGAACTGCACCAGCGCCAGCGCCAGGCACAGAGCGAAGTTCGCAATATAGACGGCGTAGGCGCCGAAGCGCAGGACGAACGTGATCGACTCCAGAGCGAAGGCGAGGAAGACGGTCCCCAGGGCGAGGTCCACGACCGGGATTGAGTACCGTGACCAGCGACTTCCTCGCCCCGGCACCGTACGGTGGCGGGCTCGCCAGTCGTAGACCGCTGACAGACTGGCCGTCAGCGGCAGTGCCGCGCCATGGGCCGCCGCACCCAGTCGGCCGTCTCGATCAGCCATGCGCCGTTCCCGCGTCCAGGATCCGTCGCGCGTGGCGGCCGGCCGCGGCCGCGGCGATGAAGGCGGCCGCGTCCTCATCCAAAGCCCCGCCGCATGGTGGATAGCCTCACCCCGGTCTGCGCCTCTGCCGCCCGCAGCAGCTCCAGGAGCCCGTCAGAGGGAGCCTCGACGAGTCGGTGCTGCCCGGCGCCCGGCCGGGGCGCGCACAGGGCCTCGGCCTCCTGACGCACCTGCGCCCCCAAGGGGTCCTCCAGGTTGGGAACAACGACGTCGGCCCCCGCCAGCGCGACCCGCCCGTACGCCGTCATCGAGTGATGGGACACGCCCCGGTGACGGGCGCGGGCATCGGCCTGGGAGACACGCAGGCAGGGCCACTGGACGCCCGCCCAGCGTACCGATGGCGTTGATCGCATCCCCGCAGGCCACACCGGAGAAGCCCCAGGGCGTCTCAGTGCCCAGGTTACCGGGCCCCTGGATGACGACGGCGGCGTCGGCGTGCAGGACGTGCCGGGCCGCCAGGAGCGCGTTATGGACGCTGACCGCCTCGATGTCACCGCCCCAGGCCTGGCCGGCCGTGATGGTCCCGGTCAGCCACCCGGCCCGGCTCAGAGCGGCAACGACACGTGAATAGGCCAGGGGCAGAGCCCCGCCATCGGTCATGATGTAGACGACGCGCGGATGATCCTCGTTGTCCGGGGAGCGCAGCCCGGCGAGCACCGCCGGCAGGCTCGAGTGCAGGTCGGCCACCACCACCGGCATCCCCTCCAGGTCGAGGCTGCCGATCGGCCGGGACAGCAGACCGTGATGGGCGGTGCCCTGCTCGTCGACACCGGTGACCATGACCTGGTCCGGCATGTAGCGGGCCTTGACGAGGTGGCCCTCGCGCGGAGGGTCGGTGGGCAGGACATCCGGGCGAGAGCTGACCATGGCGTGCCCGCCCGTGCCCAATGCGCGGTCAAGGGCCGAGACCTCCAGCCTCACCCGCTCATCGGCGGCTGGCAGTCCGGTGAGGGCCTCGTAGGCGACCGCGCGGACCCGCTGGCCGGGCAGCAGGCCGACCGCACCGCTCGGAGCCCCAACGATCTCCACATCCAACTCGGCGCAGGATCGCCCCGCGGGTCCCCATGCCGTCCTGGTCCCGGTCACTACGCCGTCGCGCCACATCATGGCGGCAGACTATCCGTGCACGCGCGCCATCAGCCGCAGGCCACCGGACTCTTTTAGGCTGGGGCACTGTGAGTCAGCAGACCCGTAGCACCGAGGAGCGCCTGGTGAGCCTTCTACTCACCTTGCGCAACACCACCACCGGTCTCAGTGCGGAGGAGATCGTGGCCAGCATGCCGGGATACGCCTTGGCGGACCCGTCCACCAATCCGCTTTCGGCGCGCCGCAAGTTCGAGCGGGACAAGGACACGCTGCGCGAGCTCGGTATCGAGGTGACCACCACTGGACGCCCCGAGGCGCCCCGGTACCGGATCATTGAGGAGGACTACGCCCTGCCCCCGCTGCACCTGAGCGCCGAGCAAACCGCCTGCCTGGGCCTGGCCGCCTCCGCCTGGCGCGACGGCGACCTTCCCGCCACGGCCCGGCGAGCCCTGACTAAGCTGCGTGCCGTCAGTGAGGGATCGACGGGTCATGTCTCCGCCGGCCTTCCGGCTCTCACGGCTGACCTGTCCGGCGACGAGATCCCCGAGGTCCTCGTTGCTGCGGTCGACGAGCGCCGCCTGGTCACCTTCGACTACGTCTCCGCCCGCTCGGGCAGCACCCGGGCGCGCACCGTCGAGCCCCACCACCTGCGCCTGGCCGAGGGCGCCTGGTACCTCGACGCCATCGAGCCCACCAGTAGCCACGACACGGACAGCAGCAATGATCCAGAGGAGCCGGAAGGAACCTCCGTCAGGATGCTGACCTTCCGCCTGGCCCGTATTGCGGGGCCGGTGACCGTTCATGACACCCCGGAGCCTTCACCCGGCTTCCCGCCAAGGCGCCCAGCCGCCAGCGAGCTCTGCTCGCCGCCCTTCCGGGGCGGGCCCTGGGACTGCGTCTGGCCGGGGCCCACCTCGATCCGACTCAGGCCCCGCAGGCAGATCTTCCTGCGCATCTGGAGGGCCGTGATCTCATCGCCGTCGAGTACGAGGATCCCTTCTCCTTCGCCGGAACCGTCGCCGCTCTTGGTGACGCCGTCGTGGTCCTCGCCCCTGACTCCTTGCGCCAGGCGGTCCTGACCCACCTGCGACGTGCCGCCGGGCTCACGGCACCAGAGGGGGAGTGACGATGGCGCGCGCATCCGCCTCCGACCAGCTCACGCGACTGCTCGCCCTGCCCGCCTGGGTTGCGGAGCACCCCGGCGTGACCGTCGCCGAGGCCGCCGAGCACTTCGGCGTCACCCCGACCGTCATTGAGCGCGACATCAACACGCTGTGGGTCTCCGGTTTGCCCGGTGGCATGCACGGGGACCTCGTGGACTTCGACGCCGTGGACTTCGACGCCGGGCGTCTGCGCCTGTCCGAACCACTGGGGCTGGACCGCCCGGTTCGCCTCACCCGGCAGGAGGCCATCTCTCTGCTCATGGCGCTCAGGGTGCTCACCGACCTCCTGGCCGACGACGAAGCCTCCACTCCCTTGATCGCCTCCACCCAGCAGGCGGTGACCGCCCTGCTCGCCACAGGTGCGCCCACCGACGACGGGGACGCGCAGGACGATCCGGGGTCAGTTCCCTCCGTTGGTCCGGTCCCTGAGCACGCCGGACGTTCCAGCCATACGTCCCGGGTCCTGGCCGCCGTGCGATCAGCTCTGCGGGACAGGCGCCGCCTCCACCTGATCTATGTCTCCGCCACCGACACCCCCTCCGAGCGAGACGTCGATCCCATCACACTGGAAAGTGATGGATCACATATGACTCTGGTGGGCTGGTGCCTCAGCGCAAAGGCTGAGCGCAGCTTCCGCCTGGACCGGATCACGTCTGTTGAGGTTCTTGATGTCGCGTCCGTCCGGCATCGCGCTCCACGGAGAAAGCACCGGTCCACCATCGACCGCTCCGTAGGGGAGAAGCCCCGTGCCACACTGACCCTGCGCCCGACCGGCCGTTGGCTCGCCGAGCAGGTCCCGTGTCTCTCCCAGGAGGAGATCGCGGACGGCAACCTCAGAGTTGTCATTGAGGGACGCGACCGCGCTTGGCTCATCGGCCTGGTCCTCTCCGCGGGTCGCCATCTCGTGGCGGTAGAGCCCCCGGATCTCGCCCAGGAGGCCGCAGCATCCGCCAAACATGCTCTGACCTCATATAACTGCTGAGTCCGACTCCGTCCGCCTTGGGGAGAACCGTCAGGACCCTCGTTCTGAGGCGCCCTGTCAGGAGGCTACACTCAGCCCGTATCGATAGCCTCTACCATAAGGACCAGCGCCGTGAATCTCTTTAAGCCGTCGCACATCATCTTCCTGCTCATCGTCGTCATCCTGCTGTTCGGCTACAAGAAGCTGCCTGACATCGCTCGCAGCGTGGGCCAGTCCATGAAGGTCTTCAAGAAGGAGGTCAAGGAGCTGCGCGACGACGACTCCAAAGACCCCCAGGCCCAGATTCAGCAGCCGCAGGAGGGCACCTACTACACCGAGCCCACCCAGTCCGGCCAGACCGCTCAGAGCGCCGAGGGCTCATCCCAGAAGTGATGTCATTCGGCGAGAGCCGGTGACCTATAGATGAAGGAGGCCGCGGTGCCCAAGCTCCCTCGGATCAAGCGATCGAGACGCAGGGACAACCTGAGGCGCGCATGTCCATCGGGGACCACCTGCGCGAGCTGCGCCAGCGCCTCTTCGTCTCCGCCGCGGGCGTCATGGTGATGACGGTCGTCGGTTACCTGGTCTACGAACGGGCCTTCGCCCTCATCACCCGGCCCATCGAGCAGGCCAATGCCAAGGGCGCGCATCTCACCTTGAACTTCGACACGATCCTGGCCTCCTTCGATATGAAGCTCGAGGTGTCGATCTGGCTCGGAGTCCTGTTCTCCTCCCCGCTGTGGATGTACGAGTTCTGGGCCTTCGTAGGACCGGGCATGACCCGCAAGGAGCAGGCCTACACCTGGGCCTATGGCGCCACCGGCCTGTTCCTTTTTCTGGCCGGTGCGGCTCTGGGGATCTGGGTGATGCCGCACGCGGTGTCCATCCTCACCAGCTTCATCCCTGACGGCCCCACTGCCGGAGTGATCGGGGCGAACCTCTACCTGTCCTTCGTCATGAGGTTGGTCCTCGTCTTCGGGATCGCCTTCCTCCTGCCCGAGCTGCTCGTCGCCCTCAATATGCTCGGGCTCATGCAGGGAAAGACCATGCTCAAGGGCTGGCGCTGGGCCATCATGGGCATTGTCACCTTCATGGCCATTGCCAACCCGCTGCCGGATCCCTGGTCGATGGTCTTCATGTCCGTTCCCATTGCCGGTCTGTACTTCCTGGCCTGCTTCATCTCCATCAGGCATGACAAACGGGTGGAGAGGAAGCGCACTGAGCTCGACGCCGAGCTCGAGGCCGCCCTGGCCGAGTAACCGGGCTGAATCAACCCGTGCCTGCCTGACTTGTCCCAGCCCTTCCTTCGATGCGTATCGCTCTGCTGTCCAACCCCTCCTCGGGCCGAGGACGTCATGCGGCCGCCGACGACGTCGCCCGCCGGCTCCTGACCGAGGCCGGCCATGAGGTCCTTCACGTCCGTGGCAGCTCCTACGAGCAAGCGCGTTGCGCAGGGCGGGCTCTCCTGGGTGACGGGCCGCACCGGAGCGTTGAGGCGCTGGTCGTCGTCGGCGGGGACGGCATGGTCCACCTGGGTGTGGACATCGTGGCCACGACGGGTGTGCCTCTGGGCGTCGTGGCTACCGGCACCGGTAATGACATCGCCAGGCACTTCGGTCTGCCCAGCCGGGATGTGGAGGACTCTACCCACCTCATCAACCAGGCGCTGTCCGGTGAGGGCGCAATCATGGCCGTGGACGCGATCTACGCCTCCCGCCCCGACGGCTCCCTGCTGGACCCGGAGCGTCGCTGGTCCCTGGCCGTGGTCAGTGCCGGGGTGGACGCCGCCGTCAACGCCCGTGCCAACACCCTCTCCTGGCCGGCCCGCGAGGGACGCTACGTGCGCGCCTTCACGGCCGAGCTCGCGACGCTGGCGCCCTACAGCTACCGGGTCACCACCGACGAGGGCAGCTGGGAGGGGCCGGCGCTCCTGCTGGCGGCGGCCAACACCCGTTACGTCGGCGGTGGCATGGACCTGGCGCCCCAGGCCGACCCCACCGACGGCCTGCTGGAGGTGCTGCGCCTGGATCCCGTGGGCCGCGCCCGCCTGCTGTCCCTCTTCCGCCGGCTCTTCCGAGGCACGCATCTGACTGACCCGGCCGTCCACGTGGAGCGCAGCCGCAGCGTCACCATTGAGGCGCTCGCTGAGCGAACCGGCCACGATCGGGGATGCGTCCGCCTCCTCACCCCTTCGCCGACGGGGAACCGCTGGCCGAGCTGCCCCTGCGCCTTGAGGCCATTCCCGACGCCGTCCGGCTGCTCCTACCAGCTCAGGGCCGATCCGGCCCGTAGGGTGTTGTCATGAGCTCACCAGCAGAGCGCTATGCCGCATCTCGTCGTCGACAGGCCGCTTCCAGCAGTGAGCTCGCCCGCTTCGCCCAGGGCTATGACTTCACCCTCGACCCTTTCCAGGAGGACGCCTGCGGCGCTGTCGAGAGGGGGGAGGGCGTGCTGGTCGCAGCCCCGACGGGCGCCGGCAAGACGGTGGTGGGGGAGTTCGCCGTGCACCTGGGCCTGGCCCGGGGGCTCAAGACCTTCTACACCGCCCCCATCAAGGCGTTGAGCAACCAGAAGTATCTGGACCTCGTGGCCCGCCACGGTCAGGAGCGGGTGGGGCTGCTCACCGGTGACACCTCCGTCAACCCTCACGCGGACGTGGTGGTCATGACCACCGAGGTACTGCGCAACATGCTCTACTCGGGCTCGCGTGACCTGGACCGGCTGGGCTTCGTGGTCATGGACGAGGTCCACTACTTGGCCGACCGCTTCCGCGGGCCGGTGTGGGAGGAGGTCATCATCCACCTGCCCACCGAGGTCCAGGTGATCTCCCTGTCCGCCACGGTCTCCAACGCCGAGGAGTTCGGCGACTGGCTCGGCCAGGTACGCGGCAGGACCGCGGTCGTCGTCTCCGAGGACAGGCCCGTCCCGCTGACTCAGCACATGATGGTCGGTCGCCAGCTGCTGCCGTTGTACTCCCACCCCGCGGATGCGGCTGGGCCCACACGGCTGCCGACGGCGGAGTCCGAGCGGGCAGAACAGCAGAACAGCCAGAGGGTCCGAGCAAAAGGGATCAGACAGGGGCAGCCCCCGCTCAACCCCGAGCTGCTCAAGGCCGTCAAGCAGGCCCGGCGTGCCGCCGCCTCCGGAGGCAGCTCCAAGAACGGACTACCACGGCCGCGGTGGCCGTTCCGCCCGGGGGCCGCAGCCCTGGAAGCGCTCCGCCCGAGGCGGACGGGCACCTCGCCGTGGCGAGGGGGGAGCCCGCACGGCCAGGTTGAAGCCGCCCTCGCGGCTGCAGGTCGTGACGGCTCTGGAGGGCGCGCCTTCTGCCCGCGATCGTCTTCGTCTTCTCCCGGGCGGGCTGCGAGCAGGCCGTCCACCAGGTGGTGAGCGCCGGGGTGGATCTGACCACCGAGGCCGAGGCGGCCCGGATCCGGGAGGTCATTGAGCGGCGCACCGCCGACATCTCCGCCGGCGACCTGGGGGTTCTCGGCTTCCACTTCTGGGCTCACGCCCTGGAGCGTGGCGTCGCGACACACCACGCAGGCCTGCTGCCTGTGTTCAAGGAGACGGTGGAGGAGCTCTTCAGTGCGGGTCTGGTCAAGGTCGTCTACGCCACCGAGACCCTGGCGCTGGGCATCAACATGCCCGCCCGCACCGTGGTCCTGGAGTCACTGCGCAAGTGGAACGGCTCGGCTCATGTCGCCCTCAGCCCGGGGGAGTACACCCAGTTGACGGGGACGGGCCGGGCGCCGCGGCATCGACGTGGAGGGCCACGCCGTCGTGCTGGCGGCTGACGACGTCGAGCCGGCCACGGTCTCCTCGCTGGCCTCCCGGCGTACCTACCCGCTGGTGTCCGCCTTCCGTCCGACCTACAACATGGCCGTCAACCTGCTTGAGCGCATGCCGCGGATGCGGGTGCGTGAGGTGCTCGAGCAGTCCTTCGCCCAGTTCCAGGCCGACCGTGGGGTCGTGGAGCTGGCTGCTCAGGCTCGCCGGAAGCGCCGCAGCTTGGAGGGCCTGGAGAAGGACATGGCGTGCCGTCTGGGTGACTTCCGCGAGTACGCCTCCCTGCGTCAGGCCATTGCCGAGGCCGAGGCGGACCTGTCGCGGGACAAGTCCGCGGCGCGTCGCAGCGAGACGGGGCGGACCATGAGCTCGCTGGGACGCGGTGACGTCGTCGTCTTCCGCAAGGGGCGACGCCGTCGCCACGGCATCGTCCTTCAGGTCGGTGCCGACCGGACCGGGACCCCCACCATCACGGTGCTGGGGGAGGACTCCCGAGTCGTCGCCCTGACTCCCGACACGGCGCCGGACGGCGTCATGCGCGTGGGGGCGCTGCGGGTGGCGGACTCGGTGGACCCGCACCGGCCCCGGGACGGGGACCGGCTCGTTCAGCGTCTGGTCGACGCGCTGCGTGCCGGGGACCTGGAAGGGGGCACGAAGCGCACGCGCACCCGCTCCAGCCGCGCGCAGGCACGCCGGGACAGCGCGATCGAGAACCTCGAGCGCCTGCGTCACGAGATGCGCTCCCACCCCTGCCATGGCTGCCCCGACCGGGAGGAGCACGCGCGGGTGGGCCGCAAGTGGTCAGGGCCAAGGCCGAGGCCGAGCGCCTCCAGCGGCGCATCGAGACCCGCACCGGCACCATTGCCCGTCTCTTCGACGCCGTCTGCGAGGTCCTGCTCGAGCTGGGCTATCTGCGCCCGGTGGACCGGGGGCACCCGGAGCGCGAGCTGCGAGTCACGGGATGCCGGCAAGGTGCTGGCCCGGATCTACGCCGAGCGGGACCTGCTCATCGCCGAGTGCCTGCGCACGGGAGTCTTCGAGGACCTCAGCGCCGCGGAGCTGGCCGGGGCGCTGAGTGCCTGCGTCTACGAGCCGCGACTGAGTGCCCAGTCGATCGGGCTGCCCGTGGCGCCCGGGTCCAGGCTCGGCCAGTGCCTGCGCGCGCAGCTGGGGGTCTCGCACCGGATCCACGACCTGGAGTCCCTGGCCCGCATCGAGGCCTCCTCGGGCGCGGAGCCCGCGCTGGCCGGCGCCATCCAGGCCTGGTGCGACGGAGCGCAGCTGGCGGACATCCTGGACGCCACTGAGCTGACGGCCGGGGACTTCGTGCGCTGGTGCAAGCAGCTGCTGGACGTCATCGGCCAGATCGCGAGCCTCTCACCACCGACTGATGCCAGCCCCGAGCAGGCCAAAGCGGTCACCGACCTGTCGATGCGGGCCGCCAAGGCATCCCTGGATCTCAATAGGGGAGTGGTGAGCTGGTCCGCCGTGTGACGCTGCGGCTAGTACTCTCGTTCCAGCCGATACTCCGGACGACAGGAATTATGCCCCTATGTCAGGCTTCTTCGCCCTCCTCGACGACGTCGCCACGCTCGCCAAGCTGACACTGTCCACCGTCGACGACACGGCCTCCATGGCCGTCAAGACGTCCGCGAAGGTCTCAGCAGCCGCCGTCGACGACGTCGCCACCACCCCCCAGTACGTCACCGGCATCACCCCGGACCGCGAGCTGCCGATCATCAAGAAGATCACGCTGGGCTCGCTGCGCAACAAGCTCCTCATCATCCTGCCGATCGGCCTGCTGCTGACCGCCGTGGCACCGTGGCTCCTACCGGTGGCGCTCATCATCGGCGGTGCCTACCTGTGCTTCGAGGGCGGGGAGAAGCTCCTCGAGCGATTCGGCGGCGCTGCTCATGCCAAGGAGGAGACCGGACCGGTCGACGAGGCCCAGATCATCCGCCAGGCCATCACCACGGACTTCATCCTGTCCACCGAGATCATGCTGCTGGCCCTGGCCGAGGTGGAGGGGGAGTCCTCCATGCGGCGCATCATCGTGCTGGTCCTCATCGCCCTGCTCATCACCTTCGCCGTCTACGGCTTGGTGGCGGCCCTCATCAAGCTCGACGACGCCGGGGCGCACCTGGCGGGCAAGGGCCGCACGGGCGCCGTCCGCTCCCTCGGCCGCGCGATCGTCAAGACGGCCCCAGCGCTCTTCCGCGGCATCGGGATCATCGGCACCGTGGCGATGCTGTGGGTCGGCGGCCACATCCTGGCGGTCAACCTCGCCAAGGCCGGTTTCCACCCGCTGCACCACGCCATCGAGTGGGCCGAGGAGCTCACCCACAACCCGGTCCTGTCCTGGATCACCGGAACAGCCATGTCCTGCCTCATCGGCGCAGTCATCGGCACCCTGCTCGCCCTGGCCTGGCAGCCCGTGCACCACGCCCTGGCACGCCACCGGGCTCACGACTGAGAGCTACCTGCTGAGCCCGTCACCGAGGAAGGCGAGGATAGCGCGCACCCGCCGGTTCTCCTCGGAGGGGTCCAGCCCCAGCTTGAGGAAGATCGCCGAGACGTGCTTGGCGACCGCTGCCCCTGACACAACCATCTGGGCCGAGATCTGACTGTTCGACAGCCCCGGGCCATGAGCTCGAGGACCTCGAGCTCGCGCGGCGTCAGATCTGCGAGTCCTGAGCGAGAACTGCGCACCATGGCACGGGCCACCTCCGGGTCGGTCACCATGCCTCCGGCCAGGACCACTCGCAGAGAGCCCAGGAAGTCCGCGACCTCCGAGACCCTGTCCTTGAGCAGGTACCCCGTCCCACCGGCGTCTGCCGGGGCATCGGAGGCGAGGAGCTGCTGGGCGTAGGTCGCCGACACGTACTGGCTGAGCACCATGATGGAAACGGACGGATGACGACGCCGAATATCCAGCGCGGCCTCCAGGCCATCGTTCCTCATGGACGGCGGCATGCGGACGTCGGTGATCACGGCATCGGGTAGGCGCCCCCGGCCATCCAGGTGGTCGATGCGCTGGATGAGTGCCGGCGCACTGCTCTCCCGGGCGACGACGTCGTAGCCCTGGCGCTCCAGCAGACCCGCCAGCCCCTCGCGCAGGAGGGCCGAGTCATCGGCGAGCACCAGTGAGGGGGCTATGCTCATGTCTCCTGCCCTTCTGCGCCAGTCGTGGCGCCCTTACCATCCACCCTGTCGATGCCGGTGCCGCTCTCCCCACGGGCCAGGAGGAGGGGCAGGTGCGCCGCGACCTGGGTCGGCCCACCCGGGGGACTGGACAGCAGAAGCTCTCCGCCGAAGGCCGCAAGCCGTTCCCTCATGCCCGCCAGGCCGTGACCCGGCTGGAGGTAGGCTCCGCCGGGCCCAGTGTCGACGACGCAGACTCTCAGGGTCTTATCCACGGTCAGCAGGATCGTGATCTCGGCTCCGGGAGCATGCTTGAGCGCGTTGGTCATCGCCTCCAGAGCGAAGAAGTAGGCGGCAGCCAGGACGCCCTCGGGCATCGTCGGCAGAGGGATGCGGACAGACGATCCTGATGGTTCTGCCGGTCCTGTCTGACTCGATCCACGGCGTCCGTCAGAGCCGCTTCCAGGCCGAGGTCGGTGAGCACCTGGGGGTGGATACCGCGCACCGTGGTGCGCAGCGACTCAAGCCCGCCGGCGATGGCCGACTTTGCCTCGGCCAGAAGAGCGGCGAGTGCGGGATCCGCGGTGACGGCGGGGGAGAGCTGCGCCTCGCCGAGCTTCATGAGTCCCGACGACGAGATGTTGCTGAGCGCCATCGTGCAGATCGCGTTCGATACGGCGGCGCTCGATCTCGTAGGCCGCAACGATCTCCCGACGGGAGGCCGTCAGCTCGGCGATCCGCCGTGCGGCAACGGCCTCATGCGTGGGTCTGGACCTGCCGAGCCATCGCGGAGAGAACCTGAGCTGCACGCTCCCAAGGTACCGTGTCCCGGTCCGCCTGAGGCGTCAGGCCGGGCAACAGCTGACCGAGAGGTATACCCAGCACTACCTCGACAGCAGTGCGAGCACTATCGCCATCGCGTCGAGAAAGACGATGAAATGAGAGACATGAGCACACCACTGATCACCACCAGTGACATTGTCAAGCGATTCGGTACGGTGACGGCTCTGGCCGGCGTGAGCATCAACGTCTCCGTAGGTGAGAGCGTAGCGATCATGGGGCCCTCGGGCTCGGGCAAGTCGACCCTGCTGCACTGCCTGTCCGGAGTTCTCGTCCCGGATCAGGGGAGCGTGGGCTTCGGGGGCACAGAGGTCTCCCGTCTCACTGATGCGCAACGATCCCACCTGCGGTTGCGCGAGTTGGGATTCGTTTTTCAGGACAGCCAGCTCATCCCCGAGCTGCCGGCTCGGGAGAACGTGGCTCTTCCGCTCATGCTTACCGGCACACCGACGCGGTCAGCACTCCGCGCCGCCGACGAGACGCTCGCACGACTAGGCCTGACAGATCTCATGGGCCGGCGCCCTGCGCAGATGTCCGGCGGTCAGGCCCAGCGGGTGGCGATCGCGCGGGCACTGGTGAGCAGTCCCCGTGCCATCTTTGCCGACGAGCCCTCCGGGGCACTGGACCAGGCAACCGGTCACGAGATGATGCAGCTGCTGACTGCAGCCGTCTCCATGGCCGGCGCGACGCTGGTCGTGGTGACGCACGATGTCAATGTCGCACGCTGGTGCTCACGCCTCATCGAGATCCGTGACGGACTGGTCCACTCCGACCGTCTCCTGAACGCCGAGCACGGCCCAGTCGCTCCGCACAGGCCACGGGGATCGGAGATCGATCCCGATGAATGCCTCGAAAGCACCTCGGTTCCCCGCTCCATCGCCGTGCCCAGCGGCTGGTTCCTCCCGCCCCGGCCTTCCGGTCCTCGCCCGCCTCACTGCGCGCCTGACCCGTGCACGACTCGCCTCCCGTGAAGGGGAGACGCTGCTGTACCTGGCCAGCGTCCTGGCCTACACCGTAGCCACCTACGCGGCCCTGACCGTCGCTGGGGGCACGTGGATGCTCTACAGCCGTGGAACGCACCCCGAACGGATTCCGGTGTGGGTGGACGCGGCTAAGAACGCGGGCTACGGCTTCGACTTCATGGCATCGCAGTACCTCAGCATGTCCATTCTGGCCTGCGCCATGCTGGTGCCGGCCATGGTGGGGCTGGCCTCCAGTGCTGCGGTCCTGGGAGCGCGCAGCCGTGAAAGGCGCCTGGCTGTTCTACGACTAATGGGCCTGTCCGGGGCCGACGTCACCCGTATGTCCCTGCTGGATGCCCTTGTCCAGTCGGTGGTAGGCGCAGTCATCGGCACCGCCGTCTACCTGGTCACGCTTCCCGCCTGGGGCGGACTCACCGTCATGGGAACCCGGATCACCGCCGGCGAAATGGTGCTGCCACTGCGGTACCTGGCCGTTGTCCTGGTGGGAGTCGTCACGGTTGGCCAGGTCTCGGCCTGGCGGGGGCTGCGCCAGGTGCGAATCTCCCCACTGGGTGTCTCACGACGGACCAACGGACCGCGCGCCGGCGTCTGGCGCGTCATCGTGTTCCTCGTGACGCTGTTCGGTGCCCCGCAGATCATCAGGTCGGTACCGCAGCAGCATCGTTTCATCATCGTATGCGTCATGATCGTGGTACTCATCGCCGTCTTCGACCTGGCCGGGTCATGGTTCACGCAGCTGCTCTCCCGAGGGCTCGCCCACCTGCGCGGCCCGGTCATGCGTTGGACCGCCCGCCGCATCCAGGCCGCACCCACCACAACGTGGCACCGGGTCTCCGCCATGGGGCTGCTGGCCTTCATCGGCGCTTTCATGTCGTCGCCCATACTGAGCACCGTGACGACGAAGGAAGCCGATTCGGCTGAGACTTTCATCTACGGCCTCCTGTGGGACGTTGACAAGGGTGCCATCGTCACCCTGGCCTTCGGGTTCGCCCTGACGGCCACCTCCATCCTCATCACCCAGGCCTCAGGGACCATCGAGCGCGCGGAGCAGTCCCGCAGCCTGCGCCGTATGGGCGCTCCTGCAGGCTACGGCCTGCGCGTCATGTGGATGGAGGCCTACACACCGCTCCTCCTCGCCGTTCTGGGAGGTGCGGGTCTGGGCATCGTCATGGGCTCCCTCCTGATGGGTACCTCTCCGATGTCCGGCGCGTTTCCACTGGCACTCGGTGTCATCCTCGTCGGCCTGGTGCTCACGGGACTCGCCTTGAGCGTCTGCCATCCGTTGTACTACCGGCTCCTGGGGACTCAGGAGCGTCACAACGACTGACGCCTCCACGCCCGGTTCCGCCCATCTACGGACGGGAACGAGGAGAGGCGTCAGCGTATTGCCCGTATGCTTCACCGCGTGATAGTGCCTTCCTGGTTGCGTTCCTGGTCTCCCGGCCGGCTTCGCCGATCAGTCCCCGCGGCTGTGGCGCTGCTGGCGGGTCTGGTCACCTACGCCGCCTTTCCACCGATGAACCTGTGGTGGTCGGCCCTCATCGGAGTCGGGGTCTTCATGCTTCTCATCCGTGGCCGCAGCTTCTGGGCGGGCACCGGTCTGGGGCTGCTCTACGGCCTCGGCCTGTTCACTCCTCTGCTGCACTTCACGATGGTGGGCATGGGCAACCCGATCGGCTGGATCGCACTGACGCTCTTCGAGTCGCTCTACCTGGCCGGGCTCGGCGGGGCCTGGTCGCTGGTGAGTCGCCTACCGCTGCTCAAGGGGGCTGCCCCCGAGCGGCGAGTCCACGCTGTGCCATGTGCCCTGGTGGCGGCGCCGGGCGCGTTCTCGCCTTCGCCTGCTGTGGTCCGGGGTGGAGGAGCTGCGCTCGGTGTGGCCGCTGGGCGGCTTCCCCTTCGGGCGTCTGGCCTTCGCCATGGCGGATGCCCCCGTCCTTCCGGCGGCGGCCTATGTCGGCAGCGCCGGGGTGGGACTGCTGGTGGCGCTGGCGGCCGCATGCCTCGCTCATACGGTTCGGTCCGTCTATGAGCGCCGCACCATACCGGTCCTCCTCTGCGCAGCAATCGCAGCGGCTGTGCTCGTTGCGCCGCGGACACTGCCCCTGGAGACGCGAGCCGAGGACGGTACCGTTCGTGTCGGAGCCGTCCAGGGGCAAACGTGGCCACCGACTTCGAGGACGCCTTCAACCGGGCCCTGAGGTGACCAGCAACCACGCCAAGGCGACCAAGCAGCTGGCCACCGACGTCGGCCCCGGCAGCCTCGACATGGTCATCTGGCCGGAGAACTCCGCGGACCTCGACCCTCGCGACTACCCGGCCTCGGCGACCATTGTCGATGATGCCGCCCAGGCGGTCCAGGCGCCGGTGCTTGTCGGCGCGGTTCCTTTCGTCGACGACATCCGCTACAACGACGTCCTCATCTGGAATCCCGGAGACGTCTCCGGGAAGACGACTCATTCCTACTACCGCAAGCAACGGCCCGTTCCCTTCGCGGAGTACATCCCCTCCCGTTCCCTAGTACGGCGCCTGACCACCCAGGTCGACCGGGTCGGCATCGACATGCTGCCCGGCACCGGGCCCAGCACACTGACGGTTCCGGCCATCACCCAGGGGCGCGACGTCACCTTCGCCATGGGCATCTGCTTCGAGGTCGCCTACGACGACGCCCTGCGCACCGGCGTCCAACAGGGCGGGCGGGCGATCATCATCCCGACGAACAACGCATCCTTCCTCGACTCCGGCGAGGGCTGCCCAGCAGCTCGCCCAGGGGCCGCGTCCAGGCGGTGGTCCACGGCCGCAGTGTCATCCAGGCCTCCACTGTCGGTTACACCGCGATCATCAACCCCCGCGGCGAGGTCGAGCAGGTCACCCAGCCCTACACTCAGGCGAGCCTCGTGGCCGATGTCCCGCTGCGCAGCTCGCGTACGGTCGCCGACCGGCTCGGTGCCGCCCCCGGCATCGTCGTCCTCGCCGGTGCGGGCGCACTGGTGGGAGCCGGTATCCTGAGCCGGGTGCGCCCAGGGCGGAAGGCAGTGGCCGCAGCCGGGGATCGCCGTTGTCACCGCTGATCTCCGATAGCCTCAAGGCGCCGCCACTAGCCTCGGCGCCACATACCCGCACCCAACCTTGGAGAGAGAAGTGAAGGCACTCGTCGTCATCCCCACCTACAACGAGATCGAGTCCCTGCCCACAGCACTGGACCGGGTCCGCGAACACGCTCCCGAGGCGGATATTCTCGTCGTCGACGACGGTTCCCCCGACGGCACCGGCGACTACGCCGACACCCGCGCGGACGAGGACTCCCACATCCACGTCCTGCACCGCTCGGAGAAGAACGGGCTGGGCCCGGCCTACCTCGCCGGGTTCTCCTGGGCACTGGCCGCCGGCTATCAGCTCATCGTGGAAATGGATGCCGACGGCTCCCACCGTGCCGAGGACCTGGCCCTGCTCGTTCAGCGCGCCGAGATGGCCGACGAGCCGGACCTCGTCATCGGCTCACGATGGGTCTCCGGCGGCGCCACCGAGGGCTGGGACGCCAAGCGCGTGGCCCTGTCCAAGGCCGGGAACCTCTACATCAACGCCATGCTGGGTCTGCGCGTCAAGGACGCCACCGCGGGCTTCCGGGTCTTCCGCGCCTCGATCCTGCGCCGCTTGGACCTCGGGAAGGTCGAGGCCCTCGGCTACGGGTTCCAGGTCAACATGACCAAGCTGGTTGACGAGGTCGGCGGCCGCATCGTGGAGATGCCGATCACCTTCCTGGAGCGGGAGGCCGGCCAGTCCAAGCTCTCCGGGGGAATCTTCACCGAGGAACTGTCCCTCGTGACCCGGTGGGGAGTGGCCAAGCGCTCCGGCCAGCTGCTCGATGCGGCCAAGGTCGCCGGAAGCAGACTGCGCGCCGCCCGCGACAAGCGCCGCCGAGCCACCGCCGCATACCAGCAGCAGCGTCCGACGAGATCATCGCGGCAGAAGCGCCCCTAACTGGTCCCTTAGCCGTCCCTTAGCCGCTGACCCGCTCGCGGTAGACCTCACCGCTGCGCAGCGCCTCGAGGCGCTCATTGAGGAGAACCTCGAGCTCATCGACCTTGCGGCGCTCCAGGAGCATGTCCCAGTGGGTACGCGGGGTCTTCTTGGGCTCGTCGGGTTCGGGCTCGTCCTCACCGCGCCGGGCGGCGAGCTGGCCACACTCGGGGCACTCCCAGGTGGGAGGCACCTCGGCCTCGGTGGACATCAGGGATCCTGGTGACGTGCGCCATCGGGCACTCGTAGCCGACGATCATCCGCTCGGCGAACTCGACGCCGTCCTCCGACTCCATCGACTTCGCGCCGATGGTCATGCCTCGCAGTGCGCGGTCTGCCATGCTTCTGGTCTCCTTGTGGCTCGTCTCTCGTGGTGTCCCGGTTCTCACAAAGCGCACGGCTCCTGCACAGCCTCCAGGGCACCTGTGCGTCAACACCGAAGGAGGGCGCAGTGTTCCCGTTGGGGTCCCACTGGGTTCTCCTGGTATCGACGCGATCAGGGTAATGATGATACCGGTTGGCGTCTAACGCGACGTCGTCGGCTCGGCTCAGCGATGACCCTGCCGTTAACATCACCGGAACTGCCGGAACCGCCGCCTACAGCCTGTGCGGGGGCCATCAGGGAGCGGCATACTTGGCTCCATGGCTCAGCGCATCGGCATTCTCACGGCGGGCGGCGACGCCCCGGGACTCAACGCGGCGATCCGAGGCTTTGGAAAGGCTGCGATCCAGCAGCATGGTTGGGAGCTCATCGGCTTCCGGGACGGCATGCGAGGCCTGGCCGAGAACCGCTTCACCGAGCTCGACCCCGCCGCCCTGTCGGGGATCCTCACCACTGGCGGAACCATGCTGGGAACCAGCCGGGACAAGGTGCATCGCATGATCGTGGACGGCGAGCCCCGTGACATGGTGCCCACCATCGTGGAGAACTGTGAGAAGGACGGGATCGATGCCCTCGTCTGCCTCGGTGGCGGCGGAACCGCGAAGAACGCCAAACGCCTCATGGATGCGGGTCTCAACGTCATCCACCTGCCCAAGACCATTGACAACGACATCGTTCACACCGACTCCTCCTTCGGTTTCGCCACAGCCTTGGAGATCGCCACGGAGGCCGTGGACCGCTTGCACTCGACGGCGCATTCCCATCACCGCATCATCCTCACCGAGATCATGGGGCACCGAGCCGGCTGGCTTGCCCTGGGCGCGGGTATCGCCGGCGGGGCGGACGTCATTCTGCTGCCGGAGATTCCGTACTCAGTGGACGCGATCGCGGATAAGATCGAGCGGCGTCGCTCCCACGGGTCGTCCTTCTCCGTGGTGGCCGTGGCCGAGGGGGCACTGTCCGTGACGGATCACGCCGAGCTGGAGCACGCCCGCGCCCTGGTCAAGGACGCCTCCAGTCCCGAGCGCAAGGCCATGGCCAAGCGGGGCGTCAAGCGCCTGGAGGCCTCCCACCGCGCCAACACCTTCACCCTGGCCGAGCAGCTGGAGAGCCTGACCGGGCTGGAGGCGCGCGTGTCCATCCTGGGGATACGTCCAGCGCGGCGGTTCGCCCTGCGGCGCGGATCGTCTCCTGGGCACGCGCCTGGGCGTGGCCGGCGCCGACGCCATCGCCGCGAGCCACTTCGGAGTCATGGTGGCCGACCGCGGTCACGGCACGGAGCTGGTGCCACTCAAGGAGGTGGCCGGACACACCAAGTTCGTTCCGGCTGACCACGAGTGGATCCAGGCCGCTCGCGCCGTGGGGACCGCGCTGGGGGACTGAAGGACCCCGCCCCGGGCGGCGAAGAGCCAGGCCTCAGCGGGGCAGGAGCGGCCCGGGAGTCCAGGAGATCTCTCCAGGTCCCACACCGGTGGGGGCGTCTCCGGAAACGATGACGTCAGCACGCAGCCAGGGACGGTCCTTGGCGAAGAAGAGGCGCTCACCGGCCATCCACCAGTGCCAGAAACGCACCGACTCCTCGGCATCGCCGTTGACGCCCTCAGCGATGTCCCGCTTGATGCCGCGGCGCTCGGCGACGTCGTCTCCGGTCTGGACCCACACGTGCGCGTCAATGAGGTTGCGGACTGCGGCCAGGCCGGCACCAGTCCCCTCGACGAGGACCAGGGGAGAGCCGGCCGGGATCCGGATGGAGCCCTCACGTCCGTGCTCGCGCCACTTGTCCGGGACAAGGTCGAGACTGCCGGCTTCCCACAGCCGGGTCAGGGTGTCGATGTACAGCTGGTCCCAGTCGTAGAGCGGCTCATTCCAGATGAGGTCATCCAAGTGAAAGGCCTGCGCGCCGGGGACGGCCGCGGTCAGCGCCGTGGTGAGCGTGGTCTTGCCCGATCCGCCTCTCCCGTCGACAGCGATGATCGCCGGCCGCCCCTGGGGCGTGCCGACAAGGCTCAGCAGGTGCGCAATGAACTCATCCGTGCTGTCGACCTGCCACCGAGTGACCGCCGGCTCCTCCGGCTGGAGCTGGATGGAGTCAGTGTCACTGACCTGACAAAAACGACTACCGTCAACAGCACTCTGATGTTTATTCATGTAATATCCCTCCTTGAATGTCAGTCAGTGATATCATGCCATCATGGCACACTTTCTTATTCTTGATATCACGTACACACAGGGCGCCGAAGCTGTTGATCCTTACCTGGAGGATCATCGCCGGTACCTTACTCGCCACTACGAAGACGGAAGGTTCCTGGCCAGTGGTCGCAAGGATCCCAGAACAGGCGGGATCATCATTGCCGTCGGTACGCGCGACGAGGTTTCAGAAATTGTGTCCGAAGATCCTTTCGTAGTGAAATGGTGTCGCAGAGTACGCCATCACCGAATTTATTCCAACAATGACAGCACCCGATCTTGAGAAATTATCGAGAAGTCTTGTGAACAGCAAAAATGAACTCCTCAATTCAT